>Ga0073928_10008021_pt1 | contig 13411 bp, 15 predicted proteins | sample PaiPotPPA55metaG_FD_76969 | JGI IMG/M metagenome (GOLD analysis project Ga0073928, IMG submission 76969) | Iron sulfur acid spring bacterial and archeal communities from Banff, Canada, to study Microbial Dark Matter (Phase II) - Paint Pots PPA... ...
CCCGGACCGACAGATATTCGCGATCCTGCTGACCAACCGCGTGCACGCGGCACGCGCGCGTCGGCCCGCCAAGGTCATCGCCGATGTCCGAGCCGACCTGATCGACGCGGCCGTCGTCTCGGTGACCGACGACCCGAGTACCCTCCTGGCCATGCCGGCCAGCTTCCGGTCCGATCGAGCCATCGGTTGGAATCGGTCCGCTCGCGCGCGCCGTTCAGGTCGCAGTCGCGCCGCTCACCGCGCGCGGAAAAGGCGGCACTAGCCTGACTGCAGCGCCGCCCCCTAACCCCATCCCCTAAAGGGGAGGGGGAATTTTTTTTGCTTCGCCTACAAAATAGGAAAACGCGCTTTCGCGGCGAGAACGACGGCCAGCCCGACGTAGTTTGCGAATGTGCTCGTCTCGGCGCGCCATGCGTCGCGCCAGCAGTGGGTTCCGCGTACCATGGGGCGCGGGCGTCGAGGGAGCCATCGAGGCGTGCTGTGCTTGTAGGCGAGATAGTCATCGCCAAAGATCGACTCCAACACCGCCTCTTCGTACCGGACGATGAAACCGTACACGATCGCAAAGAGCGCAATGGCTACGGAGACGAACCGCGGATCCCCCGAAAGCAGCGCGAACCCGGTCCATGCGAGAAAGTTTCCCGTGTACAATGGGTTTCTCGTCCACGAGAATGCCCCGTACGTCACGAGGCGCTGAACGGCGCGCGTGCGACGACGGGTTTCGGGTCCGGCGGCAGCCACGCCGGCAAGGCGCATCGATTCGCCTACCGCGACTAGCACCATTGCGGCCAGCCACCATTCGATTGTGAGAGGTCGGGCGGCTGTCAACGGGAAGAGCAGGAGCGGGAGGGGTGCGTAACCCCGGTATCGGAAAAGCCATCCGCCGACGCGCGCTGCCAGCGTGCATTCTCCCGTCGCCATGGGTTCGATGACTGCCGCCGTCAAGATTCTGCGCTCACGACGCCGTCCCTTTAGCCACGCCGGGCATCACGACGCTCCCGACCGAATGCCAACCATGCCGCAGCACCAATGATAGGGAGGAGAATGACGACTGCCGTCCAGAGCGTTTTTGCCCGCCTCGAATGCGCCCGACTGATCCACACCGAAGCGAGCGCTCCCGCGTCGGAGGCGAGCGTCAGAATGACTAGCCACGAGACGATGTCGTCCCGATACACGAAGGATAGCGCGGCCTGACCGGCGGCAGTCACGCGCTGGTCAATTGGGCCAGGAACTCGCTCGTCACGTGATTGAACGCCGCCGGGCGCTCCAGATTCGAGACGTGACCCGCGCCCTCGATAACCTGCAGCTGACTTCCCGCTATTCGATCGCTCATCGACTCGGCCTCATCCACGGGCACCACCACGTCTTCACTTCCCACGATGACGAGCGTTGGCACATCGATCGTCGCGAGCGTGGGAGTGGAGTCCGGGCGGGCCATCATGGCTTCCAGAGCGCCAATGATGCCCGGAACGGGCGCACTCGCGAGCATGCGGTAAACGGTATCTACGATACCGGGGTTTTTTGCGCGCGTGCTCGCGCCAACCATGAACGGCATTTGCGCATCCGCGACAGCCCGGCTTCCTTGATCCCGCGCTAGCGCGATCAGCTCTCGCCGGGTCCGGCGAGCCTTTTCGGTGTCGGGCGCGGCTCGCGTGTCGGCGAGAATGAGCGCACGCACGCGGGCCCGGTGGCGTCGCCAGAAAGCGAAGGCGATGTATCCGCCGAGCGAGAGACCAGCGATCACCGCTCGGCTCAATCCGAGGCTGTCGAGAAGATCGGCAACGTCGTCCGCGTACTGGTCCACGGAATACGGCGCCTGCGCCGCCGAATCGCCAAAGCCCCGCAAGTCCGGCGCAATGCATCGCCAGTGATCCAAAAGCGCGCCGAGCTGCGGCGCCCACAACGCTCGGCTGAGCGGAAAGCCGTGCAGAAATACGACGGGCGTCCCGACTCCCACGTCGTCGTACGCCATCTCTAGGCCTCCGCGCAGTGCGATCATCACGCCCCCGCATTCGAGCACCGCCGCTAAATTCCGCGACCCGTGAACCCGCACACCCCGCCCCCAAAATCGCCTCGCCAGCCGTCCGCGTCCCACCCCACCGGGCTTTCCGTGCCTGCCCACGCGCCACCAACAAACGCTCCGGCCGCGCATGCACTGCTATACCTCGACGTCGGTGCCCGCGTCGGGGACTTCTTCACGTCACTGTCTAACTCCCGACCTACGGTCGTTGCCGTGGATACCGAGGGCGCCAGCTTTCACCGATTCGTCGACCGAATCTATCTCCTGCAACTGTCCACCCGCGAGCAGAGCGCGATCATCGATCCCCTCGCCGTGGGACCGGGCGCGCTCGCCCCGCTGGGCACACTGCTTCAGGATCCGGCAGTCGAAGTCGTGTTTCACGATGCTGACTACGATCTGCGCCTCCTTCACCAGGACTACGGCTGGCACGTGACCACGATCTTCGATACGCGGATTGCGGCGCAGTTGCTGGGCGTGCGCGCATTCGGGTTGGCCGCGCTGCTGGATCAGTATTTCGGGGTGAAGCTGGAGAAGAAGTTCCAGCGCGCCGATTGGTCGATGCGCCCACTCACGCCAGCGATGCTTGACTACGCTGCCCAGGACACGCGCTATCTCCTCGCACTCCGCGAGCGGCTGCGAGCTGAGCTCGACGCCGCAGGCCGCTGGAGTTGGGCGGCGGAGGAGTTTGCGCGACTCGAAGGCACACGGTGGGACCCGGAAGACTCCGGGCTCGCGTTCCTGCGCGTCAAAGGTGCGCGCGATCTCACGCGCCGAGAGTTAGCGGTGTTGGGGGAGCTGGTGCGGTGGCGCGATGCGCTCGCCGCGGAGCAGGACCGCGCCACGTTTCGCGTAGTAGGCAACGAAGCACTCCTCGAGATCGCGCGCAGGCGGCCGGACACACGCGAGGCGCTCGCGTCAATACACGGCATGCCCCGAGGAATCGTGGACGGTCGGTCTGACGAAGTCCTTGCCGCCGTGCGCAGGGGCCACGAAGTACCAGAGGAAAGCCTTCCCCGCTTTCCGCGCGCTCCGCGGTGGGACCGCGACCCCGACTTCGACGACCGGGTCGCGCGACTGAAGTCCGTGCGCGATGCGGCCGCCGTGCGACTACATCTGGACCCCGGCGTCCTCTGTTCGCGCGAACGACTCGAGGCGATCGCGCGACGACGACCGGCGTCGTTCAAGGAAATTGAGAGCGTGCCCGACATGCGCCGGTGGCAGGTGGCCGAGCTCGGCGGACCGATGCTCGACGTGCTGAAAGCGTAGCGCTCTAGAAACCCATGTAGGCGCGCACGCGGGGCTCCATGCGCTCGGGCGTCCAAAAGGGAGTCCACACCAAGTTCAGCTGAACGCCGGTGACGCCCGGCATCGCCCGCAGTTGCTGCTCGGCCTCGGCCATGATCTCCGCGCCAGACGGACAGCCCGGCGACGTAAGCGTGACGTCCACGGCCACAGCCGAGCCGTCGACGCGCACGTCATAGACGAGCCCCAAATCGACAATGTTGAGGTTGAGCTCCGGGTCCTTTACCCGCCGTAACACTGCCTTCACTTCGTCGGGTGTCGGCGTCGGAGGCAAGCCAGGCTGGGCCGCGGCATCGGGAGTGCCCTGCTCGGGCGTCGAGCCTTCCCGCGTGTCGCTTTCCGCCGCGCTAGCGGCCGACGACGCATGCACAACGTCCGACATGTGCGCCTACCTCGTCGGCTTGTGGGGCGGGTTCGGATCTTTGAACACGTCCCGGTTGATCTGTATGTATTGCTGCTGCGGCGACGGCACGTCCTCCTCTGGGAAGATTGCCGTGACCGGGCACTCCGGCTCACATGCCCCGCAATCGATGCACTCATCAGGGTGGATGTACAGCATGCGGTCCCCTTCGTAGATGCAGTCGACCGGGCACACGTCAACGCACGCCTTATCCTTTACGTCGATGCACGCTTCGGTGATCACGTACGTCATGCCCATAACCTAAAGGCCGAGTCCTCGACCCACCACTGCGGGAGCTTGAGCTTACCCGACCGAAATCGCCCACTCGCGCTCGCGTTCGGGTGCCTGGCGGCCGTCGTTTCTTGCACGGGGCAACACCGACCCCCCGCGCCCGCGCCCCGCGCCGCATCCACCGCCATGCCGAGCACTCCCGACCCTCGCTCGTCGGACGTGGACGACGCAACCTACCTCCGCGGCCGCGCCCTAATGGTACCCGTTCTAGGCGTTACGGCGAGCAGCTTGCATGACAGCTTTTTGGCCCGCCGCGGGTCAGCGCGCGTTCATCACGCCGTAGATATCCTGGCCGCACGCGGCACTCCCGTACTCGCCGCGGATGACGGACGAGTGCTGCGCATGCGAAGCAACGCCCTTGGCGGGATCACTGTGTACGCCCTGGACGCTGGTGAACGCTTCGTCTACTACTACGCGCACCTCGAACGGTACGCAGCCACCCTCAGCGAAGGTAAGATCGTTTCGAAGGGCGAGGTCATCGGCTACGTCGGCACAACCGGTGATGCGCCGCGAAACCTGCCGCATCTGCATTTCCAGCTAATGAAGCGCCCCAATTCGGCACGCTGGTGGGATGGCACGCCGATCGATCCGCTGCCTTTCCTAATGTTGCCTGGCGCCAAACGGGCCGAGTGACGCGCGTCGCAGCGATCAGCGCGGCGCTGACGGCGTGACCCGGCGAGCTCGCCACAGAAAATTCCATGAGCGGTGCGCCCCGGGCTCCAGCCACTGCGCGCCGTGCCAATGTCCCAGCGCATCGGCCAGACTGTCAGGAGCGCCAAGCGAAGGTCCGAATGACACAACAGGATCGGTAGCGCTGCGCCGAAACGACCGCCGCTCCGGCTTGTTGAGGCCGACCGCGAAATTCGGCACTTCTCGCCCGTCAATGTGCAGCTCCAGCCGGTCGGCGCCTTCCTCAACCGCGGCGATCGTCGGCGATGCCGGTAGGTCAAGAAACAGCTGGCATGCGTAGTACCGCGCGACTCCATCAGGATGGGAAAAGTCCGCGATTTTCTTTTCGAGCCGAGCATGCGGCCAGCGGAACTCCGGCGCCATTTCATGCAGGGCACTACCGGTCCGAGCTGCGACGCGTACCGCAGCGCCGATTGGCAAGTCGAGTTTTGTGGCGTCGGTGAGTCGCAGCCTCGCCTGCGCAGACCACACGAAAGGAAGTGGGTCGCCGCCGACGTTTTCCACGAGGCAGTGCACGCGTACGTCGCCCGTTCGCGTGACGTGCACCTCGCGCGTGAATTGGTAGGGCATCCTCTTTCCTGGCCACACGCAGGTGGCGTGTTGGCCATCACTGCGCGTCTCCAAGCTCACAGTTGGACGATGTGTCCAGAGCTCTCCGTGATCCGGTAGTGTCGTGCCGCCGTGTCGCCGCACTCCCGACGGAACCGTGCACGCAGCGCCGGTCGGGAAGCAATCTTGGCACCCGCCGGCTGAGGCGGTCCCGCCGTGCTCCGTCTCGTCCGCCAGGTTGCGACCGGACAGCGCATCGCCCTGCCACAGCCACTCGCGCCCACCAATGTGCAGCGATGCGATCTTGCCGCCGAGCGCTGGGATGATTCTGACCCGCGAGTCGCCGCCGTGAAGCTCTGCGAACCCGAAGGCCGCGGCTGTCACATCAGCGAAGACGACTCTACGCCTCGGGTCGCAAAGACACGCCCGACCGCTTCACCAATCTTGTTGTTGGGAGTGCTGGCGCCCGCGGTGATTCCCACACGCACGTCGCCGGTGCTCGGCAGCCAATCGCAACCCTCGATCTCACGAAACGCCCCGATCGGGCGGTGCCGCACCGTGCCACGCTCGGGATCGATGCAGTCGGCGTCTTCAACGTGGTATGTCGGTACGCGCGCCGCGCACAAAGCGGCAAGCGATATCGTGTTGCTCGAATTGTAGCCGCCGATGACGAGCATCACGTCTAGAGGCTCCTGCAGGAGCGCCTCCACGGCGTCTTGTCGGTCCTGCGTCGCGCTGCAAATCGTGTCGAACGTGCGGAAGTGCGCTGCGCGATACGCGTCGCCGTGTGCGCGCGCCATTGCGCCACCTATGGCTTCGCCGATCGCTAGCGATTCGCGGGCAAGCATGGTCGTCTGGTTCGCGATGCCGATGCGCTGAAGATCGGTATCCGGGTCGAAATGCGGCGACGCAGAGTGGGCAAACCGCTCGAGAAAGGTCGATCGCGCACCCTGCCCCTCTATGTAGTCGCAGACCAGGGTAGCCTCGCTCATGTTGCGCACGACCAGGTACCTGCCACCGGCGTATTTCTGCACCTGGGAAGCGGTGGCCCGCGTCTCCTCGTGATAATACTTCCCATGGATGATGGCGGTGAAGCCATCGCGCGCGTACGCGTCAACGCGCTTCCAAACATTGAGGACCGAGCCACACGTCGTGTCCACCACGACCGCGCCAAGCTCGCGAAGCGTCTCGAAATCCCGGATGGTGACGCCAAACGCAGGGAGGATCACGACGTCGCTGGGCCCTACTCCGCTGTAGTCGAACCCGGCCGCGTTCGCGCGTAGGAATTCTATGCCCATCTCGCGCAGCTTCGCGTTCACGTGCGGATTGTGAATGATCTCCCCCGCCAGGAAAATGCGGCGATCGGGGAACTTGGAGCGCGTTTGGTAGGCATAATCGACGGCTCGCTCGACGCCGTAGCAAAACCCGAATTCGCGCGCGAGTCGAACCGTGACACCGCCCGCGCTCAGCGTGTATTCGTTCGCTCGGAGGCGGTCAACCAGGGCACCTGAATAGTCGGCCGCCAGCGTCTCGCCGACGGCCTCTTTCAGGCCGAATCCCTTGCGAAAATAGGTTGGGTTCTTCTCCGACAACGCCACGGTCAGAATCTACTGGTCTGCAGGCACCGCCATTGGGACCGCGGCGCCCGCGACGCCGCCTCCGTCGCTCCGCCTATGGCCGGCGCGATGGTAGAATGACAAGCCGTGCGCTCGGAATGCCCGTGGTGCCGAGGCTCGCCCGGGTCGCCTGGGTAGTCAAGCCGGGCGTGGCGGAGAAAGACGCAGTGAAGGATGCCTGTATGCTGGCGCTCGTGCACGTCGCGCCATGCAGCAAATCGAATGTGGACGTCAGGTCGATTATTCCGCACTTCGCCCCCGTCGACGCCAGCGAGGCTGACACCGACCCTGCGCTGTCAACGACTGCAACCGTATCGACTAGCTGCTCCACTTGCGTGATTCCGTCGATCCGCGACGTCTGCACGTAGAAAAGCTGGTCGACGTTAGCGCCGCTCCAGGCAATCACGAAGTAGGTCGAGTCCACCGCGGCGCCCGTCGCGGGACTTCGCGTAACGAGGTCGATGCCCACGACCTGGAAAGCCTTTGACTGACCGTCCACCGTGAGGTTGACCGACGACGGTCGCACTCCGGCCGCCAATGCCGCGGTGGGATATGTCAGTAACACGCTCCGGTCCACATGACCCGAATCCTGGGCGTTGAGCACCAGGGTGTCGAAATGGGCCGCGAGTGAAATGGATGAGCTCGGGCCAGTCGAGCTGCTACTACCGCATGCGGCCAGTCCGGCGGCGACCACTGCAGCGGCAGCAATAGTTAGGTGTCGGCCGGAAAGGCCGGGGAGAGGGCGCCCCATGCGTGGTATGATGCTCGCTCTTCCGTCAGCCCTGCGCTAGGCCTACACTCTGGAGTGCCATGCCACCCGCCGATGCTAGCCAGTCTCCCGCGGTCCCGTCAACAGTCACGGCTCCGGCTAGCGAGTCTGGTGCACCGGTAGCGTCTACAGCACTCAGTCCACCGTCAGCCCCCGCCGAGGCCGAGGGTCGCCCGCCGCTTCTCAGGCCGCCCGTGCTCTCCAAGGGAGATGTGATTGGGGTAGTCGCGCCGTCGTACGCGCCGCGTCCGGGGTGGCTTGCTCGCGGGGTCAAAGCACTGGAACGCGCTGGCTACGGCGTGATACTGGACACAGAGTTGAGCGCCACCCGGCGATTTCAGCGCGCCGAAGACGAGCGCAGAGCTGAGAATTTCATGAGCATGTGGCTCGACCCTCAGGTAAAAGCGGTAATCGGGGGGACGGGTGGGTATGGCGCAATGCGAATGCTGCCCCACCTGGAGCCCGAGATCTTTCGCCTCAATCCAAAATCGTTCGTCGGGTACTCTGACGTTACCGCGTTGCATTTGTGGCTCATGCGCCGGGCAGGTCTGCGGGTCTTCCATGGCCCGACCGTCGATGATCTAATCCCCAGCACGCGCGACCCAACGATGTCGTCGCTTCTAACTGCTCTCACGGTGCCGCGTCCGACCACGCGTATGGGTCGCGATATCGCCCGGGTGGTCCGGCCAGGGCGGGCCGTGGGCCGCCTCACGGGCGGCAACCTGTCACTTGTCCAACAGACCATTGGCACGCCCTACGAGATCGACGCCCGCGACGCCATTCTGTTCCTGGAGGAGACGCGTGAGCCGATGTCGGTCGCGGATGAGCGGCTCGTGCATCTGCGCGCGGCGGGTCTGCTCCAAAATGTGCGCGGGGTCGTGCTCGGTCAGCTCTCGCTCGACCGGTCCGAGGAAGACGAGTTCGAGGACTTTGTCACGGACTTGCTGGCCGATCTGGACGTTCCCGTCATCACCGACTTCCCCGCGGGCCACGAAGTACCCAATCTCACCTTGCCGTTGGGCACAGAAGTCGAGCTGGTCGCCGAAGAACAGACCGGGTGGCTGGTCTACCGCGAGGATGCGCTGACTATTCCCCAGGGCTAGACGCGCGCGACCGACGGCGAGCCCGGTGCCGGGCCGCTTTCGCGCGATTCCCGCAGATGGACATCTCGCACCACCGGCGGCGGCGGTTCTTGGTGCCATCATAAAAGACCCGGCCGCACCGCGAGTCGGCACACCGACGCACTCTGGGAAGCTCGCCGGTGACGAATGAATCGGCCGCGGATTCGGCAACCGGAATCACGAGAGCCGCGAATGCATCTCCTACGGGCGCGAAATTTCGCGTGAAACGGCCATCGCCCCGCAGGTCCAATCGACGGGTACCGGTGCTCCTGCCCAGCACGCGATTGATTTCCGCAACTGCTGCGTCTCGCATCCGATCTCCAGGCACCGCGCTGCCCCGCTCGGCTAGCCCTCGCAGCGCAGCCCGCAACCGCCGTGCGTCGGCCAACACCGCCGCCGCGCCGACCGGCTGTTGCTCGGCCCGGCGCTGTATCGCGGTCGCTCGCTCCCCATCGAGTGCGCCGGCCGCCTGCAGCCACTGAAGAAACGGCATGAACGCTTCGAGCACATCCGTCCGTGGCGCGCGGCGGCCGCTACGCAGCGTCGCACCGATCGTTGCCGAATCGGTGTTCACGAAATCAAGCCACAAGCGATCGCCAACAAATGCCAAGGTCATGGTTACGTCAGCACTCGTCTTCTCACGCCCGCCGAATGGCCACTCCCCGCCGACCAAGTTCGGCGATGTAAAGCTCGGCAGGAACGCATTCGTCGGGTGTATGGACCCCCGCGGGCCCGACAATGCCCCGGACCTGCATCTGCCCCGTTATCGCCAGCGAGTAACCGGTCGCCCGCATCATCGCGCTGATGCCGCGGGTCGCGTCATAGTAGTCAATCAACTCCCAGGCCAGCGTGCGTGGCTGAGCGCCGCAGGTGCCATCAACGACCACCCGGAGCGCCACGAGATCACGCGCCTTCGACTTCGTTAGACGAGGGCCCATGACCGCGACTACGAGATCACGCGGGACCACCTCGAGTCCTTTGACGTTTACAGGCTGAAGATCGAACAGCCCGACGTCACGCATGGCCGCCATTATGTGAGCATGACCCGGGTAGCGCAGCGTCTTGTATTCCATAGTCGGAATACGGCCTTCGTAGCGGAATGCCAGCGTCGAAAGCCCGCCAGCCGTGTGAAAAGCCTCGAGCTCGCCGACCGGATCAGGAAAGATCACTGGCTCGACCTCGGACAGTGCCGTCACCTGATGCCGCTTGCCATCACGCAGCACCCACGAGCGCGTCGTGTAGTAGTCAAGCACTCCTTCGAGTGAATACACGATCTGGTAGTTGAGCGGCGGTTCGGGCTCTTGCGGGAGCCCGCCTACGTAGATCCGCACTGCAGAAACGCTGTCGAGTTGCGCAATGCCAAGCTGCGCCAGGATGTTGACCATCCCCGGCGCCAGTCCGCAGTCGGGGACGACCGTGATTCCCGCCGCACACGCCGCGTCGTTCAGCTCCCGTTGTTGAAACACGATCTCGGTGTTTCCGCCAAGGTCGGCGAAGTGAATGCCCGCGTCCACGGCGTGACGCGCGAGATCGAGGTTGAAATAGTACGGGATGGCGCTCAGCGCGGCATCGCTCTCACGCATCACCGCGCGAACGGCGTCGGCGTCCCGGACATCAAGCCGGGTGGGAATGAGGCGAGATCCCGAATAGGGACGCAGGAATTCGGCGAGATGGTCCACGTGCAGGTCGGCCAATCGAACCTGGGTCACGTCGGGATCCTGCAGCAAGTCATAGGCGCATGCTGAGCCTTGCAGACCAGCGCCAAGAACGAGCATGCGCATTAGCTGACCACCGTCATGGAATTACTATCGGCGCCCCCTCGGGCGGCGTGACCAAGGGGGCCGCGGGCTCCCCTGCCCGACTCGACCGCCACATTGCCGCGGCGGTGTATAGCACGACAATGACCACGAGCCAGCGGACGGCATCGAGTGGAAGAGACTTTACCAGGTAAGCCGCGATCAAAACCCCTGGTACTCCGCCGACGGCTAGGCCAAGCGCGGCGGTACGATCGTACGCATGCGCGCGTATGAAGCGGAGGCTCGCCACCGGCATCAAGAACGCGCATGAGCCCATCATAATTGGAAATGCCGCTATCGGATTCATGCCCAAGAGACTCACCATACCCATGCACGGGGCGTAGAGCCCGACACCGAGCGTCATGAGCGCGCCGAACGCAAAGTTGCCGAGTATACCCACCATGAGTGGTAGGCCGCGCAGAGCCAGCGCGTCTCCGCCGGGAGGGAACATGTGCAGCTGACGCAGCGCTATGATCACACCGGTGAGCACCAGTGCCACCGCCATGCCGCGCTGAACGGCGCGCCGAGACCAGCGCGAGATCACGCCGGCGCCAAGCCACGCGCCCGCGACTGATGCGGCGATGAGAGCCCACAAAGTGAGCACATCCACGCGCACGACAGTGATATATATGGCGGCCTCGGCGAATGTCGGCAGTGTGTGCCCAACATTGAGCGTTCCCGGGATGCGTTCGTCGGGCACCATTCTGCGCGCTTTGAAAGCGGCAGTCGTGGTGGCAAATGATCCGATGCCCAGGGTATCGAAGAAATTTGTCGCGAACCCTATGGCGAGTCCCCACACCGTTGGACGCACGGGGCTTAGCCTCCGACCTTCGTCTTTGTCCACATAATGACGACTGTGCAGCTCGTTTGGCCCGCCTGCGTGAACTCGGCGGGCGCGTCCGAGGCGTTGTAGACCTCCACGGCCGACAGCTCGTCGGGCTTCATGTAATCGTTGATGTCACCTGGCGTCTGCTCCGAATATGGAACGCCGTCGATGACATACGAGACACAACCGCCACCCGCAGTGCGCGTTCCCTGGAGTACCGGCTGCCCCGTCGCGTAACTCACGGCCAGGCCGGGCATCGTGGTGAAAACATCGGTAATGTCCTGAGGCAGCTTCGAAGCGATTTGATCTTCGGTCAGGTAGTGCCCGAGTCCGACCTTTTTCCGGTCCGAGAAGCCGACGCGCTTGAGCCCCTGCTGGACCCTCGGCGCCTCCACGTTAACCGTCGCCAGCTGCGGAGGTGACGGGCGCATCAGGACAGTAACGCTTCGCGGTTGACGCACGGTCAGCGACACCGGAACCTCGGCAGGCGAGTACGTGAGCTTGCGAACGGTCAGAGACTGTGTCCCGGACGGCAGCCCACTCAGCGTAAAACGGCCGCTGTCGTCGGTGGCCGTGGTCGCAGCCGCGCCGATCACTCCGACATCGGCTGCCGCAATGGGTCGTCCGCCCTGATCAGTCACTCGACCCGTCGCGACCGCTTTCCCGCGACGCAGACCCGAATGCGCCACGGCTGGCGCAGGTGATCCCGTTGCGCCTGCGCCGCCGGCTCCCGAATCCGCGAACGTTATAGTTTCGGGCGACGCGAGGTATAGGGCAGAGAGAGTGAGAAGCCGCTCCTCTGTGGCCAGCGGAACACCAGCCGTGGCAATGGATCCGCGCGATGCCCGCAATGTGCCGTGGATGTTGTCGGGCACTCCACAAATCTGAAAAGTTCCGCTCGCATCGACCGTCGCCTGACGTAGCTTGGGGATGTGCCGGACGCCAAGAGAGCGTCCGACCTCCAATTGCGACCAGTACAGGACGACGCGCGCGCCGGAGTCCGGCACATCCGTGTCAGCATCCAACACTCGGCCCACTACAATTGACGGGCCCGTGAGCATCTTCGCTGGCGGGCAAAACAGTTTCCCGAGTGTCGGCGCCGACGGCGTGGCGATTCGCACGACGGCATACCGCCCGGCCGGAAACGTGACGGTCTGCGATGCGATCGCCACTCCCAGGCTGTCGAGTACCGGGTGATACAGCGCAAGCTTGTATGCCCCGGGCGAAACGCTATCGATGCGAAACCGACCCGACGAGTCGGTCACACCTCGTCGCCCGGAGCCTGACACTTCGACGACAGCGTCCGCCAGCGGCCCGCCGTGCACGCTGTCCACGGCGACCCCGATCACACCGGAAAGCTTGTGTGTCGTGTCGGCAGTAGCCGCTGCCGGTGGCGCGGGTGCCTGCACCGTGGGCTTGGCTCCAGGCAATTTCGACTTGGAAGAGGGCGAGGCGGCGCTGGACGGCGCGTTGACTTGTTGCGCAGCCGAGGAGTGGCTCAGCACCGCGGAGAGCAGCACACACCCAAATAGCTTTTTGAGCACGCTCGTGGTACCCCCGGGCGTCGCCATCGTGCTGGCGGCCGCCAGTGCTTCGGCGAACTCCGGCGCCGTCGAGTAGCGGTCAGCTGGGGCCCGCTCGAGCCCTTTGCGGATCACGCGCTCAACGGCAGTCGAAAAACCCAGCTCGGGCCGAAGCTTGCGAATCGGCGTCGGCTCGTCACGGAGCCGCGCCATCATTATTTCCTGCTGTCCCGATCCGGCGAACGGGAGTTTGCCTGTCAGCATCTCCACCGTCATTAGCGCGAGGGCGTAAACGTCGGTGCGGCCGTCCAGAGGCTTGCCCCGCAGCTGCTCGGGACTCATGAACTCGGGCGTGCCAAGCACAATGCCGGTCGCGGTGAGCTTGGCGAGCTCCGCGCTCGCGCGACGCTCCTTGGCCAATCCAAAATCCATCACCACGGCGTGATCGCGGCCGTCCGCGTCGCGCGTGATCATGATGTTCTCGGGCTTCAGATCGCGGTGCACGATC
>Ga0073928_10008025_pt1 | contig 13407 bp, 12 predicted proteins | sample PaiPotPPA55metaG_FD_76969 | JGI IMG/M metagenome (GOLD analysis project Ga0073928, IMG submission 76969) | Iron sulfur acid spring bacterial and archeal communities from Banff, Canada, to study Microbial Dark Matter (Phase II) - Paint Pots PPA... ...
GCCTCACATGACACGATCTCGTAGTCGGCAAACGCCGCAGGGAAGAGACCTTCGAGCCAACGCGTCACCTCGCGGTAGCTCTTCCCCGCGGAGCGCTCCGAGGCGCCAAGCTCCGCGAGCTCGAACCAGGGGTGGTCGATCAGCAGGCGAACAAAAGTCTGCCCCACAGCGCCGGTAGCGCCCAGCACCGCTACAGGCCAGCGGCCGGGTGATGTCACGGCTGCGGGGGAAGACACGTTTAGGCGGCTAAGAGCTTGCGGGCGATGCGCTCGTAAGAATCGACGCTCGCCCGCAGCTCGCGGACATCAATGAATTCATCCGGGGTGTGAGCCACGTGGATCGAGCCCGGCCCGAACAACAGCGGTGTGCCCCAGCGTGCCAGGAGAGGAATGTCGGACGTATAGGCCACAGGCGCGGCATCGAAGCCGGGAACCGTGTGAAAATGCTGTGCAGGTATGTATGAGCCGTACTCGATCTCGGCCCTGTCCGCAACCCATCGCTCGATGGCGTGTTTGACATCGTCGACGCTGCCTACCACACGCACCATCAACTCCGCTTCCGCGAGCCCGGGCACGATGTTGGCCTCAGTGCCAGCGCGCAACACTCCGATGTTGATGGTTGCATCACCCAACACTGAATCCGTGGGAAGCGTGAGTGATCGCATTGTCGGCAGCAGTTGCATCATTGGGTCTATGGCCGACCGCCCCAAATGCGGATACGCGGAATGCGCTTCGCGCCCACGAGTGCGCAGCGTTACGCGGAGCGAGCCCTTGGCTCCCGTGGCCAGCCGGCTTTCCGTGGGCTCGCCGTTCACCAGGTATCGGCTGGTTGCGGCTAGATGATTCGCCGCGCGCGCGCCATCGGAATTCTTCTCCTCGCCGACAAGGAAGAGCAGGTCTACCCGCGACTCGCCTGCGGCCACTAGCCGATCAGCGGCCGCCATCATGGCCGCGGCGATGCCTTTCGCGTCGCAGGCGCCTCGACCGTACAGCCGCTCGCCGTCCAGCCTAGGCACGAGATACGGTGGCACGGTGTCCAGGTGCGTCGACAGGGTCACTCCGCCTCCGCCCGGCCGAGACGCCCAAACGTTGCCGCGACCCGGCGTGACCTCCTGAACGGTGACGTTCCATCCACGCCCGACCAGCCAACGCGAAACAAAGTCTACAACTCGCGCTTCGTGGCCTGTGGGCGACTGGATGGAAAGGAGCTCAGCTGCTAGCGCGACGACGTCAGTCATGGGGCAAACTTACGGGCGCTCAATGCTGGCGGCGAGACGAGTTCAAGCGGCACGTAAGCGTTGATTTGGGTCGAAAACCGCTTAATTTTCGGGCACCGAACGGAAGCCGAACCTTACCGTGGAATCAGACATGATTGTGCGCCAGAACATTGAGGAGATGGACATGAGTGACGTATGGGGGAAATTGTCGGCACCCGTGCCGCCGAGCACCATTTCGTGGCGGCAGGACGGGCGGCCGGTGCTACGAGAAGGTAAGTCGTATGCACGATTCGTCGCCTATATCGAGGCGAACACAGTACGCGAGCGCCTGGACGCCGTCGTGGCTGGAGAGTGGGACTTAACGCTCGATCTGCTGCCGCCTGTGTCGGGCTCCGCGGACGATGGCGACGGGCAACTGTGCTCGTTCAAGGCTCGCCTTCAGGTAATGGGCGTCATCCGCGAAGACGTCGGGACAGGGCGGGACTACAAGCAGGCCGCGACCGATGCGTTCAAACGCGCGGCCGTACGATTCGGCGTCGGGCATGAGCTGTACGCCTATGACACCAATTGGGTCCAGCTCGATGGTGAAGGCCGAGCGGCGAAGCCGATCGAGGACCCACAGGTCGCGTATGAGCGGCGCTATGGATCCGGAAATGGGCGTGGGGCAGGCAGTGCGATGGCCACCGCGGCCGGCGGCGGCGGCGGCGGCGGCGGCGGCGGCGTGAGCGTGATCGGTACAGCCAACACGAGCGAGGCTGAGTGCCCCAAGTGTGGTGGGCGCATGTGGGACAACCGGCTAACAAAGCGGAATCCGAGAGCCCCGGATTTCAAGTGTCGTGACCGCTTGTGCGACGGCGTCATTTGGCCAGCGCGAGCGCCATCTACGCCGGCGTTGGTGTCCGTGTCGAGCGACGGCGATTCATTGGCCTTCGACGCCTCGCCTCTCGCTGCGGAGGACATTCCGTTCTAAGTTCTCCCCATGCGGAAGACGGCTGAGCTGGTAGTCACCGTGATGGTCGAAGCCGACGACGAGTTGGCGGATGACTTCCCTCGCCGAGCCATGTCGGCGGTGCGCGACTGCATCAAGGTGGGTCGCGCGCGTCACCCGGAGCTCACGATCACGGTACAGCGCGTAGTCGAGGAAAAGAAGGAGGGGTCAGCCTAGCCGACCTAGCCGGGCGGAATGACGTGGTCTAGTCCGTGTTGCAGGTGCTCGAGGAAGCCGGGGATCCGCTTCCTGGTCCAGTAGGGCGTCTTGTTGACATCGACTGGAACGATGGCGCCATCTTGATCAATGACGCAGTCCACCGCCCCCAGGTCGATCTGTAGATTCGCCAGGAGCCGGCGCGCGACTCCGACCGCGCGCCCCGCCTCCTCGGTCGTCCGGCCGATTGGCGTGTGGGCTCCGTCCGGTGTGGTCCAATAGCAATAGTTGATGTGGTTGCGGATAGGCAACGAGAGCTTCTTGATCTTGTAGTCGCTCCACGCCTGCGTGACTATCGCTGCCGGGCCCGCGACGGACACTCGCAGAAAGAGTCCTTCCGGGTTGTCGATAAATCGCTCGACGACGAGCGTCGGATCGGCCCACACGGCGGCAGGCACCTCGTCGCGACGGCATACCCGGTATTCCAAGGGGCCGGCCACAAATTCGCTCAGCTCAGCCGCGAAGCGCTCCCCGGCAGCTCCCCAGCGCCGCACCATCTTGCGTTCGGGGGCCCCGCCCGCGTTGAGCGTTGTCTTGATGATGAGTCGCTCGTCCGCAGGGCCCTCACGCTCGGCGCGCGCGGACGGAATCCCGAGGACGGTGCACCTACGGTGGAGCGTGCGCTTTCGAATGTCAGTCGCCTGTAGGTTGAGTGCGGCGATGCCGCGTTCGGCCAGCGCAGACCGGAAGGCGGGCTCGTCGGCCAGAAAATCCGTCGTCAGACTCGCGTCGATGTGCATCACTACGGCATGCGTTGAGTCCGGCAGGGCCTTCAGCACTCGCTCGCCGGGCGCGCCGGGCCTGAGCTTCACACGAGTCGCCTGGGGCTGCATCGCCTGGATCATGTAGCCTTTCCAAGCATTGCACTCGCACACGACGACGCCAGCCGCGGCGTCGGACGTCTGAATGTCCGGTGCGACGGCTTTCCCCAGCCGTCGCTGAAGGACGGATATTATCGACATCTGAAATCCTGCCCGGCCGCATTTGCGGTCACGGAAGGCTCGCGCGACCGGTGACTCGTCACGCTCTACCGACGACCGTGGGCGTGATGTAGTTTCGCGCCAACCTCGCGTATAACGCGAAGTAAACGCTACAACTCTATACCGGGAGCGGGGATCACCGGCGTGCCTGTCATGCGCGCCGTAGGCGCCGCGCTCGTGGTGAGCGGCATGCCGACTCCATTGGCCGTTCCCAATCGAGCGGCCGCGTGACCTTCACCGACCCCGCAGTCGCTGCTGTGGGGCTGACAGAGAACCAAGCCCGGACGCACGGGATCAGGCCGCTGGTCTCGACGCTGCCGCTGCCGTACGTGCCGCGAGGCCTCGCGGCGCGGGACACCCGAGGGTTCCTGAAGCTCGTCGCCGACGCCGCCACCCGGAAGATCATCGGCGCGCACATCCTGGCTGTGGAGGCGGGCGAAATGATCACCGAGCCGGCGCTCGCGATCAAACTGGGGCTGACGCTCGAGGATCTGGCGTCAGTCTTCCACCCGGGCCATGTTCGGCACGATTGGCGCGCTTGGCGCAACGGTGCCGGGCAGCGGCGTGCCAGGAGGAAAAGCGTTGGCGATGGAAATCGTGCTCCCTCGATGAATCCGGCGAGGTCATTCGCCCCGGATCCAGGACTTCGAGCGCTTACCTCGCCGGTCTGGACAACCGCGCGCCCAAAGCTACCGGGAGAGCCCAGCGGGGCAGGTACCTAGGCGGTCGCCAGGTTCGCAGCGTCGAGCGCCTGCCGTACCATGTCCCGAAGGCCGTCCGCCGTGAAGGGCTTCTCAAGAAACGCGACCCCGGGTTCCAGGAAGCCATTCTTCCGCACGGCCTCCTCGGTGTACCCGGACATGAAGAGGAGCTGCGCGCGCGGGTGGACCTCCGCCAGTTTCTGGGCGAGCTCGCGGCCACCCATCTCGGGCATCATCATGTCGGTGACCACGAGGTCGATGGTCGCGCCGGCGTCAGCACAGATCCGGAGGGCGTCGACGCCGGTGGTGGCTTCGAGCACCGTGTACCCGGTGCGCCGCAGCACACGAAGGGCGAGGCCTCGGACGGCCTCATCGTCCTCGACTAATAGGATCGTCTCCGTGCCACCTCGACTTGGCGCGGCGCTCTCGCTGAGATCCGCATTTTCGGCGACCTCTTCCACCCGTGGCAGGTAGACCTTGAACGTCGTCCCGCGCCCCAGCTCGCTGTACACCCAGACGTGGCCGTCCGACTGCTTGACGATGCCGTACACGGTCGATAGCCCTAGTCCCGTGCCCTTCCCAGGCTCCTTCGTCGTGAAGAATGGCTCGAAGATCCGCGCTTGCGTCTCCGAGTCCATGCCGACGCCTGTGTCACTTACCGCGAGCATGACGTAAGCCCCAGGCCTAGTGACCGCATGCTTACGCGCATACTCGTCATCGAGCTCCACATTGGCCGTCTCGACCGTGATCTTTCCGCCCTGCGGCATGGCGTCGCGCGCGTTGACGACCAGATTCATCAGGACCTGCTCGATCTGTCCACCGTCAGCCTTGACAGACCCAAGCGCCGGATCGAGTTGGGTCGCCAGGTCGATATCGTCGCCAATGAGCCGTCCGAGCATCTTTTGCAGTTCTGCAATCGTGGCGTTCAGGTCAAGCACGCGCGGCTGCAGCATCTGCTGCCGGCTGAAGGCCAGTAGCTGTCGGGTGAGGACTGCGGCGCGGTTCGCCGCCTTCTTAATCTCGTCTACGTCCTCACGTCGCCGGTCACCGGTCTCGAGATCGTCGAGCAGGAGCCCGCTGTAACCGGTGATTGCCGTCAGCATGTTATTGAAGTCGTGCGCGACCCCTCCGGCCAACTGTCCGACGGCGTCCATCTTCTGGGCCTGGCGGAATTGCTGCTCAAGTTGCCTGCGCGCGGTAATGTCCGCGAAGGACAGGACCGCCGCGTAGGGTGTGCCTTCTCCGGGTCGGAAGAGGGGTTGCGCGTTCACCTCGATCCAGGCGAGGCTGTCGTCGGGCCGCCGCACTCCCATGAGGACGTTTGACTGAGGTTTCCCCGTCCTGAGCGACACAATGGCGGGAAGTTCATCACCAGGGAACGGAGAGCCGTCCTCGCGCACCACTCCCCACCGCGGGTCAAGGACGCTACGCCTGAGCATCTGGTCGCTGGTGAGCCCCAGGATGCGCTCCGCGGCCGGATTGCTCGTCTCGATCCGGCCGTCGGCGTCCTGGAGCACGACACCGACGGGCAGCTTCTCGACCAAGAGGCGGTAGCGCTCGTCGGCAGCACGCGCCTCTTCGCGCGCCAGATCCGACTTAGCTATGGCCTCCGCGAGGTCACGGTTGGACGCCTCCAACTGCCTAGCCATCGCGAGAGCTTCCCCCGTCTGCTGCTCGAGCTCGACGCCACGCGCTCCGAGTGCCTCGGCCTGCTCCTCCAGCTCCACGGCCTGGTCCGTGAGATGGCGCTGGTGCTGACCAAGGTCTACGGCCTGACTGACGGCGCGGCGTTGCAACCTCGCGAGTACACCGCCGAGAACCAGGATCTCGCCTAGCACCAACGCCAGGGCCGCGCGCAGAAACGTCTCCTCCAGCCGAACACGCTCCGCGTACAGCGCGTCCTCGGTGCTCAGAAACGCACCGATCGCACCCCGGATGCGATCGAACAGAGCCTTGCCGGCGAGGTCGTCCGAGGGCGACTCGGTCGAGCCGCGCGTGCGTTCCGCCCGCGCCAATGTCGGCGTCTCGTATGATTCCTCCCAGTGGACGACAGCATCCCGGACGGCCCTCGCACGCGCCTGCTGCGCTGGGTTATCCGCGGTCAGCGCAATCAGGGAGTCGAGCTCCCGCCCGAGAGCCGCTCGAGCGGCGACCTCCGGCGCAAGCGAAGTTGTGTCGCCCGAGAGTAGATAACCGCGCACGCCGGTCTCGCGGTCGGTCGCGAGTGCTCGCGCATCGCGGGCTAGGCGGCTGACATCGCGGGCATGCAGCGCCCAGCGTGTGCTCCACTCTTTGGCGAGGAACAGGGCGCCAACGCTAGCCGCGATGCCGGCGAGGGCAACTGTCCCGATCCAGAGCGACCGACGCAGGAACGACAACATCTCGTCCGCGCCATCCACTGCGTTCGGCGATGATGCTTCTGCTGCCACCCGCCCCTCCCACCCGATTGCGTCGGTGTGCAACCGACGGCTGCGAGCTACAACTGTTTAGCCACGGACGATCGGCTTGGCCGAGACGTTTCCGTGACGCTTGGGCGCGCCGCCAGGTAAAGACAGTGCTAGGGGCGGCCAGGCTCGCCGCGCTGCACATTGAATCGGTATGCCACCGCACCAATCCGTCGACGATGCCGTCGCCCGCGAGCTCGCCTGGTTGACGCCGGCCTTCTTTCTCTCCGGCGTTGCTGCGCTCATCTATCAGGTAGCGTGGGAGCGGGCGCTTTACGCCATCTTCGGCATCAATATCGAGTCCGTGACGGTGGTAGTGACAGCGTTCTTGCTTGGGCTTGGACTCGGTAGCCTTGCTGGAGGGTGGGTATCCGCGCACCGAGGCTGCCGGTACCTGCGCTGGTTCGGCGCCGCGGAGCTGGCCGTATCCGTCTTCGGCGTGCTGTCGATTCCCTTCTACCACTCTGTCGGGCGCCTCTCGCTTGGGCTCGGGCCGTGGGGCACCGGGATCGTTACATTCGCGCTCGTGCTTGTACCCACGGTTCTCATGGGCGCGACGCTCCCGCTGTTGGTGGCGTACGCGGTGGCTGTGTCGGGCAACGTCGGATGGTCCGTCGGCACATTGTACTGGGTCAACACCGCCGGATCGGCGCTCGCGGCGTGTCTCACGGTCGGCATCCTTCTGCCGCGGCTCGGCCTGCAGAGATCCGTTTGGGTGGCCGCAGCGTGCAACGCCGTCGTCTCGATCGCCGCCTTCGTCCGCGGCGAGTACGAACGCGGCATGGGACGCTTGGAAATCGCGGCGTGAGCTTCGTTGTCGCGCTGGTGGTAGTCACGCTTAGCGGCTTCGTCTCTCTATCCTACGAGATCCTCTGGATTCGCGTATTCTCCTTCGCTACCGGATCCACACCCACCATCTTCGGGTTGGTACTCGGCGTGTATCTGGCTGGTCTGGCCGCGGGTGCACTGGCCAGCCGTTCGGCGCTGACTTCGGCGAGTCAGAGATCGACATCCTATCAACTCCGCATAGTGGCCGCCGCGCTCGGCGCCGCCGCTCTGGCTGGTTTTGCGGTCGTGCCCGGCCTTGCGTGGCTCGCGGCGCACGGCGCGTGGAAGCTCGGCCTGGCGCTCGTGCTGCCTGCGGCCGCCATGTTCGGTATTGTCATGCCGGTCGTTAGCCATTTGGGGATCGCACCAGAGGAAGCGGTCGGTGCGCGTTTGTCGTACCTGTACCTCGCGAGCATTCTCGGCTCCGCCATCGGATGCTTGATCACCGGTTTTGTGCTCACTGACGCGTGGACGGTCGCGGATATCGCCCGCGCGCTCGCGCTCACCGGGCTCGGTCTCGCTGCGGCGGTCGCCGTTTCAGAGGAGCGAAGATCCCTACGGCGATCTCGCGACCGGGCTGTCCGTATCGGTGCGCTGCTTGCCCTTAGTGCCGCGACAGCCTGGCTCATGCTCGCGACGACCCAACCACTGTTCGATCGCCTATACGAGCGTCTGCTTTACAAGGAGGCGTTCCGCGATTATCCGAGATTCTCCGAGGTGGTGGAGACGAGGAGCGACATCGTTGCTGTCACGCCCGATGGCGAGATCTTCGGGGGCGGCGCCTACGACGGCTACATCTCGACCGACCTGCTCAACGATCGCAACGGGATCGTGCGCGCGTATGCACTTGCGGCGCTGCATCCGCACCCACGCCGGGTGCTCGAGATCGGACTGTCGGCTGGATCGTGGGCTCGAGTGCTGACCCAGCTTCCGGGGGTCGAGCATTTGACCTCAGTCGAGATCAATCCCGGCTATGTGCGCATCATAGCGCATCACGCGGTGGTCCGTGGGCTGCTGAGTGATCCGCGATTCGAGCTGATCATCGACGACGGTCGTCGATGGCTGGGCCGGCACCCGGCGGAGCGCTTTGATGCGATCGTCATGAATATGACCTTTCACGGTCGAGCGCACGCGACCAATCTCCTGTCCACGGAATTCATGCAGTTGGCTCGCCGTCACCTTCTGGCCGGCGGCGTATTGTATTTCAATACCACGTGGTCTCCGGATGCTGCGAAGACAGCGCTCTCCCTGTTCCCGTACGGCCTCCGCTGCCTGAACTTCGTCGCAGTGAGCAACGCGCCCATCGCGTTCGATGCTGGCAGGTGGTCAGCGCTCCTTCGTGGACTCCGACGCGAAGACGGTCGCCCCGCATTCGATGCCTCGGACCCTCATGCGACCGCCCGGCTGGACGCGCTGCTGGCACTTCCAGGATCGCTGGGTCGACCCCCAGTAAGCTATGGGCTCGAAACACGAGCATCGGTGCTCGCCCGCATCACCAACGCAGATGTGATTACCGACGACAACATGCTGTCGGAGTGGCGCGGCACCGCGTTGGGCAAACCCGCCCTATCCTACTGAGGCGCGCCGGCCCGAGCCCACGCACTGTGATGCGGTTCCCACGCGAGCCTGAAGTAGTTACAGCACACCTACGCCCTAGCTAGCGCGCACGATCACTTGCGTTTCAGTCCATCTCGCCAGGCGATTACCTCGAGTTCGCCGCGGACGGCTTCCTCGACCGTAATGACGGGTCGCGCCTCGAATACGAAGGCAGGTAGCATCGAACAAAACTTGTGAATGGTCAGCGGATCGTCGCAGTCTACCAGCATGTGCCCACCCCACTCGCCGACTCGAACGACGAAGAATTCGACCTTGAAATTGGCGGGCGCCTTCCATTGACCGAACACCTCAAGGATTCGCTTCTGGGCATTCTCGTACTCTAGGGGCGAACCCTGCGGGCGTTCGAACCAGCTGATCACGTACTTCATTGGCATTCTTCCTCGATATGGTTGAAATGCTCCGAACGACTGCCGTTTTATACCATCACGGCACGGTGTACGCCACCCCCGCGCCAGCCGAGCCGTCCCACTAGCTGTAAAGATCGAGTGGCGAGGCGGTGAAGGTCGTCTGGCCGACTTCAATGAGATATCCGTCCGGGTCTCGGATATAACACCGGATTTCCGAGACGTGCACCTTCGGTGTGGTAATGAACGTTGCACCGCGAGAACGCCACAGCTCGTAGAATCGCGCGATATCCGTGACCCTCAGGTTCATGAAGCCACTCAGCTCGTTGGGATGTTGCGGCGGCGTCGCGATGACCTCGGGCTTGTCGTCGGTGGGGCCGCCGCCGACATTGATGCTGAGCCAAATGTTGCCGAGTCGCAGATACGCCGGCTCCCCCAGGGATGCATCGCTCTCGCGTAATACCGTGGCGCCGAACACGTCGCGGTAAAACGCCTGCGAGCGCGCGACGTCGGCGACGATGAGCGTCATGGTGACCACAAACGAGGGAGCGTCGACGTTCGTTCGTGGTGATGGCATATCGCCTCCTGATGTGAGGTTCGGACCAGGAATGAATTGGGGGCACGGTGACACACAAGACCGCGGGAATAGATCCTAGTGTCCGACCGAGTGGGGACGCCTGCGTAGAGTGCCTGGCTGCAGGCGGTTGGTGGTTGCACCTCAGGCGGTGTGCGGAGTGCGGACACATCGGCTGCTGCGACTCATCGCCGAGCCAACATGCGACCGCACACAATCACGAGACCGGCCATCCGATCATCGCGAGTTTCGAGCCAGGCGAGGACTGGTTCTACGATTACCGCACGCAGGCCTTCCTCGACGGCCCTTCCCTCGCGCCACCGCGTTGGCACCCGGCGACCCAACCAGTGCCAGGGCCGCAGGGCAAAGTCCCCCGCGACTGGCAGTCACGCCTCCACTAATACCCCGGTCTCCCGAAATAGCGCACGGCTCTGCCTGCAGGAATAGCGCGTGTCGACATCGGCGAGTTTGCGAGCGATGACACCGCGCGAGCTATCACAGACGCGACGGCTTCCGGAACTCCTACCTACGGCCCCTACATCGGCGCGGCCAGGCTCACGGATTCGCAGCGTGCACGGCGTGCAAACATGGGGCGCGACCCTACCGTTGCCGCTACCAGTCGTAAAGCTATTTCTAGGAGTCGCTAGCTAACGCTATGCCGGGAGCGGGGATCGAACCCGCATGGGCTTTCGCCCAAGGGATTTTAAGTCCCTTGCGTCTACCGGTTTCGCCATCCCGGCCAAGCGTTGGCAAGCAAGATAGTCTCGCCCGTCGCGGGCGCGGATGGGTTGCGTGCTGAAGCGCGCCAGCCTTCGTGACTCTAGTTGGCCAGTGTCGTATAATCTCGCATCGCGGCACACTGGCTTCGCCCTTGGCCCACCATGATACGCGTTCAGTTGCGAGCTTATGGCTTTTGACGGTCAGGATCTAACCCAGGACGAACGCGTCGTGTACAGGACGCACCTGCACTGGATAGTGCTTGTGCCCAGCTTTGCCCTCGGCGGAGTCCTCGTCGTGGGCGGTATCGTCGCTGCAGCGCGGCCGAAGTTCCTTGAGCGGACTTATCCAGGGGATCCCAAGCACCTCGCGGTCGCGGGGTTCATACTCGTCGTCGCCGGCCTATGCGTGGCGGGGAGCGGCATGTTGCGCCGGCTGTCCACGGCGCTCACAGTCACGACGAGGCGCGTCACTATAAGCACCGGAATAGCTCTCCGTCGCTCCCTTGAGATATTGCTCTCCAAAGTGGAAAGCATCGAAGTTGAGCAGACTCTCTTCGGCCGAGCGCTTGACTATGGAAGCGTTGTCGTGCGCGGGACGGGGGGCACTCCCGAACCGATACAGATGATCGGTCACCCGCTCGAGTTTCGCCGTCAAGTGCAAAACCAGATTGAATCGCAGCAGCAGCGCACCGTCCGATCTTAGTCGCCGGGACACACGAGCTCACTTGGTATTCGAGGGCTTGCCGCTCGTCGAGGCGAAGGCTGAGCGCTAGCGCGCTTCACGGAACTGCGCGGGTCGTCTTGTTGGTCTTATGAGCGTCGCGGCTACCACATCCACACCGGTCACGACTACCTCTACCCTTGGGCGGGGTGCTCGTCACGCGCGCCACTGGCTCGCGCTCGTGGCCGTGTGGTTGTGCAGTGCAGTCTATGTCGGGCAGCACCTCGACCGCGGATGGGTCCCCATGGACGAGGGCACGCTCGGCCAATCAGCCGAGCGCGTGCTGCATGGCGAGCTTCCGCACCGCGATTTCGACGACGTGTATACCGGCGGGTTGGCTGAATTCGACGCCGTGGTTTTCCGGGTCCTGGGAACTCGGCTCATCGCGCTGCGAATCGCGATGTTTGCAGTTTTCCTGCTCTGGGTGCCGGCGGTGTACTACATCGCAACTCGTTTTGCCCGCCCCGTTGCGGCTGCCGCGGTCACGCTGCTGTGCGTCGTGTGGACACTTGCCACGAACCCGTCCGCGATGCCGTCCTCGTACAATCTGTTCCTGGCTACGTTTGGCACGGTTGCGCTCATCCGCTTCACAGAAACACGGCGCGTGTACTGGGTGATGGCAGCGGGACTAGCCGGTGGCGCATCTATCGCAGTTAAGGTCGTAGGTCTCTACTACATCGCCGCGGCTGTACTCTTCTTGGCCTTCGACGAGCAACAGACCGCCGCCACGCAGCCGCATCCGGAATTCGTGGCCGCGCGCCGACACTGGGGATACGCGCTTCTCGTGACCGTCGCCTCTGCGCTCTTTGTTGCGACCTTGATTCGTCTCGTTCACGACATACCCCGGGCGTCGCGGCTACTGCATTTCGTCCTCCCTTCAGCCATGCTTCTCGGCGTGCTTGCAGGCGCGGAGTGGCGACACACTGTCGCGGGGCCGGGCATCACGCGCTTGCGACGTCTGGGTGGGCTCCTGGGACCGTTCACCCTCGGGGTCACTATCCCGCTGGCGTTATTCATTGCTCCGTACATCGCATCCGGCTCAGTTGGCGCGGTATTGCAGGGTGTGTTCGGCGAGCCACTCAAGCGCTTTCACTATGCGGTAGTCCCGCCGGCCTCGCTCAATACCCTTGGCGCCGCGCTACCGTGGGTCTTGGTTCTCATCCCCCCCCGCGCCAGCACTGGCAGAGCAAGGGATCGCGCGGACAGCATCGCGCTGGCGGTCCTGACGGCGAGCCTCGCGATCCTGGCGCTCGCAACGGTGCATGGAGGAATACCGTACGTCGTCGTGTGGCTGACGGTGTGTTACGTCGCGCCGTGCACCGTGGCCGCCGGTTGCCTCTTGTTGGCGACCGAGAATGCGCGTGCACGGATCCCTAGGCCGCGCCGCGAGCAGCTCTGGCTCCTGCTCTGCATGACCGCGATGTGCAGCCTCGTTCAGGTGCCGCTTGCCAACTGGGGTTACATACTCTACTTCGCGCCGCTGGCCACCCTTGCGCTGCTGGCGATTGTTACGACGCAGCCAGGCGGGCCTGGTCTGCGACCTGCTATCGCCGCGGGTTTTTTCCTGGCGTTTGGCGTGGCGGCCGTAAACCCGAATCACGTGGCCTTGTGGAAGGGCAGTTATCTCGCGCCTGACGCGTGGCCGCAAGTTCCGCTAGCCATTGAGCGCACCGGCGTGAAAGTCAGCGCCGTTGAGGCGAGGAGTTACGAGCGGATCATCCAATTGCTAGACATGCATAGCCCGCCGGGCGCGTTCATCTATGCCGGGCCCGACTCGCCACAGATGTACTTCCTCGCACAGCGCCGAAATCCGACGCGCACGCTGTTCGACTTCTTCGATGACACCGCGGGTCGCGACGCGCGTCTCATTCGGACCATCGACTCTCTGCGCGTGGGGGCGATCGCGCTCAATAACAAGCCGATTTTCTCGTCTCCCATCGATGCCACGCTCGGCGGAGCCTTGCGAGTCAGGTTCCCGGATTCGGCCGTGGTGGACAACTTCACCGTGCGATGGCGCTCGGGGTCCTGAGGCGACCGGCCTGGTCGCGAGGGTGGCAGC
>Ga0073928_10008026_pt1 | contig 13406 bp, 8 predicted proteins | sample PaiPotPPA55metaG_FD_76969 | JGI IMG/M metagenome (GOLD analysis project Ga0073928, IMG submission 76969) | Iron sulfur acid spring bacterial and archeal communities from Banff, Canada, to study Microbial Dark Matter (Phase II) - Paint Pots PPA... ...
CCGAAAATCGCCGGCCCAGCGCGTGTGTTCGACTCCGAAGAAGCCTGCCTCGCCGCGATCCTCGCCAACCGTATCCAGCCGGGCGACATCATCGTGATTCGCTACGAAGGGCCCAAAGGCGGACCGGGAATGCGCGAGATGCTTGCTCCCACAGCGGCCCTCATCGGCGCGGGCCTCGGCGATTCCGTTGGACTGATAACTGATGGACGCTTTTCAGGCGGCACTCACGGCATGGTCGTGGGCCACATGGCCCCCGAAGCCGCAGTCGGCGGCGGGATCGCGCTGGTGCGAGAGGGTGATTCCATCACGATAGACGCAAATGCGCGACTGTTGCAGCTGAATATTTCCAGCGACGAATTCGCGCTTCGCCAAGCTGCTTGGACCCCGCCAAAACCGCGTTGTAACAGCGGCGTCTTGTCGAAATATGTTCGCCTAGTATCCAGCAGCAGCATTGGCGCCATTACAGACGGATGTGTGGAGGCTACATAGCAAGAGCTGACCGTCGCTGCTAGCGGACGGTCGCCCAATCCATATGCCAACTCGAGCGCTACAAAGGATGCACAACCTTCTCCTTCACACCACGCGCCAAAATGCTCGAGCGATGACGCACGTCTCCGGATTCCCTCTTACCTCGCTAAGCTTTCTCGCCCGCAAAGAAGGTCCAATTCGGGCGAAAATATTTCTCAGCTATATTCGCACTTGCAACGGGTCCGTAAGCAGCACAGTTTCCAAACAAGTTGCAATAAGGAGCGCGACAAAATGAAACGTATTGACGCCGTAATCAGGCCTTCGCAGCTTGATGAAGTAAAGCAGCGCGTGAATGCACTGGGAATAACGGGCTTGACCGTTTCCGAAGTCCGCGGATTCGGCCGCCAAAAGGGCCATACCGAGACTTATCGTGGCTCGGAATACACCGTGGACTTCCTGCCAAAAATCTTTGTGACCATCGCGGTCGCGGAAGATCTCGTCGAGCCGGTGGTGGAAGCCATTATAGAAGGCGCGCGAACAGGCGTGATCGGCGATGGCAAGATTTTCGTATCGTCTCTGGATGACGTGATTCGCATTCGAACCGGAGAGCGAGGTCCCGGCGCAATCTAAGTATCGATTCGTGAAAAGCTGCAAATTATTCGACGGTCGCAAAAGGAGCTACCAGATGCGATTTTTATTCTTTCGACGCGGACACGGTTCAGTCGCCCTTTCCAAGGCACTCCTTGTTTTGCTGTTGACTCAACTGTTTTCTGGTGCAACGTGCGCGGCTTTCGCAGACCGGGCGCAACCTGATCCAGCCGGAACCGCGACCGGCGACAAAAACTCCGTCTTTGACGCAGCCGGCAACCCCTTTGTGGTGTCAGAGCCGACCGACACGACTTCGCCTGATTACGCTAAGAGCAAAAAAGCTTTCGACGAATTTCAAGCCCAAGCCGCCCGCGAGCCTCTGGCCCTGAAGCTCGCCGACGGAGTGGGCCACGACCGCATCGGTACGAACTTCTCCTGGACCTTGCTCACGGGATATCTGGTGCTCTTCATGCAGGCCGGCTTCGCCCTGCTGACGTGCGGATTGGTGCGCAAGAAAAATGCCGCGCATCTCATGATGCTGAATTTTGCCGCGTACGTTTTCGCCTTCCTTGCGTATTACGCAGTCGGCTACGCCTTCCAATTCGGCGCGGTCGCAGTAAATGCATCCCCCGCGAATATTGGCAGCGCGCCAACTTTAAATCATTTTCTAATTGGCAGCGGTCAATGGGGTTTCCTGGGCGGCAAGGGATTTTTCCTCACTGGCCCCGCGTACGACGCCAGCAGCAATTGTTTGACGCTCTTCGAAGTCGTGTTCATGGAGACAGCCGGTTACATCATCGTCGGAGCCATTTGCGAGCGCATCACTTTCTGGGCTTTCCTACTTTGTGAGTTATTTATTGGCGGCCTGCTTTACCCCATTTCCGGCTGTTGGGTGTGGGGCGGCGGCTGGCTTTCGCAATTAGGCTCCAGCGTGCACCTTGGTCACGGTTATGTGGATTTCGCCGGCTCATCAGTTGTTCACTCCGTCGGGGGATTTTGCGCTATGGCACTCGCGCTTATCCTGGGTCCGCGACTGTTCAAATACGGTCCCGACGGAAAACCGCGAGCGTTCCCCGCTTCTAACATTGTTTTCGTCGTCACCGGAACATTCATACTTCTTTTCGGATGGATGGGATTTAATCCTGGATCAACTCTGGGCGCCACAGACCTTCGCATTGCCGTGGTGGCGGTGAACACGAATCTAGCCGCTGTGGCGGGTTCCGCCGCAGCGATGCTTCTGTGGTACCGGCTTTTCGGGAAGCCCGATATCACCATGGCTTGTAACGGAATGCTCGCCGGTCTGGTCGCCATCACGGCCCCCTGTGCGTTCGTGTCGCCCACAGCATCGGTAATCATCGGCATAATTGCAGGGGTTCTAGTTTGCTTGGGTGTTCTTTTCAACGAACGAATTCTCAAGATCGATGATCCCTGCGGAGCGATTTCGGTTCACGGATATTGTGGGTGGCTCGGCGCGGTCTCGCTCGGGGTTTTTGCCGATGGCACATATGGCGCCGGCTGGAATGGCGTGGGCGCAGCGGCCTACCTCGGAAAGACCGGCCAGGGAGTGACCGGTCTGCTTCATGGCGATTGGTCGCAATTTGTTGTGCAACTCGGCGGCGCCACCCTGCTCGCGATGTACGCCTTCGGCGCAACCTATATCGTCTTCAAGGCTGTGAACGCGTGGCGGTCAATGCGCGTAGGCAAAGAAGTGGAGCTGGAGGGACTCGACGTGCCGGAGTTCGGCATGTTGGGCTATCCCGAAGACGCAGTTCAAATGTTGAGCACAGGATCACAATCGCCGCAACGAGCGGTGTAGCGTACAGCAGGAGACTCACGTCTCTATGTCTACAAACCCATCGCTAGCCGCTGAACTTCGCGATTTCTCGGCCAAGGAATCCGCGCGCATTCAGGACCAATTTGCGGTAGCCGGTGACGGCCACGCATTTCTGCTGAGCCGAAGCGCTCTCATCGATTCCGTCGTCGAGCGTCTCTGGAAGGAATTTGTCTCAGCAGACCCGGATGGCCCCGCGAAGGTAGCTCTTGTGGCGCTGGGAGGTTACGGCCGCCGTTGGCTCTTCCCTTTCTCCGACGTTGATCTACTTTTTCTCCACGGTGGGAATGGTCCGGATGAGAAACTTAAAGATCCCATCCGAAAATTCTCGCAGGAGCTGTGGGATTTGCAGTTGAAGCTCAGCCCTGCAACGCGGACGCTCGCCGACTGCGGCCGATTTGATCCGGGGAATCCTGAATTTGCCATCTCCGTGCTGGATTGCCGTTATCTGATTGGCGATCGCAAGCTTTTCACGCGCCTTCATGACGAAACGATTCCCAAGTTGATCGCGCATGAGTCACGCCAGATCGTAAAAGGTCTGTCGGAACTAACGCGCACGCGCCACGCAAAGTTCGGACAGACCGTATTCCACTTGGAGCCCAATATTAAAGACGGCCCGGGCGGACTACGCGACTACAACGTGGTTAGCTGGCTTTCACTACTCGCGGCCATCGAGAAATATCACATCTGGCCTAACGAAAATGCCGTTCTTCCGGTCACGATACAGCAGCAGTTTGAAGCGGCATTGAAATTTCTCATTTCTGTTCGATGCTTCCTTCACCTCCGGCGAAATCGCGACGACAATACACTTACCTGGGAATCTCAGGATGCTTCCGCCGCGCGGAAGATCGGTATCACAAGTTCCCCTCCCGTCGTTGTCGGGAACCACGAGCGCAGCGCGGGGCCTTTTACTACTTCGGACTGGATGCGCATCTATTTCGGCCACGCGCGCATTGTTCACCATGTCTGCAATCGGTTGCTGGAAGAGGTCCCCGCAGCAAGGCTGTCAATTCACCATCAGTTTCAGCAGTTGCGCTCGCGACTTTCAAACGCGGAATTCCAGGTCGTGGACGGAATGCTGGCGCTTCGCCAGCCTGCCGCTCTCGATGATCCTCATCTAATCCTTCGCGCCTTCCATTTCCTGGCGCGCCACGGGTTGCCGCTCAGCTACAACACCGAACTTCAAATCGAACGCGCCCTCCCCTCGTTGTCTGCCTCACCGCCCAGCGGAGCTGAGCTCTGGCACCCGCTGCAGGAGATTCTCGTCGCACCGCATGCCGCAGACGCATTGCGTGCCATGCACTCGTTGGGCTTGCTCAACGTGTTGTTGCCGGAATTCGCGCGTATCGATGCCTTGGTAGTGCGCGATTATTCTCATCGCTTCACGGTTGATGAGCACACCTTCGTGGCCATCGACAATCTGCACGCACTTCGCCAGTCGCAATCAAAATGGGACCAGCGCTACGCTGAACTACTCGAAGAGCTCGAACAGCCCGATTTGCTGTACTTGGCGCTGCTTTTGCACGACGTGGGAAAGGGCGCGAAATCAACCGATCATGTTCGCGCTAGCGTGGAAATTGCCCAGGGTGCAATCGCCCGCCTCGATCTCGACGAACCCGACCGCGAGACGGTACTTTTTCTTATCGGGCGCCACTTGGAAATGAGCGCTGCGCTGCGTCGCGACATTTTTGATCCCGAAACCGTTCGCGCGTTTTCCGAAAAGGTGGAAACTCCTGAGCGCCTGAAAATGCTTTGCTTGCTGACCTACGCTGACATCAAGGCCGTCAACCCCGAAGCGCTTACTCCCTGGAAAGCTGAAAACATCTGGCAGCTTTATATTGCCACCGCAAATCACCTGAACCGCAACCTCGATCAGCGTCTGCATGTGGACGCGCACGACGAAGTGATGGCGCATCTCGGCACTCTCGCGCTGAAAGTTGGAAAACGGCTCGACGATTTTTTGGAAGGTCTGCCGCGACGCTATCTACTCACGCATCCAGCTGCGGAAGTTCTGGCGCATTTGGAGATGGCGACACAGCTAGCAAAAGATCCGGTGCAAGTAAGCCTGCGCCGGGGCCGCCACTGGTACGAACTCACGCTGGTAACCCGCGACCGCCCCTCTCTGTTCGCCACTATGGCAGGCGTTTTAGCCGCTTGGGGCATGAATATCGTGAAGGCCGCTGCATTTTCAAACCAGTCGGGCATAGTGGTGGACACGTTTTACTTCACCGATCGCTTTCGGACGCTAGAACTGAACCTGCCCGAGTGGGAGCGCTTTCAAAAAAGCATCCAGGATGTCTTGGTCGGCAAGGTGGACCTTGATCGAATGCTGAGCAACCGGCTGCGTTCGGTAAAGAATCCCGGACCGAAGGTAAAGGTCGAAACGCGGGTAGAAATCGAGGACACCTGCTCGGCGCACAGCACGCTGGTAGAAATTATCGCCCAGGACCAGCCCGGCCTGCTGTACCGCATCAGTTCAATTTTTTCACGCGAAAACTGTAATATCGAAATTGCCTTAATTGAAACGGAGGGAGAAACCGCTATCGATGTTTTTTACCTCACGTCTTCAGGAACAAAACTCACAGAGGAACAGCAGAGCAGCCTCCGCTCGACCTTGCTCACCGAACTCGCCAACCGAACGAAGTAACGGGCGGTGAAATTCCCTAAAATCGCGAATCGACCGCCCGTCCGTGTTCTCCAATGAGGTACGAAAGCGAAATCTTCGCCCCGTGGAATTATGCTTTTGCCGCAGCGGCCATTTGATCGCGCATTTGTTTCATGAATTGCCGCATGTTGGCGATATTTCCAGGATTGCGTTTTTCGCTCCAGGCTTCATACCGCTGAGCCGCCTTTTCGAGGTGCCCCAGGAAATCCTTGTTTAGAAACAATTGGCGGACCTGCGGAATAATGAGTTTCACGCGCTCCCAGACCCCGAAAAACTCGCCGCCGGTTTCAAAGAAAAGGTCTTCATGCAGCAGCCCGTAATTCAGAAACGCGCATGCTTGGTCCCAATAGGTGAGCACCATCATTGCGAACGCCCCTGCTTCCGTTCCCATTGGCGCCACCCGCTGAAAGTCGTCCATCGTGTCGACGAAATAGTTCTTGAAGAACCACTCGCGTGCCTGTCGTAACTTCGTCTCGCGCCGCAGATCGTAGATCTTGAGGTGAAGTTGCGCTTGTTCGTACGTCGGTTTTGTGTCCATGTGATGCTCCTTTTATTTTTATTAATTTAGTTACCTTAACTGGATTTGAATCGCCCTTCTTCAATTATAAATCGAACGGCGGCTGGAGGAATCGACAATCAGATACTTTAATCCACCGGCAGCCCTTGAATCTCCATCACTGGCCGGATTTCAATGGTTCCCCAACGCCCGCCCGGGATTTTCTTGGCGATGCTGATGGCTTCGTCCAGATTCTTGGCGTCGACCAGGAAATACCCGCCGAGTTGTTCGCGCGTTTCCGCGAACGGCCCGTCGGTGATCAGTTGCTTTCCGTCGCGCAGGCGAACACTGGTCGCCGTTGAGGTGGGATATAGCGGCGCTGCGTCCAGATATTGCCCACCGCTTGAGAGCTCTTGCGCATATTGGGCGGACTCGTTGTAACAGTGTTCTCTTTCTACGGCACTCAATCCGTTTTCATCCATATAGATTAGTAGCATATATTTCATCCACTCCCCCTCCCTACTATCAGTCGAACGGCCTTGACCGGAATCGACAGTTCCGCCCAAAAATACTTACAATAGTCTATGCTCGCAGACGCAAGTGCTACCGTCGAGACAGTTTATCGCGCCGATTGGGGCCGCATCGTGGCAACCCTCATCGGGCTAGTGGGCGACTTCGACTTGGCCGAAGAGTGCGCCCAGGAAGCCTTCGCCGCTGCCGTCAACCAATGGCCGGCCGCCGGCATCCCTGAATTCCCGCGCGCATGGATTATACAAACAGCCAAGCACAAGGCCATTGACCGAATTCGCCGCCAAGGCCGTTATGCGGAAAAGCTTGAATCCTATTCTACCTCCGGCTTCGTCCGCCTTAGCGAAGAGCCCGATTACGAAGCAAACGAAATCCCCGACGATCGCCTTCGGCTTATTTTTACCTGCTGCCACCCTGCGCTCGCCTTGGAAGTGCAAGTAGCGCTCACCCTCCGGACGTTGTGCGGCCTTGAAACGGACGAGATTGCGCGTGCGTTTCTCACATCCTCAACGACTATGGCGCAGCGTTTGGTGCGTGCAAAGCGCAAGATCCGCGACGCGCGCATTCCGTATGTCGTACCCGAAGCCAATGACGTGGCCGCACGCCTCGAGGCTGTCCTCACTGTGATTTATCTGGTCTTCAATGAGGGCTATGTCGCCACCCGCGGGGAATCCTTGCTGCGGACGGATCTTTGCTCCGAGGCGGTACGCCTAGGCCGCCTGATTGTCGCGTTAATGGCGCCGAAGCCTCCCACCGAAGCGAAAGCTCTCCTGGCACTCATGCTGCTTCATGATGCTCGGCGAGACGCGCGTCTCGACGAAGCCGGGGAAATTGTGACCTTAGAGGCGCAAGATCGCACCCGCTGGAACCAGCAGCAGATAGCCGAGGCGTTACCCTTGGCTCAGGAAGCGCTCCGGGCGGCCCCTGGCCCATTTGCGCTACAGGCTGCCATCGCTGCCGTGCATTGCCGCGGCGTGCGAACAGAAGACACAGATTGGCCTGAGATCGTCAAGCTTTACGATGGCCTGGAACGCGTCCAACCTTCCCCCATAGTGTCGCTGAATCGAGCTGTAGCAGTCGCCATGGCAGACGGTCCGCGCGCCGGACTCGAATTGATTGACGCGCTTGCCGCCACCAACAACCTCGACAACTATCACCTGTTTCATGCCGCGCGCGCCGATCTACTCCGCCGCGCCGGCTCCCTGGAGGAAGCCGCCAAGAGTTATCTGAAAGCGCTCGCCCTGGTTACCAACGACAGCGAGCGCCGATATCTCCAGCGACGTCTGCGCGAAGTTCAAGCGCCAACCGCATGACGCTTCCTCTCCGATTTCTGTTAATTTTCGACACTTCACCGGGCATTTTCGCCAGCGCGCGAATCGCTTGGGCCGTCAGCATAGAGCTCAGCGTATGCACGGACGTTTCATTCATGAATGAAATGTTGTTCCCGATACAGCGATAGAATGTAGCGATGAACATGACCTACCCGATTTCGTCTGTAGGCGAGTTAATCGGCGAGCCCGCGCGTACTGCCATTCTGATTGCCTTGCTCGATGGCGACAGTCTTCCGGCTGGGGAACTTGCGCGGCTGTCAGGAATTTCAGCGCAATCCGCGAGCGCCCATCTCTCAAAACTAGTCGCCGGCGGATTGCTTATCCCGCAAAACAACGGCCGCCATCGCAACTATAGGATCACTGGCCCCGAAGTAGTGCACGCATTAGAAGCGCTAGGCGCGATTGCGACCCTTCCCCGCCCAACAAGCGCGCTACGCTCGCGTGGCGACATCGAAATTTCCCATGCCCGCTCATGCTACGACCATCTCGCCGGCCATCTTGCCGTGGAGGTGACCAAAGCGCTCCAGAATCTCAAAGTGATCCGCACCCGCGGTGCCCGAGACTATACACTTGGGCCAAAAGGTCCAGCTTGGTTCGCCGATCCAAATATCAACGTACTCGCCTTGGGCTGCAGTCGCCGTACGTTCGCCCGCCGCTGCCTTGACTGGACCGAGCGCAAGCCTCACCTCGCCGGCGCCCTAGGCGCAGCACTCTTTTCCCGAATGCTCGACGCCGGATGGATCGTGCGACGCCGCGGAACTCGCGCCCTGCGTGTCACCCACCGCGGCGCCCGCGAACTGCAAACCCGCTTCGGACTTATCGCCTAGCTCAGGCGTGAATTGATTTGCTGTCGGAACGTGCTTAGAACATGAATCCGCGCGAGCTATTCGCTGAACGCTTCCCACCGCGCGTAAGGCAGCTCGCCCCCCACTCATTGGCTTACCCTCCAGCTGTTCAAGGTTGACTTTGTAGTTTCGGCGGATCAGCAGGAACCTGATAAGTCTTCCCGTGGCGCAAATAAAGCTTGGAGGTCTCCTCCCGATTCAAGGGTCGCGCCCCGCGCCTGCCAAACACGGCCAACTGGTTCCCGCTTTCGTCAACCGCCCGGTCCCGATCCGATCCTTTCGAAATTGCCAGTGCAGGTCCCGCCGTGCGATACGTAGCAATAAGCTTTGGAGTCGGCCTCGGGCTGAAGCCATACGCGTTCGGCGAATCCTCCGGCGACAATATTTGCAGCACGCGCAGCCCATTCGCGCCGTCGGCCACAAACGCGAACGCACTCGCGTCCACCATGCCAATTTTAAGGTCGCGCACATCATTCATCTTTCCATCCGAGGAAAACATCTGAGCAACCTTGGGCTGCTCGGGCCGCTCGACGTCCACGATCGCAATGCCCTGCTTGCCCGCAGCGACGTAAGCGTACGTTCGCGCGACATAAATGTTGCGTGCATCTTCCAGCGCGACTGCCGCATTTGGCACTATCCGTGGCTGTTCCAAATTTGTAACGTCGAGAACCTTCAGCCCTCTTCGATCCACAACGAAAGCGTAGCGAAACTGAATGGCAATCCCCCGCGCATCGTCCAAATCAGGCGCGCCCACTACCGAAGCCACTGGCGGTTGCACAGATTTGTCTAGATCCACTACAACTAGCCCGCGATCGCATAAAATGTAAGCATACGTTCCTGCAATGGCGATTCGCCGCGCCCCATTCAAAATTCCTTCCGGATTAAAGGCCAATGCCCGTTTCAGAAAATTATTTCGCGGATCGCCATCCAGCAGCGTACTAACTCCCGGCGTCTTGCTTTTCGGATTCGAATCGCCGATGACCACCAGCCCTTCATATTTGTCCGCAACATACAAGTACGCGTACATCGGATGAATCGCCTGCTCTTCATTTTCCGGTTTATGCGTGCGCGCCGGATCAATCGCCAAAGTTGAAGGACTCGCCACCGCCATGGCATATTTTGTTTTTACGTGAAGTTGTTGTCCCAGCGGCGAAACCGGCGCAGTCACTGTTCGTTCAGAGAATCCTTTGTTGTCGATGTTCGCCACATCGTACGCGCGAAACCCGCCCTTGCCCAACGCAGCATAGAGATATTCGCCGCGCAGTTGCACGTCGAGCACATTCCCCGGATGATGGTAGGCTTCCTTTAATTCACCGCCGCGCGCAGCATGCTGCCGATAATTGTCCGGATAAGCGAGACGCTGCAAATAACTGCCGATCATCGCGGGTGGCTCATCGTGTTCCGCCACCGCCACCGCGTCAAATCCTCTCGCGCCGTCCGCGACATAAATGTAGCGCCCCATGAAATTCAAAAGGTTCGTTCCCTGCAGCAGCACTTGCGCCATCCACGCGTTGTTGTCATTGCGCTCGGACACATGGCAATCGTCGCAAGCCTTCGTTTCTTTCGCTCGCACAGTATGCGGAACGAACGTGCTGAACGCAGTCCCGCTGAAACCCTCGGCCGAAACCGTTTGCTGCATGTAATAAAGCCATTCGCGATTCTGATTCTGCGAGCTCACCAAAATCGCGCACGACGAGCGCGCCGGCGCCACCCGATGTCCCGTCACCGTGCCGTCAATTCCCAACATGAAGCCGTCGTCGCGCAAAACTTGGAAATCGTACGCCGTATAATTTCGCGTAGTAAGGCCTTCATTGTGCAGCATGGGCTTCTTTTGGTTCGCGGTCATTGATAAATGGCAGCCAAAACAGTTCGGCGTCCACGAAGTGTGGCAAGCGTAGCAAGTCATGCGGCTGTTCGCGTGCGCCAGTTGCGAAGGGTCGCTCGGCACGTCGCCCCAGCTTTCCCCGTCAGCGCGAATCGTCTTAGCCCAACGAGATTTTTCGTTGTAGTGAGGATTTCCGAGCGTGATCGTGTCCAGCACCTGCACAACTTCCCACTCCTTGCTGGCCTCCACCATCGACCGCTGATAAAGTTTTCCCCCCACCCATTCGAAACGCCGATTGTTCCACGGCGTCCGCAAGGCATCGAGGTGGGACCCGCCAACGGGGGCCGCGGCCCCCGAAGAAAGCAGCGTGGCCCGCTTGTCCACCGTGCCGTGGCAGTCCGTGCAGTCCAGTTCCACCGCCGCGCGCGGTTCAGCATACAGTTTTCCGCTCCCGTGATCGTCCTGCTCGAAATGACAATCCACGCAATGCATTCCCTTTTCCAGATGGATGTCTGCCAAATGCACAGCCTTCCCAAATTTCTCCGGATCCTCCGGCGCGACAATTTCATTCTCGCCGTCCAGCAGATTGCCTTTTCGATCGCGTTTGTAAACAGCGCGAAAAATCCAGCCGTGGCTGTGAAAATCCGCAAACTGCGTCTGCTTCAGCTGTTTATTAAATTCCGGGTCGCCCACATGCTGCAAAAACTTCGGATCGGACCACAGCCCTTTCGCTGCCGCGCCTTCCGGATTCCTCAGCGCCACTTCATATTTTTGCTCCTCCGTTGGATTCCGCTGTTTTTGCGGATACATGAATTCCCCCTCGGCCTCGTTGTCCCACCAGGTGAACCCAAAATAAGTAGCCTCCATATTCGTTCCAGGATGCACATGGCAAATCATGCATTGGCTCGACGGAATTGATCTGGTAAACGTATGCCGTATCGGATGGCCAGATTCATTTCTGGGAATGGTCGTGTCGGAAGACGCGCTTTCTCCCAGATGTCCAAAGCGCGCATAGCTTCCCGAGTGCGCAGGCGACCGATCGTTTGCATAGACTACGTGGCACGCCGTGCAGCCGCTGCCGCGATAGTCGCCCGGCTGATCGTTGGTGCCCGGCAGCGAAAGAAGCGGATCCAGAAGCCGTGTTTTTTGTAGCCCCAGGAAAACGGGATCGGTCCGCAGCAGCGTGCCAAAACCGCGCTCGCCCAACTGATCGTCAGGACGCCCCGACTCTTCCTCGCGATTCGGATTTCCGATTTCACCTTTTTTTCCACCACCGCGTTCAAAAACGCGGAGCACGTTCCCTGGTTGCGAAGTTTCCCATCGCTCCAAAGGCGTCAGAATCGGCAACTCGCCTTTTAAGCGCGTCTCTTCCGGACTCGGAGCAGGCACGGCGCGAATTGTTTGCGGCAATCCGTCCGCCGAATAACTCTCGCCAAACATCGTGTTCTTAAAAGGAACGGAACCATTGTTGTACAGCGCCGCCCCCCACAGCATCCCGCCATGGGTCATCATGCTGGTTTTCACTTTCAGAACTTCCGACGCATGGCACCCGGCCGACCCACACGTTTGCGCCGCAACGCGCAAATCTCCCGGGTTCACAAAACGTATATACGCATAACTTTCGCGCAGCCATTTCGTGTAAGGGCGCACTGGATTCGCGGAACTGTCCGCGAGCTCGGATTCGCGTGGCTGAGGATGGGCCTTTTTCTTCGTTTCTTCATACACCGCGGAATGTTGCGCGGTGCCGGCAGGAAGACTCGCGCGCGCATCTCCACCGTGGCAGTCGGTGCAAGACAAACGAACGGTCCTGGTCGGATGCATGGTCGGCTCATCCGTGCTCACATGGCAACTCAGGCAGCCGGCGTTTTTCTGCTCTACTTCTGCCTGCGTCTGGCTGATAAGGCTGTCCTGTTGTGTTTGGGAATGCGCGTTAGTCCCTACGATGAACCAGACCAGGGGTCCCAAGACAATACAAAGTGCGCAGGCAACAACACGCTTCCTGAAAATGCCCCCCGACTTTTCACCGATGCCCAGCCACACCATCAAAAAGGCTCCGATAACTGCCTACATTTCTCAGAATTGAAACCGAATATCCGTGAAAAATGAGAACAGTGTTCTTCCCGTATAAATGTCGCGCAACCCTTGCCCGGGGATGAGGGCCGCGGCTCCGGCCGTAACAGAAATATTTTCCGTGAGTGGCGGACGGTATCGAACGCCGACGCTCGAATCAGTCCCAATCGCATGGTGAATGGGCGAGTCGAAAAGACCCAGTTCGAGCGGCTCGGTGTGCATGAAGCGCATATAATTCACGTTCACAAATCCCCGAAGTTTCGGCGTCACATCAAAATCGGCGCCGGCGTTAACCAGAAAAATCCCGGGATTTACAAAATTCGATTGCCCTTCATCCTTAGTCGACCGCAAATCCGGAATCAGGCTGTTGCCGGACGTAAGCGCCACACCCGTACCCGTCAGCCGAATGCTCTCACGATTCCATAGGCTGAAAATTCCGCCCGCAAACTCCGGAAAATCGTCGATAGAATCAAAGCCGCGCGCGTGCCCGCTTTCTGGATGCGCCGAACCTGAAGAATAAAACGCCGACCCCTTAAAGCGTATCCAGTCCTTATCTACAGAAACTTCGAGCGCCGCCATCTGCGCATTAATCGTGACCGCGCGTCCGGCGATTCCATTGAAGTTGTCGTCGCCAAATGCTTGGTAGAAAGCGTGCGTCAAATTGATCGGCCCGACGTGGCCGTCCCCAGTCCATCCAAGGTAAGCGGCATGAATACTGTGTGGGTGCAGTACACCTTGCGAGAAAACCGCGCCAATCGG
>Ga0073928_10008027_pt1 | contig 13405 bp, 11 predicted proteins | sample PaiPotPPA55metaG_FD_76969 | JGI IMG/M metagenome (GOLD analysis project Ga0073928, IMG submission 76969) | Iron sulfur acid spring bacterial and archeal communities from Banff, Canada, to study Microbial Dark Matter (Phase II) - Paint Pots PPA... ...
ATCGGTGTCGCACGGCCGCGCGGGCACCAGTTCCACCGCGTAATTGTCGGAGATCAGCGCGGCGAGGCCGGTGTCGGTCACCCATTGCTGCAGCCGCTCGTCGCGCCCATCGAGCCCGGCGCATATGTTGTGCACGACAGCCGGGTCGGGCTGCCGGTTCATCTCCAGCAGCACCTGGGCGAAGCCGGTGCGCAGGCACACCATGTCGCCCTGCTCCACCGTGACCCGATCCCTCTCGAGCACCTGCGCCAGATCCTGGTAGCCGACCAGCTTGCGGGCGCGGCCGTAATGCGCCTCCAAGTCGATCATCACCGCGCGGCCCTGGATGCATGCCGCCGCCATGTTCTCGACGCCGAGCCGGCGCGCGCCGGGCGGCTCGCTCACGGGCGTTTCACCGCCGGTGCTGTAGTCGATCGGTCCGACGATGTCGGTGCCGGCGCGGAAGCCGTTGTAGTAGACGAATTCCGGCTTGCCGTCGCCGTCGACATCGAACATCTGCCCGACATGCGCGAGGCTGTCCCACTGCGTCGAGTATTGCAGCGTGAGTTCCACGACATCATCGCACACGAGGTCGGTGTGCTGCGGGTTCTCGCGGCTCAGTGGATAGTTCATGTTCGGCCGCCCGCCGCGCATGGTCGGGCGCAGCTTCGGCGGATGCCGGCGCGGGTTGAGCACGTTGCCGCCGGGATAGTCGAGCGGCAGGCTGAGGCAGAACGTTCTGCCCTCGCGCGCCTCGGCGATGCCCTCGAGCACCTTCTCGCGAGTGATCAGGTTGAGGCGGCCAAGCTGATCGTCGGGGCCGAAATCGCCCCAGGTGGAGCCGGGCGGCCGGTGCTTCCAGCGGGGTGACGGGGCCATCGCGCGCCTCAGGCCGGGGTGAACATCGGCAGGGGCGGGCCGCCTTCGGTCGGCTTGAATACGACGCGTATCGCCTGACCGATTTGCAAGCCGTCGAAGTCGCAATCGACGATGTTGGTCAGCATCGTCACGCCTTCTTCGAGCGCGACGTAGGCGATCGCATACGGCACCTCGGCGCGCCGCATGACGCTGTACGAATAGATTGTCCCGCGTCCCGACGCGGTCTGCCATTCCCCGGCGTCGGCGAAGCAGAACGGGCAGACGGCACGTGGATAATGGTGCAACTTGCCGCAGGACCCGCATTTGCGAATCACCAGCCGGCCTGCAGCCGCGGCATCCCAATACGCCTGCGTCTCCGCGTTAGGCTGCGGCGCCGGGAGCTTTCGTTCCTTCATCCAGCTCACTCCCGTTCCATGATCAAGGTGGCGCTGCCGTGGCGCGAGGCGAGCAGCCCGCCCGTGCCGTGCGCCAGCGCGAGATCGCAGTTCGGCACCTGTACCTTCGGGTGCGCCTCGCCGCGCAACTGCCGCACCGCCTCGATCACCTTGGTCATGCCGCCGCGGTTGGCAGGATGGTTGTTGCACAATCCGCCGCCGTCGGTGTTGAACGGCAGCCGGCCGACGCCGGAGATCAGGTTGCCGTCGGCGACGAAGCGGCCGCCCTGCCCTTTTTCGCAGAAACCCAGATCCTCGATCTGCATGAGCACGGTGATCGTGAAGCTGTCGTAGATCGACGCGTATTTGATGTCGGACGGCCGCACGCCAGCTTCCGCGAACGCGCGCGGGCCGGACCACGCAGCCGCCGAGTAGGTCAGGTCCGCCTGCCCGCCCGACTGGCCCTTCACCGCCTCGCCGGCGCCGAGCAACTTGATGCGCGGGCGCTGCAGGCCCTGCATCACCTCGGGGCTGACCACGACGAGCGCGCCGCCGCCGTCGGTAATGACGCAGCAATCCAGCCGGTGCAGCGGATCGGCGATGATCGGCGAATCGAGCACGTCCGCGACGGTCACCACGTCGCGCAGCATGGCATGCTCGTTGTGCTGCGCGTGCTGCGAGGCGGCAACCTTGATCCAGGCAAGCTGTTCGCCGGTGGTGCCGAACTCGTACATGTGCCGCATCGCGCACATGGCGTACATGTTCGCGACGGTCGGCCCGTAGGGGTACTCGAACTGGACATCCGGCTGCGCCGGATTGCCGGGGCGCGCGGCGGTTCCGGTCGCCATGCCCTCGCTGCGCGGCCGCCCGGCGAGCGTGATCAGCGCGACGCTGCATTTCCCGGCGGCGATCGCCTCCGCCGCGTGCCCGACATGCACGAGATACGACGAACCGCCGGTGTCGGTGGCATCGACGTGGCGCGCCCTCAGGTTCATGTAGTCGACCATCGAGAGCGGGCCCATGCCGGGCGCATCGCCGGCACAGAAATAGCCGTCGACGTCGTCCTTGGAGAGGCCCGCGTCGGCGAGCGCGCCGCGCGCCACCTCGGCATGCAACTGCGCCACCGACTTGTCGGGAGCCTTGCGCGTGGGATGCTCGTAGGCGCCCGCGATGTAGGCCCTGCCGTTGATGCTCATCCGGAGGCCCCCTGCATCTGCACGGCTACGCTAGGGGTGGGCCGAAGCCGGCGTCAACCGCTGGGGCAGGCCGGCGCATCAAGCCGGCGAGCCGCGCGCGGGGGTCGGGCGGGCTCCGGGCGGCCATCTTGGTTGCATGCCGTGCCGGAATTGCTGAGATGCATTTATCAGCCTGCTCCCGATAAGCAGGCTTACCAGTTGCTGCATTGCACAACGGCAGCCGACGCGACGTTGACGACCTAAACAAACGGCTCCCGCGGTGCCGCAGAAGGAGAAATAGCTATGAGAGCACTGATTTTCGCCACCGTCGCCGCCCTCGGCATCGCTACCGCCGGAAGCGCCATGGCAACCCAGCTTGCGGCCGGCGGGGGCTCGCATCCGAATGCGGAGACCGACCGCGCCAGCGGCCAGCAGTACGCGGCGGGGGGAGGCTGGCATCCTCAGTCCAACACGGACCGCCAGAGCAGCCAGTACGCAGCCGGAGGCGGCTGGTATCCGGGAGCGACGCAACAGCGCGTCGCCGCGGCGGACAACGTGCAGCTCGCAGCCGGCGGGGGATGGCACCCGCAGGAAAATACCGACGAGCACGGCACGAACGCCTGACGACAGCAACCAAAGCGGGCGCGTGGGCGAAAGCTCCGCGTCCGCCGCGTCTTCAGACGAACAGCAAGTCGGGCTCCAGCCCGAGCAGATGCTGCCCGACCGTCTCGAAATGCGAGCTGCGCCCCTGCACCTGCTGGCAGACCGCATGCATGTCGCGAAAGCGGCGCTCGAACGGCCCGCTTTCGAAGATCCCCGTCGACCCGGCGCTGTGGTAGGCGACATCGACCACGTCGCGCGCCTCCTGGATGGCGAAGGTGGACGCGAGCCGGATCGCCATGCGCTGGTCGAGGTTTAGCTCACCCGTTTCGGATAGCGCCTCCCAAACCTCCCGCAGCGTTTGCAGCACATAGCTCCGCGCCGAGCTCAGCCGCGCCTCCGCGAGCCCGACCTCGGACTGCGTCACCGCGTTGTCGCGCAGCGTAGCGCGCGTGCCCCGGGGCCGCTTGTTGCGTGCCAGATCGACGAAGGCATCGAGCGCCGCCCGCGCCAGCCCGAGCGCCACGCCGGCGAAGCCCGCCGAGTACAACTGGCTCGAGGTGAAGCGGTAGAGCCGCCCTGGCTCGCGCCGCTCCGCCGCACTGAAGCGATCGAGCGAGTACGCCTCCGGCACGAACAGATCGGCGACCGCATAGGTGTCGCTCCCAGTCCCCTTGAGCCCGACGACATGCCAGACATCGCTGATCGTGGCCCGCGCGCGGGGGAACAGCATGGTGCGCTCGGCGCGCGTGCCGTCGGCGGCGAGCCGGAGCGCCCCGTCCCGCTCGGCCACCAGGCAGTGCCCGCCGAGCCAGGTGGCATGGCGGCTGCCGCTGGCGAATTGCCAAGTGCCGCTCGCGCGATAGCCGACGTCCACGACGGTCGCGGTGCCGCCCGCGCCGGCGCCCCAGGCCAGCACGCCGCGCGGATCGCCGAACACCTCCGCCGCCACATCGGGCGCGAGGTAGGCCGCCGACATGGCGCAGCCGCCGTTCTGGCCGAGGCACCAGGCAGTGCTCGCATCGGCCATGGCAACAGCCTCGATCACCTCGACATAGGTCCAGGGCGCCAGCTCGGCGCCGCCCACGGATCGCGGCAGCAAGAGCCGGAACAGCCCCGCCCGGTGGAGCGCGTCGAGCACGTCCGCCGTCAGCTCGCGCGCCGCCTCGATCCGCGGGGCCGCCGCCTCCAGCAACGGCCGAAGCTCGCGGGCGCGGGCGATGTAGTCCGCCGCGTGCTGCGGCGCCTCCGAGGGAAGCTGCCGGGGGCTCATGGCCGTCATTATCCGAGCATGCCGCCATTCGCCGTGCCTTGCCAGACCTGATCCTTCCCCGGCGCCCCAACGCAATCCAGGCAGCGCCGCTCGGAGCCAGGGGCCTTCATTCGGGCCAGCGTCGCTCTCATTGCGGGAAACATGTACCAACATACTCAACCTATGGATGATGTGACCAAAAAACTTCCCTAGTGACGAGAAATTACTTGCGTGTAGGTACTGTATGTGGTTTAACCAGCGCGCTTGCTTCCCTGGCTAAATGCAACCGCCCCGGGGTACCGGGGCGGTTTTTTCATAGCAGCACAAGGTGGCAAATGAAGCGCCTAGCGGGAGAGAAGACCGGCCGATCCGCCCTTGGGACAGCCTTGAAGCTAGTTCCGGACTGCCGCCTTGACACCCAGGCTCCGGGTGGCCAGCGCTCGGCGAGAGTTGGGGGGCCGGTCGCAATTTTTCTGCCAAAGTTGTGGCATATGGCTGCGGTTCGCGGGCGGCGAGGCGAAACACGTTCCCGGCTGGCCACCCTGCTGGCCGATCGGCGCGGCTTAGCGGCGATGGAGTTAGCCATTGTCTGCGCGATCCTGGTGCCCGCCGTCCTCGCGGTGGTGGACATCGGCAATGCCGCACAGCAGCAGATCGAGCTGCAGCAGGCGCTGCATGCCGGCGGTCAGTACGCCATGTCCTTCCCCACCGACACGACGGGCATCACGAGCGCAATAACCAACGCGCTGCCGTCGAATTGGGTCAGCGGCAGCACGAAGAACATTACTTTGGCCACGCCGACCGCAAGCTGCACGTGCTGGACCTCAGGTTCCACCTCTAATTGTGCTGGGAGCGGCGCGCCATGCACAAGCGGGCAGACGGTCGAGCGGTTCATGACGCTGACGGCATCGAGCACCTACACGGGAAGCTTCATCAGCCCCACGATCAGTGCAAGCTATGTCGCGCGCTACCAATAAATCCGGGCGACTCTGGCCTCAGGACCGCAAGGGCGTGACCGCCCTCGAGACCGCGCTGGTCTTGGGGGTATTTTTCCTGCTGCTGTTCGGGGTCATGGATCTATCCCGTTACTTCCTGACCTGGCACGGGCTCAACACCGTCGTGAGTGAGGCGGCGCGGGCGTCCATGATCAACAACTGGAACTATCCCTGCGGCAACCCGACGAGCGGCACCGCCGCCACCATCGCGACGGCCGCCCCGTTCCTTGATCCAAACAAGCTTCAGCTGTGCGTGACCAAGACCGTTTCATCGGGCAACAATAACATTTCGGTGACGGCGACCTATCCCTTCTCGTTCATGATCTCGGGTTTCTCCAGCGCCGGTGGAACGCTCTCCGCCGCGACGCAACTGACGTACTAAGTCCCTCCACGATGGCGGTGCGCGGGCACAGCGCTCGCGCGGCGTCAGTGACCCGGCGGTGCTTCGGCGGTCGCGATCTCCCCGGCGCAGGCGCCGCGGTCCCGACGGCGGTGAGCCGCCCCGGCGCGGCGCGATTTCGCCGCCGGACCGGGCTAGCTCCCGAAAAGGGCTCTTCCTGACGAGAAGTTGCTTGCGCGAAACGTCTTCGTGGCTTAAACCTATGCGGGTGCTCACATACATGACTGCAACCCCCACAAGCGGAGCTGGGCGGTCATCTTCAACAGCAGCAGAGGCGGCAAATGAATTCGAGGGCAGAAGGGGAGGTCACAAAAGCGGCCTCTAAAGCGGCTTTGGAGCTGAGTCCCGGCTACCGCCCGCGCGAGCCGCTGCCGGCTGGCGAGCGATCGGCGCGTTTGGTTATCCCGAAGGCGCTTAGCCCGAACAGGCTGGGGAACTGGCTTTTCATTCGCGGAAGACGTGGTACCATATCGGCGGTGTTCGCCGTCGGGATGACGAGCTTCTTCGGCATGGTCGGCCTGGGGACTGAGGTCGGCTCCTGGTATCTGGGCAAGCGCCATGGCCAGAACGCGGCCGACGGAGCCGCAATGGCCGGCGCGCTCATGCTCAACGCGCTCGGCGCCACGTGCTCGCCGTCCGCGCCATCCTCGATAACGACCGCCGCCACCAGCGAAGCCGCGAACAATGGCATCAGCAGCGGCGTCACGGTGAACTGCCCTCCACTGTCCGGCAACTACAAGGGCAATGCCTCCGCGGTCGAGGTGATCATCGCGCAGAGCCCGACGCCCGTGCTCGCGGCCCTGTTCGTTTCCAGCGTGTCGATCGGCAATCGCGCCGTCGCACAGGTGCAGGCCAACGGCAGGGCATGCATCCTGGGGATCAACCACGCCAATGCCGACGGCACCGATCTGATTTCTGGCAGCGCCTATGTCGATGCGCCCGACTGCGCCCTTGTCGCCAACGGCACGGATTCACAGGCGATCGACGTCCAGGACTCCGGTGCCACGGTCAAAGCCTATTCGCTGATTTCGTCCGGCGGGTGCAGCGGCTGCACCGGGTCAAACGTAACGCTGACCCGGGCTTATCAGGCATACCAGCCGCCGACGCCGGACCCGTTCGCCGCGATCCAGCAACTTGCTTTGCCGACGTTTTCCGGAGCGAACTGCGCGAGCTCGCCGGTGCCGTACGAGACCGCGGGCCAAGCGTTTTGCAATGGTACGTTGAAGGTCAACAATGGCAGCAAAATTCCGGTAAATCTGACGCCGGGCACTTACTTCTTCTACAATAGCTCGCTCGACATGGAGGGGGGAACGCTGGAATGCACGACCTGCACCCCGGGCGGCGCTGGAGTGACCTTAATTTTCACCGGCTCATCCGCCGCGAACATCGGAACTATCAAGATCACCGGCAACGCCACGGTGAACCTGAACGCACCCTACACCAACGCCTACAATTCCGCGTTCAACGGAGTTCTGTTGTACATGGACGCCCGTGCCCTGGAATCCAGTGGCTGCGGCAACGCTCCGGCGATCATAAACGGCAGCGTAGGTTCCGTGTTCACCGGGGCCCTTTACCTTCCGAGCGTGAACATTTGCTACTCCGGCAACATGACGTCGGGCCAGACACTGGCGACCAACTGCTTCGCGGTCGTCGCCAACGACATTCACTTCACGGGCAACTCCGGTCTGTCCGTGGACGGCTGCCCGCAAGACGGGGTGCCCTATCCGCAGACCCAGGGTGCGGTGATGACGGAATGATAATGGGCGGCCCAGCCCGCACCGCGTGCGCGCCCAGGTGTTTTGCCCGATGCCATGGCAAGATCAGATGGTCGCGGCCAGCCCGGGCCTATCGAGGCGGAGAAAGCCGATATCGTGTCGCGTCGCGCCGTCGCCGGTCGCGAGATCGGCCAGGATCTCGCCGATCACGCTCGCGAACTTGTAGCCGTGGCCGGAGCAGGGCGAGGCCAGAATCACCTGCCTGTAGTCCGGATGGCGGTCCAGGATGAAGTGGCCGTCCGGCGTGTTGGTGAACAGGCAGGCCCTGAGCGCCATGGTGGGGCCAGAGCCCTCGGGGAAGTAGCGCTCGCCGAATTGGCGCAATAGCCGCTCGTCCTCGGCGTCCACTTCGCGCTGGATCCCGTCGGCCGCCGCCGTTTCGCCGCGATGGTGATAGCGGCCGAACTTGAAGCCCGGCACCTGGTAGACCGGCAGCCCGTAGTAGCGGCCCTCCTCCAGGTCGAGGTTGAACACCGGGAAGCGCGCGGGCGTGAACAACTCCGGCCGGCGCGGCTGCAGCCAGGCGAGCACCTGCCGCTCGGGCACCGCGAGGCGCCGCAGCGGCGCCGCCAGTTCCGCCATCCACGCCCCGGCCGTCAGCACCAGCCGCGCCGCGGTGTAGCGGCCCTTGTCGGTGGTGACGGCGACACTCTCGCCGCCGTCCCGCGCCTCCCAGCCCAGCACCCGCTCGCGCGCCCGGATCTCCGCCCCGGCCGCCTGCGCGGCGCGGACATGCGCGACGATCGCCCGCTCGCTGGCGATGAAGCCGCCCTCCGACTGAAAGACGGCGCGCACGTGGCTGGGCAGCCGGTAGCCCGGGAAGCGCGCGCTGATCGCGGCGGCGCTCAGCACCTCGTGCGGCAGGTCGTGCAGCCGGGCGGAGGCAAGCGCGCCCTGGAACAGCGGCCCGTCCTCCGGCCCGCCGTCGATCGAGCCGGTGATGGTGAGCAGGCGCTCGCCTGCCACCGCCTCGATCTCCCGCCACAGCGCGTAGGCGCGGCGGAGCAGCGGCACGTACGCGGGATCCTCGTGGTAGGGCAGGCGGATGATGCGCGTCACGCCGTGCGAGGAGCCCATGGCGTGCGGGATGTCGAAGCGCTCCAGCCCGAGCACGCGGTTCCCCCGCCGCGCGAGGTGCGAGGCGGCGGCGCTGCCGATGCCGCCGACGCCGACGATGATCGTGTCAAAGGCCATCTGCCGCCCCAACGCCAAGTAATGGGGTTAGGCGATCAGGGATAGGCCTTCTCCATAAGCGATTTTAAAATCCCGGAGAAATAAAGCCCAGAACGCAATCCGACAGGAACATCCCACCTCGGACTTGATCCTCCTCCGATATGCTTTCCAAAATTGAGATTCCACTCGTTAAGCTTTTCCAAAAACCTCGAGGTACTCCTTGGTAACAATCTCCCATAATGGCCTTCTCTATCTGAATCAGACCGCTTAACGGTCTGAATCTTGCTTATCAGCCTCCCTAGGGACTTTTCCGAATCTGCCATGGACTCATGCGAAGCATCTATCTTGCACATAGCCCGAAACAGCAAACTTTCTGTGAGACTCGACCAGTCTACAAACATGTGGTCAAATCCAACCGAGTCGACCCGATCTGGGCCAATCCGCCGCAGTTCTTGAAATCGTTCCTCCGATCTCAGCAGGCGCCGTTGTTCTTCATCAGCCAGTTTGTCCCACAGCTCCGGTCCAAACCACTCTTCGCGCATTTCGCTCAGAATGCTTCGGGCAGGGGTTATTGGAACGGGGGGCAAATACGACAATAGGGCTTCCACGCTCCGACGTAGAGGGCTGTCGTCCATCACTTCGCGCTGAATCACGCTGAGGACTGAAGTGAGACTACGCCGGTCCTCAGAGGGAATTTTGCGAATGCTGCGCGCTAGGTCGGACACGTATGGTAGCGGTAAACGCAAAAACAAGGCACAATGGAGCAACCAGGTTCCGATGAGGATATCGCACAACGAGAAATCCTGGCGCTGATGGGCACGAGATACCGCCCAACGCACGGACACATTGTCGTCATCCGGGTTCAGGGTTGCCCAGTAGGACGCATCGCAGCAGATATCCTCGCATTCTTCACCCTCAAGCTCGAGCAGTCGTATCAGATCGGCGCATTCTGGAATTACTTCGGCAATAAACGACCGCAATCCCCCCTCTCTGGAGTTCGCGTACGCAATCGGGAATGGACCAGTCGAGTACACAGCGTGCCCGTATTCAACGATTTCCCGGGCGGCATATTTAGCGATCGCCATCGGCTTGTCCGGCCAGTCATAAGCTTGGAATGCGAGATGCCGCAGGATATTGGACGGATCGCAGGTTAAATCCACTTTGCGGTAATTCTTCAACCACTCGCGCAAATCCGCAGTAACACGTATGTTTGGGTCGTACCCTTGACGCAGCACCAAGCCTCCAACGGTCTGATCGAACTCCGCCACTTCCTGCGCGTCGTCGCAATCTTGTATAAGGCTTTCACAGCTTTCAAATGCCAGAACACGCCATTCCTCTTTTTTCTCAGGTCCCAGAACATTGCCTGCTCCTAGTGTCAAGTCGTATGCTAGGCGGACGATACATTTCAGTCCTTCCACTGAGCGCGGAACTTTCTCCTCGCCTGCCCAAATTCGCAGTAGGCGGCGCGCTGGCTCAGCATTCTCGCCGGTGATTTTGTCTAACAGCTTGATTACTAGTGCATCGATTGGCCTTGAGTCCTGCGGCCACGGCAGGCCGTATCGCATGAGCTCGCTTGACGGCTTGAACCAGAGGGAAAGGCGCTGGGAGAGACGGCAGAACGGATCTGATTCGGCTAGTTCTTGTGAGAAGTCTGCGAGCGCAGCCGCGCTGATTCCAAATGTTGTATCCAACAGAATCCTGCGCGCGTCGCGCTCTGGAAAAGCCGAGAGGATAAAGTTAGCGCGATCCTTCCGTGTCTTGTCTATGTTCGCAAAAGAGTCACGTAAGATACGTACAACTTCGTTTTCTTTTTCGGAGATGGCTGGATGACGTTGTTGAATACCAAAGGTGACCGCATCGGCATCATTGGACGAGTCCCGAACGAAGGAAGCGCCAGGCGGGGCTATCAAAGCGAGGGCGCAGATGTCCTCCGCGGAAATGCCGGTCCGCTTGACGGTGCTCGCAAGTCGCGCCACTACGATTGCCGTGCGGTCGCTGCTATCAAGAGCGTCGCATAACGCTAGCAAGCCCTCATCCCAACTCCCATACGGCTGCACTGCGCTCGCGCTCATCCGCTCGCCGCCTTCCATGGGGTGCGCGCCAATCCTTGCCAGTCGCTGCGCATCGCGTCAACCAAGCTGGCTCACCCGCCCCACACCTCGGCGAGCACGCGCAGCCAGTTCTCGCCGGCCACTTTTTCGATGCGCCCCGCGCTCCACCCCGCGCGCTCCATCGCGCGGATCAGGTTCGGATACTCGCCGATCGTGCGGAACCCCGCCGGGTTGATGATCTCGCCGAACTCGGTGAGCTTGCGGCCGTCGCCCTTGTCGCGCGTGATCCAGTCGAAGAATGCCGGTTCGTGGCCCTGGGTGAAATCGGTGCCGATACCGACCTGGTCCTCGCCGATCAGGTCGATGACGTAGCCGATGGCGGCGACGTAATCGTCCACCGTGGACGCCGGCCCCTTGGGCAGGAAGGGCGGAAACATCGTCACGCCCACGAAGCCGCCATGCTCGGCGATGAAGCGCAACTGCGCGTCGGACTTGTTGCGCGGATGCGGCTTCAGCGCGGCGGGCAGGCAATGCGAGTAGCAGACCGGCTTGCGCGAGGCCAGGATCACCTGCTCGGACGTCACCGGGCCGACGTGGCTCAGGTCGCACATGATCCCCGTTCGGTTCATCTCCGCGACCACGTCGTGCCCGAAATCGGAGAGCCCGTTGTCGCGCGATTCGTAGCAGCCGGTGCCGACCAGGTTCTGCGTGTTGTAGGCGATCTGCGCGATGCCGACGCCCAACTCCTTGAACAGTTCGATGGTGCCGAGCCGGTCCTCGAACGCGGAGACGTTCTGGAACCCGAGAACGATAGCCGTCCGACCCTCAGCCCTCGCGCGCCGGATGTCGGCGACGCTCCGGGCCTTCACGATCAGCTCGGGGTACGCCCGGAACCAGCCGTTCCACCGCGCGATGTTGCGCATGGTGTCGGCGAAATTCTCCCACACGCAGCATGTGCAGTTCGCTCCCGCGAGCCCGCCCAGCCGCATGTCGCGAAAAACGTCCGGCCCCCAGTTGGCGACGATGAGCCCGTCGAAGACGAGCGGCATGGCATTGCTGGTCATGGCATGGCTCTCTGTCCCGTCGCGGAGGCTCGGGTGCGGCCGGTCGGAAGGGCGGCACGACGCCTCTCGGGTTTATCCTTTGCGTCCGATGGCCCACAACACCTGACGATCGGGAGACCACGAATGCCACGCCCTTGCCGGCTTGCTTTCGCCCTGCTCGCGCTCGGCGCCGCGGCTGCCGCCCCGATCGTCTATGGCGACTGGCGAGTGGACGCCCCGGGCGTGGAGCACCGCGTCCTGCCGCAGAACATGCCGCCGCCCTTCGTCACGCCTTCGGCGTCAAACGGAGCGAGCCTGGTGCGCCGCCCCGAGAGCGCGGTGCCGCACGCGCCCTCGGGCTTCACGGTGCAGCTCTATGCCGCCGGCCTGGAGGGGCCGCGCGCCATCCGGGTGGCGCCGAACGGCGACGTGTTCGTGGCGGAAAGCTATGCCGGGCGCGTGCGTGTGTTCCGCGCGCTCTCCGGCGGCGCCCAGCCGGTCGCGAGTGAGGTGTTCGCCGCCGGCCTCGACTACCCGTACGGCATCGCCTTCTATCCGCCGGGGCCGGAGCCGCAATACGTCTACATCGGCGAGATGAGCCGGCTGGTGCGGTTCCCCTGGCGCAGCGGGGCGCGGAAGCCGTTCGGTCCGGCCGAAATCGTGCTGCCCGGGCTGCCCATCGGCGGGCACGTGACGCGCGACATCGCGATCACGCCGGATGGCCAGCACCTGTTTCTGGCTATCGGCTCCGGCAGCAACGACCCAGACTTGCCGGCGCGCACGGCCGACCAGATCAATGCGATCGAAGCCGCTCTCGGGCGCGGCGCCGCCTGGGGCGAGGAGCGCAACCGGGCGGACGTGATCGTGCTCGATCCGTCGGGGCAAACGGTGCAGCATTACGCCAATGGCCTGCGCAACTGCTCGGGCGAGGCGATCCAGCCGGCGACCGGCGCGCTCTGGTGCGCCGTCAACGAGCGCGACGGATTCGGCGATGATCTTCCGCCCGACTTCGTGACGAAGGTGCGGGCGGGCGCGTTCTATGGCTGGCCCTGGTATTACATCGGCAACCACGAGGACCCGCGCCACAAGGGTGCGCGCCCCGATCTCGCGGGCGATGTCGCCATGCCCGATGTGCTGATCCAGCCGCACTCGGCGCCGCTCGGGCTCGTGTTCTACGAGGCCACGATGTTCCCCGCCGACTACCGCGGCGACGCCTTCGTGGCGCTGCACGGCTCATGGAACCGGCGGCTTCGCACGGGGTACAAGGTGATCCGCGTGCGCCTGAGCGACGGCAAGCCCACCGGCAGCTACGAGGATTTTCTCACCGGCTTCGTGAGCGACGCGGGCGTGTGGGGCCGCCCGGTCGGCGTCGCCGTGGCGCATGACGGGGCGCTCCTGGTCAGCGAGGACGCCAATGGCACGATCTGGCGCGTGAGCTATGGTCCGGGGTCGGCCGCCCATTGACACCCGAATGGCGCGTACTCGGGATCATGCACCTAGAGCATTTCCAGGCGGGCGACCGCTCTCACTCTCGCCGGCGGACGCGAAACAGCGCCGCCATGTCTGATTGGTTGAGCAACTCCAAACGTTCAGGAAGGATCTTGTCGAGATGGGGTGCGCCACCCGCGTCAAGCAACAGAACGTAATCGAAATTGCGCCACCAATCCCTCAAATAGGAGAATTCGCCAACCGGCTCATTCCAGCTGAGC
>Ga0073928_10008029_pt1 | contig 13403 bp, 12 predicted proteins | sample PaiPotPPA55metaG_FD_76969 | JGI IMG/M metagenome (GOLD analysis project Ga0073928, IMG submission 76969) | Iron sulfur acid spring bacterial and archeal communities from Banff, Canada, to study Microbial Dark Matter (Phase II) - Paint Pots PPA... ...
AGGCCCAGATTGCAGAAGTCAATCGCTATATCGAAAAGCTCATGCATGTAATGGCGGTGCCTGGCCGCAATGGGCGGCTTTATGCCGTGACAATCGTATTGACACCGTTGTCTCGCCGATCTCGCCGCCATGATGAGCAGACTTTATCGCTATAGCGTCGGGTGACGCGGGCGCGTCAACTCGCTATCCGCAGGCTGTGCACGCTGGAAGTCGGGCGGATCGTCGGCTAACAGGAAGTAATCCGAGGCTCTAACTGGCAAGCGATTCGTCTCAATTGGCGAAAAATCGCCATTACACTCATCAGGGCCGCTCTCTCATAATGCATTGACCCTGTTTGGCCGACTCTCAACCAGCGCTATGGCCCACCAGCCAGCACTCACCGCTTGCGAAAAACCTCAAAAATCAAATTGAAAAGCTGCACCAGCGTGATCCCGATAGTTACATAAACCGCAATCTCCAACCGCCGGCCCGCCTCTTTGGTGCCAGCGAGCATGTCCATCACTTCTTTAGTGCTCTCGTGCAAAGTTTCAGCGAGTTGCTCAAAATGCTGCGTCGAGCCGCGCAATTTTTCCAGTACATTCGAGGTCGCCGAAAGCGCTGCCGCTATTTGTTCGCCGTTGCGAATGTCCAGTTCAATCTTGCAGGCTGACCACCACGGACTGCCCGGCGGATTATCGTACATCCGCTGCCGAATCTCTTCATAAGACCGGCTTCGCAGCAACTGCACCAGCGCATGAACCTTATCGGATTCAACCGCTGCGGTTTCTTGAGTAATTACCGGCATAACTCGCGAGTGTAGCAGTCATTTCCGTGACCACTGAGATACCCGAAGGACATCTCCAAATGTGCCGCCAGCCCAGGCACGCCAAGTTACCCCTCAATTAAAAGGCCTTAGCCCCTAAACTTCAGACCAGGGCGTGGTTACGAGATTACCACCCCGATATCGCCCGAAGCCATTGTCACCTCCGCATTCCACGTCTCTACCGCTCTTTAGCGAGCGTTCTTTCGATACGCGGATCGGGAACCAGCCACATGACCGCGACCAAGGCATATAACCCGCACGCGATCCAGGGATACAGGAAGGACAGAGGAATCGCGACCGCGTAAATGACCAGAGAAACCTTGCCTTTTCTGTCGCCGCCAATTGATTCTGCCAGCGTTGACTCGTTTCCATGGCGGGCAATTAGCGTCCGCGTCAGAATGGAGTAAGCGATTGCGGCCAACAGCAACAGCATTCCGTAGAATGCCACCGGCCACGAAGCGAAATCGTTCTCTCCCATCCAAGCGGTAGCGAATGGCGTCAGCGACAGCCAAAACAATAAATGCAGATTCGCCCACAGGATGCCGCCGGTAACATGCTGCGCCGCGTGCAGCAGATGATGGTGGTTGTTCCAGTAGATGCCAACATAGATGAAGCTTAAGACGTAGCTGAACAAAGTGGGAACGAGCGGACGCAAGGCCACAATTCCAGCGCCGTGCGGAGCCTTCATTTCTAGCACCATTATGGTTATGATGACGGCGATCACGCCGTCGCTAAAAGCCTCCATCCGACCCTTGGTCATTTTATATACTCCATTTTTTCCGAAGTAGGACCCAACGTACCCGAAGTTCTTTCCTCGACACGGCTAATCTTGACTCTGGGGTGTACACTGGCGCTCGCCGTGGACAGCAAGATAAAAGTCCGTGGCGGAAGCAACTAAGGAGGAACATGATTCGAAAACTATGCGGTATTTTTGCTGTGGCATGCGCGCTGGCGACATCTGTCATTTGTACGCCGGCGCAGATGCAGGAGATCAAAGAAAAACCACGCATGTATAGCTACGTCGCCTTCTGGACGCTCCCGCGGGCGCAATGGGCCGAGGAGGCGAAGCAGGCCGCGTCGGAAGAAAAGATGATGCAGAAGTCCGTAGCTGATGGCGGCATTGTGGGCTATGGCAGCGATCAGAACTTAATTCATCAGCCGGACGGCGCAACCCATGACACCTGGTTTTCGTCGATGTCGATGGCCGGGCTGCTCAATCAACTCGATCAATTCTACAAGACGGGCATGACCACGAGCCCCGTTGACTTGAGCGCGACCAAGCACTGGGACGGCATGTATGTCAGCCGCTATTACAACTGGCATTCGGGATCGTGGAAAGATGTATACTCCCACGTCTCGGTTTATCAATTAAAGGCGGATGCTCCTAACGATGCCGTCGACACGCTGAGCAAGAGTTTGTTCGTTCCAATAATGGAAAAAATGTTGGCCGACGGCACCATTCATGAGTATGAGATCGATACCGAAGCTGTTCATACTCAAACTCCGGGAGCGATTTGGGTCTCTTACATCGCGGCCAATGCAGAGGGGATCGACAAGGTTGGTGCGGCGGTACGCGATGCCCAAAAAGCCAGTCCGTTGGGTGGCCCTGCATTTCAGTCAATGGCGGACTTCGCTCAACACCGCGATTATCTGTCTAAGACCAATGCAACTTACAAATAGCTTCGCGTACAGTTCACTGTAGCCCACCCCCAAGAGGGTGGGTTTTGTGTTATTGGCCTTACGTGGGGAAGAGTTTGTCATCGGCATCGAAATGCTACGATTAGAGGGCGGTTTATGCCGCGAGTAAGAAATTGATCGATCCGGCCATCGATTCTCTCCGTTCGCGTAAACGAGTGCGCAGCATCCTTTTAATTGGTTTAATTGCCGCGGCCGCTCTGGCACTTATTTCTCTGCTCAACATTCGTGGGTGGAGATCACGAGTTCTCAAGCGAGCGCTGCGTGTTGACAACTGGCCGACCGTGGTCTCTCCACCCGCCAATTTTCATCCTACGGTTCCTCCGGGATTTCAGGTTTCGGTATTCGCAACCGGTTTCACTGAACCGCGCTGGTTGGCCGTCGCTCCCAATGGCGATGTGTTTGTGGCCGACTCGGCAGTTGGCAAAATGTTGATTTTGCGCGACCCCCAGGGGAAGGGAATTGCTGAATCTCGTGAGATCTTTGCTGACCATTTGAACCTTCCCTTCGGAATCGCCTTCCACGACGATTCCGTTTACGTAGCCGCTACCAATGAAGTTCTGCGTTTTCGCTATGATCCGAAAACATCGAAAAGATTGGGTGAAGCGGAGCACATCCTCGCGCTTCCCGGGATGGGCTATCACCAGCATTGGACGCGGTCGCTGGCCTTTAGTCCGGATGGGCAAAAGCTGTTTGTCTCGGTCGGATCGACCGACAACATTTCCATTGAGACAGATCCTCGACGGGCCGCGATCCTGGTGGCTGATCCTGGTGGAAAAAACGGGCGCATTTTCGCAAGCGGAATGCGCAATGCCGTTGGTATCGGCTTCAATCCGGACTCAGGCAACCTGTGGGCTGCAGTAAATGAGAGGGACGATCTCGGCGATGAAGTCCCGCCTGACTATTTCACCCGCGTCATCGACGGTGGTTTCTATGGTTATCCTTATTCTTATATCGGCAGCCATGTGGATAATCGAGTGGCGCCGCGGCCGGACTTACTCGCAAAAGCGCTTGTACCTGATATGTTGCTTGGACCACATGTTGCGCCGCTGCAATTCGTCTTCTATGAGGGACAGCAGTTTCCTGCCTCTTACTGGCACGGCGCTTTTATCGCTGAACATGGTTCGTGGAATCGCCGCATCCGCAGTGGTTATCAAGTAGTCTTCGTCCCTTTTCGTCATGGCGTACCCGCGGGAAGTCCAACTCCTTTTCTCTCCGGATTTGTACCTGATCCTGCAGGAAAAAATGTTTACGCGCGATTGGTAGGACTGGCAGTTCTGGCTGACGGGTCGTTATTGGTTTCTGATGACGGTGGAAACCTGATTTGGCGCGTCTCGTACCAGCCCGAGTCGAACTCAAAAAACTAGTCCGAATGGCGCTGCAGCATAGCTGGCGCATTTTTATTTAAAAAACTCGTTCATCGGCGCAGCGGTTTCGGCCGCGCCTGGAAACTGTTTGAAGCCTAGCAATTCCATCATCGTGCGCAAAGTGTTTTCGTGGCGGAAGTGTTTGTCCACTTTAATTCCGCGTTTAACTGTTGGGCCAATGACTGCAGTGAACACTTGGCCTTGCGCGTCGCCATTGCCATTGTCGAAGGTTACGAACATAACCCCGGTTCCTCCCGGCTTGAAGTACGGACTAAGCAGAACGGAGCGGATGTTGAGCTTGAGCCATGCGTCGGCCATGGCAAGCGTGCCGTCGTGGGCGTCATGCATCAAGTTTGGAACGATGAGCGAATACCTGGGTAGTTTCCTGGCGGCGAGATCCTTGGCGAATTGCGTAAATGGGACCATATTTTCTTGCTTCGACTTCTTGTAAGCGACATCGCTATACCAAGGAGTTGGGTTATGACGTTTCACGTATTCGCCCGATTGAACGCCCATGTATCCAGCGTACGGTAACGAATCAGCGTAAACTTTCCACGACAATCCGTGGTTGTCGAGTTCGCGAAATATGTTGTCACTGGTAATAATTTTGTGGCACCCCCATCCGCCGCAGCCGAAGGCCCGCTCGCCGCTGCCGGAAGACAGCCATAGATAATCAAGCATCGATCCCGATTCATCGGAGTAATAATTTGTTGCAATCCCATTTGCGTCGCCGAGTTGGCTCAGCCATGGCATCCCATTCGGATAAACCGCCGAGAAGCTGTGATTCTCTTCCACGATAAGGATCACATGGGCAGCGGATGGCGGATCTTCCTGGGTTTTGTACTGCGCCGATGCGGTTTGAAGGGAAATGTTGCCTATAAGGAGAATCAGTGGCATTACGTTTCTGATTTTCACGCTCGTAGGCTACGGTCATGATGCTCAATCGGCAAGACACAGAAGTGCATCTGTGGGTGTCATTGAAGATGCCACCACCAGAATTGGTTGGTGGGATTTATCCAACCAAGGCGACCTGCGCCCCGCACAAGAAATTAATTCTTCGCGTAAACCGGGGAATCGCGGCTGGGTGGGTCGGATATGGAACGAATGTACGATATCAGCGCTTGAATATCCGATTTGCTGAGAGTGTTGCCCCATGCGGGCATGAGGGCAGATTTGTTGAGTGCGGGGCCACCGTGGCTGATGATCGCGGTGAGATCGGCGTCAGAAAGTTTGTTGAGCGTGTCGCCTTCGCTGAAAGGATGCGGCTTGATTTCGAGATTATCGAAGTTCGAAACACGTTCCGAGGTCGACTCCGGATTGTGGCAACGCTCGCAGTACGCGTCGTTGAGTTGCCGTCCGAGAGCTTGCTGATAACCGAGAGCGATCTCGTCGATGGTTAAAGCGAATTTCTTTCCCGCTTTGTCGCTGCTCGATGCAGTTATGTGATACTGTCCCGCCAGACCTCCGAGAGTGATGTTGGTCGTGACTTGGCCGCTGGAATCGGTAAGGCCGTTGGCGGGGTCGAAGATCACCCCGGGTGCGGCGCTGAACTCGACGAGCGCGCCTGCGACGGCCGTGCCTTGTTGATCATTTACCTGCACCACCACAGGCTGCGGCAGAGGCGCGCCTGTCTGCGCACTCTGCTTGCCGCCGCTGGATTCGACAATGGCGGAACCGAAAGCAGTCGGCTTGAGCTGGGGTGCGAGCGAGCTTTTGTGCGCGCAGGATACGGCCAGCAGCGCGGTTAGTAATGTGACGACGATTTGCGCGTGACGCTTCATTTCTTTGCGACCTCGGATTTGGCTCCGCCTTTTTGCGAGATAAGGAACGCGGTCAGCGCCTGCGCATCTTCGTCGGACATGGCCCGGTTAGGCTCTACCGTTCCCGGACGCAGTGCTTGCGGATTTTTCATCCAAGCGAAGATCCATGCCGCGGTGAGGCGCGAACCAACCTGCGTCAGCGTTGGGCCAATGTAGCCCTTGTCGGTTTTAGTGTCCACGATGTGGCAGCCCTGGCACGCATACTTGCCATAAAACAGCTGCTTGCCCAGTTCCACTTGGCCTTGCAGGTAGCCGCTTAGAGGCATGGAGTCGCGGTCGACTGCCGCGCTCTGATACACGGTCATAATGTAGTCAGTGAGCTCGTTGATTTCGCCGTCAGTGAGATTGAATCTTGGCATGCGGCGAATCAGCGCCGGGCGCAGCGTGTTCGGATTCTTCAGAAAATCCACCAACCACTGACGCTGAACGGAACTGCCTTCCCAAGTGAGATCGGGCGCCATATCTCCGCCGTGGCCGTTGATGCGATGGCAACTTAAGCAAGCCAGATCCGCCATCAGCTTTCCAGCTTTGCCTGCAGGTTGGTAGTCTGATTCCGATTTTGCTGCGACGGTTAGCGATGGAGATAAGCCGGCAGAACGGTCATTGAACGCGAGCAGCGCGGTGGCCAGCGAATCAATTTGCGTGGGCGTGAACGTATACTGCGGCATCTTTAAGCCTTGTCCAAACGCGCGCGGCTGCTTGATCTTGGTCGCGATGTATTCGGGGAGCGTGTGCTGCATGCCCGGCAGGAAAACCAGTTGCGTAACCGGTTTGCTTCCGATGCGGCTTAGCTCTGGCGCAAAATTTTCCGGTTTTTTGATGCCGGCAATCTCATGACACGATGCGCATCCGTAGTCTGAAACCAGCCGCTTGCCGTGAGCGATCTGCTCGGGCGTCGCCGCATCGAGATGGACGTTGGCCAGCAAATCGGAATCAGTTTTCGCCATCAGAAAGCCGGAGAGCGTTGCGACTTGCGCATCGCTGAAACGGTAATGCGACATCGCCGTCTCGGCATCGTAAGTGCGCGGATTCCGCAGCCATCCCTTCAGCCACTCGGGTTTCACTTTACTTCCGACTCGCGTCAACTCCGGGCCAACGTTGCCGCCGACTAGATTGCCAGCGGCATTTTGCACGGCGTGGCACGAGGAGCAGAAAGATTCTCCATACAAACTGGCGCCGGCCGCGGGGTCAACCGCAGTCTTCGCGGAAAGCGTCGCCGTGTCTCCCGGCAGCGATGTGCTGTTCGCAATCAGAAACGCAGATATATCCCGCGCATCGTCGTCGCTCAGCTTGAAATTCGGCATGGTTGCCGTGCCAGCGTAAGCTTGCGGATCTTTCAGCCAGGCGTATATCCACTCACGCGTGGTTTTATCGGCGATGTGCGAAAGCGAGGGCGGATCGTCAGTCGGCTTCATTATCTTTCCGCCGGAGAGCTTCACCGTATGGCAGTGCACGCAACCGTACCGCGAAAGCAGATAGCGGCCTTGATTCAACTGAGGCGTGCCCGGTAGCGTCCCCTGATGGCACCCGCCGCATGATGACTCGATATATTTTGCCGGCAGAATCGGCTGCTCCCACGCCAGCGTGCTATTGTGCGCTTCGGCTACTGTGGTCGCTGCACCCTGTCCACGATGGCAGACCGTGCATCCAAATTGATCGAGCTTATGTGGAATCGCTGGATGCGGCCGGAATGGCTGTACGTTCACATCGCCTAGACTCGCTTCTTTTAAACCAACGTGACAGCTCGTGCAGCGGTCGACCACTCCGAGGTCGGGCAACCAGATCTGCTGAATGCCTCCCTGAAAATGACGTTGCAGCGTAATAGCATCGCTGCGGTTACGAATTAATTTCAGATACCCGTGCTGGTAGTGACGCCATTCGCTGAAGTGGTTTTTTGCGGGAGCGATTGCGAGCGAAGCTAGAAACACCAGGCTGACCACGCCGAACGCGCGAACACTATCCCCGAACAACCTCTGCCAGAGCGATTTGTGGTTATCGTTCATGAGTTCAATAGGTCCCTTGCCACGGCCAAACCCACGCCCATCCCGGCCCACGGAAGAACGTGCCGATGGCAGTCAGCACCACCAGTTCGAATAAGAACCAGGTCATGACCCAAAAGGAGAGCGGCCTTCCCGCCAGATAGCGCCGAACGTGCGAACGCGACTGCTGTGAACTCTCCGCCGCTAATAGCATCAGTCCGGCCATAATCACAGTCGGGACGAGAGCCGCGTACACCTTGAAGGACAATAGAAACAATGACAGCGCGGCTGCCACCAAATAAAAAATCTGCAACCGCCGCTGACGATCCTTAAGGAAAAGTCCTCCTGCCTCGATATTGACCTTGAAATATGGAATTACGATCAGCGCCATCACCACCAGGCCGGGAACCAGGACACCTGCGACAACCGGCGGAAAATAGTGCAGCATTTCTTGCAGCCCCAGAAAGTACCAGGGAGCTTTCGCCGGATTCGGTGTGTGCGAAGGATCAGCGAGTCCTTCGAGGGGCGCGTTAAATATCAGCGCAATCCATACCAGTGCAACAGCGAGAAGTTGAATGGCTACGGCTCCGCGAAAAAGCACCTCGGGAAAAGTTTGCACCTGATCTTCCGTTTCCGCCTTAACCTGAGCGGACGTTCGGCGCGTGATGAAGACGATGCGGCGCGGCGATTTCTTCGCGTTGGAGTCAACGCCGGCAATGAAATCTTTGGAATCAGCCACGATTATTGCGCCTCCGTTGCAATAGTTTCGCCGGTGGCCGCTTTCGCCCGCAGCGTCGCCGGCTCGCTGCCATGGGAGTAGAGGCCGCCATCCTTGCGGATGCGCCAAAAGTGGATGGCGACGAAAAACATTGCTGTCAGTGGCAGGATCATGCAGTGCAGCACATAAAAGCGCAGCAGCGCGTTGGCATTAACCGCGTTTCCGCCGAGCAGAAGGAAATGAATTTTATGACCCATAAGCGGCACGGCAGAAGCGATGTTTGATCCCACGGTAATTGCCCAGTAAGCGAGTTGGTCCCACGGCAGAAGATATCCCGTGTAGCTGAGCAGCAACGTGATCAGCAAAAGAACAATACCAATAACCCAGTTAAACTCGCGCGGCGGCCGGTATGCCCCGCGATAGAAAACTTTGAACATGTGGGCGAAGACCAGGAAAACCATGGCGTGCGCCGACCAGCGATGCAGGTTGCGCAAAAATAATCCGGACGAGACTACAAACTGCAAATCTTTCGTATCGGCGTAAGCCTGCGGTGCAGAGGGATGGTAGTACAGCATCAGAGGAATTCCGGTTGCGACCAGAATCAAAAATGTTCCTAGCGTCAGTGTGCCCAAATACCACGTCGCACTAAAACCCAACATGCGTGTGCGCACTTTAGTGGAGAACAAGTGCAGGAACACGTTCTGCTGGATAGCCAGCGCACGCTTCAGCGTACTCGAACCGGTACCGCTGCGGAAGACGGAGCGCCAAACTCGCGTGCCGCGCAAATCTTCGAAGTATTGGTCCACTGTCTTCGTCGCCATGCTTAAACCCTCACGAAAGATTCCTGCTGCAGCGGTGGAACGTCGGTGGAGCGGTCCACCAGTAAATCTCCGTCGTCGTTAAGCCAGATGCGCGTCCAGGGCAGCGGCTTGGGCGCCGGGCCTTCAATCTTTTCTCCGTTTTGTTTGAATTTGCTGCCATGGCACGGGCAGGCAATGATGCCCAAGTCCGGTTTCCATGCCGTGAGGCAACCAAGATGCGTACACACCGCGCTAAGCGAAAAGTAGCCTTCCTGCGAATGAATAATGTAGATGCCCGAGTTCACATCGAGTGTGACGGAATCGAGCGGATAGCGATCCGGCTTGCCCGCGTTCACCACGGGAGAGGGCTCGTACAGCACATTCGGCTCGAGGAACTGATATGCAAACGCAGCCGTGCCGGCAGCGGCAATACCCAGAGATCCCAGACCGAGTTTCGCGAAGAATTGACGACGGTCGAGCGCCTTGTCAGGGTTTGCGGGTTTGATTTCGTCGGTCATATATCTGCGTCTATTTCTGCAATCCTGCTCCAATGGCGGCTATCGAAATGAGGCCTGTCGGTTCTGCGGGAATCAGGTTGTACGATTCCATGGTGATCGTGCCTACCGGACAGCGCATGGCGCAAAGTCCGCAGCGGATGCAGCGCGTCTCATCTTTCAACATGGCTGCGCCGGTGACGATGCCCAGTTCGTCGGCCGCGACTTCGTCGAATTCGACGCCGAAACATTCCTGGTTGTCGCGTATGTGCTGCACTGTTTCAGGCTCAAAGCTGATGCGATCGAGCGAAACCAGTTCCAGACATTTCTCTGGGCAAACATCGACGCAACCGCCGCATAGAATGCACATGCTGCCGTCTTCCGGAGTGCCTTCGAAAATCGTGTTGACCCAGCAGTGCAGGCAGCGTTGCGCTTCCGCAATCGCTTCGGGAGCGTCGTAGCCGACTTCGACTTCAGTCACGCCAGTGCGACGTTCGAGCGGAAGCATCGGCACCGGTTGGCGGTTGATATCGAGATAGTCCAGCGGCATGCTATGGCGCTTCAATATTTCGACTTCGATAATCGGATCGGGATGTTTGTTCTTGCGAAGGTATTCGTCGATTCCGACGGCCGCGCGTTTGCCGTCGCCTACGCTGTCGATTATCAGGCGCGGCCCAAAGACGCAGTCGCCGCCGGCAAAAATTCCTGATGCCGAAGTCATCAACGTTTGTGGATTGACCGCGATCAGACCGCGCGGAGACAGTTCTACTTTGTCTTCCGCCATGACGAAGTCGAGGCGCGGAGCCTGGCCGATGGCCATGATGATCGTGTCGCACTCGATCAGACTTTCGCTGCCTTCGAAGAACGCAGGATTGAAGCGTTTGTTCTCGTCGAAAACCCATTTGGTTTTAAGAGTTTCAAGCGCAACCACTTTGCCGTCTTTGCCCACCATCCGTTTAGGGCCAAGACCAGGATGCATTCTGATGCCCTCTTCTTCGGCTTCCTCAATTTCTTCGAGAGCCGCAGGCATTTCGTTGCGACGTTCCAGGCAGACGAGATTGACTTCTTGCGCGCCCATGCGCAGCGCGGAAAGTGAAATGTCCACCATTTCTTTGGTGGCGACCGCACTCATGTTTTCCGCGGAAGGCTCGGCATCCTGCACTCCGCCGGCATGTTGGCGCACCACTTCGCGCGCAGCAGAGCGGGCCACGTCCATGGCAACGTTGCCGCCGCCAATCACGATGACTTTTTTGCCAATGGTGAATTTGTAGCCCAGGTTCACATTGAGCAAAAAGTCGATACCTTTGTGAACCCCATCGAGATCAACTCCGGGGATGCTGAGATCGCGGCTGCGGTGGGCGCCCACGGCGATAAGCACGGCGTCGAATCCCTGGCGGCGTAGATCGGAAATTTTAAAGTCGCGGCCCGCCGCATGATTCAGCTTTAGCGTGATGTCGCCAGTTTCCAGAATCTCGCGCACTTGCGCTTCAACGACGTCGCGCGGGAGGCGGTATTCGGGAATTCCGAGATACAGCATTCCGCCCGCAACTGGAGCGGCTTCAAAAATTGTTACCGCGTATCCCATGAGCGCGAGATCGTGCGCGGCCGAGAGTCCCACCGGGCCGCCACCGACTACGGCGACTTTGAAGGGAAGCTTGTTCTGTCCGCGTCCTTCATTGACGTGAATGGGATGTTTCGACTCCGGCCCAAACTGCTCAGTGAGGAAACGCTTGAGCGCACGGATGGAAATTGGCCGGTCAATCTCGCCGCGCCGGCATGCAGTTTCACAAGGATGCGCGCATACTCTGCCGCAGATGCTGGCCAGCGGATTGGGATCACGCGCGATGCGATAGGCTTCTTCGAGGCGGCCCTCCGCAATCAGGCCGACGTAGCGCCCCGCGTTGGTGTGCGCGGGACACGCCATCATGCAAGGAAAATTGGTGTTCAACCAATCCCCGTCGACTTTCTTGTCTTTGTACCGTTTTAGCAAGATGGCGGTTCCCAACGTATTCGTCGAATGGATGCATTCTACGCGCACTGGCACGAAACGTGACTGCCACACCTCAATTAATTATTTACTCAGGGTGAAATCCGCTTTGCCGCCTCCGGCCACCGTCACCGGCTTGGACTGATTCTTGGCGCCTTCGTGCCACGCGGTTACGGTGTAACTTCCGTCGGGAACATCTTTGATTTTGTAATTGCCGCTGTCATCGGTCTGGGCAAAATAGGGAGTTGGGCTGACGATGATATACCCAGCCATTTCCGGGTGCACATTGCAAAGCAGCGCCACCGAGCCCACTTTATCGAATGTATAGGGACGCTTTTCACCCTTGGGCCAGGTTCCGAGATTGTGTCCAGCTTTCTTGTCGCCACCGATAGACGACCAGAAGACGTTGTGTTGTACATTGTCGCTGTTCAGGAATTCAACGGTTGTGCCCTGTTGTACGGCCATGATGTGTGGGGCGAAGAGCAAACCTTTTTGATCCATGACTGGATGCTCTTTGGGAGCGGGAAACGTCTTGCCGGCGATAACATCGACGTAAACCACCGACTGACCCTTCATGCCACTAACCTTGCCCTCGATATCTCCGGCCGAGGCCGTAATGCACAATCCTGCTATCAGTACGACCAATGTGAATGTCTTGCAGCTCATTGCGTTTTCTCCTGATGGATTTTGTATTGCTATTACTTGCGTACTTTTTAGAAAATGAATTTCGCGTCCAGATAGATTGTGTTATTCGCGCTCGCATTGCGTCCGGCACCGTCATAGTTTGTGCTTCCACCATCGAAGCGGGTGTAGCCGGTGTATTGAGCAGCGAGTTGCAGATTTTGCCAAGCCCAATACGACACGTTCGCGATATACCCAGAACTCGTCGGGCTGCCATTGTTAAAGCCGCTCACTGCACCTGGCGCGAACAGCAAGGGATCCGGAGTTCCACTGGTATTGAACCAGCCGAATGTTCCCGAGATGCGGTTGCCGAAATGGTATTCAGCATTCGCCATAACGGTATTGAGATGGTGCAAGCGTTGTGCTGCCGCGCCTGCGACGAAGGAAGCTAGCAAATCGGAATTTTCGTGGATGTATGTTCCTCGAAATGAAAGCACATCTTTTCTGAATAACGTGCGGTCAATCTGAGTGTCGAAGGCAAAATCCGTGAACTCATCCTCAAGACCTGCGATGGCGTTGGGCGTGGACTGCATGTGGATTCCGTAAGTGCCCACTTCAAACTGCGTCTTTGCGGTCGATTGCTGCCAAGCAGCTCGCCAGTATGGTGCGACCCCGCGGATGTTGTTCCCGAAACCAGTTCCAGGATTCGGCTGTGGGGCGCCCACGTGTTCCGAGCGATAAAGCGCTGCGTCGAGATAGAAATGGCTGTTCCACATGGCGTAGGCGCCGATTCCGGCAACGTCCTGCGCCAAACCACCATTAATAATGGGTGAGGCGCCGGGAGTCGGTGCAAAATCGCTGGCGGTCCATGGGAAACCCCATGCCGGCGTGCTGTTCCAGAGATCCTCCACGGTTGGATTATTGTTGAGGTCGAGGCCGTAAACAAACTCCTTGCCACTCAGTTTCGTTATATTCACGAAACGAATATCTGTGTTATCGCTGGTGAAATGGTCATCCCGCGTGTTGTATGTCACCTGAACAAAGCTCCCGACTTTGCTTGTCCATGCCCCTGAAAGGAACAGCGAAATATCCTGTGGAAATTCAAAATTGCCGTTCTGAG
>Ga0073928_10008030_pt1 | contig 13400 bp, 9 predicted proteins | sample PaiPotPPA55metaG_FD_76969 | JGI IMG/M metagenome (GOLD analysis project Ga0073928, IMG submission 76969) | Iron sulfur acid spring bacterial and archeal communities from Banff, Canada, to study Microbial Dark Matter (Phase II) - Paint Pots PPA... ...
AAGACTATGGAATCATGGAACCACGGCGGCATGGTGCACGACAAGTCGGTGAAGCCCTTCCAGCATGACGACATGATGCGTACGTTGAAGGATCGCTGACCAATCAAAGCTACGAAAGGTAATATCTGCCATCCGCGCGTCGATGCAGAAGGCCGCGTTTGCAAGCCTCGTGAAGAATGATATCGGCTTGCGCCTCCTTCATCCCGCGTGCTGCGATCAGCCGATACGAAGACACCCATCCTTTCAGCCGAGCGATCTCCACCGCAAGCGGGACGCCAGCTTTCTTCAATCGGCGCTCCGCGATGGACAGCCCGATTGCCGAATATATCGCCAATATTACAAGCGCCGCCAATATGATGGCGACAAATGCCTCTTCCATCCGACTGAGCCCTCACGGTGCCGGGGATTAAATACTTGATTACTAGCAATCAAGGAAGGGTATCAAGTCGAGATGGCGAACCATGGTGGACACAGAGCCGACGCTGGCCAGAAACGCAATCCAGTGGGGAATGCCTCGGTTGCAGTGCGGGTATTGGAACAGGCGAAGCTCTATCCAGACCGTCTGAGTCCGGTTGATTTTCTCTGTTCCTGCGTTTGGAACCCCGAATTGGACCTGTCGCTCCGCATCGACTGCGCTGGCCCCGCCTCGATCAAGTTGATGTTGATAAGTCGATAGAACGCCGCTGATTTCACCACAATTTGCCTTGGGTTACAGAGTTATCCACAGGCTGTGAGTTTTTTTGTGAAGCGCTGTGGAAGGAAACGGAGGATTGCGGCGATACCACACAGCACCGCAGCGAGAGCGTATAGCAAGTTTGACACGTGAGGCAGCGAGTCCATGCGCCCGAAGGTACCGGCCCACGATCGGCGATTCAACCCAGACGACGGCGACGGGTCGATTGTGCCCCGCGCGGCTCGGTTTTTCGCGGGGCGGCGACTGCGATGATGCCCCAAGTTCGTCGAGAATACCACGAATCGGAAGGTTAATCCGAAGCTCTCCCGCCATCGTAATTCCACCACCCAATCAAAGCGACCGGGGCCAACAGCGCCGCCACCCCCATGATAATGCCGAGCACGCTGATGTAGCTGCCGATACCCGTACAATAGCCTAGACTGTTGCCGTCATATAGAAGCGATGCAAACCCCGGGCCTTGAACGGGACAGAGGCCGTCATATGCCTCGTTGATGTGGAATAAGGCATCGCTCCCAAGCCATAGGATTGCTGCCGGACAGGCGATGATTGCCGCCAACCGCCAGAGGCGCCGTGCAGTACCGGGGGGATTACTGAGCATCTACACAGCTTGGTAGGTGCGCTTTGCAGTCCGCCTCGTTTTCTTTCATTGCGCGATTAAGAGCCTCATTTTCCGGCGGAATTGGACTGAGCCTGATGTACTTCGGGCGCCCGTTAGCATCAAAGCCGTCTTGCTTCATCCACACCCCAGCAAATTCAAACGCCCCCGGAATTTCCCAAGGCTGCGGCCAAAAGGTACGTTGCGCCCATCGGACCCAACCGGATCGGTCATATCCGAGGAACAGGCCAGCGGCGGACAAACTGATGAACAGGCCGAATGCGACGATGACAGTTATTAGGATGAACGTCTTCATCGCTAGCGGACAGCATCCCGGATCTTCTGCACGGTCGAATTTCTTGCAAGCCTCACAATCATCGCAAGGTCGAGGGCGTCGAGCGTAACCAGTATCGGCGGGTACGTTGGCGACGGTCATTTCGATGACGATGTGCGGCAGTGGTGCATCTTGCCACGCCTTTTTCTGCTGCTCGACCACCGCTGAAGACGTGGATGGCCGGGACAAGCCCGGCCATGAGGGACGCTTGCGATGCTGAAAGGCGCTATCACGCTACGGACGGTATCCTAACGTTCGATGCGGTGCGAGGCGAGCCGCTCACGGGTCGCGTTCAAGCCTTCCGGGGTGCCGACATGGTACCACTCGCCGTCATGCACGATCGCGTGCAGCCGGGCTGCTGCCGCGGCTTGGTCGTACAGCCGGTTGAGCGAGAAGATGCGGTCCTCGATCCGCGCGAACAGGCGCCGGTGCAGCAGCTGGATGCCGGCGAACAGGTAGGGCGCCACCTCGCGCTCGCCGCGGCGGCGCGGGACTCCCGACGGATCGAGAAAGTAGTCGCCGCTGCCCTCGTAGCCGACCGCGGTGACGGTCCGCTGGAACAGCAGGACGGCGTCGATGCGCGCGGGATCGAAGGCGCCGGCGAGCCGGGACAAGGCGTACTCCTTGCTGTCGAGCCACAGCACGTCGCCGTTCACGACGTAGAAATAGTCGCCAAGCAACGGCAGCGCCCGCGCGACGCCGCCGCCGGTGTCGAGCAGCTCGTCCTCCTGCGAGATATGGATGCGCGGGTGGTCGCGCTGCGCCAGCCGGTCGGCCACCATCTCGGCCTTGTAATGCGTGTTGACGACGACCTCCTCGACCCCGGCCAAGGCCAGGCGGTCGATCGCGTGGTCGAGCAAGGAGCGGCCGTTGACCTCGACCAGCGGCTTGGGCAGGGCCTCGGTCACCGGCCGCAGCCGCGTGCCGAGGCCGGCGGCCAGGACCATCGCGGTGCGCGGCGCCGCGGTCATGCGCGGCCTCCCGGTTCGGCCAGATGCCGCAGGCCGGCGGGCACGTGGCGGTCGAACCACTCCGCGATCGGCGCCAGCGCCGGATCGCACAGCTCCCGTTCCAGCAGACGCCACAGCCGCGGCAGATGCGCGAGGTATTGGGGCTTGCCGTCGCGCTTCCATAATCTGGTAAAGATACCGATGATCTTGGCGTTCCGCTGCGCCGCCAAAATCGCGGCGGAGCGCGCGAAGGCGGCACGGCCGACAGCGGGAAACGCGGCGAGGTACCGCGCGGTCATCGCCGCGCGCAGCCCCTCCGGCACGTCGCGCCGGGCATCCTCGAGCAGCGACACCAGATCGTAGCTCGGCGGCCCGACGACTGCGTCCTGAAAATCCAGCAGCCCGCAGCCGCGCACCCCGGACCGACGGCACAACAGCATCAAATTGTCGACGTGATAGTCGCGCAATACCAAGGTCGGGCGCGGCAGGCTCGCCTGCGGCAATACAAGGCGCCACCGCGCCAGGTACTCGTCGCGCATGGCAGCAGAGGGCGCGGCGCCCGCCGCCGGCAGGTACCAATCGACGAGCAAGGCTGCTTCGGTCAGCAGGCGTGATTCGTCGTAGGGCGGCAGGTCCGGCACGCCGCTTCGGTCGACCGCCCGCTGCAACGCGATCAGCGCGTCGACCGCGAGCGTATAGAGTCGCGTCTCGTCGGCGCCGCGCGCCAGCAGCCGCGTGTAGGTGTCGTCGCCGAAATCCTCGAGCAGCAGGAAACCGGCGTCGCGGTCCTCGGCGAGGACGACCGGCGCGCTGAAGCCGAGCCCGCCCAAGATCGCCGAGACCGCGACGAACCGCCCGACATCTTCCTGCGGCGGCGGCGCGTCCGTCAGGACCGCCGATTGGCCGGCGCGGCATAGGCGGAAATAGCTGCGGAACGACGCGTCGCTGGCCAATGGCAGCGGCACGACACCGCCCCAGCCGCAGCCTTCCAGAAATCCGGCAAGCGCTTGCTGTCGCGGCGACGGGGCGGAGATGCCGACGCCCGGCACGACCTCAAGCATGGGCCGCCAGCCGCTCGTGCCAGCCCGGATCGCCGCCGAGCACGGCGCGCCGGGCCCGCGGCCCCTCGCCGAACGTCAACGCGATTTCCAGATGTTTCGCCGGCAGCAGCGTGCCCAGGCGCTCGGGCCATTCGATCAGCGAGATCGCCGTCGCAAAGGCGTCCTCGATGCCGAGCTCCCAGGCCTCCTCCGCGGCGCGCAGCCGGTAGAGATCGAAATGCCACACCGGCACCGGCTCCAGATCATAAACCTGCACCAAGGTGAAGGTCGGGCTCGGCACCTCCTCGCTGCCGCCGCGGGCACGGATGAAGGCCCGCGCGAAGCTCGTCTTGCCGGTGCCGAGATCGCCCTTGAGCGCGATTACGTCCCGGGCCGCGGCCACGCCCGCCACCCGCGCGGCAAGCGCCGCCGTAGCGGCTTCATCAGACAGGTCGAGGACGGTGATCACCTAAGCGTTGTATATCCTTGCGCGGATTGCACGCAACATCCGCCTGCCCGCCCGACCAGTTCCGTCTCGCCGGGGGGCGGAGAGGGCATCGTGAGCATCTCGGGCAAGCTTGCGTGGGGATCTCGCCCTTGTATCCTGGGGCGATGTACAACAGTCGCAATCGCACCGATGTGGCGATCATCGGCGCCGGTCCGGTGGGGCTCTTCACCGTGTTCGAATGCGGCATGCTGAACATGCGCTGCCACCTGTTCGACGCGCTCGCCGTGCCGGGCGGCCAATGCGCAGCGCTGTATCCGGAAAAGCCGATCTTCGACATCCCGGGGTATCCCCGAATCGGCGCCGCCGAGCTGGTCGATCGCCTGGTCGAGCAGGCCGCGCCGTTCGATCCGGTCTATCACCTCGGCAGCGCCGTGACGCGCCTCGACGCGACGGCCGAGGGGTTCCGGGTCGAGACGGAATCGGCAGCCCGGATCGAGGCGTGCGCCGTCGTGATCGCCGCCGGGGTCGGCGCGTTCGGGCCGAACCGCCCGCCATTGCCCGCCATCGAGGATTTCGAGGACACGAGCGTCTTCTACCTGGTTGCCCGCCGCGAGGCGTTTCGCGGGCTGCGAGTCGTGATCGCGGGCGGCGGCGACTCGGCGGTCGACTGGGCCCTGTCGCTGGCCGAGGTCGCCGACCGCGTCATGGTCGTCCATCGCCGCGGCAAGTTCCGCGCCGCGCCGCAATCGGTCGCCCGCTTGCAGCAGCTCGCCGACGCTGGCCAAATCGACCTCGTGGTGCCGTACCAGCTGCACGGTCTGGAGGGGAAGGCCGGGGTGCTGTCGCATGTCGTCGTCGCCGATCTCGACGGGCATACCCGGCGGCTCGCGGCCGACCGCCTGCTGCCGTTCTTCGGCCTGTCGATGAATCTGGGGCCGCTCGCCGCCTGGGACCTCGCCCTCGACGGCGACCGCATCGCGATCGATCCGGCGACCTGCGCGACCTCCCGCCCCGGCATCTTCGCGATCGGCGACATCGCCAGCTATCCGGGCAAGCTGAAGCTGATCCTGTCGGGCTTCTCCGAGGCGGCGATGGCGGCGCATGCAATCTACCCGCTGGTCCATCCGGGCGAGGCATTGCATTTCGAATATTCGACGATGAAGGGCGTGCCGGGGCGGTAATGCGGAGCCGGTGGCTGGACAAGGACGCCGAGCGCTTGGTCGAGCAATATGCCGACCGCGAGCTGGCATTGCGGATCTACAGCGCGCGCCTGCTCGGCGGCGATCCCAAGCTGGTGCTGCACGGCGGCGGCAACGTCTCGCTAAAGACAATCGCCCGCGACCTGCTCGGCGAGCCGGTCGAGGCGTTGCGGGTCAAGGCCAGCGGCTTCGACTTGGCGGCGATCGAGCCGGAGGGGTTGCCGGCGGCTCGGCTTACGCCGTTGCGCCGACTGCGCCAGCTCGCCGAGCTGCGGGACGAGCTGATGCTGCGCCTGCAGCGCGCCACTTTGCTCGATCCCGGCGCCCCCGACCTGTCGGTCGAGACCTTGCTGCACGCCTTCCTGCCGCACCGTTACATCGACCATACGCATGCGGTCGCGGTGCTGAGCCTCGCCGACCAGCCGGACGGCGCGGCGAAATGCGCCGAGCTGTACGGAAGCCGGATCGGTCTTGTGCCCTATGTCCGGCCCGGCTTCCCGCTCGCGGTGGAGGCCGTCGAGGTATTCGAGGCCGATCCCGCGGTTGAGGGCCTGATCCTGCTGAAGCACGGCATCTTCACCTTCGGCGACAGCGCGCGCGAGGCCTACGAGCGCATGATCGGGCTGGTGTCGCTGGCCGAACAGCATCTCGCAAATGGCCGCCGCACCGTGTTCGCGCCGCGGCGGCTGCCCGCCCGCATCGCCGGCGCGGCCGAGGTCGCGCCGATCCTGCGCGGCCTATGCGCGATCCCCGACCCCGACCGGCCTGGGCATTACCGGCGCTTCGTGCTGGACTGCCGCACCGGCGACGCGGTCCGCGCCTATGTCGGCGGCGCCGAGATCGAGCGCTATGCGCTGGCCGGGGTCGCCACCCCCGATCATGCCATCCGCACCAAGGGCCGGCCGCTGATCGTCGCGCCGCCTGAGGCCGGCAAACTCGACGCCTTCAAGCACGTAGCGCGGGCGGCGGTCGAGCGCTTCGCCGCTGATTACCGCGACTATTTCGCCCGCCACAACGGGCGGGGGACCGCGTCGAAGATCGCGCTCGATCCGATGCCGCGGGTGATCCTGGTGCCGGGACTCGGCCTGTTCGCACTCGGCCCGACTGCCAGGGACGCCCGCATCGCGGCCGACATCGCCGAATCGACCATCGAGACCGTCACTGGCTCCGAAGCGATCGGGCAGTTCGCCTCGCTGAGCGAGGCCGAGCTGTTCGCCATCGAATACTGGTCGCTCGAGCAGTTGAAGCTCGGCCGCCGCGACGAGAAACCGCTCGCCGGTCAGGTCGCCGCGATCACCGGCGGCGCCGGCACGATCGGTCAGGCGACGGCGCGGGTGATGCGCGAAGCGGGGGCCGAGGTCGTGCTGTTCGACATCGACGCCAATGCGGTCGAGGCGGCAGCGGGAGGGCTAGGCGCGCTCGCAATCGCTTGCGACGTCACCGACCGCGCCTCGGTGACTGCCGCCTTCGATCGCGTCGCCACGCAGTTCGGCGGCGTCGACATCGTCGTCTCGAACGCCGGGGCGGCCTGGCAAGGCCGCATCGGCGAGGTCGAGGATTCGGTGCTGCGGCAAAGCTTCGAATTGAACTTCTTCGCGCACCAGACAGTCGCGCAGAACGCGGTGCGCATCATGCTGGCGCAGGGTACCGGCGGCTGCCTCTTGTTCAACGTGTCGAAGCAGGCGGTCAATCCGGGGCCGAATTTTGGCCCGTACGGCCTGCCAAAGGCGGCAACCCTGTTCCTCGTTCGGCAATACGCGCTCGACTACGGCGCCGACGGCATCCGCGCCAACGCGGTCAACGCCGACGGCATCCGCGGCGGGCTCTTGACGCCGCAATTCATCGAGGAGCGCGCGGTCGCCTACGGAATGACCGCGGCCGAGTACATGTCGCGCAACCTGCTGCACCGCGAGGTCACCGCCGAGGATGTCGCGCAGGCCTTCCTGCACCATGCGCTGGCTCTGAAAACAACCGCCGACGTGACCACCGTCGACGGCGGCAACATCGCCGCCGCCTTGCGCTGAACCGCCGTCCCCGTCATTGCGAGGAGCAAAGCGACGAAGCCATCTCGATCCGAACGCGCTCCTCCCATCGAGATTGCTTCGCTACGCTCGCAATGACAGGCTTAGGCCGCGACCTCAAAACGAAGGGGTGACCATCATGCCGGAATCGGACATCGAAGGCGGCCGCTACCAGGCCGACCAGCCGCAGGCCGCGCCGGGCTTTTTCCTGAAGGGGTCGCACCAGCTCGATTGGGGCATGAAGAACCGGCTGGCACGCGTGTTTTCGCCGAAGACCGGCCGCACCGTGATGCTGGCGGTCGACCACGGCTATTTCCAGGGGCCGACCACCGGGCTGGAGCGCATCGACCTCAACATCGTGCCGTTGCTGCCGTCCTGCGATGCGCTGTTCTGCACGCGCGGCATCCTGCGCAGCGTGATCCCGGCGGAGACGGCAAAGCCGATGGTCCTGCGGGCGAGCGGCGGGCCGAGCATCCTCAAAGAGCTGTCCGACGAGCAGATCGCGATGGACATGGAGGACGCGATCCGCCTCAACGCCGCCGGCGTCGGCATCCAGGTGTTTGTCGGCGGCGAGTTCGAGACCCGCTCGATCCACAACATGACGAGGCTGGTCGATGCCGGGCTGCGCTGCGGCATCCCGGTCATGGGCGTCACCGCGGTCGGCACTAACATGGTGCGCGACGCGCGCTATTTCCGCCTGGCCTGCCGCATGATCGCCGAGCTCGGCGCGCAGTACGTCAAGACCTATTTCGTCGAGGACGGGTTCGAGACCGTGACCGCGTCCTGCCCGGTGCCGATCGTCATGGCCGGCGGCAAGAAGCTGCCGGAGGTGGAGGCGCTGACGATGGCCCACAACGCCGTGCAACAGGGCGCCGCTGGCGTCGACATGGGTCGCAACATCTTCCAATCCGACGCGCCGAAGGCGATGATCGCCGCGATCCGCGCGGTCGTGCACGACAATTTGAAACCGGCCCAGGGCTACGACATGTTCCGCTCGCTGAAGGCGCAGGGCTGACGCGGGCTGCCCTCACCCCCTAGCGGCGTCGTGCCTTGCGCGATAATTGCTAGGCTCACCCGCCGCCGCGCTGCGGAGATTCTGTCCCGCCGGTTCGCGGTCATCGGCTCATTCCGCCCCTTGGCGTTCTTCGACCATCGTAGGCGATGGACCGGACAGCGCCTCAGCCATCCGTGACGGGCGGTAGGCCCGGCCGAGCCAGCGGCTGAGCCGTTCCAGATAGAGGTAGATGACCGGCGTCGTGTAGAGCGTCAGCCACTGCGACACCAACAGCCCGCCGACGATCGCGACGCCGAGCGGCTGGCGCAATTCCGACCCGGCGCCCTGGCCGAAGGCGATCGGCATGGCCCCGAACAAGGCCGCGAAGGTGGTCATCATGATCGGGCGGAAGCGCAACAGGCAGGCCTGATGGATCGCCTCGCGCGGGCTCTTGCCTTCCAGCCGCTCGGCCTGCAAGGCGAAGTCGATCATCATGATCGCGTTCTTCTTGACGATGCCGATCAACAGAATGACGCCGACGATCGCGATGACGCTCAGATCGTAGTGGCACAGCATCAGCATCAACAGCGCGCCGACTCCGGCCGAGGGCAGGGCCGAGAGGATCGTGATCGGATGGATGTAGCTCTCGTACAGGACGCCAAGCACGATGTAGACGACCAGGATCGCAGCGGCGACCAGCAATGGCATCGACGACAGCGAGGCCTGGAACGCCTGGGCGGTGCCCTGGAACGAGGCGTTCAAAGTCGGCGGCGCGCTCAGCCGCTCGGACATGGCCTGAATCTTCTCGACGGCCTCGCCGAGCGCGACGCCGGGGGCGAGGTTGAACGATAAGGTCACCGCCGGAAACACGCCCTGATGGCTGACCGACAATGGCTCCAGCTTCGGGGCGAAATGGGCAAAGGCGGAGAGCGGTACCTGCGCCCCATTCGACCCGCTGACATAAAGCTTGGAGAGCGCTCCCGGGTCGTCGAGGAACTGCGGCTGCAGTTCGAGCACGACCTTGTACTGGTTGGTCGCGGTATAGATCGTCGCGATCTGGCGCTGGCCGAAGGCGTCATAGAGGGTCTGGTCGATCAGCGAGGCAGACACGCCGAGCCGCGCTGCAGCGTCGCGGTCGACATTGACCGACAGGGTCGGGGCGGCGAGCTGCTGGTCCGAGGCGACGTCCTGCAGCTCGGGCAATTTTCGCAGCTCGCTTTCGAGGATCGGCGCCCAGTGATCGAGCTCGTCGTTGTCCGTGTCGGTCAGCGTGTATTGGTATTGCGTCCGGGCAAGGCGGCCGCCGACCGTGATGTTCTGCGGCACCTGCATGAAGAATTTCGCCCCTTCGACGACCGCCACCTTCTTGCGCAGGCGCTGGACGATCTGGTCGGCCGAGTCGGCGCGCTCCTCGAACGGCTTCAGGGCGAAGAAAACGCGGGCCGCGCTCTCGGTCGGGTTGTAGGAATAGGCGCCGGCCAGCATGAAGACGCCGGAGACGCCGGGATCCTGGTGCACGATGTCGACGACTTGGTGGGCGATCGCCACGGTCGAGCGGAACGACGCGTCCTGTCGGGTGTCGACCTCGCCGAAGATGGTGCCGGTATCCTGCTGCGGGAAGAACCCTTTCGGAATCTTCACATAGAGGACGCCGGTCGCGACCATCAGCAGCAGGGTCACGATCAACGTCATGAATTGATGGCGGAAGACGAAGCCGAGACCGCGATCGTAAAGGCGCAAAGATGCCGCGAAGACGCGCTCGGCCCCCCGATTGAACCGACCCTGCGGGTGCAGCCCCTGCTCCTTTAGGAACAACGAGCACATGACTGGCGTCAGGGTCAAAGACACGACCGCCGAGGCCATCACCGCGACCGACACGGTAATCGCGAATTCGCGGAACAGCCGGCCGATGATCCCGCCCATCGCGAACAGCGGGATGAACACCGCAATCAGTGAAAAGGTAATCGAGATGATCGTGAAGCCGATCTGGCCGGCCCCCTTGAGCGCGGCATCGAACGGCGCCATCCCCTGCTCGATGTAGCGCACGATGTTCTCGATCATCACGATCGCGTCGTCGACGATGAAGCCGACCGAGATGGTCAGCGCCATCAGCGAGATGTTGTCGAGGCTGAAGCCGGCGACAAACATGACCGCGAAGGTGGTGAGCAGCGACAACGGCACCGCCATGCTCGGGATCACGGTCGCCCAGATCGTGCGCAGGAACAGGAAGATGACCACGATCACGAGGGTGATCGTCAGCAGCATCGTCAGTTGCACGTCGACGACCGCGGCACGGGTCACGACCGTGCGGTCGACCATCAGATCGACCGTGACCGACGGCGGGATCGATTGCTCGAGCTTCGGCATCAGCTGCTTGATCGTGTCGACCAGCGCGATGGTATTGGCGCCGGGGGCCTTTTGGATCGCGATGCCCTCGGCCGCGACGTTGTTGAACCAGGCGCCGACACGCGCGTTCTGTACCGAATTGATTGCCTCGCCGATGTCCTTGATGCGGACCGGCGCGCCGTTCTTATAGGCGACGATTACGTTTCCATACCCTTCGGCGTCGAACAGCTGGTCGTTGCTGTCGATCGCGATGACCTGGTGGGCGCCCTCGAACTCGCCTTTGGGAAGATTGACGGTCGCCGCCGTCAGCGCGGTGCGCACGTCTTCCAGGCCGATGCCATGCGCGGCGAGCGCCGCCGGGTTGACCTGCACGCGCGCGGCATAGGGCTTCTGGCCGAAGATGAAAACCTGGCCGACGCCCGACACCGTCGACAGCCGCTCCGCCAGAACGGTATTGGCATAATCGTCGAGCCGGTATTCCGGCACGGAGTCCGAATGGACGGCATAAATCAGGATCGGGAAATCGGCCGGATTGACCTTGCGGTAGGTCGGCGGGCTCGGCAGCTCCTTCGGCAAAACCCCGCTGGCGGCATTGATCGCGGTCAGCACGTCGCCCGCCGCGGCGTCGACATTGCGCGACAGGTCGAATTGCAGCGTGATCGTGGTGGTGCCGACGCCGGAGAGCGAGGTCATCTGAGTAAGCGCCGGGATCGTCGTCAATTGCTGCTCGAGCGGCGTCGCGATCGCCGAAGCCATCGTCTGCGGGCTCGCGCCGGGAAAGGCGGCGTTCACCGTGATCGTCGGGAAATCGACGTTCGGCAATGGCGCCACCGGCAACAGCCCGTAGGCGCAGATGCCGAAGACCAGCACGCCGAGCATCAGCAGCGAGGTGGCGATCGGCCGGCGAATAAACGGTTCAGAAATGCTCATCGGCTGTTGCCCATGCCTTGCTTGAAGTTTCTACCGTCGACAGCCGCCGCCCCGCTATGCGGCGTCATCGCGCGGCGCCTCGCTCGCCGCTTCCTCGGCCAAGCCGAGATTTTTCTTGACCGTGCCGAGGAGATCGACCAGGGCCTCGCAGACCGGCGCCGACAGGCCGGCGAAGGCTTCGTCGCGGATCGCCTGGTTAAGGTGCAAGATCTGCGCCACTACCGGCTGCGCCGCCGGCGTCAGCCACAAGGTGCGCACCCGGCGATCGGTCGGGTGGGCGCGACGCTCGACCAGGCCTTCCTCGTGCAATTTGTCGAGCATGCGGACCAGCGCGATCGGCTCGACGCCGAGCCAGGTCGCGACCTCGGCCTGGCTGACGCCTTCGTTTTGCGCGATGTAGACGATCAGCGCGCCCTGCTGGCGCGTCAACGGCAGGCCGATCTGTCGGGCGCGGCGGTCGAACCGGCGCTTGATCAGCCGCGAGACATCGTGCACGAGCAGGCCGAAGGTGCGCTCGACATCGGGCGCCATAGCGCGGCGGGTCATCTCATTCCGCCCCGTGGCGATCCTGCGCGAGCGCCGGCCCCTCGCCGCCGGACAGCGCCTCCGCTACCCGAGACGGGCGGTAGCCGCGGCCGAGCCAGCGGCTGAGCCGTTCCAGATAGAGGTAGATGACCGGCGTGGTGTAGAGCGTCAGCCACTGCGACACCAACAGCCCGCCGACGATCGCGATGCCGAGCGGCCGCCGCAGTTCCGACCCGGCGCCCTGGCCGAGCGCGATCGGCATGGCGCCGAACAAGGCCGCGAAGGTCGTCATCATGATCGGCCGGAAGCGCAAGAGGCAGGCCTCGTGGATCGCCTCGAGCGGGCTCTTGCCTTCCAGCCGCTCGGCCTGCAAGGCGAAGTCGATCATCATGATCGCGTTCTTCTTGACGATGCCGATCAACAGGATGACGCCGACAATCGCGATCACGGTCAGCTCGTAATGGAACAACATCAGCATCACCAGCGCGCCGACGCCGGCCGAGGGCAGCGCCGACAGGATCGTGATCGGATGGATGTAGCTCTCGTAGAGCACCCCCAGCACGATATAGACGACCAGGATCGCGGCGGCGAGGAGCAGCGGCATCGACGACAGCGAGGCCTGGAACGCCTGGGCCGTACCCTGAAACGAGCCCAGCAAGGTCGACGGGGTGCGCAACCGCTCGGTCAGCGCCTGGATCGCGTCCACCGCCTGCCCGAGCGCGACGCCGGGCGCCAGGTTGAACGACAGGGTGACCGCCGGGAACTGCCCCTGATGGTTGACCGACAAGGATTCGAGCTTCGAGGTGAAATGGGCGAAGGTCGAGAGCGGGATCTGCCCGCCGCCGGGGCCGCTGATATAGACCTTCGACAACGCCGTCGGGTCGTCCTGGAACTCCGGCTTGACCTCGAGCACGACCTTGTACTGGTTGCTCTGCGTATAGATCGTCGCGACCTGGCGCTGGCCGAAGGCGTCATACAGCGTCTCGTCGATCAGCGAGGGCGAGATCCCCATCCGCGAGGCGAGGGCGCGATCGATGTCGATCGCGATGTGCGGCGCCGCGATCTGCTGGTCGGACGCGACATCCTCGAGTTGCGGCAGCTTCTGCATCTCGCGCTCGAGGATCGGCGCCCAGTGATACAGCTCATCGAGATTGTTGTCGGTAACCGTGTATTGATAGAGCGTGCGGCTTAAGCGCCCGCCGATGCTGATGTCCTGGCCGGACTGCATAAAGAACTTGGCGCCTTCGACCGCCGCCATCTTCGGCCGCAGACGGCGGATGATCTGGTTCGCGGTCTCGGCGCGCTGGTTGTGCGGAACCAGCTG
>Ga0073928_10008031_pt1 | contig 13398 bp, 10 predicted proteins | sample PaiPotPPA55metaG_FD_76969 | JGI IMG/M metagenome (GOLD analysis project Ga0073928, IMG submission 76969) | Iron sulfur acid spring bacterial and archeal communities from Banff, Canada, to study Microbial Dark Matter (Phase II) - Paint Pots PPA... ...
ACGAATTCGATCCCGAGCATCAAGCCAAGTCCGCGTACGTCGCCGATTACTTCGTGTTTTTCCTTGAGCGCCTTTAGGCCGTCGAGCATTACCTTCCCCATCCGGCGCGCATTGGCGGCTAATCCACCTTCGACGAGATCGAGCGTAGCCAAAGCTGCCGAACAGCACACCGGGTTGCCGGCGAACGTGCTGCCGTGGCTGCCCTGCTCCCATGACATCACCGACTCTTTGGCAATAATCGCGCCGATTGGCATTCCCGAAGCAAGACCTTTCGCGCTGAGCGTGACGTCCGGAACGACGCCCAATGCATCTGCCGCGAACATTTCGCCCGTGCGTCCGATTCCGCTCTGCACCTCGTCGAAAACGAGCAGCGCACCATGCTCATCGCAGAAGTCGCGCCAGTACTGAAGAAACTCGACCGGCGGGATTACGTAACCGCCTTCGCCTAGGACCGGCTCGATGAAAACCGCCGCTATCTCGTCAGGCGCCACGCGTTGACGAAATAGATCGTCAGCGGCTCCTTTCCAGTCGCACGGCCGGTACGGATTTGCGTACGGCAAATGATGTACGCCCGAGAGCAGCGGGCCGAAATTCCGGCGGTACTTGACTTTGCTCGAGTTCAGCGAAATGGCGCCGATCGTCCGTCCGTGAAAAGCGCCTTCGAACGCGATAAAGTTCGCGCGTTTGGTGTGGCTGCGCGCGAGCTTGATCGCGCCCTCGATCGCTTCGGCGCCGGAGTTCGTGAGAAAAACGCGTTTGGTTTGCGGACCGGGTCCGAGCCGCGCGAGCCGTTCGCACAGATCCGCAAAGGACGGATAATAAAAATCGGTCGAGCAGATATGCAGAAATTTCTCGGCCGCCTCCTTTATCGCTGCAACGACCTTGGGATGCGCGTGTCCGGTGGAAGCTACAGCAATTCCCGTCATGAAATCGAGATAACGATTGCCGTCGACGTCCTGCACCATTGCGCCCTCGCCTCGATCGACGACGAGCGGATACTCTTTGATGTATGACGGCGAGGCATAGCGCCGGTCTTTTTCCATAACGGCGCGAGCCTTCGGTCCGGGCGGCGGGACGATAATCGACGGATAATTTTTCAAGACAGGATTCCTCTAACGATCTCTGATTCAGCTACTGCATCATTCGGGTGCGGCTTTGTTCGCGCATGAACTGGCCGACGTAATATGGGCCGCAACCTCCGCGCCCGGTCATTCCCGAGCCCTTCCAGCCGCAGAATGATTGAACGCCGGGCCAAGCTCCGGTCGTCGCGCCCGTTCGCCGGTTGACGTAGAGCACACCGGCTTCCATCTCGTCGAAGAAGCGCTCGATTTCGCGCTCGTCATTTGAGAACAGTCCGCCGGTCAGGCCCAGGTGCGAACGGTTCGATTCTTCCAGCGCCTGATCGAACGAGTCGACGATGCCGACCGATAGGAACGGCAGGAACAATTCTTCCTGGAAGAGTGCATGCGATAGCGGCAACTGCGCGATCGCCGGCGATACGAAGTATCCCCGATCGAGCGGCGGCTCTTGCAACAGCTCACCGCCTACGAGCATCTTGCCGTCGCGCTTTGCCGCGGCTACAGATTGTTCGTACTTTTGGACTGCGGCTTTGTTGATAACGGGGCCGACGAATACGTCCCGCTGCGCCGGATTCCCGATGACGAGGGCTTTCGTTTTCTCAACCAAAAGTTTGAGGAACGGTTCGGCGACGCGCTTGTCGACGTAGACTCGCGAGCACGCGCTGCATTTCTGCCCTTGCAGGCCGAAGGCGGAACGCATCACACCTTCGCTCGCCATGTCGAGATCCGCGCTCTGCGTGACGATCGTGGCGTTCTTGCCGCCCAGTTCTCCAAGCACAGGTTTTGCGTGCCGCCCGGAAGCGCCGATCTCACGCAGTAAATGCATGCCGACTTCATGCGATCCTGTAAATGCGATACCGTCGATGTCCGCGTGCCGCGTGAGATAGTCGCCGATAGTACGGCCGCTGCCGTACACGATGTTGAAGGTTCCCTGCGGCAGCCGCGATTCGCCAAAGATTTTGGCGAGCATCGCACCGGTCATCAGCGCACCTTCTGCAGGTTTGAAGACGACGGCGTTGCCCGCGAGCAACGCTCCGCTACACATTCCGGTTGCAAGCGCCATCGGGAAATTGAAGGGTGCGATCACTGCGAAAACACCGTAGGGGCGCAGAACGTCCTGCGTGGATTCGTTCGGCGCAAGTTGACCGAGCGGGCGGACAAAGCCGTTGCCCTCTTGCACCTGATCGGCATAATAATCGATGAGATCAGCCGACTCTTCGGCATCGCCGAGCGATTCGAAACGGGTCTTGCCAATCTCCATGCTCATCACCGCTGCCAGCTCGTACCGGCGCTCGCGGATCGAATCGGCAATACTGCGCATCACGGACACGCGTTCTTGCCACGGTAACGCCGCCCACGTTTTCTGCGCCCGTTTCGCCGCCGCAACAGCTGCGTCGACGTCGGCCGGAGCAGCACTAGCAAATGTTCCAATCAGAATCGTACGATCGATCGGGGAGCTCGACTCTTGGGTAATGCCGCTGCCCGCAGCCGGAGCGCCATCCACGAGCGAATAGTGCGTCTGTCCGAAATCCGCGATGACTTGCTCCAACGTCTCTTCGAATCGCCGGTGAATCTCGTCAAGATTTCCGCCAACAGCAGAATAGGTAATTTTGGGTTGCGCACGTACGGCGGGTGCGGTCATTCTCGTTCTCCTTGGAGCTTTGACGTCAAGAGCTGTTCGGCTGTGTCGCGCAAGCTCGCGCGCAAAGAGTTTGCGAGCTCTTCGATCTGTTCGGGTTCGATCGTAAACGGCGGAGCGACCATGACGAGGTCGCCGTTCTTACCGTCGGCATGTCCGACGTTCGCCCACAAAACCAACCCGCGTTCTCGCGCGTTCGCGACCAGCGCTTCGGCGAGTTTCAACTCGCGCGCGAACGGGCGCTTCGTTTCACGATCGGCCACGAGTTCAACTGCCCACAGCATGCCGATCCCGCGTACGTCGCCGATCAGATCCGCCCCGGAATCCGAACCTTCGCTTACGAGTTCGCGAAGTGCGCTGCCCAGCTGCTCGCCTACCTTCGAGGCGCGCTCGAGTAAGTTGTGACGCTCGATATAACGCTGAACGGCAAGCCCCGCAGCTGCCGCAAGGGGATTGTGCGAATATGTTTGTGCGTGCATGAAGCTGCCGCTTCCGGCCGCAATCGTTTCAACGATCGATTGGCTTGCAATCATCGCCGAAAGCGGAGCATAGCCGCCGTTAAGGCCCTTGCCCATTGTAATGATGTCTGGTGCGATCGCAGCGCCGTTCGCGTGGCGGAAGTGTTCGAGCGCGAAAAACGTGCCGGTGCGCCCGGCTCCGGTCAACACCTCGTCGCAGATGAACAACACGCCGTGCCGATCGCAAATTTCGCGCACGCGCCCGAAATACTCGGGCGAGGGTATCGAGGCGCCCGTAGACGAGCCTCCGATTGGCTCTGCAATAAATGCAGCCACATTTTCCGCCCCGACGTTACGAATCGCCGTCTCGAGCGCCGATCCGTCCAGACGCGAGGCGTTACGGTACGGATAGGGAGCGTCGATCATGATCACATCCGTGAGCCAGGGACCGAACATCGCGCGGTAGTGTCCGCGTGCTGATGCGGAAAGCGCGAGCAGCGTATTGCCGTGATAGCCGGGCGTTTGTGCGATCACAATGCGCCGGCCGGGTTCACCACGCTCGACGTGATATTGGCGGGCCAGCTTGAGCGCCGCTTCGGTTGCTTCCGATCCGCTGCTCAAGAAATACGAACGGTCGAGGCCGGTTGGCAGTTTGGAGGCAAGAAAGTCCGCCAGCTCTTCGACCGGTTCGTTGGTAAAAGCCGTCCCGTTCACATAACTGATTTTGCGAGACTGCCCGGCTATGGCATCGGCAATCTCGGGCACGCCATGGCCGATATTGCACACCATGGCCCCGCCGCACGCGTCGAGGTATCGTTTCCCGGACTCATCGAAAAGGTACACCCCCTCACCGCGGACGATTCGCGGCAAGGCCTGGTTCAGTTTCCGGTAAAAGACGTGGCTAGCGTCACGCCCAAAATTATTTGGCTTTCTGTTCATCCGGTCACGAGATATTCGGAGGGATACCTATAATATACCGCATATATTTGCTTACATCCAGTTTCTGCCAAATGAAAAGTCGCCTGCCATGGCCGAACGCCTGACCCTCGCCCAGGCGGTAGCCCGTCACGTCCACGACGGCGACACCGTCGCCCTCGAGGGCTTCACGCACCTCATTCCTTTTGCCGCGGGGCACGAAATTGCCCGGCAAGGCAAACGCGACCTGACGCTGGTCCGCATGACGCCCGACCTCATCTACGACCAGCTCATCGGAATGGGCTGCGCGCGTAAACTCGTTTTCTCTTGGGGCGGCAATCCGGGCGTGGGCTCGCTGCATCGTTTCCGCGACGCCGTCGAAAACGGCTGGCCTTGCCCGCTGGAGATCGAAGAACATTCCCATGCCGCGATGGCCGCCGCTTATGCGGCCGGGGCATCGAACCTGCCGTTCGCGATGCTGCGCGGCTACATCGGTTCGGATCTAGTCAAGCACAATCCGCATATCAAGGAAGTGGTTTGCCCGTTCACCGCGGAGCGCTTGGCGGCCGTTCCTGCGCTCCGTCCCGACGTTGCGATCGTGCACGCGCAGCAGGCTAACCTCGCGGGTGACGTGCTGATTCACGGCATCGTCGGCATTCAAAAGGAAGCCATTCTCTGCGCGAAGCGCGCGATCGTCACCGTCGAAGAGATCGTCGACGAACTTTCACATCCCCCGCATTCAGTCGTCATCCCGAACTGGGTGATCTCGGCGGTATGCCACGCACCGGGTGGGGCCAAGCCGTCTTACGCGCACGGGTATTATCAGCGAGACAACGCTTTCTATATCGAATGGGATAAAATCTCACGCGATCGCGATCGATTTCTGGCGTGGATGGACGCGAACGTCATGAAGGCCGAAGCGCGTGTCTGAATTCGAATATTCGAACGATGAATTAATGGCGGTCGAAGCCGCACGATGGCTTCGCGACGGCGACGTCTGCTTCGTCGGAATCGGCCTGCCCTCAACGGCTGCGAACCTCGCGCGACTCACGCACGCGCCGAATCTCGTGCTGATTTACGAGTCCGGAACGATTGGCACAAAGCCGTATGTGCTTCCGCTTTCTATCGGCGATGGGGAACTGGCAGAAACCGCTGCGTCGGTGGTATCCGTCCCTGAAATCTTTGCGTATTGGCTTCAAGGCGGGCGAATCGACGTCGGTTTCCTGGGCGCCGCGCAGATCGATCGCTATGGCAATCTCAACACGACGGTCATCGGCGATTACGATAAACCGCGCACCCGGTTGCCCGGAGCAGGCGGTGCGCCCGAGATCGCAGCGTCCGCCAAGGAAGTTCTTCTGATCCTCAAGCAAGATACGCGCACATTCGTCGATCGACTCGACTTTCTCACAACGCCTGGGTACCTGACCGGCGGAGAAAGCCGCGCGCGTTCCGGTGCAAAGGGCGCGGGTCCGACGCGCGTGATCACCGATCTCGGCGTGCTCGAGCCCGACCCGCACACGAAAGAGCTCACGCTTGTGCAATTGCATCCCGGCATCGAGGTCGAGCGCGTTCGCGCCGCTACGGGCTGGCAGCTTTCCGTGGCGAAAGATCTGCGTAAGACGCCGGTCCCGACAGCAGAAACGCTGAATGTGCTTCGCGACCTCAAGGCGCGCACCGCCGCCGCGCATAGCGGCGCGACGTAATCACATGCGGCGGTTTTGGAGTCTTTCGATTGTCGTGGCGGTCCTTGCCGGCGGCGCGATCTTCATGTCGCTGCGCGGAACGGGGACGACCGCACCTCGGACCGATGCGCGCGCGGATCTTGCAGCGAACGCATGGCCAGGCTACCAATACCTTCCCTCGCACAACGCGGTCTTCTTCGGACGAAAGCTGCGCGCAAACTGGCTGGCAAAGGCCGGCGATAAGATCAACGGCGGCCTCGCGGTCGTCGACGGCACCGTTTATGCCGTGAGCTTCGATAAATCGCTTTACGCTATCGATGAAGCCACGGGAAGCCTGCGTTGGAGCGCGCGAACCGACAACATTTTAATGTCGACGCCGATCGTCACTAAGGACGGGCTTGTGATCGTGGGCAGCGGCAAGGACGGTTTTCTGAAACCTGACGACTACCTCTCGCAGATCTGGGGTCGTCCCGAAGGCGACGACGTGTATGCGTTTGCGACGCGAGACGGCAGTCTGGTTTGGAAGTTTCACACCGACGGAGAAGATATGCCCTCACCGGCGTTGAGCGGCAACACGCTCGTTTTTGCGAACGGCGACGCGCATGCATATGCGCTCGACGCGGGAAGCGCGCAGCTGCGATGGAAAGTCGGCTTGCCGGGCGTTGCGACGATGGCGTCCACAACTATCGACGACGGTACAGCGTTCGTGAGCACGTGCCATAACGCACCCTACACATGCGAAACCCGCGCGATCGGCGTCCGGAGCGGGCGCACGCTCTGGACGAATCTGTACGGCGGAAGCGACTGCACGCCGGCAGTCGATCGCGGATTGGTTTTCGTCAATTCAACGACGGCCGACGCAAAGCCATACAGTCCGGGCGGAAACGACACCGTCGTCGCGATCGACGAGCGCACCGGAAAGACAAAGTGGACGCATCGCTTCGAGTCCGGGCCGTTCACTTACGTCGCTTCGGCGGAGCGGCAGATCGCCGGCACCGCAACCGGCGGCGTCCTGTATCAATCGATCGGAAATCTCCAGCGCGTCGTCGCCTTTGACGAACGCACCGGAAAAGTCTTATGGATCGCGCGTACGTCTGGCAACGTGAAGATGAGTCCGGTGGTAAGAGGCGTCCGCGTGTATTTCGGCGATACCGCCGGCATTCTGTACTCGGTGGATCGCCGCACCGGACGCACGCTGCACACCGCATCGTTCTTGCAGCCGTTCTCGGTTTCGTCGCCCGTTATCGACGGCGACACGCTGCTCATCGCCAACGGTTCGATCGTCGTTGCAATGCCCGTAGACGGCCTCTAAATCGCCGGTAGTAGGCCGAATGGACCCGCTCTAAATAGCAGGGTCGAAGGGACCTGGCTCCGACCCTCGCGTTCGCAGACGCTTCCCAATAAAATAGTAGCTGTAGTTGGTTCTGGAACGCCCTAGGAAGCGAGGCGTAATGACCCGTTCCGGCCCCGCCGCCCAATCCAAGCGGGACACCCGTGCGCTTAAGTACGGCGTGGTACTTGCTTGCGGCACGCTCAAAGCGTGGCAACTGGCCTGCATTCGGGAGCTGGAAGCGTCGGGCCACGCCCGGCTGGTATGCATCATCAACGACTCGACCTCTTCGTTTCCTCCCGCTAACGTTCGAGATCGCGCGTACGAGCGGTTCTGCGGAATGCTCGACTTGCCGTCGCAATCATCTGCCTCGACGTCGGCGTTACGACAAGACCGAAGCGACCTCTTGGAGATCGAGGCATGGCTGTCACCTACAGACCTCGATTGGAAACAGGACGTCCGCGATCTGGATTTAGATTTTATCTTGCTCTTTGGCGAGCGAGCAATGGGAGTGGAGCTGTTAGACGTCGCGAGGTACGGCGTGTGGCAATTCGTGCACAGCGATCCCGCCCATTTATCTACGGCCGCGCCATGTTTTTGGGAGATCTATCACGATCACGACGTAACGGGTGCAATGCTTTTGCGAATGGAAAAAAGCGACGTCGGAGGCGTGGTTCTGAAATCAGCCTGCTTCCCAACGATCCGCGATTCGTTCGAGCAAAACTTGGAGGCCGCGTTCGCCGCGTTGCCTGCATGGCCGGCGCAGGTATGCCGGGACATCAATCGAGGATCTGCAACGTATTTTGACGATGAACCGTTGCCGTGTGCGCCGGTACATTACGGAGTTCCTAGTCCGCTGCAAATACTGCACCTGCGAGCGTTAGAAGCACAGACTCGTTTTGCGCATTATGTTCACTCGAGGTTCTACTCGATCGACTGGAACCTGTTCGTCCTCAAAGGCTCTCCCAGCGAGTTCATCGGGGCCGATAGACAAGCCGAAGTTACCGATCTTTTCCCCTATACAAAAGGACTTTATTTGGCAGACCCCTGCGTCGTTCGGCGAGGCGCGCGAACCTACGTCATGTGCGAGGAATACCGGTACAAAACCAACCTCGGCGTCGTGGCGGCCTTTGAGGTTCCGAGTAACGGCGCTGCCCGCCCGCAAGTCGCGATTGAAGAGCCGTATCACCTGTCCTATCCTCATGTCTTCGAGGATGGCGGCGAAGTCTTTTGTGTTACGGAATCGGCGCGCGCGAAAAAAGTGTGCCTTTACCGATCGGTTGAGTTCCCGCATCGCTGGGAGTACGTTCGCACACTGCTCGACGATTTCCGAGCGGCAGACAGCACGCTCTTGAGATTCGACAATAAATTGTGGCTCTTTTGCACGGGCGGTGAACATCCCAAACGAGGCGACGATACGCACCTCTATATTTGGTATGCCGACGATTTATGGGGAGAGTGGACGCCGCATGCGAGAAACCCCGTGAAGATCGACGTGCGCTCGTCAAGACCGGCCGGCGAATTCTTCACGCACGAGAACGTCCTGTACAGACCGACACAGGACTGCTCGCGCACGTACGGCGGAGCGATTCGAATCAACCGCATCGACAAGCTGACGGAAACGGACTTCAAAGAATCGGTCGCAGGCGTGATACGGCCGCCCGCCACGAGCTACGACAAGGGCATTCACACGATCTCATCGGCCGGAGGCTGGTGCATCGTCGATGCGAAGCGCTACGTCTTCAACCCCGGCGGGATCGTAGCGGTGCTAAGACGGGCCGTGAAAGATGCTGCTTTACGAATGGGCATACCGGCGGAAACGCTTCGCTCGCTCAAAAGACGACTGAACGGAAAACTCGTTCCCGTCGCGCAGCCGCAGGCGCCGCCCCAAGAACGCGTTGTTTAAAGGCGAGCGGCGTACACGTCGCCAGGACGCTTGACCCCACCGGGTCCTTGATTACCGCGAACGACTACCGTACGGTAGCCTTTCTCGTTCAACATCTTGGAGATGACGACGTTCGCCGGTTGACCGTCGATGAGCGAATGAGCCTTTACCCACAGCTTCGGCGTCGTTGCGAGAAGTCGATCCATGCCTTTGAGCACCTGCATCTCGGCGCCCATAACCGTGATTTTGATGAAATCGCAGCGTTGAACGCCGTGAGCGGCCAACAAATCGTCTAGCCTGTCGACTTCGATTTGCAACGCGTCCGCATATGATTCGGGCTGCATCGCGCGGTCATGTTTCGCGCCGGAATCCAAGACGATGTGGCTGCCGGCAAAGCTGGGATGCACGTACAGCGTCTGCGTGCCGGGCTCGCTCCAAGCGCCCTTGGGCACGACGCTTACGTTTTTTAGCGACTCTTTGCACGCACGTTCTTCAATGGCTTTCACGCTATCGGGAAAGGGCTCAACCGCTATGACGCGTCCTCGGGGCCCGACAAGCCGAACCATGTCCCACAGTTCGCCTTTGGGGACGACACCAACCAGAACGACCGTATCACCTTTGGCGATCGCCAGCGGAAGAGGCGCTAGCCGAGTCGCCCGTATCAGGCGGTAACGCAGAAGCCGGCCGATTCTTCCCCGTGGAATGAGCGGCACGAGCTCGATGAGTCGCAGCCACAGCTTCCGGCGAGCAGCTTGAAGCTGACCCAGGACCCGGCTTGATTGAAGTGCTCCGTCCATACCAGGATAATGCGCGGTCAAGGGCCGCCGGGAATAGTGCTGAGGTGCGTATCCGGTTGAGCAAGTAGGCCCTAACGCGTCCTCACGAGCCGTGTTACAACCTAGCCATGCGACTTCAGAGCGTGCAGCGGCCTCGCAAACGCGTCCTCGCGATTTGCGGCGGAGGGAACGCCGGGCATGCACTTGCCATCGTCACATCGCGCAACTTCGATGGAGACGTGGTATGGCTGGTTGGGTCGCACGAGAAAGCCGAAGTCTTGCGCCGCGGCGTTTTTTCGGCCGACGGTTTGCGATCGACCGGCGTCATTACCGGATCTGCAGACCGCATACGACGTATTTCGGGAGACGCGGCGGACGTTATACCAAACGCCGATATCGTCATGATCGCGGTCCCAGCTTATGCTCATGCCGCCATTCTGCACCAGATCAGCCCGCATCTCAAAGATAACGCGGTTATCGGGAGTCTTCCGACCCGAAGCGGCTTCGAGTTTGAGGCAACGCACCTCATTCCGGGAATCGAACCCAGCGGCCGCCGCAGAATCTTCGGACTGCAGACGCTGCCGTGGTCTACGCGCGTTCAGGAGCCGGGCAAAGTCGTTAATTTCGGCTCGATCAAAGCCGAAGTGCTCATGGCCGCGTTGCCGAGCAGATTCGCGGACGAGCTCACCGCCGAGCTCTCGCAAATTCTGGGTACGCGAATGATTCCGACTCAGAATTTTTTGAATATGACGCTTGGCAATCCGGGGCAAGTTATTCATCCCGGACTCATGTACGGCTTGTTCGCAACGTGGGCGGGACAGACGTATTCGCAAGACGGTATTCCGTTATTCTACGCGCACGCGAGCGATCGCACCGGCGATTTCGTCGCGCAGCTCTCGAGCGAAATCTGCACTGTTGCCAAGGAGATTGAGGCCAGAAGCGCAGGCGAGCTGGATCTCTCGGGCGTCTCTTCCATTCACGACTGGCTGCGCGCGTCATATCCGACACAAACCAAAGATATGAGCACCGTCGCTACGTGCTTCCGAACGGGACCGCTTCAGGCCAGAAAAGCGCCCATGCAGGAAGTGTCGGCGGGAGTTTTCTCCCCGAATTTTCAGTACCGGTATCTCAGCGAAGACGTGCCTTTCGGCTTGGCAGTCGCCAAGGCTCTCGCGCAAATGGCGGAAGTACGAACCCCCGCCATCGATGCGGTCATAAGCTGGGCCCAAATCAAGCTCGGTAAGCAGTATTTGCTCGACGGCAAGCTGGACGGACCGGACGCTAAGCGATTGCCCATTCCGCAGAACTACTGCATCAATACGCTAGCCGATCTGATCAATTGGTACGCGCACGACCGTAGCCCCATCACGTTGGGAAGAGTCAGCGCCTGATACAGGGCGCTTCGGATTCCGGCATGGATACGCGCGTACCCGTGGTTGTCATCTTTCGCGGCGGAATCGGCGCTTTGGCGATCGCGCGCACCTTGGGCCGGCTCGGAGTCGCCGCGTACATAGTTTCGCAAGACGAAGTCTCGCCCGTATGGTACTCGCGCTACTGGACCGGGAAGTTTTCGTGGGACTTTTCCAAGCCGCAGGCCGAAACGCTGGGATTCTTGCTCGATATCGGCCGCCGGTTTGAAACCAAGCCCATCCTGCTGACTTTGGCGGATTGGGTTGCAATCTTCATCGAGGACAATGCGAGTGCACTGCAAGAGCAGTTCGTCTTCCCGGAACCCTCTGCGCCGCTCATCCGAGAGCTCGCAAATAAGTGGCAGATGTTTTCGCTCGCAAAGAAACACGGCATCCCTACACCCGAAACGGCGTACCCCCGTTCCCGCGACGATGTCGTGAAGTTCCTTGAAACGGCGCGCTTTCCAATCATCATGAAAGGCGCCGATCCGATGTTGCCTCGCGCGGCATCCAAGGCAATCGTCTACGATGCGCAAGATCTGTTGGAAAAATACGATAGCGCGGCGGAAACCGGCCCGGCAAACGCGGTCCTCCAAGAATACATCCCCGGAGATGCGCAAAGCGTCTGGATGTGTAACGCGTACTTCGGCGCGGGCTCGGAATGCAAGGCAATCTTCACCGGAAAGAAACTGCGGCAAGTCTCGGATACGGGAATCGCCTCTCTTGCGGTCTGCCTGCCGAACGAGACGGTTGAAAACCAAACGCGAGACTTTATGCAGGCCGTCGGCTATCATGGCGCGGTGGGAATCGGCTGGCGGTACGATGCCCGAGACGGACAGTATAAATTGCTCGACGTGAACGCGCGCGTCAGCGGTGTGTTCCGCTTGTTTCGAGCGACGAACGGCATGGACGTCGTACGCATCGCTTATCTCGACCTAACGGGGCAGGCAGTCCCACGATCATTTCTCACAGTCGGCCGCAAATGGATGTTGGAACAGGATTTCGAGGCGGCGTGGGCCGCCGCGCGAGCGCGCAAACTAACGTTCAAACAATGGCTGAACTCATTGCGCGGCGTGCAAGAGACGCACTGGTTTGCACCGGACGATCCGATGCCGTTCCTGGTATGGTTCTGGGAGAAGGTTTGGTCAAGAGTGCTCGCCGCGACGCGCCGGCTGCGCAAGGCGTAGATACGCCGCCACGCCGTCGCGCCACGACGGCATCATCATCCCAAGAGCATGAAGCTTCCCATTCTCGAGCGCCGAGTACGCCGGGCGCCGCACGCCCGACTCCCATTCCTTGTGCGATATCGGTTCGACCGGGTGATCGATGCCGGCAGCCCGCAGCGCTTCGCACGCATAGTCGAACCAGCTGACCGCCCCTTCGTTGACCATGTGATACAAACCGAACGGCGCATCGGCTTGCAATAACTGCAGCAGCCCATGCGCTAGATGCGCCGCATACGTCGGCGACACGGTCTGGTCGCTTACAACGCGCAGCGCCTCACCCGCGCGCGCCTGTGCGATGATCCGATCGATAAACGTGTAGCCTTTTGAGCGGCTTGGGCGCAGTCCGTAGACGCCGCACGTGCGAACGACATATGCCGGCGATTCCAAACGTTGCACGAGCAACTCGCCCGCGTACTTCGATGCGCCGTAAACGTTTAGCGGACGGGGCGCGTCGCTCTCGTTGTACGGGCGGCCAAGCGCGCCGTCGAAGACGTAGTCACTGCTGATCGTGATGAAGGTGACCGCGCGCTCGGCGCACAGCTCGGCGATCGCATTAACCGCAAGCGCGTTCGCGGCGAACGCTTTTTCCGGCTCGCTCTCGCACCGCTCGACGTTATGGAAAGCGGCGCAGTTGACGACCGCCTCGATGGAATGTACGTCGATAGCTTTGCCGACGGCGGAGGTATCCGCGATATCCAGTTCGGCGTGGCCGGGAGCAGCGATTTCGGAATGCGCCCAGAGGCGTCGGATCTCCGAGCCTAGCTGGCCGGAGCCCCCGAGCAGCAAAACGCGGCGGGGTGAAGGCACCTGGATTAGACCTTGCAGTACGGCGGCATCGTTGGCTTGTATTTAGAGAAACCGCGGATTGCGCCCGTTTGGCCGCGCCGCTGGGAGCTGCTACTCGACGAAGAGATTCCGAACGCATAAACGGTGCCCGAGAGATCGGCAGCAAAAAGCCCGCTTTGCGTAATTGCGGGACCACCCGAAAAGTCGCCCACG
>Ga0073928_10008034_pt1 | contig 13395 bp, 11 predicted proteins | sample PaiPotPPA55metaG_FD_76969 | JGI IMG/M metagenome (GOLD analysis project Ga0073928, IMG submission 76969) | Iron sulfur acid spring bacterial and archeal communities from Banff, Canada, to study Microbial Dark Matter (Phase II) - Paint Pots PPA... ...
CCCGCGGCGTCGGAGCGAGTCTGGCTCGTCCCCACCGCTTCTCGCCAAAAACCCTACCGCCCACAATAGTTAACTATAGTTCATCTCCTGCTATATACTTCTGCTAACACGCGACCTGGGCCCTGCTGGAAAACTGCTTGGCCGAACACTCACTGAATGGACGAGTCGAAGACAACATCGCAGCCGCAAAAGGAATTGCCGATGCACGCCCCGGCAGGACGGCCGGCAACCAGCGATGGCGTCGTCATAACGCACGAGGATATTGACCGGGCGCACGACCGGGAACGCGTCCTGAACACGCGCACCCAGCGCGGCCCCTGGTCGCGCGCCCGGCTGCTCTGGCTGCTCATTGGCCCGGGCATCCTGGTCATGCTGGGAGAGAATGACGGCCCCAGCATGCTGTCGTATGCCGCCACTGGAGCCCATTTCGGTATCGGCTTCTTCCTTCCCTTCGTCGTCCTAACCTTCGTGATGGCCTGCGTAGTTCAGGAGATGACCGTCCGCCTGGGCGCGGCCACGCACCGCGGCCACGCTGAACTGATCTTCGACCGCTTCGGTCCCTTCTGGGGATGGTTCTCGATGATCGACCTGATGGTCGGTAACTTTCTGACGCTGGTCACCGAGTTCATCGCCATTCGCGCTGGCCTGGGATTCTTTGGCGTTCCTCCCGCGGTCTCTGTCGTCGGCGCATGGCTCGTGCTCTTCGTCGCCCTGATGGCTCACCGCTACTGGACCTGGGAACGGATCACTCTAGTTGCCGCCATGTTTAACCTGGTATTCATCCCCGTCGCACTGCTGAGCCATCCGCACTGGGGCGCGATTGGTAGCGCCTTGTTAACCTGGAAGCCGCTTCCCGGAGGACTCACGCAAGAAACGGTCCTCATCCTGCTGTCCAATATCGGCGCAACTGTGACGCCGTGGATGCTGTTCTTCCAGCAGAGTGCCATCGCCGACAAGGGGTTGACCACGCATGACATTCGTTTCGGCCGCGCGGACACTATACTGGGCGCAACTTTGGCAGCGCTGGCGGCTTTGGCCACGATCGTAGCTACGGCTCCTCTGTTCGCGCACGGCATGTCCACGGGCAACTTCGAAGCCGCCGAATTCGCGCAAGCCCTCCAGCCCTTCGTCGGCCACTGGGGCTCGGCGCTGTTCGCTCTCGGGATGTTTGAGGCGGGCATGGTCGCTGCGGTCACGATTTCGACTTCGTCGGCTTATGCTTTTGGAGAAGTTGCCCATCGCCCGCATAGCCTGAATCTTCCCTTTCAGCAGGGGAAATCTTTTTATCTCGTCCTGATTCTCGAGGCCGCTGCGGCTGCCGGACTGGTGCTCATTCCCGGGATTCCTTTGGTTTATATCGTGCTGATCGTGAACGTGATCGCCGTGCTGGCTATGCCTCCCGCATTGCTTTTTCTTTACATGCTGGTGAATGACCGCGAAATCATGGGCGACTTGATCAGTCCTCGGTGGGCAAACGTCTTAGCCCTTGCAGTGGTGGTCGTACTGGTTGCTGCCGGCCTTCTGTTCGGAATCAGCGTAGTCGCTCCGCATGCGCTGGCGTTGGTAGGAGGCAAATAGATGGACTCGCGATTTGATGACGCATCCAACGCCGACATCAGCGGCGAGGATATCGCCTCCGTCGTGGCAGCGCTAGAGCCGGACCAACTCATTTCGGCAAAAGAGAAACATCACTGCCCGCGCCGCCGGCTCACGCGCAAGGAGATGATACTTTTCTGGGCCCTGCGGTTCTATCTGGCCTTTATGTTCGGAATTGTGATCTATCAAGTGTGGACGAGCGTGCGCTGACTTTCCGTGGCAGACGAAATTCTTGGTGCCATCGATGGGATTCACAAGGAATGCGAGTTCGGCGGAGCCGACCGCTTGCAGCAGAGAAGGATTCCTGTTGGTTCCTTCTTCTCCCACTATCAGCGCGCCCGGAAAAACCGCCAGTAACGCTGCGCCGATCACCGCCTCGGCGGCTTCGTCTGCGTCGGTGACTAAGTCGAGCCCGGAGGACTTTGCCGAATCTGCGTGGAGGTGAGCTTGCGAAATCTGGGCAAGATCTCAGTGCGGGCGGCCAGCGCGAGAGCGCCACCGACCTGACGAAGATCGTGTTCAGAAAAAGGCATTCGGATTCTCTTTTCCGAGACGGTGCGCGCTTGCCAACCGATATACAGTACACGTTGAGAGCCGACGTCCGACCAAAGGCGCGCCGATTAAGTTTCGGCAACCGGGCGCCGAACTGCCGGTGAACCGGGATTCACCGGCGGGGACTGAGTTTATGACCAGCTTGACGCAGGACGTCGACCGCCCCGGAGAACTCTTCCTGGATCAGCACATAGTCCGTGTCATAGGTGGAGATGGCGAAGATCGGAATATCTTTCTTCGACAGAGGCTCGATGAAGGAAAGCAGCACTCCGGTTTGGGAGAACGGGAATGGCCCTTCGAGTTTCAGGCAGATCCATCGGTGCGCAGATTGCACGTCGGGAGGTAGGTTCACCAAGGGGCAAACAATGGAGAGTTCATCCGGGCTACGAGTGATTGAGGTGAACTCGCCGTTTGTCGCCCAATTGGGGATGGGCGCGTTGTTAGACAAACGCACGATGGCATAAGTTCCGGCGAGCCACCGAAATTTGAGTTGGTGCCGCCGCACTAGCTGTCTACCGCCTTGCGGAGAGCAGCTCTCGCCAGAATGCGGGTCGAGTCCAGCATCGGCAGGGGAGAGGATTCCGGGGTCATCAGCAGCGGAATTTCGGTGCAAGCCAGCGCGACCGCGTCGCAGCCTTCATTCTTCAGTCCTTGAATCACTTCTGTGAGATGAGCCTGAGTGCGAGGCAAGAAACTGCCATGCACCAACTCCTCAAAGATGATGCGATGGATGCGCTCCCGCTGCTCCGCGCCCGGTATGCGCTGCTCGATGCCGGCGGTATTTAGCGCTTCACGGTAAACCGGGCCCTCCATCAATGAGCGGGTGCCGAGTACTCCGAGACGTTTGTAACCGTGGCGATTGGCTTCCTTGGCGACTTCAACGGCGATGTGCAGCCAGGGGCGCGGAGAACGATGTTCAACCAGATCGAAAGCCTGGTGCACGGTGTTGACAGGAGCGATGAGGAAGTCGGCGCCAGCCCTGGCCAACTTTTCGGCGGACGAAAGCATGAGTTCCGCGATTCCCGCCCAATCCGTCGCGTCGATGCAGTTCTTATATTGAATGAAGGGGTGCCCGTGCATCGACACTTCCGGGTGGTTGTAAGGGCCGAGTAAGTCGGCGCCTTCGACGCAGATGGTGCGATAGCAGAGTGCGGCGCCTTCCGCGCTGGATGCGACGATGCCGATGTGTAACATCACTTGCCTGTCGCCAGTTGTCAGTCACCAGTTTGACCAGAAGCGAGTTCAGCTTTCGATTGTAGCTGGAGCGATCGCATAGGGGCTGGCATCTCGGTAACGCTTTTCGAATTCTTCGCGGGTACAGATGGTCTTGAGATCCACGACTCGGTCGAGGGCGAGGATGCCGTTAAGATGGTCGATCTCATGCTGCAACAGTTCGGAGAGACTGCGGTCGTCTCCGGCTTTGAATTCGAGAGTTTCGCCGTTGAGATTCTGATAGCGCACCGTCACTTGGCGATGGCGTTCCACTTGCATGAAGATTGATAGGAAACTTAGGCAGGCGTCCCACACAATGATTTTTTCTTCGCTGCGTTGGACGATCTCCGGATTAATTAACGGCCACGGCTCGGTTCCGGGGAGTTTGAGGAAAATAACGCGCTGCAGCACGCCGAGTTGGGGAGCGGCAATGCCGCGTCCATAGCCGGTTGCGGACCGCCAGTGAGCGAGGGTGTCGGCGAGATCACGCACGAGTTCGTGGACCTCGTGCGTCGGCGGGTCTTCGACCCGAACGGCCTTTTGCCGGAGCAGCGGGTCGCCGAGTTGGAGGATCGGGCGGACGGACATTAGAAAGCTCCCGCATCGTTTGTAATCATCGTGCGGCTGCGGCGTCGAACAGGCTTAGCAGCTCCAGTTTTTTTTCTGCGGGCAGGAAGGACGCTTCGAACGAGTTGCGAGCCAGTTCCCTGAGATGCTCATCGCTGAATCCGAATGTTTCCTGGGCCAGTTGGTATTCGCGCGACAGCGTGGTGCCGAACAGTGCCGGGTCATCGGTGTTGAGCGTGATCATGACGCCGTGGTCGAAATAGTTTTTTGTGGGATGCTCGGCGACTGTCTTGCACACGCCGGTGCGGAGGTTGCTGGTGATGCAGAGTTCGACCGGAATCTGGCGTTGGGCAAGTTCTTCGATCAGATCGGCGTCGTGCGCGGCGGTCAGGGCATGGCCAATCCGCTCGGCGCGCAGGTTCAACGCTCCCCAGACTGACTCGGGAGGGCCGGTCTCCCCTGCATGCGCCGTGAGGCGCAAGCCGTGATCGGCGGCGTACGCGTAGACGCTGCGGAAAAGTTCTGGCGGAGCCTTTATTTCGTCGCCGCCAATGCCGACGCCAACTACATGGCGATCCCGGTAGCGAGCGGCGAGTTCGAAAACCTTTTGTGCTTCTTCGACTCCGAAGTGGCGAGTGGCATCGAAGATCCAGAGTAGCGACACGCCGAAATCACGTGCGCCGCGGGCGCGACCTCGCTCCAAGCCTTCGAAGATGGCGGCGAAATCCTGCTTGCGAAACAAGCAGACGCCCACGGCAACATAGACCTCCGCGTGCAGCACCGTCTCTTCCTTCAGCCGCTGCATCAAGCGATAAGCAATCAGTTCGTAGTCATCTGGGCCGCGCAGGTGAGCACTGACTGCCTTGAAAGCCATCAGAAAACTCTGAAAATCGGTGTATCCGTAAAAGGCCTCGACCTCGGCCAGGGTGGCATGGTCGCCATGCAGTTTGCGGAGTTCGAGCAACGTAGCTGGCTCGACCGCACCCTCGAGGTGCAAGTGCAGTTCCGCCTTGGGGAGTTGACGGATAAAGGCATTGGGCGGACGCAACGTCATGGAATTCATTTCTCCGATTGTAGATTCTTGCCCGAGGATTTGCGAGAGCGCGAACTTTGTCTTGATATTTTTCCGTTACAATCCTGTGTTCCTCAATCAGGAGAACATATGAACCCGAAGACTCTCTGCAGGTCACTGGTTGTCTGGGGAATGCTGGCGGCGCAGTTAGCGTTGGGGGCGTCGTCTACGCCGCAGGTGAAGACTGATTCCGGCATCGTCGAGGGCAGAGCCGACGGGGCGGTCCACGCCTTTCTGGGAATTCCCTACGCTGCTGCGCCGGTGGGCGATTTGCGGTGGAAGCCGCCCGTGCCGGCTGCGAAATGGGCCGGAGTACGCAAAGCCGCGGAATTCGGCGCGCACTGTATGCAGGGAAAAGTTTTTGGCGACATGAATTTCCGTGACCCCGGGGGTAGCGAAGATTGCTTGTTTCTGAATGTTTGGGTCCCGAAAATGTCGGGAGCCAAGCTGCCGGTAATGGTTTGGATTCATGGCGGAGGCTTCGTCGCAGGATCGACTTCGGAAGCTCGGCAGGATGGCACGAATCTGGCGCAGCAGGGCGTGATCGTCGTCAGCATGAATTACCGGCTGGGCGTCTTCGGATTTTTTGTGCATCCGGAACTGGCGAAGGAGTCGGGACATAACGCGGCCGGCAATTACGGTCTACTCGATCAGGTCGCGGCGCTGCGCTGGGTGCATGACAACATTGCGGCGCTTGGCGGCGATCCAGCGAATGTAACTATCTTTGGCGAAAGCGCGGGATCATTTTCGGTAAGCGCGCTGATGGCGTCGCCGCTGGCCAAAGGACTCTTTCAAAAAGCCATTGGAGAGAGCGGAGGCGCGGGTGAGCGTTCCGACCCTGGTGCCGATGAAAAGTCCCGCGAGGCAAAGGATTCGAAGCTGGCCAGTTCAACTCTGGGAGTACAAACGCTGGCGGATTTACGCGCGGTGCCCGCGTCGAAGTTGCTCGATGCGTTCTTTAAGCCCGGAGGAGAAAATAACTTCGCTTTCGGTCCAGACGTGGACGGTTATTTTCTGCCGGAGCCGACACCTGCGATCTTTGCCGCAGGAAAGCAGACCGACGTTCCGCTGCTGGCGGGCTGGAACCACGACGAGGGTAGCTTTGAGATCGCATTTAGTCCGAAGAAGCCCACGGTAGACAGCATGAAGGAAACGGCACAAAAGGAGTTCGGCGCGAAGGCGGATGAGTTCCTTCGACTGTATCCCGCAACCACAGACGCCCAGGCCCAGAGGTCTATGGAAGATTTCGCGGGCGACCGATTCATTGCCTGGTCGACCTGGTGGTGGATGGAAGCGCAGTCCAAAACCGGTAAACAGCCGATCTATCGCTTTCGCTTTGACCTTGGGCCCCCAGCCGATCCGAAAGGCCCGCAGCTCGGCGCATATCATTCGTCGGAAATCGAGTACGTGTTTGGGCAGCTCGATTCCAAAGCCGGGATCGCATGGCGGCCGGAAGATCGCCAGCTCAGCGCAGAGATGCAGAAATACTGGGCGAACTTCGCGCGCAGTGGCGATCCGAATGGGTCCGGGTTGCCGACGTGGCCTAGGCATTCAGCAGCGGAGGGCTGGCCGGTGATGTTTCTGGATGCGAAGTCGGCGGCCCACAGCGATGATTTGCGGGAGCGGTATTTGTTTCTGACGCGGGCGTGGGTGAAGTAATCGTCGAGGTTCTTTGTTGTGAAACTATTCGGCGAGCAGCGAACAGAGTTGCAGAGATCCTTCCCTGCGCAGGCTGATTCGCTTCGCTCACCGGTCTGCTTCGCTCAGGATGACATCGTGTTTTTGCTGACGGCTGAGAGCTCAGAACGACCGCCGCAGCTATTTTGCGAACTCGCTGCGATGGCGGCTGTAGAAATAGTAGATCAGCAGGCCGATTACGAGCCACCCGATAAAGCGTCCCCAGGTGATAACGGTTAATCCGGTCATGAGGCCGCCGCAGAGAACGATCGAAATCAGCGGAAACCATGGCACGAAAGGCACTTTGAACACGCGCTTGCGATTGGGCTGAGTGCGGCGCAGGATGATCACGCCGAGCGAGACCAGCGCAAAGGCAAAGAGAGTGCCAATGTTGGAGAGGTCGGCGGCATCCGCGGTGGCCATGAGTCCGCCGGGTATACCGACGGCAAAACCCGCAACCCAGGTAGACCAGTGCGGCGTTTTGAATTTGGGATGAATCTTGGAGAAGAACTTGGGGAAGAGTCCGTCGCGCGACATGGCGTACCAGATGCGCGCTTGGCCGTACTGGAAGACAAGCAGCGACGAGAGCATGCCTGTGAGGGCACCGATAACAATGACGGAACGTGACCACCGGCTGGCTCCGAGCATTTGCAGGGCGTAGGCGACCGGAGCTTCGTTGGCTTCTCCCGAGACAAAGGTTGTGTATTTCATCATGCCCAGCAGTACGAGGGAGACGCCCACGTAGAGCACTGTACAGACAATCAACGAGGCGATGATGCCGATGGGCAAGTCGCGCTGTGGATTTCGCGACTCCTCCGCTGCGGTGGAAACCGAATCGAAACCGATGTAGGTGAAGAATACGATGGCGCCCCCGGTGACGACGCCACCGAAACCGGAAGGAGCGAAGGGTTTCCAGTTGCTGGGATTCACCAGCGCACCACCGACAACCAGAAAAACGAGAATCGCTCCGATCTTGATGGCGACCATGATGTTATTCGCCTTAGCCGATTCGCGGATGCCGCGAACCAGAAGCACGGTCAGAATGAAAATGATGAGGAAGGCGGGGACGTTGAAGTAAGCGCCAGTCCAGTGGCCGGATTCCCAGACGGGCGTTGACCATCGATCCGGCAAGTTTATACCGAAGGAGGCGAGTTGCGATTTGGTGTAAGCGCTGAAGCCGATAGCCACGACCACGTTGCTAACGACATATTCGAGAATGAGGTCCCAGCCAATGATCCAAGCAAAGATTTCACCCAGGGTTGCGTAGGAGTAAGTGTAGGCGCTGCCGGCAATGGGGATCATCGACGCCAGTTCGGCATAGCAGAGCCCAGCGAAACTGCAGGCGACGGCCACCAGGAAAAATGAAATCGCAATGGAGGGGCCAGCCGGCGGGCGTCCGTGCAGAAGAACGCCAGCAGTGTTCCCGGTGCGCAACAGGTTCACGATAATATCGAGAACTTGTGCATGCCAGATCGAAGATGCCTTGAAGTATTCCCCTGCGGCGGCCGTGCCGGTCAGTACGAAAATTCCGGACCCGATGACGGCACCAATGCCCAACGCCGTCAGAGACCACGGACCAAGAGTTTTTTGCAGGCGCTGGCCCGGCGCTTCAGACTCGGAGATCAACTTGTCAATGGATTTGCAGCAGAATAGCTGATTGTCGGAGGTACGGATGACGTCTGTGGGTTCCGTGGTTGGTTGTGACAAGCGGTTGTGATCTCCTGAAAATCCAGCTCTATCCGGCGTCGACTCGCGATGGAGCGGGCGAGTCGCCCGCTCCCCCACGAGTTGTGCCGCTTACCGCTTGGCCTGGCCGCGAGCCAGCTTCTTCACTTTTGGCTTTTTCGATCCGCGCGCATAGTCGCGGGGCTTGAGCGGCTTTTCCGCCTTGCGTTTTTTGCGGGCGGTGCGTTTCGCTTTCTTGCGTTCTTCTTTGGTTAGCTTGCTTGTGTTTGCCATGAATGCGAGTAGCTTCTCCTGAATCAAGTTGAGTGAGTCTAATGATACCCTGCTAGGCCGCTGAATCCTGCTCGGACGGACAGCCGAGGCGGCTGTGCCTACGTGAGTTATGCGCGCTCCAGCTGGGCGTACTTCTCCACCAGCTTCTTTAATCCGAAGCGAGGGAATTGTACCGTAATCTTGGCCTCTTCGCCCTCACCTTCGCGCTGATAGACCGTGCCCTCGCCATATTTCGGATGGCGAACTTTCTGACCCGGGCGAAATCCGCGCTTGCCCGTGGGTTCTTCGACTACATGCTTCGGGACAGTGAATTTTTTGCCGCGGCTGGCGAAGAACTCGGCGATGTTCTCGATCGAGTTGTAAGGACGGGCTGGGGTTGTGTGCTTTTGCCGGCTTTGGGCTATGGGCGCTCCACGATCATGCCAAGCACTGCTCTGGTCTTCGTCTTCATAGGAATAATGGGTGCTCTCGGCTGGGGCTGCGGGACTTCGCCCCGCCGGACGCCCGGGGGCGGCCGTCCCCACACGTGCACTGCTGGCACGCCGGGTTCCCAGTTCTTCAATCAGTGGAGCTGGCACTTCTTCCAGAAAGCGCGACGGGACGCTGGCTTCGGGCAGATCGGTGCCGTAGCGGCGGCGGTGGACGGCGCGCGTCAGAATGAGTTGGTCCATGGCGCGGGTCATGCCGACGTAGCAGAGGCGGCGCTCTTCTTCGATGTCTTCCGGGACGAGCATGGTGCGGGAGTGCGGAAAAAGTCCTTCTTCGAGGCCGCTAAGGAAGATCAGGGGAAACTCCAGTCCCTTTGCGGCGTGCAGGCTCATTAGAGTGATCTGGGCGCGGGCGTCGTAGTCGTCCGCATCGGCGACTAGCGCGGCGTGGTCTAGGAATTCGTCCAGAGTCTCGGCGCGGTCACGCGAGTCCATGGCGGCGTTGACCAGTTCGCGCAGGTTCTCGATGCGGGAGAAGGCCTCGGGAGTGTCTTCTTCTTCGAGCAGCTTAATGTAGCCAGTGCGGTCGATGAGGAATTTGAGAATGTCGGCGGTGCTGACGGTGGGAGCCGGAAACGATTTGGGTGGCGAGCCAATCTCCGGCTCCGGAGGTCTGCTGAGGTTCGTAGCGCTGGCGTCCCGCCGGCTGTCGCGGAGGCGTCCCGCCTCCACGGCGGAATCCACCGCGGACCCAGTGAGTTCAGAATCCCCTGCTCCGAAGTCGAAAGAGAAGTTCCCGAGTTCCCCGGGATCGAAAGCCGTGGCATCGTCGTCGTTGGTAGACTGCAGGGCTTCGCCCTGCTGGACAGCCGAGGGCGGCTGTCCGCGCATAGACTCTAAAGCTTCCCGCAGTTGGCCGGGCGAGTCGCCCGTGCCCACACTGGCAGTTTCTTGCAATTGCTCGGTGAATGTTCCTGACAGCATGGCGCGGGCGTCTTCGATCAACTGCCGAAAGCTTTGCAATGACGACAAGGCTCGCGGAGGCAACAACTGGCGGCGAATCGCTTCTCCGATTGCGCCCCACAGCGATAGGCCTGTTTCGAGCGCGAGGCGCTCCAACGTGTCGATCGTTCCTTTGCCAACGCCGCGGGTGGGTGTATTGACCACCCGCAGCAGCGAAATTGAGTCGTCGGGATTGTGAATCACTTTCAGGTACGAGATCATGTCTTTGATCTCGGAGCGCTCATAGAACGAGAAGCCGCCGACCACGTGATACTTCAAGCCGTAGCGGCGCATGGCTTCTTCGAACAAGCGAGACTGCGAGTTAGTGCGGTAGAGCACAGCGGCACGTGGAGTTTCGGCGCGCTGGCTGGCTTCGCGCAGATACTTGGCAATATGATCGGCGGCGAAGAGAGCCTCGTTCTCGCCGTCGGGCGCCTCGTAATAGCCGATCTTGGTGCCACCCTGACGCGATGTCCATAGGTTCTTGCCTTTGCGGCGAATGTTGTTCGCGACCACGGCGGACGCCGCCTGCAGAATGTTTTGGGTGGAGCGGTAATTCTGTTCGAGGCGGATGATTTTGGCTTCGGGAAAATCCTGCTCGAATTCCAGAATGTTGCGAATGTCGGCGCCGCGCCAGGAATATATGGACTGGTCTTCATCCCCGACGGCACAGACGTTGTGACGGTCTCCCGCCAGCATGCGCATGAGTTCGTACTGCGGACGGTTCGTGTCCTGATATTCGTCGATGAGTAAATACTGGAATCGTCGGTTGTAGTATTCGCGGACGGTCGCCGAGGATTTCAGCAGGCGCACCGCCTCCAGCAGCAGATCGTCGAAATCTAGAGCGTTGGCTTTCCGCAGTTCTTTGCGGTACTCCTCGTACAAGTGGGCGATGCGCTCGGTCTTGGGATCGGCCGATTGCAGATAAAGTTCCTGCGGATCGAGCATATGATTCTTCGCCCAGGAGATGCGGCCCAGAACGGTGCGCGGCGTGAGTTGCTTGTCGTCGAGACCCAGCCGCTTCATCACTCCCTTGACCACGGCTTGCTGGTCGCTTTCGTCGTAAATGACAAAGTTTTTCGTGTGGCCGATCGGGGGCTGGCCGGGAACGCTCGACGGGATGCGCATGGCTTCAATGTCGCGCCGTAACATGCGCACACAGAAGGAATGGAAAGTCGAGATGACGGGCTTGGCGATTCTCAGGCCGCCAACCAGCTTTTCGACGCGCTCGCCCATTTCGGCCGCAGCCTTGTTGGTGAAGGTCATCGCCAGAATGGATTCCGGCATCACGCCTTTGTGCTCAATCAGATAAGCGATCCGATAGGTGATGACGCGAGTCTTGCCGCTGCCGGCGCCGGCGAGGATCAGCAGCGGGCCTTCCGCAGTTTCGACGGCTTCACGCTGTTCCGGGTTCAGGTGTTCGAGAAAAGACAAGGCGGAAGTGACTCCAAAGTTCCTGACCCAATTTTACAGGGGAATCGGTGGGCAGACACCCCTCACAAATTTTGCGCAAGCGCCGTGATCAGCTTCGTTCTTCTCACGGAGTCGAGATGGGCGATGTCCCGGACGGCTTTCAAGGTTGTGGGGCGGGCACTCTGCCCGCGATGGGATGCGCTCTCTGGCTCGGGAGGAACTCTATGAGTCCGACTGTGGGTCAGAAGATAAGTTCGAAGATTTTTCTGGCGTTGGGAGTAGTGGTAGTGGTCGGCGGGTTGGTCGTCTGCGACCAGCGAAACGCGCGAGCGGGGGAGGTTACACCGACGCCGGGCTACAAAGTGCTGGATCCGATCCGGCATGGCAATCTAACTGTCTTTCCGGTGGTGGCAGCCAAAAGCTATCCCACCGGTGAGTTCCTGACTCTGGATGAAGGGCTGCGCTCCGGCGAAGTAGTTGTCACGGAAGCGGGCAGCGTGCAGGGATTGATCCGGCGGCATCCGACGCCAGGCATACGGCACGACGGGGCGCAGGTCAACCGGCTGGTGCTGGTGAACAATTCCAAACGGCCGCTACTGTTGCTGGCGGGGGAGATCGTTACCGGGGGCAAGCAGGATCGCGTGATCGGCAAAGACCGCATCGTTCCGGCCGAAAGCGATCCGGTGGATCTGAGCGTGTTCTGCGTGGAACCGGGGCGATGGGTCGCCACCAGCGAGCATTTTGGAGCGTCGGAAGCGATGTATGGCTCCGCTGTCGGCGGTCCAATTAACCATGTTCAACCCCCCATGGCGATGATGGCGCAGCCCTCGGTTCGCGCCAAAGCCATGGGCGACAAAGATCAGCAAGAAGTTTGGGACGAAGTGGGAAAGCAGAAGGCAGCGGTCGCGGGCAGTTTGGTAGCGGATTCCGCGCCGGTGGCGGCCGGGGTTTCGCGTATGACCTCCTACGCCAGGGTGATGGAGACGGATGAGGTGAAGCAAAAAGTGGACGCAGTCGCCGCGCCGATCGAACACAATTATCAGAGCCTGATCCGGCAATTGCGCGATCGCAACGCGGTTGGGGTTGTGGTAGCGGTGAATGGACGCGTCATTTGGGCAGACATTTTTGCCAGCACGGATCTGCTGGAAAAATACTGGCCGAAGCTGGTGCGCTCCTACGCCTCAGAAGCGGTAGTCACACGCGCCAAGGAAGTTGAGGTAAGCGTGAGCCGCGCGCAGGACTTTCTGGGAAACATGGAAGGGCGCCGGGAAATGATCGAGAGCGAGCCGGGAATCTATCGTCATACGGAAGTCAGCGGCGACGGATTCAAAGCATTCTCGCTAACGTCTTTGCTGCCGAAGACCGGATTCGATGTGCACGTGGCGAAGATGGCGGAGTGAGGAGAGCAGTGGTTAGTGAGCAGTGGTCAGTGATGAACGATCGGTAGGCAGTGGCTGGCGGTTCGTAAAAAGTGGGCGGTTTAGCTGGCACTGGCCACTGTTCCCTAGACACTCGCCTTCATCGTCTTGCCGCGCAATTGTTCGACCGCTGGAAACGACTGCGGCGGGATCAACGTGCGGTCGGGAGGCATCGACCCGGCATTGAATGCCTTCGCAAGAATCTCGAGAGCGATTCCCGCTGCCGGGGCGGTAATGATTGACGCCTTCAGCAGACCGCGGCGCACCCAATCTTGCCCGGTCTTGGTAACCCCGTCACAACCCGTGAATGGAATGCTGAGCCACTGCTCGCGATCCTTGTCCGTCAGGCCGATAAAAGCTTTTCTAGCGCCCATCGCCATGGCATCGTTCTGGCAGATGACAGCCCGAATTTGAAGCTGGCGCGAGGAGCCCAGCGATAGCCAGGACTTCACTGCATTGTGCGCGCTGCGCTCGGTCCAATCGCCTTTCAGCATTTTCA
>Ga0073928_10008035_pt1 | contig 13390 bp, 10 predicted proteins | sample PaiPotPPA55metaG_FD_76969 | JGI IMG/M metagenome (GOLD analysis project Ga0073928, IMG submission 76969) | Iron sulfur acid spring bacterial and archeal communities from Banff, Canada, to study Microbial Dark Matter (Phase II) - Paint Pots PPA... ...
CACTTTCAAACCGTCAACCCCCTGTAAATAACGTTAAAGATCGAGGTCCGGGCGAAAAGATTTGCGGATTCCTTAGCATTTTCACTGCGTCAATCAACAACAAACCGTCAGGAAAGCGTCAGGAAGCGTCAGGGAACGGCGAGGGGGTCCAACTCCGATAAATCGCGAGCGCACCAAGGGTGCGAGTCCACAGGAGGGAAGGGAACGAGGTTTTGACCACGGATGACGCAGATGGGCGCAGATTTAATGGCTTTGTTAGCCTTGACCAGCCTCGATTCGGTTTGATTCGGTTTGATTGGGCCTGATTGGTTCGGTTCGGCGCTGCCCAGGCCGGCAATATTTGCCGACCAGGATCCCTGATCCTCCCGTGGAAGGCGGTCATTATATTTTTCTGTGGCTGGATTTGGCTGGATTTGGTGCGATTGGGCCTGGATTCATGCCTCACGCCAAGGGGCCCGACGGGTAGCACGGGCTGCCTGCCGCGCCATAGCGCAAAGCGCGAAGGCGGGACCCACCCGTCCCGTACGGCGTCTTGCCGGACGTCCTGCCCTCCACACGCAAATGGCGCAAAGGACGCAACCTAATCAGGGCGGCGCGGCAGCGACCGCCCTACCACGAGATACAATTCAAAGGCTTGACTCGCCTTGACCCGACTTGACTCGGCTTGATTCGGTTCCAAGGCTTGCAACCGCCTGGGATCGAGGGAACCGCAGCCCCGAACTCCGATGAACTCCGAATGCTTTCGCGAGCCCCGAAGGCATTCGGGGCGCGCAGGTCGCGAGCGGGCGCCTTCGGGGTAGCAGGCGCGATGGCCGCAGAGGAATTAGAATGTCAAAGAACCGCAGGAAAGCCCTTTTTGGGGCTTCCCGGAACGAACTATACATGTATTTCGATGCTTGTCCACAAAAAATTTCGATGGTTTGAGTCCCTCGACCGCTGCGAACGGCCGGGGAACTCAAGCGGCGCTGGCGGCGCGGTTACCAGCGGAGACCGCGGTGACGCTCGAATGGATTGCCGAACGCTTGGAGAGAGAAGCACCCGGCTAAGCGGATCATCTCCTTTATCGACGATGAAAGGCCGACAAGTGAAGCCGGCCAATATGACAATATCAAGACTCGTTTAAGTGAAACGTTATGGTTTGACCCCTTTGAACGTGCGGTTCCCTGGTTTCCATTACTGATGCCGCGACAAATACCACCTATTTTTATTACGACAATATTGGACGCATGACGAATGCGGCATATCCGGATGGTTTTGGCGTCACCAACAATTACAACGTCCTTGGTCAGCTCACCAATGTTACGGACAGCTCGGGAACAAGCATCACCAACTGGTTCGACAACCAGGGCCTTCAAGTGGCCGTCAGTAATTCGTTCGGCCTCGTCAAGAGCACGGCCTATGACGTCTTGGATCGCGATACCAACGATGTGGATGCCAATGGCGTGGCAGTGTCCACCACTTACGATAATTTGAATCGCGTTTTGTCGCGCACGTACCCGGATGGCGGCGTCGAAAGCTTCGGTTACTCGGCGCGAGGGTTGATCGCATACACCAACCAACTGGGGCTGACCAACTTTTACGGCTACGACGCGGCGCTTCGGAAGACCTTCGAAACGAACGCCAACGCCGAGATAACGCAATTCCTGTATGACCCCTCGGGCAACCTGACCAATTTGGTGGATGGCAAGGGCCAGAACACCTTCTGGATTTTTGACCAGTATGGCCGGGTAACCAACAAATTGGACAATCTGGGAACGAGTGCCTTCATTTGCGGTTACGACCCGGACAACCGGCTCACCAACCGGATGAGCGCGGCCAAGGGCACGACTCAGTACCGCTACGACGCCGCGGGAAACCTGACGAGCGTGATTTACCCTGTCAATACGAACATCGTGATGGCATACGACATGCTGAGTCGAATGACGAACATGGTGGACGCCGTGGGCACGACGCGCTATGTTTATGATCCTGCAGGCCAGCTTTTGAGCGAAGGCGGCCTCTGGAGTAGCGATACGGTGAGTTACAATTACGCCAACCGACTGCGGACCGGCCTGAGCCTCCTGGCCCCGAACGCCGACCCTTGGTCGCAGAGTTACGCGTACGACCCTGCCAAACGGCTGACAAGCTTGGCATCACCTGCCGGAACTTTTCAATACGCTTACGACGCTCTACGCTCTACGCTCCCCGCTCAAATCTCCCTGCCCAACGGCGCATTCATCACAAACAAATACGACAACGTCGCCCGGATGCTCTCGACGAAGCTGATGAATTCGAGCGGCACGGCGTTGGATTCCCAAGGCTACGCTTACAATCCAGGCAGCCAAAGAACGGCAGAGACCAACCTTCTCGGCGATTATCGGAATTACACCTACGACAATATCGGCCAGTTGAAATCCGCGAATGCCAAGGAACCTGGCGGCGTGACCAACCGCCTGCAGGAACAATTTGGATATGCTTACGATGCGGCAGGAAATTTGAATTGGCGGACCAACAACGCGCTGCTCCAGGCGTTCAACGTCAACAGCCTGAACGAGCTTACTACCGAAACAAACAGTGGCACGCTGACCGTCGCGGGCACCACGACGAGCGCAGCGACCAACGTGACCGTCAACGGCGTAATCGCAGCGAATTATCTCGATGCGACGTTTGCCAAAGATGGATTCACCTTGACCAACGGGAACAATACCTTCACCGCCATCGCGCAGGACGGTTACGGGCGCGTATCCAGCAACTCCATCACCACGTACCTGCCGGCAACCAATAACTATACGTATGATCTCAACGGCAACCTCCTCAGCGACGGGACGCGGAATTTCGCCTATGACGATGAAAACCAGTTGATCAGCGTCTGGGTGACGAACGCTTGGCGCAGCGACTTCGCGTACGACGGCAAGCTACGCCGCCGCATCCGCCGCGAATACACCTGGCAGGCGAGCGCGTGGCTCCAAACCAATGTCGTCAACTATGTTTACGACGGCAACGTCGTCATCGAGGAGCGCGACCTCAACAACCTTGCCAAAACCATTTACACTCGTGGCCCGGACCTGAGCGGCTCGCTCCAAGGTGCCGGCGGTATTGGCGGCCTCCTAGCCCGCACCGACAATCAACTGTCAACCATCAACTCTCTACTAGCGACTTGCTACTACCATTCCGACGGCAACGGCAACACCACCTGCCTCATCAACACCAACCAGGCGATCGTAGCTAAGTATCTCTACGATCCGTTTGGCGGTATTTTAAGCCAGAGCGGCTCGCTTGCAGATGCCAACCTATATCGGTTTTCCAGCCAAGAGTATCATCCTAATTCAGGTCTTGTTTATTACATTTATCGATACTATGAGCCTAATTTTCAAAGGTGGTTAAATCGGGATCCAATCGGAGAGAGTAAGAGAAGTTCTCTTTACGGATTTGTTCGGAATAGCCCAATCAACCGAATTGATCGACTGGGGCTGTCAGACGAAAACAGTCCAAGCGGGAACCTATCGATGCCTTTCTCAGGAAGCCCAAGCGGAGACGCATTTTACATTCTCATCGATGGTTCGGCACAGGCTGCGACAATACTATCATTGGGTATTGTAGTAGGAGCACAGGGTGAGAATGGACATGGCGAGGACGGGGAGGTCGGTCCGATTCCGAGCAGCCCGCGGTGGTTTGCCATGTCAGGTGATGTAGCTCCGAATGTGGCATGCAGACTCAAATATCAATGTGGTCAGAATTGCGGTTGCGGATTTGGGAAGTTTACCGCGGAGTGGAAAGGAACACAGGAGTGGGTATACGGAAGAGTATTTTCTCAACCAAAGATTAACAAATGGACGGGCCTGCAGGATACGGAAGAGGGCGGCAAGCTGGTATATGTCGGCGCAAAGTGTGTTCCGGATAACAATGAGCTGGCAAAGGCTCAGGCTGATTGCCGGAAGACATCTGGCGGCAAGTGTAACACGAAAGCGCAACTGGGAAGCAACTGATTCCAATGTGTATGAATAAAGTGCGCGTTTTGGCTGCTTTGCTGATTGCCGAAACCATTCTTCTTATTACTATCTTTGTGGCCCGCTTTCACGTCATCGTAAATACGCCCCCCACAACAGTTACCCTCAATCCACTAAAAATGGCTTTAGAATATGAGTCGCCGGATGAAAAATTTGCAGAGTTGGTCAGGGAATACCCTGGTTGGATTTCCTATCGCTCTGATAATAAGGGGGATTCACTCCACTGGCAGATCTTGGCGGATTGCGCGCTGGTCAAGCGAACAAATTACGTCCGAATACTCATAGCAAACGGCGCAAATGTGGAAGATGCAGAAAGATCGTTGAGAGAAGTTGGTGCTATTGATGCGATAGGCCTCCTTCACGGAGTGCAATCCGAAAAAAATGCGAAGCCTTCTCAAGGGATCATCCAGTAATAGGGGCCAGCCATAACTTTTCACATAAGCGCGTTCGGTTCTCAGTCTTGACACTTGACGGGGTGAGCGGCGTTGTTCAACCTGCCAACATGACGCCTTAGGCGCCCCGTTATCGTTAACGTAACCGGTCGAAGCGCCCTGTTGCAAAGTGTAACCGGTCAAAAACTCATAAAACCCCTGTGTTTATTGGGGTGTAACCGGTTCCTGTACATGAAATGAAAATGTAACCGGTCGGAACAGCAAAAAGACCCAATGTTTGTAGGGCTGTAACCGGTGTAACCGGTCCAGCCGGGGGAATTTCGCATTTATTTATTTTCGGAAGAATTTTCCGTCAAAGGGTTCAAACCATAACTTTTCAAGTTGACGGCAAAAGAAAAGCAAGGAATCACAAATCCAAAGATCCAAGTGAAAAGTTATGGCTGACCCCTTTGACGGGCGGAGACTTCGAACGTGCTGCGGGTCACCGACCCGCGCTCCGGGGGCGAAATTGGGGCCGGGCCAGCTCCGTGCGGAGGCGTGGGCCGCTGGCGGTCATCGGAAAAGCTTGCGCTGGGAACAGGCTGCGGCATATTGTCGCAGGACTAAAGGTAGTCGAAAACATCCGGATTCACTTCAATATATGGAAGATCGAAATTGTTTCGTGGCCCCCATCGGCAGGCGGCTTGCCTTTGCTTTGGCCGCCTGCGCGCTCGCGGGATTAATGCCGCTGTCCCTCACCGCTGCGGACGACAGACCCGCCGTCGCACCGCGCGCGGACGCACTCCTCAAACGCATGGGCGACTACCTGGGCCAGGCACAATTTTTTTCCGTCAGCGCCGAGGTCTGGCAGGACATCCAACTTTCCTCGGGCCAGCGGATCCAAGCGGGCCGCACCATCGAATTGCAGGTACGGCGGCCCAACCGGTTGCGTGCCGAGGTCCATTCCACCCGGCGCAATCGCGAACTGCTCTACGATGGCAAGGCCATCACTCTTTTCAACCGCGCGCAGAATTTCTACGGCACTGCCCACGCATCCGGCTCGCTCGACGAAGCGATGGACGTGGCCAGCGAACGCTTCGGCATCGCCATGCCGCTCGAGGATTTCGTCCGGAGCGATCCGCACAAGGACCTCCTCCAAAAAGCGACTTCCGGCGCGGACATCGGCCCGGTGACGGTGATGGGCGTTCCCTGCGAGCACCTGGCTTTTACACAAGACAACATCGATTGGCAGATCTGGATCGAGGACGGCGCCCGTCCGGTACCGCGCAAATTCGTCATCACGTACAAAGACGAACCGGATTCTCCCCAATACACCGCCATTTTCTCGAAGTGGGATTTCATCACCAAACTGCCTGACTTTGTGTTCGAGTTCGAGCCGCCGGCGGGCGCTGCCAAAATCAAAGTGAAAGAAATGAAAGCCGAACTCCAATCCCGCAAGAAGGAGGAAAAATGAAGATGAACGCTGACTTTGCCCGATTTGACACACGGAAAATCGGCCTCGGCCTCGCTATCGGCTTCCTGGCGCTCTTGAGCGCCCTTCCCTTGGGCTACGCCCAGCGCGGGGGTGCGCCACGCGGCGGAGGCGGAGGCGCCCGGCCCGCCATGGTGGACCGTTCGAGCCACGGCAGCATCCGCCACGTCGAAACCCATGTAGTCCAGCGGCCGGCCGCAGTGTACCATGCGCCCGAACGTCCCGTCGAAATCCGCCACGATGCAGGTCGCGGCCACGAGGTGCTGGTGCATCACGACGTGGATGTCGATGTGCATGGCCACCACTTTTGGAACGACTTCGCTTTTGGGCATCGCTTCGGGGTACTGCCCCTCGGCTATCTCACCCTGAACATCGGCGGCGCGCCTTATTACTATTCCGACGGGATTTATTACCAAGCCGCCGAAGGCGGCTATCAGGAAGTGTATCCGCCCGTGGGCGCGGCGGTGCCCCAGCCGCCCGACGGCGCCATCGCTATCGATGCCGGTGGCCAGACATATTACTACGCTGGCGGCGCATTCTATGTGCAACTACCGGATGGCACCTACGCCGTCGCCCCCACTCCCATTGGCGTGGCTGTGCCCGAACTGCCCCCTGGCGCCGTACAGGTTTCCCTCAACGGAACCCTCGCCTACCAGTTCAACGGCATTTATTACGAACCCGTCTTCTTATACGGCGTCACCCAATACCAAACCGTCACGCCTTGAACGGGTATAATTCGAAGGGCTCAGATATTCGATGACCTTGCGCGAAGGGTGATAGTGACGGAATATTCGAATAACAGCGTGCGCATTGGTCTGCCGCGCTGTCGAATAATTCGAACACATGAAGGCCGATTTCAGCGATGGACCGCATGTGGCCTGAACGATGGTCCTGTTCACGCTCATCGCTCGCGAAATGCGCGCAGCAGCGCGACAGCCGGCGACCTATTTTTTGCGGTTGCCGAGCGTGGCTGCGCTGATGGTCGTTCTTGCAGTCGCGGTCCTGGAAAATCGCGACGGCTTGGGCGGAGGCGGTGAGGTATTGGCTCGTTTGCATTGGGCCTTGCTCATCGCAATTTGGGTCATGGTTCCCTTGTTGACGGCGGATTGCATCAGCCGCGAACGCCGCGAGCAAACTCTGCCGCTGCTCTTTCTGACACCGCTCAAGCCCTGGCAAATCATCCTGGCCAAGGCGATGGCCTATGGACTTCGCGCGATCACACTCTGGCTCGCGGTGATTCCAGTGCTGGCAATTCCATTTCTAATCGGAGGGGTGCAATGGCAGGAAGTGGTTCTATCGGTGCTCTTGAATTTCGATTCGATTTGCCTCGCGATCGCGGCGGCTCTGCTGGCCTCTGCGTGTGCCCGGGTTTGGATGCGATCCGTTGTCCTGGCAGCTTGTTTTGCGCTTCTGTTCTTTTTCGGTTTCGTCATCGAAGCGGGAATCGTCTTCTCCTTTAGCAGTCCGAGTTCTGCCTTGTCATTCCCGATTTCAAGCTCGACTGACGTGCCCAACCCGTTCAACGACGGGCTCGCCTTTGTCAGGGATCTGGGAACCCAAACTTACATTAGTCCAGTCCAAATCCGATCAACAATCACGATGCGCTCATATTATGGCGGGCCTCGCTTTTTTACTCCCCTCTCCACGATAAATTCCGCGCCTTCTGCCACAATTCCAGGAACTATCGAGACCCTCGGTATCGTCTCCCTGTCCTGCCTTGTCGCGCTGCTGCTCGCTATTGGCGAAGCCGCGTTGATAGTGCGCCGGAATTGGCGGGAGAAGCCGCCGTCCGCACAAGCAATTCGCGTCCGGCAAATATTCTGCACGCCGCAATACTTCAAGCCCTTGTTCCAGCGTTGGATGCGTTGGGAAATGGGACACAATCCGATTGGCTGGCTGGAACAGCGCACCTGGAGCTCCCGTCTTGTGAGCTGGAGCTGGTTGGCCGTTTTTGTCTGCGTTTGTTCGAGCCTGCTCGCAAACCTTGGCCTGTACCGTCGCGCACTTGATGGCATCGAAACGATTTTCGCCCGACTGCTGGCGCTCAGTGTCGCCGTTTGTGCGGCGGGCAGTTTCCGGCGCGAAAGGGAAACGGGGATGCTCGAGTTGCTGGCCGTTTCGCCGTTGCGTGAGTGGCAGATCATCGGCGGACGACTGCGCGGCCTCTGGATGCAATTTCTGCCATCGACCGTGCTCCTCCTGGGCGTTTGGCTGTACACCGCGAGATTGCTCAACTTCGCGCAGGAAGCGACGCCGTCCGTGGTCCTTTATGGAACGACCTTACTCACCCTGCCGGCCATCGGCCTCTATCATTCCCTAGCCCGCAAGAACTTCTTGCGCGCCTTCCTGTCCACACTGTTAATGGGTTTCTTCATCCCCGTGCTTCTCGCGCGAGCGTCTGTTATTGTTTGGTCAATATCAATAGGCAGTTCAGTTCCTTGGTTCTATAGTGATGACAACGATCTGGGCTGGCTCCTCGCCCCACTGATTCAACTTATTTTCGGCGGAGCCTGCATCCTGAATTTGCGTCGTAATCTGAAGCTCCGCCACTACGTGCTGGCTGGCAGCCCAGCGTGATTTGGGAACGTATGCACAGGAAACGAGGTGGCAGCCCGCCAGAATTCGCAACTGAGAAGACAAACAGCAGTTGCCAAGACCGGACCGTGTCATTAGCCTCGCTTTCGCAATTGGCAGAAGCGGCATACCAATCCCATATATCAATCAGATGAAGGCGCGGCTGGACGTTCGAAAGACTTACAAGCTCTATATTGGAGGCAACTTCGTTCGCAGCGAGAGCGGACGTTGCCTGCCGGCGCGTTCGCCCGCGGGTGAACTGCTGGACAACGTGTGCCAGGCTTCGCGCAAGGATTTCCGGGATGCGGTGGCCGCCGCCCGCGTGGCGTTCGACGGCTGGGCGAAAAAATCGGCCTATCTGCGCGGCCAAATACTTTATCGCGCGGCCGAGATGTTGCAAAACCGCGCCGGCGAATTGGTGAAGGAAATCGCCAGTTCCACCGGAGCTCCGTCGAATCGGGCGCGACGCGAAGTGGCGGCAGCCGTCGATCGGCTGGTTTATTTCGCCGGCTGGACGGACAAATACACGCAGGTTTTCGGCAGCGTCAACCCGGTGGCCAGTTCTCATTTCAATTTCAGCACACCGGACCCCACCGGCGTGGTCGTAGTGATTGCGCCGGACGAACCGCCGTTGCTTCCGCTCGTTTCGCTGATGGCGCCGGTCATTTTGAGCGGCAATGCCGCCGTCGTCGTCGCGTCGGAAAAATATCCGCTGCCGGCGGCTACGTTTTCGGAAATTCTGGCCACGAGCGATTTGCTTGCGGGCGTGGTCAATATCCTGACCGGCAAGCGCCACGACCTGCTCGGACACATCGCAAGCCACATGGACGTCAACGCGGTCGTGGATGGCGTGGGCGAAGCCGAGGCGGGGGCGAAGCTGCAAGGCGGGTCGGCCCTCAATCTCAAGCGCTACGCCTGCCACGCGCTCAGCGCCAAGGAATGGTTCTCGGCCAGGGCCGAAGATCCGTACTGGATCATGGACACGGTCGAAATCAAGACCACGTGGCATCCGATCGGACTTTGAATCAATTCGCAATACAAAATCAGAATGAGCACAACACCCATACGGGTCGCGGTTACCGGCGCGGCCGGCCAAATCGGTTATTCGCTCCTGTTCCGCATCGCCTCCGGCGCGATGTTCGGACCGCATCAGCCCCTGATTTTGCACCTGATCGAAATCGAACCCGCCCTGCCCGCCCTTCAGGGCGTCGTGATGGAACTCGATGATTGCGCGTTTCCTTTGCTCAAAGCCATCGTGCCCACCGCGAACCTCGACGAAGGTTTTCGCGGCGTCAACTGGGCCTTGCTCGTCGGCAGCGTGCCGCGCAAGGCGGGGATGGAACGCAAGGACCTGCTCGGTATCAACGGCAAGATTTTCATTGGGCAGGGCCACGCCATCCAGAAGAACGCCGCGAAGGATGTGCGCATTCACGTCGTCGGCAATCCGTGCAACACCAATTGCCTCATCGCCATGAACAACGCGCGCGAGATTGCCCGCGAACGCTTCTTTGCCATGACGCGCCTGGACGAAAACCGCGCCAAATCGCAACTCGCAAAGAAAGCCGGCGTCGATGTCTCCGCCGTCACGAATGTCGCGATCTGGGGCAATCATTCCGCCACGCAGTACCCCGATTTCTACAATGCGAAAATCAACGGCCAGCCGGCGGCGCAATCCATCAACGACGAAGCGTGGCTCAAGGGCGAGTTCATCGCTTCGGTCCAGCAGCGCGGCGCCGCCATCATCAAAGCGCGCGGCGCCTCGAGCGCGGCGAGCGCGGCCAACGCCGTCGTGGACAGCGTGCGGTCGATCGTCGAACCCACTCCCGCGGGTGATTGGCACAGCGTCTGTGTCTGCTCGGACGGCAGTTATGGAGTCGAAACGGGCCTAATCAGTTCCTTTCCGGTTCGCAGCAACGGCCAGAAACTCGAAATCGTTCAGGGCCTGCCCATCAACGAATTCAGCCGCGCAAAAATCGACGCGACCATCGGCGAACTGAAGGAAGAGAAGGCGCTGGTGAAGGAATTGCTGCCGTCCTGAGCGGTTCGGGTCGGCAGAAGAATGCGGCCAGGCGGAATGCCCAAATCACGTCAAAAAGTGCGAACGGCCGCCGCTGGCAATCGCCTTCGAAGTGCGCTATGATGCGCCATGTTTATCACCGGGGTGGGGACCGCCGCGCCGCAGCAACGCTATGCGCAACAGGATTGCTGGGCGGTCTTGCGCCAGTCCCGGCGATACCAGGAGTTCGATGGCCGGGCGCGGGCGCTGCTCAAGAAGGTTCTCAACGGCAATAATGGCACCTCCACGCGGCACCTTGCCTTGGACGATCTCGAAGAGGCCTTCGACATCAGACCCGACGTATTGCAGGAACGCTTTGCGCGCAACGCGCCCCAATTGGCCACGCAGGCCGCCGAACGCGCCCTGACCGATGCGGGAAATCGTCCGTCGGAAATCGACGCCGTCATCATCAGCACCTGCACCGGATATTTGTGCCCGGGTCTGACCAGTTACGTCAGCGAGCGGCTCGGGTTGCGACCGGATGTGCTGGCGCTGGATTTGGTGGGCCAGGGCTGCGGCGCGGCCTTGCCGAATCTGCGAACGGCCGAGGCCCTCTTGCGCGCTGGCCGCAGCGAGCGCGTGCTCTCAATCTGCGTCGAGGTGTGCAGCGCCGCCCTGTTCTTCGACAACGATCCCGGCGTGCTGGTCAGCGCGTGCCTCTTCGGCGATGGCGCTGGCGCCGCGGTCCTCGCGCCCGCGCCGCAAGGAAATGGCCTCCGCCGCTTGGAATGGAAGGCGAGCGGCTCGCTGCTCAACCCCCTCGACCGCGACCTGTTGCGCTTCGAACACCAGGCGGGAATGCTCCGCAATATTTTGCGCCCGGAAGTGCCGGCGCGCGCCGCCGAGTACGCCGAGAAAGTTTTCGCGAGCGTGCTGGGGCGAGCAGGAGTAGAGCGCCAGCAAGTCAAGGGCTGGGTATTGCACCCGGGCGGACGGGACGTGCTCGCCGCCTTGCGCGAGCGGTTGCAGTTGACGGAGAACGATGTGCGCTGGAGCGAGGCGGTGTTGCGGGAATACGGCAACGTGAGCAGCTCCTCGGTTTTTTTCGTGTTGCAAACGGCGCTGGCGGACGGCGCGCCCGGCGGCTATTGGTGGATGTCCTCCTTCGGCGCGGGATTCAGTTGCCACGGCGCTTTGATGGAGGTGGGATGAATTAATGGCGGCGCTGAAATCCATTCGAATTGTCGGCGGCGGCCTGGCGGGATTGACGCTGGGCATCGGGTTGAGGCAGCGCGGCATACCTGTCACCGTCTGGGAAGCGGGTCACTATCCGCGCGCGAAGGTGTGCGGTGAATTCGTCAGTGGCCGCGGGCAGGCCGTGTTGGAAAAGTTTGGCCTAAGCGAATTGTTCCTCCAATCCGGCGCTATCTTCGCGCGCACCTCGGCGTTTTTTCTCGGGCAGGCCCGCTCGCCTGTGCGGCCTTTGCCCAAACCGGCGCTCTGCTTGTCGCGCTTCGCCATGGACGCGTTGCTGGCACGGCATTTTCGCGAGGCCGGCGGCGAATTACGGGAAGGCCATCGCTGGCGGGAAAAAGATTTCGGCGAAGGCATCGTGCGGGCGAGCGGACGGCGCTTGCGGCCAGTCGTAGGCGGCTGGCGCTGGTTCGGCCTGAAAGTCCATGCGCAAAATGTATCCTTGGAGGCCGACCTCGAAATGCACGGCTCGCCCGGCGGCTATGTGGGCCTTTGCCGATTGAATGATGGCCGCGTAAATATCTGCGGCCTGTTCCGCCGGCCTGCGGATGCGCGCGAACCGGCACCGCGATGGCCGGATGCTCTTCGCACCGGCCCAGACACGTTGTTGCGGCAAAGACTGGCGGCGGCGCATTTCGACGAAGCCTCTTTTTGCGCCGTGGCCGGACTTTCGTTGCGACCGGAACGCGCTTGCCGGCGAGCCGAGTGCTGCATCGGCGATTCATTGACCATGATCGCGCCCGCGACCGGCAACGGAATGTCCATGGCCTTCGAAGCGGCGGAGCTGGCCCTCGCGCCGCTGGCCGCTTACAGCCAGGGCGAGGCGTCCTGGGAACAGGCGCGGCGCGCGATCGCGACGGCTTGCGACGAATCGTTCGCGCGCCGCCTGGCCTGGGCCAAAGTCTTGCAGTGGTTGATGTTTGCGCCGGTCCTGCGCGGTCCCATCGGCGCGGTCGCGTTGCAATCCGATTGGCTGTGGCGAAAGATGTTTGCCAGCACGCGCTGAGCCGCGATCATTCGCCCGAAGCATTGCCTCGTGAAACCATTTGCCGAATGCCGGCTTTACACCTTTGTCGATGCGGCCTATCTGCGCGGGCGCGCGCCGCAAGCGGTCGCGCAACAATTGTGCGACGGCGGCGCCGATGTGATCCAACTGCGCGCCAAACGATCCACCCGCGAAGAAATTCTGCGGATGGCCGCGGTGATTCTGCCCATGGCGCAGCAAGCCGGCGTCGGCCTCGTCATCAACGACCATCTCGACATTGCTCGGGAAGTGGGCGCGGAGGCCTGCCATCTGGGCCAGGAAGATTTCTTCGGCGCGGGCCATGCGCGCGTGGATGAAATCCGCCCGCCGGACTTGGCCCTGCGCATCGGGTTGAGCACGCATGCTCCCGGGCAAGGCCGCCAAGCGATGGACGCCGGAGCAGACTACATTGCGATTGGCCCCGTGTACGCCACCGGCACCAAACCCACGGCCAAGCCCGTGACGCTTGCCTACGTCCAGTGGGCCGCGGCCAACGTGAGCGTCCCGTGGTTTGCCATTGGCGGAATTACGCTGGCGAATCTGGACGAAGTATTGGCCGCCGGCGCGCGCAGGATTTGTGTGGTATCCGCGATCTTGAACGCCGACGACATCGCCGCCGCCTGCCGCAAATTCAAGGAGAAATTGGCCGGAAAATGACGGAATTCGAGCGCCGGCGAAAGTTATTCACAGGGC
>Ga0073928_10008036_pt1 | contig 13389 bp, 13 predicted proteins | sample PaiPotPPA55metaG_FD_76969 | JGI IMG/M metagenome (GOLD analysis project Ga0073928, IMG submission 76969) | Iron sulfur acid spring bacterial and archeal communities from Banff, Canada, to study Microbial Dark Matter (Phase II) - Paint Pots PPA... ...
ACCAGGCCGATTTTCTCGTCCCACGCGGTGTTGATTTGATTGAGCTCGCGAGTGCGGGCGTGAATGAGTTCTTCGAGAATGCGGCGCTCCTGTTGCATGCGGGCGATCTGCAGCGAAGTGCCTTCCAGAGAATCGAGAACGCGCAAGAGATGCTGGCGTTCGCCAAAAACGATTTGAGAAGTGCGGGTGATACCGCCCTTGTCTTTGTCTTTATGCTGTACCAAATCGGAACGTCGCATTCTTGCCGCTCCAGCCGGGCTTGTTGCCGGCGCTACAGAAGTGTTTAACATGGAAATCAACCGCGCAGCCCAGCGGATTTTTGAATCTGCCGCGGGCTGAGCAAATTATGGTATGTGCGGGGTGTGGGGTAAAGTTTGCTGCGGGGGGTGTGTGCTCGATTTGCTACGGAGCGCGGGTAGATCGGTTTGTTTGATCCGAGTCGATTCGAGCAACTTCAGGAGCTGAAGCCCATATTCATTGACCAACTATGATGTCGCGGCCAAAGCCGCGACCTACAAAGCATAAGGCGCGTGAGGACGAAATCGAGGAATGATGAACGCATTTTCAGAACACCGAGAAGAGTTGGAACGGTACGAACAGATGTTTGGATTGGAACGCGGGCGGCTGGCGGTTTCGCTGGACCGGCTGACGAATGCGCTGGTGCTTGTGGGGCAGCACGGGGTGTATTGCACGAGTAATAGAAATGCGATGGTGCCGGCCATGGACTTGCGGATTATTTCGATGGAGTTGACGCACGCGAAGGAGTTGCTGCAATCGGTGATGGAAGAATTACGTAAGAAGAAGGAAGTTGACGGAGTTAAATAGTTCTCCGCGCCGCGCGATTGCAAAAAAATCGCAACGGGAGATTGGCGTTCGTTGGAAATAACGCTAGGGGATGAGGAAGGGATTGGAGTGGCGTTCGGTGCCGATGGTGGTGGCGGGGCCGTGGCCGGGATAGACGACGGTGCTGTCGGGTAATTGCAGAAGTTTTCCTCGCAGGGAGTCCATGATTTGGTCCATCGAGCCGCCCCATAAATCTGTGCGGCCAATGCTGCTGGCGAAGAGGGTGTCGCCGGCGAAAAGTTGCGGCGCGACTAGTGTGACGGCGCCTGCCTCCCGCGGGACATAGAGGCAGACGCTGCCTGGAGTGTGTCCGGGAGTGTGAATGATGCGGGCCTGGTAGTCCCCCCAACGGAGGGTGTCGCCTTCTTTCAGCAAGTTGTCGATGCTGGTCATCTCGGGAGCGGCTACACCGAGGAAAGCGGCTTGCATCTCCATGGCCTGGTAGAGCGGCAAATCCTCGGGATGCATGAGCACAGGAGCGCCGGTGAAACGATGCAATTTGCTGAGTCCGCCGACGTGGTCGATGTGCGCATGAGTGCTCACGATGGCTTTTACAGTGAGCTTGTGGCGGCCGAGTAAATTCATGATGCGAGTTACTTCGTCGCCGGGATCGATTACCAGAGCTTCGCGCGTGAGAGGATCGCCGACGATGGTGCAATTGCATTGCAGCACGCCGACGGGGAGAGTGATGTGGATCAACTCGCTCGGTATGGCGGGTTGGCTTCTGGCAAATTGCGGATCAGTCATCTGATTACGCTCATCAGGTGAATTATAGCATTCGAGAAGATTGGGTTTTCGTGGTGCGCAGGCCGCGGGACAGCGGTTTGCTAGACTGTAGGCGAGGCTATGGAGCTTGAGTAAGGAATTGGCGATGCAGAACGTGGAAGCACAAATTGAGACGCCGCTGGCGGCTGTGCATCGACGCGCGGGCGCGAAGATGGGGGTGTGGTTTGGGTGCGCGTTGCCTGATGATCGGGGGGATGCGCGGGAGGAGCAGCGGTTTGCGAACGAGAGTGTGGCGCTGATCGATAAGAATTACCGCGCGTACTTCACGTTTAGCGGGCCTGATCGGATGCGCTATTTGAACGCGATTCTCACTAACAATATTAAGGATCTGGGAAATGGACAGGGCGTCGTTTCGCTGTTGCTGAATGCGCAGGGGCGGATCCTGGCGGAAATTGAGACGTTTGCCGACGGGGAAAAGCTTTTTTGTATTTCTTATTTGATGATTCGAGAGCGGCTGACGGAAGTGCTGGAGAAGTACATCATCATGGATGACGTTGCGTTTAGCGATGATGCGGAGAAATTTGGGACTTTGGCGGTGGAAGGACCACGGGCGGCGGACGTAGTGAAAGATCTCACGGGCGTGGATTTAAATTCGTTGCCACCGCTTGGTTGGGCAGATGTGATGGTGAGTTCGCGTGGGAGTGAAGGGGCGGCGGCGGACAAAGCCACGTCCGAGAATTCTGAACGTTCCCAACGGGCAATTCCCTGCCGATTAGTCAGGCGTTTTGCCGGCGGCGAATTTATTGTGGAGCGCGACAAGCTGGAGGCGCTTTGGGATGTTCTGCTGCAAGCGACGCAGCGGCACGGCGGGGGTCCGATGGGTTACAAAGCGCTGAGCGCGCAGCGACTAGTGAAGGGAGTGCCGTGGTTTGGATATGACTTTGGCGAGAAACAAATTCCGCATGAAGCGGGATTGGAGTCGAGCCATATCAGTTACACCAAGGGTTGTTATACCGGTCAGGAAATAGTGGAGCGGGTGCGGTCGCGCGGGCAGGTGAACCGGCGGCGGGTGGAATTGTTGTTTTCCGGGGAAGGCGTGCCAGAAAACGGTACCGAGCTTACTGTGGATGGGAAGGCGGTCGGGTATGTTACGCGCGCGGCGCGATCGTGGTACCCGCCGTGTGTTTTGGGGATGGGTTATCTTGGCAAGGAACATCGAGGCGTCGGTGCGAAGTTACGGTGGAGTGGAGGCAGCGCGACGGTGGTGGAATTTGCGGAGGCGCTGCGGAAGGTAGAGGGCTGAGTTGGCTGGGTTAGCGGCGCTGCGGAGTTGCGTTAGTCCAAGTTTAAAGCGCGCTTGAAGGATCCTGTTTCCGCATCGATCTTTTTTTGCAGCTGCAGAATCGAGTACAAGAGCGCTTCCGGGCGAGGCGGGCAGCCTGGAACGTAAACATCCACGGGAATAACCTGATTGCAACCTTGCACGATGGCGTAATTATTGAAGACGCCGCCGGAAGTGGCGCACGCGCCCATGGAGATGACCCACTTGGGCTCGGGCATTTGTTCGTAGAGGCGGCGAATGACGGGCGCCATTTTTTGCGAAAGGCGGCCGGCAACAATCATCAAGTCGGCTTGACGCGGGGACGGGCGGAAAACTTCCGCACCGAAACGAGCGACGTCGAAGCGCGCGGCGGCCATGGACATCATTTCGATTGCGCAGCAAGCCAAGCCGAAACCGAGCGGCCAGATGGAGCTTCTGCGCGCCCAGTTCACGGCTTTGTCGAGCTGGGCGAAGATCACGCCCTCGTCTTCGAGCAGCTTGCCGAAATCGTCGGGCTTCGTGAGTGTTACGCCTTGACCGAGAGATACGCTCATGGTGCCTCGTAAAACTATTTTCGCACATTTATGATGATGCCGACAAATTGCGGTGCCAGCACAAACCAATGCCGCACAGCGCTTAACAACGGATCGTGGGCTGCAAAAAAGAAAAGAATCAGGAGAGCTTCAAGTCAATTAAATCATTGGGTCGCGGAGGTTCTGGCGGCGATTCGTCGTAATTTTCGGGGAGAGTCTCCAGATATTGCAGGCGGCGCTGGGTGAGGTTGAGCGCTGTTAAGAAGAAGGCCATCCAGCCGAACATAGTAGAGATTTCGGTCCAGGGATAGACGAGCCAAGGCGATTCGCCCGCGATTTTTATGCCGGGCCCATTGGGGTCGTGCAGGATGCTGACCGCTGTGTCGCGCCAATGGCGCGTGAGCCAAGTATTCGCAGTCAATGCAGAGCTGGTGTTGCGGGTACGGACAGTTCCCCAGCAAGGGAAGTGTTCCAGCGCGTCGGCGGAGATTGTGCCGGTGAGGCATTCATTTGCCGGCACCGCGAAGCGTACGTCATATTCGACATAGTAGTTTGGGTAATGCTGTCGTGCGGAGCCACCATAGAAGGCCTTTACGTGGGCGGCAGTCACTTCGCCGCGCGCGACGGGCCAGCTATGCCGTGCGTGAAATTCCGAAAAGACCTTTACACCGACGGAAATGCAGAGGAGTACCCCAACCCAGAGGAAAAACCGAATTACACCACCCAGAAAGCGGGTTCTTCCGCGATTGGGCATCAGCGCGGTGTAAAAGGCGCTCTGGTTGATCGGTTGGGACGCGGGGATGTCGGAAGTAGCCACAGGTTAATCTTATGCGCTAAATCTATTGGGCCTGATTTGGTGCCGCGAAAGAATTACCAAAATCGCCGCGGCGTCGAACATTATGCGCGGCGGCGGTTGAGCGTGAATAGGGGGGACACTTTATTGGAAGGCTCGCGGGACATTCAACGTCTAATTGATGATGATTTAGTTCGGATGCGAGTATACCAACGCTCCGGGAATATTCCCGAAAGCGGTCTGGCACACAATACATACATAGGGCGACGCTACTCGGACTCAGATGCTGCGTCTTGCCTATTCAAAATTGGTAATGAAACTTATAGAACTGGGAATTTGATGGATAGCTATATCGTATCTTAACTTTCGATGTATCTCGGTTTAGTGTCGGCCACCTAGGTTATCTCACCCCGGGGGCCACCGATCAGTTCTTACCTGCAAACAAAAATAAAATAAAATAAGGGAGTTATAAGATGGAAAAAAAGAAATGCGTGTCCTCTTTTTGTCCTTACGGGGTGGGAGTGGTTGCGTTTCCGTATTACCGGATGTCGCTAAACAAATTGATTGGGATGGGCTTAGTTATCTGCCTAGCAGTGGTGACCGGGGCGACTGCTTTGCGGGCGCAAGACCGGGATCAGATCACGGCGGCCGCGGTAGCGGGTAAGCATCTGAAGTACATTCGCGTAAGCCCTGCGACCGTAAAAAAAGGAGCGGCATCGACGACACTGCCGGGCATCTCCGACATCGATTCGGTGCCCAATTTCAGCGGCACGTACTCCACCCCGGGTTTCGATCCAAACGGCAATCCGCAGAGCACCTGGTTCTTCAACACGTTGGGCAACCCGCCGACCACGGGGACGACAACACTGGGCGGGCCGATCGTGCCGGTGTCCATAGACCTGCGCAATGCCGACGGGTCACCGCGATATGTAAAGGTGGTGAATGGGAAAGCGAGTACTTGCGGGAATGCGAGCCAGGCTGGTTGCCAGCGGCTCTTTTTTGACGCAACACCATTCATCGAGCCAATATTAGAATCGCCGGTGTTCTCCAACTTTAATTACACCAGCAGTCGCGTGCCCACACAATTTGCTGACGCCGTGGCGCGTGCCGAATACCAGGGAGCCAAATCCACGTGGCATACCTTGCTGGCACCGAGCGTGAAGACAACGCGAACGATGGTGATCAATCAAGACCCGACTTGTGGTACTGCATCAGGAAACGGCGGAACTTGCAATTACCAGTACGCCCTCAACGCGGACGGAAGCTGCTGCTTTTTCGTCCTGCCAACGTGAATACGTTCCAAAATGAGTTATTTCCGTCGACTTCGACGATGTCACGCCGTGGTGGCTAGCACCGAACGGCCTCTGCCAAGATAACCTGGAGGTCGGGGATGTGATTGAAGGACTTCCAGGACAAACATTCCCGATCACCATGCCGAACGGGTTCACGTACCATCCGCAGAACGAAGCGCTATTACAGTGGTTTGAATTCCAATCGCCTTCGACGGCGCTGAACCAAGCATACAGTTATCCGGACATAACCACGTTAACGACGTTGTCCGCGCCACAGAAAGCTAATTGCGCGCCATAGGCGTTGGGCAAACTGGTCGACTCGGATCAGCCAACTCATATAGTAACTAAAATATAACTGAGCTTGAGAGCCGCCCGTTGGGTGCTCTCTTTTTTGTGCGGGTATTTCGAAAATGGCGTGTAGTTGTTGTGGGCAGAAAATTACGACTATCCATCAGCACTTAGTGAAACGTGGTGCAGCACTGTGCGCTTAGACGGTGAGGACGACTTTGCCGAATTGGTCGCCGGATTCGAGGTAGCGGTGGGCGTCGGCGCAGGCGGATAGCGGCAAAGTGCGGTCGATGACGGGTTTCAGGTGGCCGGAGGCGACTAGTTTCATGACTGCCAGCAATTCGGATTTGGTACCCATGTAGGAGCCGAGTAGTGAGAGCTGGCGGGTGAAGAGGAAGCGCAGATCGATTTTGGCATCGTAGCCAGTGGTTGCGCCGCAGGTGATGAGGCGGCCGCCGACGGCGAGACTGGCGACGCTATCGTCCCAGGTGGCGGTGCCTACGTGTTCGAAGACCACGTCGACTCCGCGTTTGTTGGTGATGCGGCGGACTTCGTCGCGGATTTTTTGCGTTTTGTGATTGACGAGGTGATGAGCGCCGAGCTGTTTGGCTTTTTCCAGCTTGGCGTTGTTGCCTGCGGTGGCGATGATGCGTGCGCCGAAGAGGGCGGCGATTTGAATGGCGGCGCTGCCGACTCCGCTGCCTGCGCCTAAGATCAAAACGTCTTCACCCGGTTGGAGCTGCGCGCGGGTGAGGAGCATGTGCCAAGCAGTTTGGAATACCAGCGGGATGGACGCGGCTTGCTCGAAGGTGAGATTTTCCGGGTAGGGCAGGCAGTTTACTTCCGGGCATTTTACGAATTCGGCGCAGCCGCCGTCGATCATGTAGCCAAGATTTGAGAATTGACGGCAGCGGTTGTCGAGGCCGGCAAGGCATACGGCGCATTTTCCGCAGGAGACTCCGGGAGCGAGAACAACTTTCTGTCCGAGTTTCACGGTGGTTACGTCGGCGCCGATTTCGGCGATTTCGCCGGCGATGTCGCTGCCGGGAATGTGCGGAAGCGGGATTGGAACGTTGGGCAAGCCGCCGCGAACCCAGAGATCAAGATGATTTAGAGCGCAGGCACGCACGCGCACGAGGACTTCGTTGGCGCGGATGGATGGCGTGGGCGCGTCGGTGTATTGCAGGACTTCTGGTCCGCCGTGGTGGTGAAATAGGATGGCTTTCATGCGGCTCCTCATGATTGATGCGAATCGCAAGGTAACATTGCAATTGGAGAGTGTCCATAACACTGTCCATAAGCGGGGTGCGTTGACAGAGGATCGAGTGAGACTTAGGCTTTAAGTGATGACTGACCTATTCGAAGAAATAGTGAGGATGCGGCGGGCGGGGGCGCGCGGGGCGCTGGCTACGATTGTGCATACCAATGGGTCGATCCCCAGCTATGAGAGTTCGCGGATGCTGGTGCGCGAGGATGGATCGATTGCGGGGACGATTGGAGGCGGATGCGTGGAGGCGGATGTTTGGGCAGCGGCCAAGGAAGTGATGCAGAAAGAATTGCCGCGGAAGATGGTTTTTAATTTGAATCATGAGGCCAGCTACGACAGCGGGTTGATTTGCGGGGGGACGCTGGAAATATTTGTGGAGCCGATTTTGCCGCAGCCGGTGGTGTATTTATTTGGCGGCGGGCACGTGTCGATCGCGGTGGCTAACGCGGCGAGCGCGGCGGGATTTGGTGTGGCGGTGGTGGATGATCGCGAGGCGTTCGCGAATATGCAGCGGTTTCCGATGGCGCAAGCGGTGCATACCAGTTATGCGGAAGCGTTCGAAAAGATTCGGCCGAATGCGAGCAGCTACCTGATTATTATTACGCGCGGGCACAAGGAAGATATGCGTGTGCTGGCGTGGGCGGTGCGAACGGAGGCGCGCTACTTGGGCATGATCGGCAGCAAGCGCAAAGTACTGTCTGTTTATAAGGCGCTGGAGAATGAAGGTTACCGGCCGGAAGAGTTCACGCGCGTGTATGCGCCGATGGGTTTGGATATTGGCGCGCTGTCTCCCGAGGAGATTGCGGTGAGCGTGGTGGCCGAACTGATTGCCGTACGGCGAAATGCCGGGGCGGCTGCGCATAAGAAATTAAATTATGAAACGCGTGCCGCTCTGAGCGAGCGCTAAGCGCGCTGCGATGCTGGCGGCGGTAATTTTATCGGGCGGTGCTTCGCGCCGCATGGGCACTCCTAAGGCACTACTTCCCTCCCAGGGCGGAACATTTCTTGAACATCTGTTGAAGGTTACGGATCATCCGCGGATTGGATGGCGGCGGGTGGTGCTAGGTGCTGACGCGGGCGCGATCGCTGAGAGCGTGAAGCTGCTAGCAGACGAAGTGGTTATCAATGAAAAGTGGGAAGCTGGGCAACTGAGTTCTATTCAATGCGGATTGCAGAGCTTGCCAGCGGGGACGGATGGGATGCTGCTTTGTTTGATCGATCATCCATTGATCAGCGGCGCGTTGGTAGGGGCGTTGGTGGAACAGTTTTATGAATCGGGCAAGCCGATTGTGCTGCCGGTGCACAAAGGGCGGCGCGGGCACCCAGTGATTTTTGGTTCGCGGCTGTATGAGGAATTACTGAGCGCGCCTTTGGAGACTGGGGCGCGAGCTGTGGTGTGGGCGCACAATGAGGAAGTTTGTGAGATGGAAACGAGCGAGGAAGGGTGCGTATTGAATTTGAATGATCCGGATGCTTTGGCGAAGGCTCAGGAGCGCGATTAGCGCGCTTTTAATTTGGCTAGTAATTGAGTGAGAGCGTCAGCGGCTAATTGCGCGGCGTGCAGGGTGGCGGGAGGTAATCCGCCGAGTTGATTGGAAAGATATTCGGCGTTGATGCGAGCGGCTTCGGAAATGGTTTTGTTTTTTAGTTCCACGGTTAGGAGGGATGCGCACGCGATGGCGGTGGTGCAGCCCTGACAGAGAAAGCGCACCTCTGCGATGACGTTGCTTTCGGTTTCCAGGCGCGCGGCGAGATACAGCATGTCGCCGCAGACGGGGTTGGTTTCGTCGACGGAGGCGGTGGCGTTGGGGAGTTTTCCTGCGTTGCGCGGGGATTGGAAATGATCAAGGACGGCATCGCTGAGCATGGTTTGAGTATCCCAAGGGCGGATGGAACGGGCAATGGTTTGGATCCTTGTCAGGGCGAAGAAGGTTTGAACATTTCATGATTGTGGTGGCCGCGGTGATTGAGCGCGGGGACCGCAGGATTTTGATTGGGCAACGGAGGCGCGCGGATACTTCGCCGCTGAAATGGGAATTTCCTGGCGGGAAAATCGAAGGGGATGAAGAACCGGAAGCGGCGCTGGGTCGAGAGTTGTGGGAGGAGTTGGGGGCGACACTGGTGCGCTGCGTGGAGATGGGGCGCATACAACATGTTTATGCGGACGGTGCGGATCCGGTGGAGATTCGATTTTACGCAGCAGAAATTGCAGAAGGAAATATCGAGCCGAAGTGTTTCGAACAGATTGCTTGGGTCTTGCCAAGAGAGTTGGGGGATTACGATTTTCTGGATGCGAACCGGGTGTTGATTGCGCAGTTGGCTACGGGGAAAGTGAAGGCGGCGGAATTGTTGCGGAATGCGAAAGCATCGGAGTGAATAATTTTCCAACTTAAGAAATTGGCGGACGACATGATTTTGATTTTGCTTGGTCCTTAAAACAATTCAAAAACAATAGGGTCAAAAGACCCACCCTACAAATCGAGGGTGGGGCACCCTCCGCTTTTTTGCGGCTTTTAATTTGGCGCGTGCCAGCCATTTCGATGATTGCTACGACAACAGCGGCTACGAGATTACGGGGTTTAGTTTTTCGGGGTTGATTCCCAGGTCTTTGATGGCCTGGTCGATTAGCTTGCGGTCGACTTTGCCGTCGATGAAGAGTTCGTGCAACGTCGCTAAGGTGATGAAGCGGGCGTCGACTTCGAAGAATTCGCGGAGCGAGGCGCGGCCTTCGCTGCGGCCAAAGCCGTCGGTACCCAAGGAAGCGAGGCGGCGCGGGAGCCACTTGCTGATCATGTTGGGCAGGGTTTTCAGGTAGTCGGAGGCGGCGACCAAGACGCCGGGAGCGTCACCCAATGTGCTGGTGACGTAGGGAACGCGCTGTTTTTCGCCGGGGTGCAGGCGATTCCAGCGATCGGTTTCGTTGCCGTCGACGTACAGCTGCTTGTAGCTAGTTACGCTCCAGACGTCGGCGGCGACGCCATATTTAGTTTCCAGAATTTCCTGGGCTTGCAAAACTTCGCGAAGGATGGCGCCGCTGCCAAAAAGTTGCGCGCGCAGCTTGGATTTTTTGTTTTCCGAAGCGCGGAAGCGGTACATGCCGTTGAGGATGCCTTCTTTGACGTCGCCGGGCATGGGAGGCATGGCGTACTGCTCGTTCATTACAGTGATGTAATAAAAAATATTCTCTCCGTCTTTATACATACGGCGAATGCCATCTTGAATGATGACAGCGATTTCGTAAGCGAAGGCGGGATCGTAGGCGCGCAAATTGGGAACGGATAACGCGAGGACGTGGCTGTTTCCGTCTTGATGCTGCAAACCCTCTCCGGCGAGTGTGGTGCGGCCGGCGGTTCCTCCGAGGAGGAAACCGCGGGTGCGCATGTCGGCGGCGGCCCAGATGAAATCGGCGATGCGCTGGAAACCGAACATGGAGTAATAAATAAAAAATGGAATGGTGTTGATGCCGTGAGTGGCATAGGCGGAACCGGCGGCAATGAAGGACGCCATAGAGCCGGCTTCGGTAATTCCCTCTTCGAGGATTTGTCCGTCCTTGGCTTCCTTGTAATACAAGAGGGTATTCACATCGACGGGCTCGTAGCGTTGGCCGACGCTCGAATAGATACCCACGGTGCGGAACAAAGATTCCATGCCGAAGGTGCGGGCTTCATCGGGCACGATGGGCACTACCAGCTTTCCGATTTCCGGATCCTTCAACATTTTGCGCAGCATGCCGACAAAGGCCATGGTGGTGGAAACTTCGCGGCCATCGCTGCCTTCGAAAAATTCATTGAAGAGTTCATCGTGATTGGCGACAAGCGGCTTGGAACGCACGCTGCGCTGTGGGACGTAGCCACCCAAAGCTTTGCGACGCGCTCGGATATATTGAATTTCGGGGCTGTTTTCCGGCGGGCGATAAAAAGGAACTTCAACGCAGTCTTCGTCGTTGAGCGGAACGGCGAAGCGCGAACGGAATACGCGCAGCTCGTCTTCATTTAACTTTTTCTGCTGGTGCGTAACGTTTTTGCCTTCGCCGGCTTCGCCGAGACCATATCCTTTTATGGTGCGGGCGAGAATGACGGTCGGGGCGCCTTTGTGTTCCGTGGCGGCTTTGTAGGCGGCGTAAACTTTGCGGGGATCGTGGCCGCCAAGGCGCAAGCGGCGCAAGGCGTCGTCCGAGAAGGGCTCGACGAGTTGTAGCAAACGCGGATCGGAACCAAAGAAATGCTGCCGCACGTAAGCGCCGGATTCCACGACTAGTTTCTGATATTCGCCGTCGACGAGTTCGCCCATACGCTTGACGAGCAGGCCTTCGGTGTCACGGTCGAGAATGGGATCCCACTCGCTGCCCCAGAAAACTTTGATGACGTTCCAACGGGCGCCGCGGAAGGCGGACTCGAGTTCCTGAATAATTTGGCCGTTGCCGCGGACAGGGCCGTCGAGACGCTGCAGGTTGCAATTGATGACGAAGATCAGGTTGTCGAGTTTTTCGCGTGAGGCCAGCGTGATGGCGCCAAGAGATTCGGGCTCGTCGGTTTCGCCGTCACCGAGGAAGGCCCAGACTTTGGCGTCGGTCACGGGTTTCAATCCGCGATCTTCGAGATAGCGGTTGTAACGAGCCTGGTAGATGGCCATCAGCGGGCTTAGACCCATGGAGACCGTCGGAAATTCCCAGAAATCAGGCATGAGCCAGGGATGCGGATAAGAAGAAAGGCCGCCACCAGGTTTTAGTTCACGGCGAAAATTCTCGAGTTGTTGCGCGGAGAGTCGACCTTCAAGGAAGGCGCGCGCATACATGCCGGGCGAAGCGTGGCCCTGGAAATAAACGGTGTCGCCTTCGAATTCCTCGGTGCGGCCACGGAAGAAATGGTTGAAGCCGACTTCGTAGAGCGTCGCGGCGGAAGCGAAGGTGGAGATGTGGCCGCCGATATTGTGTTCGACGCGATTGGCGCGCACGACCATGGCCAGCGCGTTCCAACGCACAAGACTCTTGATGCGGCGTTCGAGTTCCTGGTCGCCGGGATAGCGAGGTTCGAGGCGATGAGGGATGGTGTTGGCGTAAGGAGTGTTGGCGGTAAAGGGCAAGTCGATGCCGTTGACGGTGGCGTGGGCGCGGAGGCGTTCAAGAATTTCGGCGGCTACTTCGGCGCCGCTGGATTCGAGGACTGCGTCGAGCGATTCAAGCCACTCCTGAATTTCTACGTCGTCGATGCCGTGGGGCTGCGCGGGAGCCGGGGCCGGGGCCTCGTCGTGGTGCGTATAGGTTTCGTTGGGATGCGTAGATATTTCGTTGTCCATAACCGGGATGCCCTTCTTCAAAAAACTAGGAAGCGCGAAGTGCGAGCGCTAAAGACTTATACGCGCGATAAGAATAATAGAATACACCCTCCGAGCAAATTTATGCTCGATACAAAGACAGCGAAGAAAAACGATGGGCTAGAGCGTGCGACCGCCATCGAGCACCAGAACTTCGCCAGTTATAAAGGGCGAGTTGATGAGGAAGGAGATGGCGGCGGTAACGTCTTCCGTTGTGCCAGTGCGCTGGAGCGGAGCGCGCTTGATGAAGTCGGCTGCCAGATCTGGCGGGTCGCCAGGCATGGTGATGGTTCCGGGTGCGATGGCGTTGACGCGGATTTCCGGAGCAAGCGCTTTGGCGAGTACGCGGGTGAGCATGCTGACGCCGGCTTTGGAGACGCTGTGGGGGATGTAGCCGGTCCAGCCGAGGAAGCCTGCGACGTCAGAAAGATTGATGATGACGCCGTTGTTGATTTTCAATAAGGGCGCGGCGGCCTGGGAACAGAAAAATGGGGCTTTAAGATTTACGTCCAGAGCGGCGTCCCAGATTTCCTCGGTGATGGATGGGAAGTCGGCGTGGAGAAAATTAGAGGCGTTGTTGACGAGAATGTCGAGGCGGCCAAATTCTTTATTGGTGGCGGCGATGAGCTGATCGATGTCGGATTTTTTGGCCAGATCGGCAGGGACGGATATTGCGCGGCGGCCGAGGTTGGTAATTTCCGTTACGACGTTTTGGGCTTCGGCGGCTGAGCGATGGAAATGGACGACTACATCTGCGCCTTCGCGGGCGAGGTGAAGCGCGATGGCACGGCCGAGACGTTTGGCGGCGCCGGTGACCAGAGCGACTTTGCCATTGAGGTGGTGGCTATTCGAATCGGAGGCTGGCATCGTCAGATTAAAAAAGTAGCACATCTAGTGTAGTGTCTCATAAATAGCTTGACTTATAACTGCCGCGTTCTTATGCTGTCTACCAGTGAGAATCGCCGAAGCCATCCTCTTGTCCCCCGAGGAACGAGCGGTGCTGGACAAATGGG
>Ga0073928_10008037_pt1 | contig 13389 bp, 10 predicted proteins | sample PaiPotPPA55metaG_FD_76969 | JGI IMG/M metagenome (GOLD analysis project Ga0073928, IMG submission 76969) | Iron sulfur acid spring bacterial and archeal communities from Banff, Canada, to study Microbial Dark Matter (Phase II) - Paint Pots PPA... ...
AACAGGTCAAGGTGGGTGTCGTTCGAACGCCATAGGGCCGTGACCGTCGCACCGGCTTGCATTTTCACTTCGTTGTGGACGAGGAACCATGGAGTCCATCCGCGCGCCCCCTCCCACGAAGTGGACCAGACAGCTCCGTCGTTGCCGGTGGCAAACAGGTCAAGGTGGGTGTCGTTCGAACGCCATAGCGCCGTGACCGTCGCACCGGGTTGCATCTTCACTTCGTTCTGGATGAGGAACCATGGAAACCAGCCGCGCGCCCCCTCCCACGAAGTGGACCAGACAGATCCGTCATTGCCGGTGGCAAACAGGTCAAGGTGGGTGTCGTTCGAACGCCATAGGGCCGTAACCGTCGCGCCGGGCCGCATCTTCACTTCGTTGTGGACAAGGAACCATGGAGGCCCACTAGTCGTCCATATCGACGTCTCAGGTGGGACCAGAACCGAAACTTCGGAAGGGCCGACCCTAAGGAAGGCTCCGGGATGGCCTGAGGTTCGCGAGGTCCAGACCTGATTCCCCGCCGCGTCGAATGCAACGAAATTTCCGTCCGCTTGCATGACCGCGACGACGATGCCTTGCACTGAGTTTGACCAGGCAACGTGTGCACTCTGAAGCCCCAGGGTGCCCCCGGACGGGGCCGAGCCGGACACTTGCCTCGTGATCGCCAGCGTGGTCGATCCGTCGGTAGAAGTCACCACATCGTTCCCACCAGAGCAGTGGACTTGGCTTGGGCACGACGTGGGCCAGGAAAGGGACTGGCCGGCGGTCAGCTCGCTCCGCTTGTTTTTGCTGGAGACGTTCCCTGCAGACGTCGGGTTCAAGACGTAAGAAAAATTGCCGGTGTTGTTTCCAGCGCCCTCATCCGCGCCCCCTGTGACATTGATGTTTGACCCAAAGGAACTTCCACCGTTGGTCACGCTGACGCCTCCGTTAATGGATTCCGGGGGAAAGCCTCCATTAAAAAAAGACCAGGGAACCGACCAAGTAATCGTGGCGTTTGCACTAGGGATTGACAATGAGCCTCCCGTGCCAGTAGTGGCAAGGAATCCACCGTTGGACTTCGTACCCCAAAGCATGGTTTGTCCCGGCCCTAAAATGCGTGGCGGAGAACCGTCAGGCATCACGATATATTCGGACGCGAGGTCCAAGGTATTTCCCTCGGTGCCCCATAATTGGGGCGTGTGCGCTCCACTGAACGGAATCTGAATGGTTTGATTCGTGTTGTTGGTAAGAGTGATAACTGCGTAGATGGTACCGTCCGCCGCTGCTGGCGTGGCGGGCAATAAGGCGCCTCCAAGGGCGAGAGCCAATACGAGAAGTATTCGAGCGAGCGCTGGTATCCTTGGAGTTCGCGGTGCTCCTGTCGCAGTCGCCAAGAATGGTTGTCCGTAATTTGGGCATAAAACAAAAGATTGTGAGGGCGACGACACTGCAGATTTCACGGAGCCCATCGCGACTTTCGTCAATATTGGTGTTGAATTCATATTGCTCGCGTGTGTTAATTTCTAGGAGAGACTGGTTATATTTGCGTTTTTCGTTTCGAGCAGCCGGGATGGCTGGTCGTCTGATAGGTACACAGGGATCAAAAGCACCGAGTTTCAGAGTTTCTCGGAAATGTTGGACCGTTCGGCCGAAGAAGGTCTCGCCGGCATTCACACGGCCTTACTTCACGAAAGAGAACGAGCCCAGAGTCCGGGCCCCGCAGCGTACTCCCAATTGGTCGTGTAGCGTGACATCTGACTCGTTCTTCGTCGCAAGCTACGCTAACAACTTGCCACTTCGCAATCCCGGCCTCATCCGACGTTTGGCTCAGAGCTTATTTAGAGGACTCGAGGAAATCTCGAGACGCATTTGAAATATTTCTCCCTACTCCTGAAACTCGGTGGACCGCAATCCCTGTCTAAGTAGATGAAGGCCAATGATCCAATGATCCGGCCCTTTTTGAAAAAAAGATCCAACCCAAGAAAAGACCAAATTATGCGAACTACCAGCTTCCTGCTACCAGGGCATCTACAGTTTGACACGCGAATCAGGGAACAGGGCTATTGCGCTGGAAGGAAACGGCCAACAGCCCAACTTCGAAGCGAAATCGAGCCGGAGCGTCGCCTTTACAAGCTCTCCGGCGAGGCCGTATCCCCAAAGGTAGGCAGACTTGACCTGATCGCCTATTTATTCTTTGGGGTCTTGGTGAGCGCAGCGACAGTTTATTGCGGTACTGAGTTGTTTCACGTGGTCAATAGCGGTGGTCTAGAGCAGACAGTCCAGGCGCTCCTTTCCAGATAAGAGCTGGCCAACGAAACGTTCCACTGACTACTTCTTCGGCGCAAGCTGCGCTAACAATTTATCAAAGCGCGGGTCTTTGCGCAGAGGATCCCAATCAGGATCTAGCTTAAGTTCCCCGTAAGTTACGCCACTTGCCGGTGTTTTTATTGATACATTTAGCGCTTGAAACGCAAGGTCTGTCTCGTCGGTCAAAGCATAGACTATTGCCAGGTTATCCAAAAGTGGAGGTCCATTCAGCGGATCTTCAGAGACCGACCTCATTTCAACTGCACGTTTTGCCTTTTGAATCGCCTCTTGTTTGCGGCCCAAATAAGCGTCAATTTGGCTGAGCGCGCTGAGAAGCTCCGGATCTTCAGGATGGTCCTTGACTCTCTGTAGAAGCTGGTTGCGGGCCGCTTCAAAATCGGCATTTATCTCCGGACGTTCGCCTTGATATTTTGCAATCTGGATCTCCATGCACAAACGAGGAACCATCGGACCAACAACCATCGGACCACAATCACGGCCAAAAGGTAATTCTTCGTTCGAGCTGCTTCTGACAAGCTCTCTCGCCTTTGTCCAGTCACGGGAGTAAACTAAAAGCTCAATAAGGGCCGAAAACATTAACTGATTATTCATCATCGAGGAGGGAAGTGATTCGAGAGCCTCACGCCACTCACTCAAGTCCGCCTTTTCATTAAAGCTTATGCTAGACCTATCGAGTCTCCACCTTGAGTTTTCGGGCTCCAACGCGATTAGGCGATCAAGGATCCTTTCCAGATTGCGATATTGATGGAGAACTTCATAAGTAATTCTTAGTTGGTCAAGAATCTCAGGATTTTTGGGATCCAAGTTGCATGCTCGTTCCAGAGCATTAGTGGATTCTGCCCAGTGACCCTGATGCCGATCGAGAAAACCGCCCAGCGCAAGAGCGTCAGCACTGTTCGGTAAAGCTCGCTCAGCTATCGCTATGTGCACGCGCGCTTTCTTATAGTCCTTATAGCACACGTATAGGTGGAATGCCGCTGCCAGATGAGCCTCAGGGAGATCCGGTTTGAGCCGTAAGGCTTCTTTAACAGCCGCGTCGCCATGGATACGTCTCTCGGACGTGTCGTCGAAATTCAACTTATATAGCCAAAATAGCCAATCGTCAGCTTTCGCGATTTGGCAGTAGGCCAAGGCGAAGGTCGAATCCATCCGCGTCGCTTGTTCCAGCAATACAATGGCGTCCAAAAACTGTTGTCGACTTTGCAGACTTTCCGTAGCGTCATTCATTAACTTGGAGTTTGTAATTGATTCCTTAGCTCGGAGATAAAGATCATAAGCTTCTAAGTTTTCTGTAGGCTTTTCTTGCATGCCCTGCTTTTCTTCCGGTGACAAGCGGGCGCTCAATTTCGCGACGACTGTCTGGGCTATTTCGTTTTGGACAGCAAAGATATCCGTAAGATCTCGATCATAGCTATCAGACCAGAGGACTCTATCGGTCTCAGCATCAATAAGTTCGGTCGTAATTCGAACCCGGTCCCCGTCCCTCCGCACAGTACCTTCGAGCACGCGAGCCACGTCGAGCGCGCTCGCGATGGAACGGAGGTCCCGATGGCTGTCGGGTCTAAACGTCATTACTGAAGTTCGACTGATCACTCTCAGCTGGGACACTCTGGCGAGGTTCGAAAGGATCTCGTCCTGAACCCCATCAGCAAAGTACGTGTCATCTTTATTTGGGCTTAAGCTTTCGAACGGAAGAACAGCGATACTCTTTTCTGGGGCGGTTATTGGCGTTGAGGAGCTTCTCGATGCTTCCGGAACGGCCCTCTTGGGTCCAAAGAGAATACCCACCGTCAGTATCGCTCCGCCCCCAATCACGAGCGCGAGCGCGGGCCGTAAGATCAGGTGAACTCTTAGGGCTGCAATAACGTCTCGTAGATTCGTCAGAATCCCAATTGCTTTTCCTGACACGCCGAGTGGCTGATCTGCGATCTCCCGCAAGTTTTGATGAGTAATGGTGCGCCGTGCCTTGACAGCATCAGTGACTTTAGGCAGCGCGTTCATTACTTCGGCTGGGCTCTGCAAGCGCCGTACAGGGTCTTTTTCGAGGAGTACCTCAATTAGAACAATGACAGGTTGCGGAACACCTTTCAGCTGTTCAAGCGGTAAGTCTGCGCGCTGGTGTTGATTCATCACTTCAGCGGGAGAGCCCCTGAATGGCGTCTGGCCGGTTAGCATTTCCCAGAGCGTCACCCCGAGCGAGTAAAGATCCGAACGAATATCGACCCCCACGCCTGCGAATTGTTCCGGACTGGCAAATTCCGGTGTGCCGGCAAATCCCCCAAGTACCGAGATCGCAGATTCAGACATGGAGTCCCCAACAGTCTTCGCTAACCCAAGGTCGATAATCTTTGCTGTTGCATGGTCTCCTTCCTTCAACTGTACGATGATGTTAGTTGGCTTTATATCCCGGTGGACCAGGTGCTGTTCGTCGACCGCGGCTAAACCGGCGGCGACCTGCGTCACAATTTCCAGCGCAAGCTTCACTTCAAGACGGCCAGAGCGCTTGATGAGACTCTCCATTGTCTCCCCTTCCACAAACTCCATCGCGTAGAAGTAGCCTTGGCTGCTTCTTCCAAGATGGAAAACTGAAGCGACGTTTGAATGTCGCACTTTGGCTGCCGCTCGTGCTTCCCGCAAAAAACGAAGTCGAGCCGATTCGTCGCCGACATATTTTTCACTGATCAGCTTCAGCGTCACAGGAATCCGCAGATCCGCGTCGAACGCTTTGTAAGTGATGCCCATCGCACCCCGACCCAACTCGATCGGTTTGCCGTCTTCGTCCAACATCACTTCATAATTCTCAAACCGGCGTACGATCGACAAATGCTCTGTCTCCGCAGAACGACCCTCTGACCCAGATGCGGCAATAAGCGAGTCCGCCGAAGCAGATTCCTCACCGAACGATCCAAGAAGGAGGCAAACCGGACACATCCCGCTATCGCTTGTAACCGAGAACTTCGTGCCGCAAGTCGCGCAAGTACGTATTTCTCGCCGTGCTAACTCACCCTCTTTACTCGGTTGCTTCCCAGGATCTTGGGGGTCCGCGTTCAAGGCATGATCCGTCCTTCCGCAGCAATCAAAGCTTCGCAAAGCTCGTGAAGCTCTGCGTCCACGTCCGCTGAATCTGAAATCGTGCGGCTAATCTCGTCCCGAACAAAAGTCGTGTACTGTTTCCGCAGCCGATGGATCAGCGTCTTAACCGAGCCGACGCTAATCTTAAGCCGACCCGCGACATCTTCGTATGTCGGAAGCTCTTTAGAGTTGATCGGATCCAGGAACACCTTCAGGGCTTCAAAAGTTGTTGTTTTTCCCTGAGCCAGGTATTCTCGGTTTAGTCTGTTCATCGCCTCACCCAGCAATGCCATCGCCCATCGGGCATCGAAGATTTTTGCCGGCGTCAGGGCTTCGACCGGTTCCATACCGTAGCGTTCCTCAGCGCCTTCTATGTCGAGATAGACAATCTCCGCCTTCCCGCCTCGCTTCACGCAACGCGCACGCTCTGCCTCGTTCGATAGGTAATTTTGCAGTGATGCCAGCAGAAAAGAACGGAACTTCCCTTTCGATCGATCAATGCGGCTTAATGCTTTACGCTCAATCAGGTGGAGAATGAAGCCTTGAGCCAAATCCTGCGCATCTTCTGCTGAATATCCACGATGCCGAATAAATCCATAGAGCGGATACCAGTACAGCCTGCATAGCTCCGCAAAGGCTTCCTTGCAACCGGGCGCCTGGCTCTGGGCCGAAAGCAGCACCACACTCCATCGAGTCGTGTAAAAACGATTAGCGCCGCCCGCCGGAGAACTCTGATGCAGCCACACTTATGAATCCCCTGTTTTACCTAGGCTATCGCAACGGATCGGGGCCCGAAAGGAAAAACGGGCGCCAAGCGGCGGCGGCGCGGGGATCTCGGGTCAGCTCAGGAAACGTCTATGCGCAAGCCGTATGAAACGAATGAGTTGTGCGTCAACATTAATGCCTTGTCTACTCTCGTCTGTGCCTTCCTACTCCATCAAAGTGGAATCAGTTCCGGAAAGAAAGACTTTCTCCACACTTGGCCAATTCGCAGCGACCAAGTCCATAACATCAGCCAACGGGTTCTAATATAAAAAAATGGCAATCGGCCTCAAGGGCTTGGTTGGTGATCCCCCTACTCTCCCCTTTTCCACCCTGTTCGTTGGTGTGTTGGTGTTCCCTATCCACTCGCTTGTTGCCCAGAGTGGCCTTGAGTTCCCGGTCGACGAACGTTCGATTGTGAACTGCCGCACCGTCTGATTTCTCAAGGACGGGTGGTGGTGGGCTACAGTGGCTTATTCAGGTCTCCGGTCGTTCGAGGACTAATAGACTCTCCGTCTCGCTCTCAATAAACTGCCGAATAACCTGATAACGCGATCTCAGAAGATTCGTGATCAGGCTAGTCTGGCAATTCCCGACACGTAGCCATATGAACTTTGGCGGATGCCCAAATACAATAGCCCTTTGATGAAAGTCTGTGTCCTTTGATACAATCGTAAACCCATGCTTCTTCGCCCACTCCCAAACGACGAAGTCGTCCGCCTCACTCAGACCGACTGCCTTGATGTGCGTCGAATCAGGAAATAAATCCGCAACCCGAGAAATAATCCTGTCCGAGAGGTTCTCATCCAATAGCAGCTTCACGCCGGCGCCACGAAGAGCTTCCGCTCGCGGTCGGCTGCAAAGGCGAAGCAAGCATTAATGTCCTCGCGGGTCAGCTCAGGAAAATCCTCTAGAATCTGATCCTCCGTCATACCTCCGGCCAAGTACTCAAAAACATCCTGCACTGTAATTCGCATGCCGCGAATACACGGTTTGCCGCTGCGCTTGCCGGGCTCGATAGTGATGATTTTCGAGTAATCCACGGCCACAGAATAGTTCAGCATCTATCTAGCGGTCAACGCCTCGGCCAAAATACTCAGGGACCCCGCCGCGCTTCGGCTCTTCTTTGCTCAAGCCATCATTCATGTAATTACCTCATTTCCAGAGTATTACGCCGAAAACGTATGGCGATAACCGATCGAAATGCGGGTTATGACGGGCTAAAATTAGAGGAGGGCAGATTTCTTTGTGTGACTGTGATTTGGAAAATTATTTTGCGCTTTTTCTGGTCCAGTAAATTGCGCGGTCGGAGGCTTCGAAAAGGTGCGGATTCAAATGCTCAAGCTCGGAGCATTCGCATTTGAGCGGCAGTAATGCGTGAACGGAGGGCGCAAAATAGCGCCCCAAAAATCATGCAAAATAATTCCCAAATCACATCTTGAATTGTGAGTTGTGTCACATTCGGAACAATTTTCACGGCCGAAAGCGCGACTGCGGGAAACCCCGTCCCGGCCACGATCTGATCTGAGGCTCCTCCCGGTTTGGCAACAGATTAAACAGATTGAGGACGGAACCAAATGATTCAAAAAATTTGCAAGAAACTACAATCACCGCGGCGCAAGTTGCGCTAATAACTTTTCGAAGCGCGGATCGGTACGGAGAAGATCCCACGCCGGAATCGCACTTGAGCTGCCCATAGCTCACCCCAGCAGGCGTGCGAACCGAGATATCAGCTCTTCAAAGCTAGGTCCGCCTCGTTGGTCCAAGCATAGACTGTGGCTAGATTAAACGCCAGAAGGGCCGAAGGACTGCATCTTCAGCAATCGGTAGCGTTTCGACCGCCTGCTTAGCTTCCAAGATTGCAAGTTGTTTTCGGCCCAGTTAGTGCGGCGTCGATCGCACCAAGCGCGCTAATATAGAATAGTATCAGACTCTCGGGTCTTCATTACCGTCGATAGTGTTTACATCCCTTTGTAAAGCGAATGATCATCGTCTCATTACCTTTCCAATCCAGATTTTTCATCTTAGTACGGAAAAGTATCGATTTTTGTGGTTTTTTGCGAAGACGTTTTTTCGCTCCTTGGCATCTTCTGAGTCGTTGATCTGATTACCAACCGAGTTACGGCATCCGAACGCCTACGGACAGATTTCCGCGTGGTTTTAAGATATTGAATCCCTTCCCCAATAGTTTTTAAACTAACCTCGAAGAGCCTGCCGCTTCGACCGAAACCTTTCCCATGGATTCTCACATTCATCCATCGCCTTTCGGCTCAAACCGCCCCCACGCAGCGGCTCGGCGCAAAGTAGAACTTTTCTGGAACTCGCGCGGCTTAAGGCGCAAAATGAATTGCAATGACCGCCGATAAACCATCCCCAGGCGCCGCAGTCGCTGCGTTTGAAAAAGTGCCTTTTGAGAACGATTCGTCCATTCTCTGGAAGCACGTGAGAGCGCGTCGGTTCCGGTTCGTTTACCATTACCATCCGGAAATCGAGTTGATCCACTTTGTGGACGGGGATGGCGTGGAATTTGTCGGTGATTCGAGCCAGACCTTCAAGGCCGGGCACCTCGTTTTGCTGGGCAGCAACCTGCCGCACTTTTGGGTCAACGACGCCGAGTGTCAGTACGCTGAAGCGTGCGTGATTCAGTTCAAACCGGAGATATTTGGTGAATACCTGCTACTCCTTCCCGAATTAGCTCGCTTAAAATCGCTCATTGAAGTGGCTTCTCGAGGGGTCGCGTTCTCCCACCTGATGGCGGCGCAAGCGGTGCCGCTTATGATGCGACTAGGCGGCGAATCGGGTCCTAAACGCTTACTGACCTTGCTCGAAATGTTGGCGTTGCTGAGTCGAGACGCCCAGAGTCGCACCCTGTGTGCGGCGGCTTATCACCTTCAAGATTCTGGCGAAGCAAAGCGCCGCATTGAAGCCGTCTACCGATACTTGAGCACACATTTTCGAGAATCCTGTTCCGTTCCAGAAGTAGCCAAAGCGGTCGGCATGAATGAAGCAACATTTAGCCGTTTCTTTCGGCGTGAGACAGGTCGCACCTTCATCGAAGCATTGATCGATCTTCGCCTTAGCTACGCGTGCAAGCTCTTAAGGGAGACTGACAAGACCATTGCGGAGATGGCGTACGACTGTGGCTTTTCCAACCTCGCCAATTTCAATCGCCAATTTCGATGGAAATATAGGATGACGCCGAAAGAGTATCGCAAGCATTGGGCCGAAGAGGAGGTCACTTAACCTCTAAACAGGTTTTAACCAAGTCTGCAAACCGGTTAAGACATTCCCGAGCCGATTTGAAAGAGAGCTAAAAAAACAAAGCCGAAAGCCATTTTAATATCGAATAGTATTAGTTCAATTGGGGTGCCATCACCGTAGAGATTCAAAAACACCAAGCATTTACACCCTCTACAAAACCCAATGAATTTTTGTTCATGACTTCCCCCGAGTCAGATCTTTGAATTGGTGCAGAAAAGTATTAGTTTTTGTCGGTTTTTGCGAAGACGTTTTTCCCACCTGCTGGCATCTTCTGGGTCGTTGATCTGATTATCAATCCAAGTTTGGACTTTAGGGAATGATCTTCGGTTGACCTGGCTAAAAAACTTCGCTCCCCACCAAACCAATGAATCTCAAATCTCTTCTCTCTTGTGCGTGTTTCGCATCGCTTCTGTCGTCTGCTCCGGCTGAGACGGTCGTTAAAATCCTGCACCTTCAATCAAACGCCAAAATCATAGCGATCTGGCAGGAGGCCGCTCAGAAATTCGAAAGCGCTCACCCCGGTGTCAAAGTGGAATTCGACTATCTGGAAAACGAGGCTTTCAAAGCCAAATTGCCCACCCTGCTCCAATCCAAGGACCGGCCCAGTGCTTTTCACAGTTGGGGCGGCGGGGTGATGTACGAGCAGGTCAGTTCGGGCATTTGCCAGGACATCACGAAAGCAGCTAGCGAAGGCGGGTTTAAGGACACCTTTTACCCGGCCACCATCCAAAACTTTACCGTGGATGGTAAGATTTACGGACTGCCGAACGATGTCGCGCCAATCGTCCTCTGGTACAATAAGGAGCTGTGCCAGAAAGCCGGAGTGGATCCGACAAAAATCCAGCAGTGGGACGACTTTGTCGACGCAGTCAAAAAGTGTCAAGCTGCCGGCGTTACTCCGGTGGCAGCGGGTGGCAAAGACAAGTGGCCACTGCATTTTTACACCGCCATGTTGATGATGCGGATCCTAGGCAAGGACGGTATGGAAGCGGTGTACCAGGACAAAAACGGCGGCTTTGCCAGTCCTGACGTGGTCAAAGCCTTCCAGCTTTATCAGGCCTTCACAGCCCTGCAGCCATTCCAAAAAGGCTATTTGGCCAATACGTACGCGGAAGCAGCGGGAACCTTTCATGACGGCAAGACGGCATTTCATCTAATGGGTTCCTGGGACTTGGTTGAGGGTCGGGCGGACTCGACGGACAAGAAAGGTTTACCTAACGAAAAGCTGGGCTGGGTTTTCTTCCCAGAAGTTAAAGGAGGCAAAGGCAAAGCCAACGACCTATTTGCGAGCTTGGACGGATGGCTGGTTACGAAAGAAGCGCCCAAAGAAACGATCGATTTCATGAAAGTTTGGTTAGGCAAGGATACCCAGACCAAGCTGGCCGCCCCAGGACTATTTATCCCGGCGGTCAAAGGCACCGCCGACGCAATTGAAGATCCGTTCCTGAAGCAGATCGCGCAGGAAATCGATAAGTCGCAATGGATCCAGATCGCCATGGACCAACTGTTAGGGCCAGACACTGGCCGGGTCCTCAATGATGCGAGCGCCGACCTGGCTTCCGGCAACACGACGCCCGAAAAGGCTGCCAAGGCCCTCGAAGCTTCTTGGCAACAGAATAAGCCGTAGTACTTAGCCAATCGCTTGAACCTGAAACACCCCCCACTATGTCTGATCCCTCTACCGAACCGTTCTTTTGGGGAACGGCCACTGCCAGTTATCAGATCGAGGGAGGCGCCGCCGAAGACGGACGTGCACCGTCGATCTGGGACGTCTTTGCTCATACGCCCGGGAAAGTCGAACGAGGCGACACGGGTGACGTAGCCTGCGACCACTACCATCGCTTTAAAGAGGATATAGCCCTGATGCGCGATCTAGGCATCCAGGCGTATCGATTCTCGATTTCCTGGTCACGAGTGCTACCCGGAGGCATAGCCCGGCCGAACGCAGCCGGCTTAGACTTTTACGATCGTTTGGTCGATGAACTGGTGGCTGGTGGACTAACTCCGTTTGCAACGCTCTTTCACTGGGATCTGCCCCAAGTTATGCAAGATTTGGGAGGCTTTGCCAACCGCGACGTGGTGGGCTGGTTTAGCGACTATGCGGTGCAAACGACGGAGCGGTTGGGCGATCGAGTCAAACACTGGATTATGCTAAACGAGCCCTCCGTCTATGCGTGCCTTGGACACGCTCTGGGCGTACATGCGCCAGGTTTGGCCGATCTGCAGGCGTTTCTGGCCGTGACCCACCACCTGAATCTGGCCCAAGGCGCCGCGCTGCAGGCTCTCCGCACTACAAACCCCGCGTGGCGCTTAGGCACCACTCTTAACATGCACCGGGGCGTCCAGGCCGATGGCTCGGAGGCCACCGCCGCAATGGCGGAGCGGCACAACGACCTTTGGAATAACTGCTTTCTAGGGCCGCTTTTGTCGGGTGCTTACCCAACGCGGATTCTTCCCGAGTTGGAACCATTTGTGCGGTCCGGCGATCTGGAAACGATCCGTCAAACGATCGACTTTCTAGGGATCAACCATTATTCCCGCGGTTACATCCAGGCGGATTCCAGTGCTCTGTTGGGTTTTCGACCAGTCGCACCTCCGCCGGAGGTACCCCGGACGAGTTTCGACTGGGAGATCAACCCACAAGAGTTTCGCGACGTGTTGCTTTGGCTCCACGACACTTACCCCTGCCCACCGATTTACATTACCGAAAACGGCGCCTACTTCGACGACACCGTGTCTGTGGACGGCAAAGTTCACGACGCTCGGCGCATCGACTTCCTTGACCGTTACATCCAAGCGATGCAGGAAGCTCAAGAAAAGGATGTCGACGTGCGCGGCTATTTCGTATGGTCGCTGCTGGACAATTTCGAGTGGGCTTGCGGCTACCGCCCGACGTTCGGCCTCGTCAAGGTGGATTTTAATAGCCTGCAACGCATCCCGAAGGATTCTTATTTCTGGTACCGCGATTTTATTGGGCACCACCGGAACATGACGCACTCCCCAACCGCTTCAGCTTCGGCGCTGACCTCACGATAGGCACCCTATGGCTTCTCCCCTCGATCCATTGACTCCCGCCGGGAACACTCCCGTAGTACCCACCATCACCTCGCAGGTACAGGAAGACCTGCCCAGCCTCGCCGAAGCTCGCCAGGTGGAACAACTGATGGGCGTCAAACCAAACTTGTGGCGCCGTCTGCAGGACTTTTCGGGCTCGAGCCACATGAGAACCTGCCTCCTCTTTTTACCGCCGGCGCTTTTGCTCTTTACCCTTTTTGTGACCTGGCCGGTGGTCGAAGCTGCTTACTACAGTTTTTTTAACTGGAACGGGTACGGCGCGCCCTCCAAATGGATCGGCCTGGATAATTTCATGCGGGTCTGGAACGACCCGGTCTTTTACCACTCCTTGTTTAACAACTTGCTCATTGTCCTGGTCTCAGCGTGCATTCAGGTGCCGCTTGCCTTGGCGCTCGCGCTGTTGATTTCGGACAAGAGCCGCTCCAGCGTAGTCTTCCGGGCCATCTTCTTTTTGCCTTACATCCTGGGCGAGATCGTGGCTGGATTGATCTGGCGCTACATGTACGACGGCAATTACGGAGTGGTGGCCGTCGTTTATCGCTGGTTTGGCCAGGAAGCCCCCCAGGTGCTCGCCACGGAGGGTTGGGCTACCGCGGCGTTGCTTGTAGTCATAGTTTGGAAGTACTTCGGTTTCCATATGGCGCTTTTCGTCGCCGGACGACAGGGAATAGGTGACGACGTGCTGGAGGCGGCCAAAATCGACGGGGCCAGCCGTTGGGAGACTACATTGAACATCATCCTGCCCCTGATGCGCCCGGTGGCGGTGCTGTCGCTGTTCTTCAGCATCCTGGGTTCGCTGCAGGCTTTCGCCATAATTGTCGCGTTAACCGATGGAGGGCCATCCAATTCAACCCACTCGGCAGTGTCTTACCTCTACAACTTCGGCATCAAACGCATGCGGGTGGGCTT
>Ga0073928_10008038_pt1 | contig 13388 bp, 12 predicted proteins | sample PaiPotPPA55metaG_FD_76969 | JGI IMG/M metagenome (GOLD analysis project Ga0073928, IMG submission 76969) | Iron sulfur acid spring bacterial and archeal communities from Banff, Canada, to study Microbial Dark Matter (Phase II) - Paint Pots PPA... ...
GGTCTTGCCGGCATCATCGCGCAGTGGTTCGACACATTTGCAACCGGCGCGACGCTGCCGTTCTGGAGCTACGTCAGTTCGATTATCATCAGCCTGTTCGTGCCCAGCGGCGGCGGGCATTGGACGGTGCAGGGACCGTTCGCGGTTCCGGCAGCAGTGAGGCTGCACGCCTCGCTTCCCGCAACCGCAATGGGCGTTGCGATCGGCGAAGAAGTGGCCAACATGATTCAACCGTTTTGGGCGCTGCCCGTCCTTGCAATCGCGGGCGTGGGCCTGCGCCGCGTCATGGCGTTTACGGTGGTCAGTTTCGTCATTGCATTCGTTGTCTTTGGCCTCTCGCTGCTATTCCTGATTCCGCGGTAATGCGATGGCTTTTGACTATCTGACGATTCTCATCTCGCTCATTATCGGTCTTGCGCTGGCCAACGTGCTCACGGGCTTTGCAAACCTTATCCATGAACGCGAGCGAGTTCGACTGTTTCTGCCATCGGTCGTCTGGGCGATTTGGATATTCGTCGCCGCCGTGCAACACTGGTGGGCCGACTACAACGCGCACACGGTTGTGCGATGGAGCTTCGCGGCCTTCTTCTCGATGCTGCTCATACCGCTGGATCTGTATCTGCTCTCCGAACTGGCGCTGCCCAGACGGCAGTCCGCTGAGGCGCTAATCAATCTCGAAGGATGGTATTTTCGCAACCGTCGCTGGTTCTTCGGCCTGGTCGCAGCGCTGGTGCCGCTTTCGTTTCTCGAGGAACAGTTGGTGCGGGGCAACCTGCATAAACCCGTCGGCGACATCGTGTCACTGGCCGTGCTGTTTATTACGGCGCTTATTGCGTTCCTTACACGCAAACGCCGTATCCACTATCTCATCGCAATCGTTACCGCGCTGCTCTCCGCGATATACATTGCGTTGCTCTTCGCGTGGCTACCGCAGTAACGGACCGGAATACGAACCTATTGAGCCGTGTCCAAGATCGACACTGCGATCGCCATGGCCTCGTCCTGAGTCATCGTGCGGCCGGCTGCAGCCAATGATTCAATTTCGTCGCCGCTTAGATGCTCGTGCAACAGCGCCGTGATCTGATCGTCTTCCCTTTGCTCCAGCGGCTCGCGCATCGATCCGAGCGCCTCGAACACCGCATCGACGTATCCATGAAGTCTCGCCGACTCCGCTGCGCGCGCGTGCGCCAGGCCAATCAAGGCGGCGCGCTGCAGCGCTATTGTAAACAGGACGGCTTCCTGCCGCTCCCGCGTTGCCGCAATCGCCTCTCGCATCACAGCAATCGCCTCGCCTGTTCTTCCAGCTGTGAGGAGATAGCCGCTGAGATTGGAAAGTAGCGTCGACCTATCGGCGGCGAAGCGCGTTGCGCTCGTCTCGGACAGAGCTTCACGCGCCAATTCAATCGATCGCTCCGTGTTGCCGTCGCCTGCTTCCATCTCTGCGAGATTTAGCGTCAACGTGACAAGGTCGCGAGTCCTGCCAAGCGACCGAAAAATACCACGCGCCTCTTCAGTCGCCTGGCGGGCTGGTTCAGTTCTGCCCAGGTAGAACTGCGCAATCGCAAGCCTGCCCAGGGCGCTCGCCGTACGGTAACGTTCTCCGCGCCGGCGGGCAATTTGCAACGCACGGCTCAACGGTTCGATCGCTTCCGCTTCGCGCCTGAGTTGGCGCAGCGTATCACCGAACTGAAGGAGTGCGTCCATAAGACGGTCCTCATCTCCAATGCCCTCATACAGCCGCAGTGCACGTTGGGCAGCCTCGAGTCGACGCGATTTCAAAAACAGGTTTGCCGTTAAAGCCGATATTGCAAGCCACACCGGCGCAGCGGTTTCGCTGTCGTCGCGTTCGCCCAAACGTGCCAAAATCGCCTCGCATGCGCGCAGCCCTTCGGTCGCGAGCGAAAGTTCTCTCCAGAGCCGGGTGAGCGCGCCGGCAAGCGGAGCTGCTATTTCGACGTCACCATGATCGCCGGCAGCCCAGTCCAGCGCCACCCGGAAGTTATCGATCTCGGGGTCGTACGTCGCACGCCACCCGTCGTATCCCATACTTCCATAGTCTGCCTGGCTGCGGAGGGCGAAATCTAGGAACTGGGTCGCATGTCTTCGCGCAAAGATATCGTTCTCGCCACCCCGCGCTAGGCGCTCGAGGGCGTATTGACGAGTTGATTCCAGCAGCCGGTATCGCTGCTGCGCATCGCCGATTTCCGCCACGATAAGTGACTTCTCCACGAGCGACTGGAGCAGATCGACGGCGTCCCACGCTTCGATGCGTTCGTCTGTGCAGACGGCCGTCATCGCTTCGAGTGTGAAGCCGCCGACGAAGACGCCCAGGCGCCGAAAAAGCGTTCTTTCATTTTCGGTAAGGAGCTCATAGCTCCAATCGATCAAAGCTCGAAGCGTCTGCTGGCGCGGCAGCGCGCTTCGGTTACCGCCGGTAAGGACGCGGAAACGGTCGCTCGGGCGCTTGTCCACTTCATCGACGCTTAAGACTTTCAGACGCGGCGCCGCAAGTTCGATGGCTAAGGCGATTCCGTCCAGGCGGCGACAAACATCTGCGACAATCGCGGCGTTGCCATCGGTTATAATGAAGCTCGAAACGGCCGCCGCCCGCTCTGCAAAGAGTGCGACAGAGCCGAATTGCATCGCGGAAATCGCGGTAAGCGGTTCACCCAGCGGCGGCACGCGAAGCGAGGGCATACGATAGACGACCTCACCGGCGATACCGAGCCCTTCACGGCTGCTCGCAAGTACGGTGACGTGCGGGCAATGACGTAAGATCTCATTGACGATTGCAGCGGCTTGCGCGACGAGGTGCTCGCAGTTGTCGAAAACGAGGAGAGCCGCGCGTGCGCGCAAGTCCGCAATGACGGCGTCGATAGGCCTCTGGGTTGGTGCAACTGAAACGCCAAGCGCTCCGGCCGCGGTCGTCGCGATCAGTTCGGCATCGGTAAGCGGTGCGAGTTCAACGAGCCACACGCCGTCGGGATAACTGTCGAGGCGGTCCGCAGCGACTTGCAGCGAGGTCCGCGTTTTTCCGACGCCTCCCGAACCGACGAGTGTGACTAGGCGCGACTTTGAGAGCAGCCCCTGAATCTCAGCGATTTCTTCATCGCGCCCTACGAACGACGTCAGTTGCAGAGGTAAATTATTCGGCAGCGCGCCGAGCGATCGCAGCGGCGGGAACTCGCGCGAAAGATCCGGCGCGAGCACTTGGTACACTTGCTCTGGATACGCGAGGTCTTTTAAGCGATGCGCACCGAGGTCGTGCAACGTCGCTTGCGAGGGCATCTGACCCTGAACCAGATCCGCCGTTACACCGGACACTAGAATTTGACCGCCGTGACCGATCGCTAACAGGCGGGCGACGCGGTTTACCGTCGAGCCGAAATAATCGCCTTCGCGCTCGTCCGCAATGCCGGTATGGATTGCCATGCGTACACGCAGCCCGTCGACCGCGCTCCAATCTTCAGACGCCACCGAGCGCTGCGCTTCCAGCGCTGCCACAACTGCATCCGGCGCCGTGCTGAATACTGCATAAAACGCATCGCCCACAGTTTTGAAAACGCTGCCGCCGTAGTTTTCAATGACACCGCGCATAAGCGCGTCGTGCCGGCGCACGGCTTCCTGCATCGCTTGACGATGAGTCTCCCACCGCTGAGTGCTGCCTTCGATATCAGAGAATAGAAAACTTACCGTGCCCGATGGCAGCGAGCGGTGGTCGATGACGCGCGCACTATCTGTCACACTAAAACTCGCGCTCCATTAGACGGCGTGGTTTGCACTCTTTGGCGGAGCTTCATGCACCCCCTGGGCCGGTAGGGCCTAGCGGCGGTTCGCTCAGTGAACCGCCGCCCGATGCGCCTCCCATCCAAAAGGGAGATTTGCCGGTTCCGAGGTCTTCGAACGACACGCTAAACGTATCGTACATGCGTCCCCTATAACCGTCGAGTGGGGCTTGCGCCGATTCCTTCGCAATGTAGGTTGCACCGTCGAATTGGCGCAGGTTCACAAGCCACGAAATGCCTTCCGTCGACTTGTCGCTGAAGTTGCCGGCGAGGTTCAGTTGATCCGTGGCGAAGGTAGCGGTAGCTATCCACACGTCGCGCAAGCGATACTTCTGCGGATCGGACAGCGGCTGCATCGCCAGGTGGTAATCCCGGTGTCCTTCGATTGTCTCGATCCCAACAAGCGTGATCGTATATTCGCGTTTCGTACTGACCACGACGGCGATTGTTTTCAAGCCGTACTGCTTTTCCAACTGCGCGATCTTCTGGGGGGCCGGATCGTGATACGTGCGACGAATCTCGGCGACGATTTCCGCGGGCGATTCAGCGCCTGTCGTCGTTGGCATATACGGTGCGATGCCGAACGAGTAGTTCGGAGCGAGCGCCGGTACGTCGAAGAGGTCGCCTTTTACACCGGTTCCCGGACCGCCGACGTCCAACCCCATGAGGTTGAACCATCCGGAAGGCTTGTACGGCCTTGCGAGCTGCTCGTCGCTCTCGGGCGGCTGCACGACAACCGTATTGGACTGCGCATTCCAGTATTCGTGATAGTGGCGCTGCTCATTATTCGAGTCGGCGTCGGTCGCTGTTACGTGGACGGTGTAGTTCACAACGCTTGGATAATGCTGTGAGCTCCAAAATGTGCGCGCCCGATCGAAGATGACATACGGATCACGCGCCAGCTGTGCGTTTGGAACCGCGAGCGCGAAGAGAACTGCCGCAAGCATACCCTACAAAACTCGTCCAAAGTCACCCGAGTTCCATCCTGGGAGGCTTACAAAGCGTCGTGAAAGATTACGCCCAGCGCGTAGCGTTCGCCGGAGTGGATCTCGCTCACGCCGTGCCGGAAGACCGTGCGGTGCGTCCCCGTCTTGCCTTGCACGGGACGATAGCGGTTTGGAATGATGAGGCAGTCCCCTTGCTCGGGCCGGATAACCATCGGCCGGCTCTGCGAGCGCGGACGCTGTTCGACCAGCACGAATTCCCCGCCTTCGTACTCGCTGAGATCGCTCAAGAAAAACGTCGCTTGGAACGGGAACGCCAGATCGCCGTAAGTGTCTTGATGCAGGCAGTTGTAATCGCCGGCTCGATACCGCAGCATGAGCGCAGTCGGCCGCGTCTGCCCGGCGTCGTGACATTCCAGCAAGTATTGCTGTTGCGCGGGCGGATAACGCTTCGGCAGCCGTAACCGTTCGTTCCACCGATTTGCAATCGGGGCGAGCCGTGCGTACAGGGTTTCCCGGATTTTACGCACGCGATCGGGAAGCGGATATGCGAAATACTTGTACTCGCCGCTGCCGTAGTTATGACGCTCCATCACGATGCGCGAGCGAAAGGGTGCTTCGTCTTCATACATCGCACGCAGCGCTAGACATTCTTCTTTGGAGAGCGCGCCCGGCCGGCGCGCGTAGCCGCCGGCGAACAGTTGATCTTCGATGCTTATCATGGTGAGCGTGTCGAAGCATGTCATAGTTCGTAAGCGATGTCGACCCGGATCTTGCGCCCTTTAGTAGCGCCGAAAAATATGCGTTCCGCCCAAACCGTTGAGAACGAACTGAACGGCGAGCGCCGCCAAGATGATGCCGAGAACGCGCGTGACCACGTGAATGCCCGTGGTGCCGATCAGATGTTGGAACCGCGTGGCGCCGCGCATGAAGAGCCACGTGATGAAAAGCACCGCCGCGCAAGCGACGAACACCATCAGAATACGGCCCGGATCGTTGCGTGCGAGGTTCACAAGCAGCATCACGGTCGCAATCGTCCCCGGACCTGCGATCATCGGAATCGCAAGCGGAAAGACCGCCGGGTTTTCCGCGACCGCGGCTTCACGCTCTTCCTCAGCCGTGCGTTTGGCGCCGGTGGGCCGCGCGAAAAGCATGTCGATCGCGATCAGGAACAGCAGAATACCACCGGCGATGAGGAACGCGGAAAGGGTAATGCCCAGATAGTTGAGCAGCGGGCGGCCGATCGCGCCCATCACCAGCATAACGATGCCGGCGACGAGCACAGCCTGATCGACGACCTTTGGCCGACGCGCGGGCGGCATCGAAACGGTCGCTGCCAGCGTGAGAGGAATCATGCCGATCGGATCGATAATCGTAAACGCCGTGGCAAAAGCAGTGAGCGCGAACTTCCAGTCCACGCGTTCACATTTGTACCCCCTGTCATCCTGAGCCTTCGAACGGCGGCCGGGTCTTATCGACGCCTCGACTACGCTCGGCGTGGTTCGACAGGCTCACCATGACAAAAACGGCTTACTGCAAGGTTTCGCGGCCGTGAGGCGTCGTCAGATCGAGTAGCGGGCCGATGGGGACGATGCGGGTGGGGTTGATATCGTCGTGGGTGTAGTAATAGTGCCGTTTGATGTGGTCGAAGTTGACCGTTTCCGCAACGCCGTCGTATTGGTAGAGGTCGCGCAGATATCCCCATAAGTTCGGATAGTCCACGATGCGGCGCAAATTGCATTTGAAATGACCGTAATAGACGGCGTCGAAGCGAATGAGCGTTACGAAGGTGCGCCAGTCCGTTTCAACCGGATGATCCGCGATCAAAAAGCGGCGCGACGACAAGCGTTCCTCGAGCTTGTCAAGCGTATCGAACACCTCATAGGCGGCGTTTTCGTACACGCGCTGCGAGGTGGCAAAGCCTGCCTTGTAGACCCCGTTGTTGAACGTTTCGTAGATCCACTCGTTGAGCGCGTCGATCTCCGCGCGATGTTCCTCGGGGTACAGATCGAGCGCGCCGCCATCGCCGAGCGCATCGAACTCGGTTTCGAACATGCGCATGATGTCATCGTCGTTGTTGCTGACGATTCCCTTCGTCTTCGTATCCCAAAGCGCCGGTACGGTAACGCGACCGTGGTAACGGGGATCCGTAGCCTTGTACGCCTCGCTCAAAAAGTGAAAACCATTGATTGGATCGTGCGAATATCCGGGACCATCGGCGAACGCCCATCCCCGCTCGTCCCGGATCGGATCGACGACCGTCATGCCGATGGCCCGTTCGAGACGTTTGATCTTGCGAACGATGACCGTGCGGTGTGCCCAAGGGCATGCCAGAGAAACGTACAGGTGGTAACGCCCGGGCTCTACCGGAAACTCGTTGCTCCCATCGGCGCGAACCCAGCGGTCGAAAGCATCTTTCTGCCGCTGGAATTCGCCCTGCTTCGTCTGTTCTTGCGGAAATTGCGCCTTCAATACCGCCGCACCGGCTGATCCAGATCGACCTCATCGACGATGCTACGCACGCCGTGCGTAATGCCGGTGAGCTCCTGCGCCTGGTCGAGCGTCAACTCTTTGAAGGAACGCTCCGTACCGGGCTCTTGTTTTTTGCCCTCGCGCAATGGACCCGCGTCGAGCGGCACAAAGCCCGCGTCCTCGATGAGCTGCGCGACCTTCGTTTTCATCGCCTCATAATCGCCGGCCATGAAAATCACAAGCCCTTTTCCGGAACGATCCCACAGCGTTTTGTACGGCAGGGTATTGAACGCTTTGATGACCTTCGCGCCCTCGAGTCTGCGCGCCACGGATTCACTGGAAGAATCGTTCTCGTCGAACTGCTCCAAGTGCATTTGCTCGTCGATGATCGGGTTCGTAGCGTCGATCACAATTTGACCTTCGAAACGGCCGACTTGTTTCATCGCCTCGTCGATGCAGTTCCAAGGTACCGAAAACAGCACGACTTCGGCGCAGCGCGCCGCATCGTACGGCGTAACCGCTTTCGAATCGTTGCCGACTTCACTTGCGAGGTCTTCAAGTTTGCGCTGGTCGTGCGAGAAGCTAAAGTAGATCTTGTGCCCCGCCTTTGCCCAAAGGCGGCCAAGCGTTTGGCCGATATGTCCGGAGCCGACTATTCCGATATTCATGCCCGAATTGTTCCCGCATCGAGTGCCTATACTAACCACCGTTCAAATCTACGACGATCTCGGTCGCAAGTGCGATGAAAAACCCGCATGCGAGCATCGACGTCATCAGCCCGGTCATGCCCAAGCTGCGGCGAAGTACGGTCCACAGCTCGCCGATCACGTACACCAGGGCGCCAATCGCCGTTGCTAGGAACAACACCGAAAGAACCGGCGAATGGAATGCGTAGCCGATAATCGTGCCAAGGAAGGTTGGTCCGCCCGCAACGACGCCCGCAAGCAGCAACTGCCGGCGGCGAGGCCTGATGTCGCGTCCCGCAAGCGGCGCCGCAATGCCGAAGCCTTCCGTTGCGTTGTGCAACGAAAAACCGACGATGAGGCCGATTGCGATCGCGGTCGCACCCGCCGCGGCAGAGGCGCCGATGGCCAAACCCTCGGCAAAATTGTGCGCGCCGATTCCAATCGCAATGATCGAGGCAAGCAAGAACGGATCGTGAACCTCCGACGCGGCGCGCTTTGTAAGACGCGTGGCCAGCGTTCCAAGGCCTACCAGGCCGGCGAAAAGGCCTCCGACGTACGCAATCGACAGCAACCCGGCCTGATGGAACGACGCACCGGCATGCCACGCTTCCAAAGCACGCATCAACGGTGTCGTTGCGTTACCCGCGATCTCAACGACCAAAAACACCAAAATGCCGATGGCCAACGCGTTGAGCGCACCGATCATTCGCGGCGAAATGTTGCGCATTCGCGCAATTGGAAGGCCGAGGAAGATCGTGAAACCGGCAATCGCTCCAAGCAATACGGTCCAGCCGAACGGCAGCGCGCGCGCCGTCGTGCCAAAACTCGGTAACATATTGCGCATCGCCGAGTTCATGGCAGCGGCGTTTTGCGGCGTGCCTTCATAATGAATCGTCGTCACCAGGCCGTCGGGATAGCCTTGCGCATCCTCGGTGTGATCGAGCACGTGACAGTGCACGAGCCAGCTTCCCGGCTGCTGATTCGCCACGAGGATAACGTCGGCGCGCTGCCCGGGTCCCAAATTGATTGTGTCTTCCACGTCCGGCCACGTAACCGGCTGCGAGTCGCGAGCGATCACACGCTGGTAGTGCCCGTGGGTATGCATGGTGTGAAAATTCTCGCCGGATATGTTGATCCAGCGTAAGCGGACGCGCTGACCCTTGCGCACTTCAATGGGCGTCGTGTACGGGTATTCTTTGCCGTTGATCGTGAAATGATTCTCGCTCAGGCTTTGAATCGCCCAAGACGAAAGCAGCTCGACGTCATCCCGATCCGCGCGCTCGGCTGCGCTTGGATGCGTGGGCAGCACGATGATAGTTCCGTATAACCCGCTGTTGACCATCTCTTCGTTGTCATGCGAGTGATAAATGAACGTGCCGGACTGACCGGCGGTGAATTCGTAGCGATAGCTCGAGCCGTTCATCACCATCGGCTGCGAGATACCCGCGACCCCGTCCATGGCGACCGGAATCTCGTGAATGCCGTGCAGATGCAGCGTGTCAGGCACGTTCTGGGCGTTCCGGTAATCGATCACTACGCGGTCGCCCTGATGCACGACCAGCGTGGGTCCCGGGACGACGCCGTTGTACGTTTTGGCCATCACGCTCAAGCCCGGTTGAAGCGTCCACGGCGCATCGCGCTCGACCAGATGGAAAACCCGGGACTTACCCTGCACCTGCGCCACGGCTGCGAAGGTGCCGTCCGCGCGGCGTACCAAACGCGACTCGCCTGGCGCGGGGGTTGCGGCCGGGAGCGGTCCGGCGAGCGGCTGCAGCCCTATGGTAGCTGGGTTTACGCCCTGGGTCGTTTCATCGGTACCCGCCTGCGCAGCGGTCGCCCCCACAATAACCAACCAGAGGAAAGTCGCAGCGATGTAGGCACAGCGAAGTAAGAGATTCGGCACGCCTAATAGTTACGAGGCCGCCCGTAATTCTCCGTCTAACGGGGCCCCGATGCGATCGAACCCATTCCGTGCTCGAGCTAACGCGCCCGTTCTGATAATCACCATCACCGTGATGCTCGGGCTCATCATGGCGATCATCGACGCGACGATCGTTAACGTGGCTCTCAATAACATCGCGGGTAATCTGGGCGCTTCGATTGACGAAGTCTCATGGGTCGCGACCGGCTACATACTCGCAAGCGTAATCATCATGCCGCTCAACGGCTGGCTCACCGCCTATTTCGGCCGCAAGAATTTCTATGCGGGGTGCCTTGCGATTTTTACAATCGCATCGCTTCTCTGCGGAACAGCGCACAGCATTTGGCAGCTCGTGTTTTATCGGATTCTCCAAGGCATCGGCGGCGGCGCGCTGCAGCCGACGGCGCAGGCAATTCTGTTCGAAACGTATCCGCCAGAAAAACGCGGCGCGGCAATGGCGATCTTCGGTTTGGGGGCGATGGTCGGCCCCGCCATCGGACCGACGCTCGGCGGTTACATCATCGACAACTACTCGTGGCCGCTGATCTTTTACATCAATCTGCCGATCGGCATCGTCGCCTTTTTGATGACGCTCATGTACATTCCGAACCCGCATTTTTTGCAGAAACCCAAAGGCGGCATCGACTGGATCGGCTTGAGCCTGCTCTCGGCGGGCCTGGCATCCCTGCAATATGTGCTCGAACGCGGCCAGCACGACGATTGGTTCCAGTCTTCGACGATTTGGACGCTGACGATCGGGGCGATTGTCTCCCTCATCTGGTTCGTGTGGAGGGAATTGCACGATCGGCACCCACTCGTCGATCTCAACGTCTTCCGGTACCGTACGTTTACCGTCGGCAACATCATCGGTGTCATCAGCGGCTTTGGACTTTTTGGAACGAGCCTCATCTTGCCGCTCTTCTTTCAAACCGTGCTGGGCTTCACCGCGTTCGATACCGGTATGGCGCTGCTGCCCGGTGCTGTTGCCACTGCAATAAGCATGGTGATCGTCGGTCGCATCATGAGCAAAATCGATCCACGCATATTGGTCGGCTTCGGAATGATCGTGTTCGGGATCTCGACGTGGTGGATGGGCGGACTGACGGAAAACTCGGGCTATTGGGATGTTTTCTGGCCGCGGGTGGTCCAAGGCTTTGGCCTGGGATTCCTTTTCGTGCCGCTTTCAACCGTAACGCTCGGCGCCGTGCCTAAAGAAGAACTCGCCGGTGCGAGCGGTGTTTCGACGCTGCTGCGCCAGCTCGGCGGCAGCTTCGGTATCGCGATATTGACGACTCTGCTTGCCCGCGAGATAGCCATCGCACAAAACACCCTGGCCGGCGGCGTTACGCAAACGCACGGCTTTTCCATCCCCGTGCTCTCGCAGCTCGTGACGGTCGCCTCTCAAGTAATCAGTTACGACTATCTCTTGCGGCTTACGGCGATCATCTTCTTCGTGTCGACGCCGCTGGTGATCTTCATGCGGCCTTCGCGCCGCAGCGGTGCCGCGCCGGCGCCGGCAGCATCTAAAATGGCGATGGCGGACTAGCCGGCAAGCTGCATACGGATACGCGCGAGCTCCCGCGACGTCGTGTTCCGAATGACGCCATAGCATTCGCAGGAGTGCTCGAGCAACGCCTTGCGGTCTGCGATAACGATGCGACGGCGTTCGGAGGTGATTGCGCCGGTGGCCGCAAGTGCCTGCAACGCGTACGTAACCGACGGCCGGTGCACGCCTAAAAATTCCGCAAGCGTGTCGTGCGTAATCCGTACCTGTTCTTGGCGGCCGTAATCGACGAGTGTGAGGATGCAGCGGCTCAAACGCTGTTCGATCCGGTGCAAGCAGTGACACGCGGTAAGCTGAGCGAGCGTCGAAACGTAAAGGTTGGTCCAGAGCAGCAACGCATCGAGAAGCGGTCCGCCATGCTCGCGCACGTGCTCTCGCAGATCCGCCGCGCTCATAACGAGCGCAATGCCTTCAATGTGCACGACACAGTGCCCAACACTACGATCGGCGCCCAAGGCGAGCGGCGCGCCGATAACACCGTCGTTGCCGACGATCCCGACTTCAACCGTTTCGCCTGTGAGCAGCTGGATTAAGCGCGATGCAGCGCCCGTTTCCGGAAACCAAATGCCGCCCAGCGGTTCGTGGACGGTGCAAATAGGTTGCCCCGGCGTCAGCCGGACAGTTTTGAAATACGGTTCCAGACGTTCGATTTCTGCAGCAGGCAGCGCACGCAAAATTGCGTTGCCGGGCGAGGTAGGCAAAATGTATTAAGCTTCCTTTATGAGCGCATTACGGCTTCACAATGGTACGGACCCAGACACTGCGACTCAGTCGTCAAGCATACAATCGGCCGATCATGCGGCCATCGAGCGAATATGCTCCAGCGTCTTCGCGGTACGTTGCTGAACCGCGTCGTGGCATTCGCATGCCTGCGCGGCAAGACCCGCCTGGTTCAAAATCGCGACATGCCCACGCGCAGCGCGAACCAGACCGCGCTCTTCGAACGCCTTTAACGCATTGGTCACCGAGGGACGGTAAGCTCCGACCATAAGCCCAAGACGCTCGTGCGTCACCGGAAGGTCGTCCGAATCGGTGCGCCCTCGCATATCCAATAACCAGCGCGCAAGACGCTGCTCGATTTGGTGCAGCCGGTTGCAGGCAGCGGTTTGTGCAGCCGTTGAGAGAAAAAGATTCGTGTATTTGAGAAGCGCGGCGCAAAATGGATGACCTGCGTCAAGAATTTCATGGGTGAACGGTTCCCGGGCAATTCGCGTAGCCGAACCGCCGACTTGAACGATCGCGTGAAACGGATTGGCGAAACCACCCAGAACGAGCGGAAGCCCGACCATCCCTTCGCGTCCAACCAAACCGACCTCGACCGCTTCACCGCCCCCGACGTGAATCAAGTTCGAGCAAACGCCCGCATGCGGAAACCAGACGTGCTCGATCGGCGCTTCGGGCTGGACGAGCGTCATTCGCGGCCGCAGCTGAACGATCTCGCAGTAGGGAGCGATCCGGCGCTGTTCGTCCTCGGGCAAGACCCCGAGCAAAAGGTTGGTCAACATAGCGGCTACTGTATCCTACCCCGAACTGCCGCCTCCCCTGGCACGCTTTCGAAGGCCCAGAATGACAGATTCCGTAGTTAGGGACTGTGCGTACTTTTGCCAGCGATAATAACGCGCCCGTCGCGCTTGAGATCCTTCACGCAATCGAACAAGCCAACCAGGGGGATACCGCCTCTTACGGAGACGATGCGTACACTCGCGATGCGGTCGAGCGTTTTCGCGAAATCTTCGGCCCTGGCACCGATCCGTACTTTGCTTTCAACGGAACGGGTGCGAACGTCGTGGCGTTGAGTTGCCTGCTCAAGCCGTACGAAGCGGTCATAACCCCCGCATCGGCACATCTGCAAACGGATGAATGCGGTGCGTTCGAGCGCTTCACCGGATGCAAGGTTCTCCCCATCGTTACCGCCGACGGCAAACTGCGCGTCCAGGATTTGCAGCCGTACGCGGATAAAACGCCCGACGAGCATCACGTCGTCCCGCGGGCCGTGTCCATCTCACAATCAACCGA
>Ga0073928_10008039_pt1 | contig 13388 bp, 7 predicted proteins | sample PaiPotPPA55metaG_FD_76969 | JGI IMG/M metagenome (GOLD analysis project Ga0073928, IMG submission 76969) | Iron sulfur acid spring bacterial and archeal communities from Banff, Canada, to study Microbial Dark Matter (Phase II) - Paint Pots PPA... ...
AAAACCCATGCAAGGCGATACCATCATGCGGATCTATTCCCTCACGAAGATCGTTACCGGTGTGGCGGCTCTGACCCTCATTGAAGAAGGGAAATTGGGCTTATCGGATCCGATCAAAGACTACCTTCCCGAGTTCAGCGATATGAAGATCTTTGTTGGAGGCACAGCTCAACACCGGGAACTAATTCCGGCGGAAGTCGCGATCACCATCCATCATCTTTTTACTCACACCTCCGGCTTCAGTTACGGCGATGACGAAGAACCGATCGACGAGCTCTATCGAGCTGCCGGCCTGGAAAATGCAGAGTCATTGGCTGAGTTGGTGAAAATGTTAGCCGCGCTACCGCTGAAAAGAGAGCCGGGAACCATGTATGATTATGGGTTTTCGATGGACATTTTGGCGCGGGTGGTTGAGGTCGTGAGCGGCCAGCGGTTTGATCACTTCCTCAAGGAACGAATATTCGATCCACTCAGGATGGTCGATACTGGCTTCGTGGTCGACCAAGCCAAGAGGGATCGTTTGGCCAAGGTTTACGAACATGGCAAAAACGGCGAGCTCCAGCCGGTCGAACGCTTTGACTTTGAAGTCAGCGACGGAGTAAAGAGATTTGCCGAGGGTGGATCCGGCCTGTTTTCAACCATCGAAGACTACAGCCGTTTCGGACAGATGCTTTGTAATGGCGGCGAGCTAAACGGGATCCGCATCCTGAGCCGAAAAGCCTTCGAGCAAATGACTGTCGATCATCTGGGTGGGTTGCGCATTACGAATCGGACTTATGCTGAGGGATACGGTTTCGGGCTCGGGGTCGCCGTTCGTATAAACAATGGTCTGGCGGGTACCCTGGGAACGCTAGGTTCCTTCGGCTGGAGCGGCAAAGCGACCACCCTATGCGTGGTCGATCCGGTTGAAGAGCTCGTCTTGCTCGTCTTTACCCAACACTTCCCATACGACGAGCACGGCCTCTTCGAGCGGTTTACTAATCTGGTGTATCAAGCGCTGATTTAAGGCAGGGAAGGAGTCCAAGGAGTACAGTGCCTATTAACTATTGACCTGTCCCTAGTCCGGTTTCCACATTGACCTGTCCCTAGTCCGGTTTCCACGTTGACCTGTCCCCAATTCAGTTCCTTTCTGGGCTCAGCTTGGCAGCTGCCTCCTCTATTTCAGAACGCTAGCCGGGCGATTCGACGTTCGCCAAGCTTCAAGAAAGTGAAGCTGTGACGCCCTTTAAAAAGGTTAACCCTTCCGACGCGAGTTGTTCCGGTGAATCCGCCAATTTACGCCAAATGCAACAGAGCTTAGCGATATTCTTAAAGTTAGGATCAAAAGACTCAATGGTGACAACCCCTTGATAGTTCACATCCCGCAATGCCTGGAAGAAGTCGCGCCAGGGAACCTGACCACGGCCGGGTATGCCGCGCTGATTTTCGCAGGCATGAATATAGCCTAATAGTGGACCAGTCTCGCGTACCGCTCCTGCGAAACTATCCTCTTCGCGAATCATATGAAACGCGTCGAGGTGCACTTTTACGTTCGGCGGTGTACCGAGATCATGAATAAATCGAACCGCATCGGCAGCGATGTTGAGGAAATGCGATTCGAATCGATTTACTACTTCCAAGGCAATGGTTAGCTCGGGCGCCTGGGCAAGTCCATAGTCAGCTATCTTACGAAAGTTTTCCACGCCCCAGCGCCATTCTTCCTCGGTTCGCATGCGACCGGTGAGATACCCCCAGCCGGCATAATTGACTCCGCCGAATACGTGTGCGCCCGCTTCGGCACTCGCATCGATAAGCCGTTTCGTGAGTTCCACACCGGCGTCACGCACCTCCGGATCGGGCGAAATAATGTTGGCATGGGCTGGCATACCAATCTCGATAATGATGTCGAGCCCGAGATCGGCAGCGCGTTGCCGGACCTGCTTTGCTGGGAAGCGTTCGAGGTCGAAGGGGACAATGTCGATGGCGTCGAAGCCCATCGCCTTTGCCTTATCCAGCAAGGGTAGATCGCGCTCGGTAAAGGTTTCGCTAAACAAGAGAGAATGGATACCGAATTTCATGTTGGATGGGGTATTTAGAGGGGTGTCTTAAAACGATAGGACAACAGATTACTCATTGCATGAATTGGCCAACTTTGTTTTGTAAACCAGCGCTGGAGGTCTCGCGGATAATGTTCGCGAGACGATCCTGGCCCGGATAAACATCAATCATCTTCGTACGATCGACGATCCAGTTACTACCGGCCAGGATGTCACTCCCCTCTGATTGGTCAGGATTCAAGAGGTGATCGTGTCGAAAAGAGCACTACGACTCACCGCTATTTGCTATAATCCCGCGACCAAAGGTTTGGGATCGTCTTGACCGTTGCCGGGGTAACGACGCGACCTTTCGCCAGGCAGCCGTCCGGACCACACCCGGGATCCTCGTGCTTCGCAACGGCGATGAGCACGCGGACTGCCTCCTTAGCCTGCAAATAAGCATCCCACGTCGTCGAGACATCGATATAGCCCTCCTCCATCGGCTTCACCGCAGCAGTCAGAAGATCGCAAGTTGCCAGCCACATGTGCTTCGGCTGTCCGGTCGGCGCCCACCGACCTGCTTTCTCCAGGGCCGCTTGAATCGAGGGAAAAGCGAAATCGCTCGCCGCGAACACGCAATTGGCCTCGGGGTGTGCGTTCAGCGCATTCGTTAATCCAGATAGAAATAACTCGGGATTCCAGTTCGTCGGGACCTGTACAATCGTGGTGTACTGACCGGTTTCCTTCGCAACTTCATTCCATGCCTTTGACCGATTGACGGCGTTGATGTCTGTCAGCATGCCTTGAAGCTCAATGCATTTGCCTTGGATTCCGGCCTTTTTCAGGATGGCGGCAAAGGCTTCAGCAGTTTGTTTAGCTTGATCATAACTGTCGCCGCCAACGTGCGCCGTCGGTTTGCCGCTGGTTGAGCCCCGGTCAAACGTGACGAACGGGATTCCCGCGTTTTGGGCAGCCTTGATTGAGGTGCCAATCGCTCCGGAATCGAAAGCCCGCGCCATGATGATATCGACGCCGCGGGTGATCAGATCATCGATGTTCGCCGCTTGGCGCGCCGGATCTGCATTGGCGACATTGATGACCCATTCGATTTTGAAACCGGCTGTCTTACCCTGGCTTTCACCCTCCGATTTTAGGAAATCCACCCAGGCGGTCTCCAGGGAAGATTCCTTGGTATCTAGCGAAAATCCTACCGTTAACGGCTTCAGATCCTCCGCATTGGCTGCACCCTGGACACCCACAGCCATCACCATTCCCAGAATGGCGCCAGAAATATAACGTTTCATTTTTCTCGCTTCTTTAGTTGATGTGTTTTTTGGTTTGCTTGTCGGATCGCTGGCGGTCCGGCTAAGTTCTTGAGCGCAAAATTCGACTCCTCAGGCCCTGTCCGCTCTTCAAAGCGTCCGCGTACATGGCGGCGAAGATGACGACGCCGCTGACTAGTCGATACGAATAAGGATTAGCGCTGAGATTGGTGAGCCCGTTACGGATCATCTCGAAGATGAACACTCCAGGCAGGACACTGAAAAAGATGGTGCCGCGCCCTCCCAGAAGACTGATCCCACCAACCACAATAGCAGCCAGGGCCGTGAATTCCCACCCGCTTCCCAGGAAAGGACTTACCGCGCCATTTTGTATCGTCGTCAGGATCCCTCCGAGCGAGGCGAGCACTCCGGACAGGACAAAAGTGTTAAATCCTGTCAGATCCACCGGAAGGCCAAGTCTGCGAGCCACAGAGATATCGTTGCCCATCGCCATGATCCGGCGTCCAAAGACCGTCCGACTTTGAAGCAAATGAACAAGAATAACGACGAGGAACATCAGCAGGATATCGACCGGTATCGGGCCAATCCTCGCGTTCCCGATGAATCGAACGTCGGGTGGCAATTGCACGAGCAAGGCATCCGTCAACTGCAGTGCGATACCCCGGTACGCGATCATCGTGCTTAATGTCGCAATTAGCGAGTTTACCCGCAGTACGACCACGATGAATGCGTTTATCGCCCCCAGCAGAGCGCCGCAGCCAACCACGATGAGTGCGGCAAGCACCGGGCTCAGGCCGTTCGCCCTCATAAGAAGAGCCCCGATCGCACAAGAGAGGAAGGCGATCGATCCTATAGAAATATCGAGCCGGCCGGACATCACCACGAGCGCCAAGCCCGCGGCCGCAATAGCCAACGGAGCCATTGCGCTGAGTATATTTAATAGGTTGTCTAACTCGAAAAAATGACGGGTTACAACAGAAAAGAAAAGAAATACAATAATGAATACAACCAGGAAGCCCCGTCGCATCAAGAATTCGGCAATCGCTCTCAGTCTAAGTCCGCTCATCGCCAACTCCCGTTTCCTTCACCGGACTCGGCAATTGCGGCCATCAGCTCATAGGCTGAAGCCGACCCCGCCAACTCATCGACTAAAGAACCTCTATTCATGACAAGATACCTGTCACCAACTCTCATCAATTCCTCGAGTTCGGAGGATACCAGCAGCACCCCGCAACCCTGGTTAGCCAGATCGACAATCAGTCTCATAATTTCGCTCTTAGCGCTGACGTCGAGTCCTCGGGTGGGCTCATCCAGAAGAAACAATCGGGGATTCGCTGCCAGCCAGCGGCCAAACACAATCTTCTGCTGGTTTCCCCCACTCAATGTTCCCACTGCTTGATCTTGTCCTGATGCTTTGATATGCAAACGTCCAATCATTGCCTGAGCGAGTGCTCTCTCCCGGCCGGTGTCGATTAAGTGAAAATGATTCAAGAGGGATTTGAGATTGGGTAACGCAAGGTTATCGCGAATGGACAGTGGAAGATGAATCCCCTCTCCTCGCCTATCCTCGGTTACGAAACCAACTTCACGATGTAGTTGCCGAGGTGTGATCTTTGATACCCCGTTCTGGCCGTTCCACAAAATCGTCCCATTATCGATTGGATCCAATCCAACCATCGCTCGCAGTAGTTCGGTGCGTCCGGATCCGAGCAACCCCCAGAGACCAACGATTTCGCCAGCGCGAATTTCAAAGGAAATGTCCTTGAGGATGCCCGATCGGCTCAATCCGCTCACGTGGAGCAACGACTCGCCCTGAGATGCCATCGGCTCCCGAATACGCCCTTCCCCCGCTGATACGCCGAGCATGAGATGCACCACTTTGGCCGGGTCGACCTCGCCGATCGGCGAAGACCACACCGTCTCACCATTCCGCATTATGGTCACTCGCTCGCAGACTGAGAAAATTTCATCGACAAAATGCGTGATGTAGATAATCACGACTCCTTCCGCCTTTAACCCGCTAATTACCTTGAAGAGACGTCGCCGCTCGGGCTCGGTTAGTGATGAAGTTGGTTCATCGAAGATAATGATTTGCGGTTGATGACGGAGCGCCCTGGCGATTTCCACGAGCTGCCGATCGCCGATGCTAAGTTCCTCGACTCGCGATTCGGGAGAAACGGAGGAACCCAGTCTTTCCAGCAACTCTCGAGAGCGACGCTTCATCTCCGCAGTACTGATAAAGGGCCCGGACGTCGGCAGATTATCGATGAAGATATTGTCCGCAACGCTCAGAGTCGGGAGCATCGCCAATTCCTGATGAACGAACGCGATACCCTTGAGCGCCGCCTCTCGAGCCGAGCGAATCGCGACTTCGCTGCCATCGATGCTAATGCGTCCGTGATCGGGGGTAACCTCCCCGCCAAGAATGTTCATCAGCGTAGACTTGCCGGCACCGTTTGCGCCAATGAGAGCAATTGCCTCTCCTCCATGAGCCTCCAGTCTCGCATCTCGCAAAACCGCGACACCGGCATACGCCTTCGAAATGCCTTCCATGCGTAGGAGGGTCCGGGAATTACTCATTGGGCTCTCTCCTTCCTCTTTCGGTGGCAATGAACGCAATGATCACTGCGCCTTTGATGATGAGGCTGAGATAGTACGACACACCGATCAGATTCATTGCATTCGACAGAACGGTAATCAGCACTGCCCCAAACACTGCTCCCGGTACCCGTCCAGATCCGCCGTAGATACTGACGCCGCCGACCACGCAAGCAGAAACGATATCGAGCACCACGCCATCATTCCCCATGTTTGCTGATGCGGACCCGAGTCGCGCCGTCAGGAGAATCGACGTCAGTCCAGCCATAAGGCCGGAAATCACGTAACTGATCAGGATGACACGGTCCACCGGCACGCCAGCGACGCGGGCAGCACGAGCATTTAGCCCGACCGCGTATACCCAACGCCCAAACACGGTGGAACGCATAAGGACAGTCGCGGCTACAGTTACGGCGGCCCCCAGCCAAATCGACATCGGTATCCCAAATATCGGCCTCGCATTAAATAGAGAGAGAAAGGCATTGGAAATCTGCGAAATGCTCAACGAATTCGTCAGCCACACCGCCGAGCCGGCTAGGATGGTCATCATGGCCAGCGTTACGACGAACGGGATCATTTTTAGGCGGGAAACCGCAATTCCGTTTACCAACCCGACTAACCCGCCCGTCGCAACCATGATGAAACAACTGACCATCCAGTTTCCGCCCGATCTCATGTACATTGCGCCGAGTACCGCCCCCATCGCCATGTTAGCCGGTAACGACAGATCAATCCCGCCGGCAATCATGACGACCGTCATGCCGATGCTCATTAGACCAAGCAGCGACACCTGCAGAAGAATGTTAACTACGTTTTGATACCGGAAGAAACGCGGCGCGTAGATCTCAATTAAGATCAGCATTCCAGCGAGTAAAACGACACGCGATCCCCACTGAACGAGCCTAGAAGCGGTCAGGTTATTAGGCAGACGCCCAGTCGTTGAACCCGACCGATCGGAATACCGGGCAAGTTTGCGCCTCAGCATACTCCGGAATCCGCCCGTTTGGCCGCGCTTTACAGAGAGTTCTCTCATCCCTATTCTATGAAACGTTTCATACTTGGACGGCTGACGCCGACTCGTTCATCAGTCTAGGCGCCACTTCGACTCATGAGGATTTCGCCTTTCCTATTGGATATGGGGCCTTTCCAGTCGATTGCCGCACCATCAGTTGCCCACCGGCGCGCACATGAGGATTCGCAATTCGTAGCCCATTCAACTGATGCGACAGCAAACGCCAAACTTCCACCGCGATCTGATCGATAGGTTGAGCAACAGCGCTTACCGCCGGGCGGAGAAGTTTTAACCACTCAAAGTCGTCAAACGCCAGGAACGACATCTGATTCGGCACTTCTATATTACAATCGTGCATCGCGGAAACGGCGCCAAGCGTCACCAGGTTGTTCGACGTAAAAATCGCGGTAGGCCTTTCCTTTTCGTTCAGCAACGACACAATCGATTGGCGCGCCTCCTCGACGGTCATTCCGACAATTCTTACCCGTGGCTTACTCTTGCGCTCTCGAACGGCTCGCTCGAATCCGGCAATGCGCTCTTGCGTATTCCAAAGTCGCGGGATGTTCGCGGCAAATACGATCTGCCTGTGCCCGAGCGAAAGCAGGTATTTGGCGCCTTGATAGGCAGCATCGAAGTTGTCAGTGGCCACGCTGGGGAAACGGTTTTTGGCCGAAATGCGATCAGCAATGACGCATGGCATGCCGGACCCGATCTCGGACATGAGTCGCTCTGAACCATCCAGAGACGGAATAACAATCATACCGTCAACTTGATTTTCCTTGAGCATCCTCGCGCGCTCACATGACCGATCCGGGTCCTCTCCGGCCGTTACAATCATCACGGTGTACCCACTAGCAGAAGCAAGATTCTCCAGCTTTTCGACCAGAGCTCCATAGAACGTGTTCAAGATGTCCGGAACGACGATCCCAACCGTACGCGTCTGTCGACTTCTGAGGCTGGCCGCGATTCGATTGCGCTGGTAGTTCAAGCGGTCGGCCGCGGCAACGACTCGCTCGCGCCGTTCTGGGGAAACGGTCGAGTTCCCATTGAAGACTTTGGAGACGGTACCAAGAGAGACCCCAGCCTCGACCGCCACCTCATTCATGGTCGACTTAGCGCGCATCGCGACCAAGCGTTCCTGGGGGGATGAAACGTTTCATCGCTAGATATGTTCTACAACTCCATAGCCATGTCAAGAACGATGGGACGGCCGGATCCAGGGCAGCTGATAGCGGCCGTTCGCATCGCCCAGCACCGCTCTCTGTTACTTGCTTTCTGCCTAGCGCGCGAAACGCCGCCCTACTTCTGCAGAAACTGATCAAAGTTGTCTTTATCGATTACACAAAGCGCCTTCTGCCTCCGGATCATTGATTTAGTAGATCGCGGCTAGATTTGGATTGGCTGACAAGGTATTCTGGGCCACCTGAAAGCAGCCTTGCACGGTGTCGTTCATGATTTTAAGTCTGGTACGACGGCAGATCGCGGCAACAATACTGCAAATTAAACGTAGCGGGAATCCGGTCTGTGATTGAGCTCTCGAAATACACCCTCGATACGCTCCGGAATGATAAAGAGTTTAATCTTTATCGCGGTTGGAGTGCGGATGATAATTCCCCGATTCTGGTGCTTTCGCCTGCGGTCGAATATCCAGCGCCCGAAATTCTGAAAAGACTGGAGCACGAATATGCTCTTAGAGAAGAGCTAGATCCCGCTTGGGCTGCCCGACCGATTGAAATCGCTCGTCATTGGGACCTTACCGTACTCGTGTTAGAGGATCCGGGCGGCGTTCCTCTCGATCAATTGCTCGGTGAACCACTGGGCTTAGCATTTTCGTTGCGGGTCGCGGTTGGCCTTTCCAGCGTGATTGATCGCTTGCATCAGCGTGGCATTATTCACAAGGACATTAAACCGGCCAATATCCTGGTTAACTCGGTCAGCGGCCGCTGCTGGCTAAAAGGGTTTGGTATCGCTTCCCGGCTCCCGCGCGAACGCCAATCTGCCGAGCCTCCCGAACTAGTCTCCGGGACACTCGCCTACATGGCACCCGAGCAGACCGGACGGATGAACCGTTCGATCGATTCCCGAAGCGATCTCTATTCACTCGGCGTCACGCTTTACCAAATGCTGACCGGGCGTCTTCCCTTCACCGCTTCAGATCCCATGGAATGGGTTCACTGCCACATCGCGCGACAGCCAGTTCCGCCGAGAGAACGGCGGAGGGAAGTGCCAGAGACCGTCTCAGCGATCATTTTGAAACTCCTCTCAAAAACAGCCGAGGACCGCTACCAGACCGCTGCCGGTCTGACGGCAGACCTGAGAAAATGCCTGACTGAGTGGGAATCTTCCAGACACATCAGTTCGTTCTCCCTCGGCGCGAACGACATTTCAGACCGGCTCCTTATGCCTGAAAAATTGTACGGGCGCGATCGAGAGATCAAAACGCTTCTGGATGCCTTCGATCAGGTCGTCACCAGCGGCAAACCGAATCTGGTGCTCGTATCTGGTTATCCTGGAATCGGCAAGTCATCGGTCGTCAACGAGCTCCACAAAGTGCTCGTTCCGCCCCGTGGGCTTTTTGCATCCGGCAAGTTCGACCAGTATAAGCGCGACGTTCCTTACGCCACTCTAGCTCAGGCCTTTAACAGCCTTATCCGCCCGCTTCTCAGTAAGAGCGAATCTGAGCTGCAAATCTGGCGCAGCGCCTTTCGCGAGGCGCTAGAGCCAAATGCAAAGCTCATAGTGGATCTGGTTCCTGAATTGAAGCTCATTATCGGAGAACAGCCTCCTGTGCCTGATCTTCCGCCACAAGACGCGTAAGGCCGCTTCCAGCTGGTGTTCCGCCGTTTTATCGGAGTATTCACGCGGCCGGAGCATCCCTTAGCCTTGTTCCTCGATGACCTCCAATGGCTCGACGTGGCGACATTGGATTTCTTGAAGAATCTTTTGACCCAGCCGGACGTACGCCATTTGATGTTGATCGGCGCCTACAGAGACAATGAAGTCGACTCCACCCATCCGCTGTGGCGCAGCCTGGTAGCGATTCGCCAAACTGGAGCAACCGTAGACGACATCGTCCTGGTGCCCTTGGCTCGCGAAGACTTAGGACAGCTGATTGTGGATTCGCTTCACTGCGAACCGGAACGCGCCATCCCGCTGGCCCAGCTGGTTCATGAAAAGACCGGTGGTAACCCATTCTTCGTCATCCAGTTTATTTATGCGCTAGTTGAGGAACAGCTGCTCACCTTCAGTCAGGACCACGCACGATGGCTTTGGGACCTGGATCGGATCCATGCCAGGGGTTACACGGAGAATGTGGTAGACCTCATGGTCAGAAAGTTGAACCGTCTGGCAATCCGCACCCAGAAAGTAGTGCAAGACCTTGCCTGTCTGGGAAACAGCGCCGAGACCACGACGCTTTGCGTCGTCGCCGGAACATCGGAGGAGCAGGTCCACTCGAATCTATGGGAAGCTGTCCTTCAAGGTTTGATCGCCCGTCAGGAGAGTGCCTATAAGTTTATTCACGATCGTATCCAGGAAGCAGCTTATTCACTGATTCCGGAGCATTCCCGTGCCGAGACGCACCTGCGAGTAGGAAGACTACTGTGGACACACGTTACGCCGGAAAAGAGGGCCGAATCCATCTTCGAAATCGTCAATCAACTAAACCGCGGTGCAGCGTTGATCACCTCGCGAGACGAACGTGAGCGGCTGGCCGAACTCAACCTCGTCGCGGGTAAGCGCGCCAAATCTTCTACCGCTTATCACTCGGCGCTGAACTACCTTGCCGCCGGAGTCGCTCTGTTGTCGGATGACTGCTGGGAACACAAGTATCACCTCATCTTCCCGCTCGAGTTGCACCGCGCTGAATGCGAGTTCCTGACCGGCCAGTCGGCGGCTGCGGAGGAGCGCTTGACGGTGCTTTCAACCCGCGCCTCAAATGCCGTCGATCTGGCGACCGTCACATGCTTGCTTGTCGATCTGTACACGACTCTAAATCGGAGCGAGCGTGCGGTAGCCGTCTCTCTTGATTACCTCCGCTATCTAGGTGTCGAATGGTCTCCTCATCCGACAGAAGAGCAGGCACGCCAGGAGTACGAGCGAATCTGGATACAGCTTGGCAAGCGCTCGATCGAGGAGCTGAATGGGTTGCCATTGATGTCCGATCCGACCTCCCTTGGGACAATGGATGTCTTGATCAAAGTCTTGCCGCCGGCGGTGTTTACGGATCCGAATCTTCTTTCGCTGGCCGTCTGCAGGGCGGTGAATCTCAGCCTCGAACGGGGCAACAGCGACGGCTCATGCGTCGCTTATGTATTCTTCGGGAAGATAGCGGGGCCGCAGTTCGGCGACTACAAAGCTGGGTTTCGATTCGGTCAGCTCGGCTATGAAGTGGTCGAGAAACGTGGCCTGGAGCGATTTCAGGCTCGGACCTATCTCTGGTTTGGGCAATTCATCATGCCATGGACGAAACATCTCCGGGCCAGCCGTGAGTTAACGCGGCGAGCATATGATGCAGCGTACAAGGTTGGCGACCTCACCATTGCGGCGTACAGCTTCGACCACCTCAACGCGAACTCTCTTGCGACCGGAGATTCTCTGGTTGAGACACAACGTGTAGCCGAGAATGGCCTTGAATTTGTCGGGAAGGCTCGATTCGGCATGGTCAGTGACATTATCGGCGCGCAACTCGCGCTAATCAGGACTCTGAGGGGTCTGACCAAAAAATTTGGCTTTTTCGATGACGAGGCCAGCGTCGAGCGCCATTTTGCAAGCGTCCCGGCAGCGACGCTGCCCCAGTGCTGGTACTGGATCCGAAAGCTGCAAGCACGCTTCTTTGCCGGGGACTATGATGCGGCCCTCGATGCAGCTGCAAAAGCACTCCGGCTTCTTTGGACATCACCGTCAATCTTTGAAACGGCGGAGTATCACTTCTATGGTGCGCTTTCTCATGCAGCGTCCTGCGATTCCGCATTTCCCGAGGGGCAGCGGCACCATCTTGAAGCTCTCGCTGAACATCATAGACAGCTCGGAGTATGGGCGGAGAATTGTCCTGAGAATTTTGAGAACCGCGCCGCACTGGTCGGCGCCGAGATCGCGCGAGTTCAAAGCCGCGACCTCGATGCCATGCGCCTCTACGAGCAGGCCATCCGCTCGGCGCACACAAACGGCTTTATCCACAACGAAGCCCTCGCTAACGAGCTTGCCGCGCGCTTCTACGCGGCACGCGGTTTCGAGAAGATCGCGCATGCTTACTTACGGGACGCCCGGTACTGTTATCTTCATTGGGGAGCCAGTGGGAAGGTGCGGCAACTCGATGAATTATATCCGCACCTGAGGGAGGAAGAGCCGGCGCCCGCTCCAACGAGCACAATCGCGGCACCAGTTGAACATCTGGATCTGGCTACCGTTATCAAAGTTTCGCAAGCAGTATCGGGCGAGATCGTCTTGGAGAAACTGATCGACACACTCATGCGCACAGCGATTGAGCACGCGGGTGCTGAGCGCGGCGTGTTGATTCTTCCGCGAGGTATCGAGCAGCGGATAGTGGCGGAAGCCACCACGAGCGGCGACATTATCGTCGTCCGTTTGAGAGAAGCATTGGTGGCCGAGGTTGCAGTGCCAGAGTCGATCGTCCACTACGTCGTGCGCACCCGGGAAAGAGTGATTCTCGACGATGCCGCAGCCCAGAATCCGTTTTCTGCTGATGCCTACATCCGTCAGCACCACGCCCGTTCAATTCTGTGCTTGCCGTTGATTAACCAGGCCAAACTTATCGGTCTGCTCTACCTTGAGAACAATCTGACCCCGCACGTTTTCACTCCCACAGGGATCGCGGTGCTCAAACTCCTTGCGTCGCAGGCCGCGATCTCGCTGGAGAACACCCGTCTTTACCGCGATCTTGAAGAACGTGAAGCGAAGATCCGGCGCCTAGTCGACGCCAACATTATGGGAATCTTCATCTGGAATTTCCAAGGTGAGATTGTTGAGGCCAATGAAGCGTTTCTCCACATGGTGGAATACAGCCGTGAAGATCTCGTCTCGGGGCGCGTGGGCTGGACGGACCTGACGCCGGCGGAATGGCGCGACCGCGACGAACGGGCTGTGAGAGAGGTAAAGGCGACCGGGACCATCCAACCGTACGAGAAGGAGTACGTCCGGAAAGACGGCAGCCGCGTGCCTGTGCTGGTTGGCGCAGCGGTCTTCGAAGGAAGTGGGGACGAGGGGGTCGCTTTCGTGCTCGATTTGAGCGAACAAAAGCGGGCGGAAAAAGCGTTGCATCAAAAAGAGGTCTCCTTGCGCGAAGCGCAAACCGAACTGGCTCATGTCAGCCGGGTGACGACCATGGGAGAGTTGGCGGCGTCCATTGCCCACGAAGTCAACCAGCCGCTAGTGGGCGTCGTAACTAACGCCAGCGCCAGCCTGCGCTATCTGGGTTGGGATTCGCCTAACCTCGTCGAAGCCAGGGAAGCGATCCGCGCC
>Ga0073928_10008040_pt1 | contig 13387 bp, 6 predicted proteins | sample PaiPotPPA55metaG_FD_76969 | JGI IMG/M metagenome (GOLD analysis project Ga0073928, IMG submission 76969) | Iron sulfur acid spring bacterial and archeal communities from Banff, Canada, to study Microbial Dark Matter (Phase II) - Paint Pots PPA... ...
GTTCGGTAAGAATACGCTTGACCAGTTCGGAGGCTGGCTCGGTCTGCCGATGTTGCTTGCGCCACTCGGCAGTGAGCGCGCCCTCAACAGCGGCCTTGAGCACCGCTGCGCGATAGAGCTTCAGCTTGTCCCGCACACGCACCAGCGCCGCCACCGCGGCGTCTAAGTCGGACAGCAGCTCGTCGAATAAGTCGGCAATGCGCTCTTGTTCCGTCGTCGGTGCGATCGGAATGCGAACCGATTCCAAGAATGCAGCGGGAACGCGCATTTGCCCAACGCCGCCGGTCATCGCTCGTTGGGCATTTCGACGAACGTCGTGTTGGACAAGGAACCCAGCGATCCACCTCGCCAGCACGCCAGTCTCTGTTCGAATGACGTGAAATTCGGTTGATCCGAAGCACACCGAGCCGTGAAGATCAGGAACCACCGTCGTCTTGCCATTCTCCATACATGGCGTGATTTTCGCCATAATCACGTCGCCTGACAGAAAGGATGTGTACCCCTTCTTCACGTCGCCGTAGCGCCGCAGCTCGGGTCGTACCAACCCCCCACCCTCTGGTTCGACAGCACGCATCGGAACGAAATTCACTTCGACAGCGTCGCTTCCAACGCAACGACCTAGCGGTGGGTTGATTTGGCAGAGTGCTGCGAGGGAGGTGCTTACCCAGCCAGGCGGCAAGCTGTTGTTCCCTTCTTCGCTCATGCCGCCAATCTTTCATTCAATTCTGTCATGAGCGGCTTGAGTTTATCGCCGAACAGCGCGTGGGCCCGGCCGAGACTGCCGTGCTGGCCAAACCACCCTGTTTCGAAGTCCTCCGGCGCAATGGCCAGGCTGGTGGCGATATGTTCGGCCATGCGGTCCAACCATTCGTGCTGTTCCTCCGAAAATGCACGCTCAGCGTCGCGGTCCTTAAGCCACTTTTGGTAGCGATCACGCAGTTCATCGCGATACGGCACCAGCTTCATAACGGGCATGAGCGCGTGCCGCACCAGCGCCACGAGATCGGTTAACACCTCGCCGCCCGAGTCCTTGACCCTCTCCCCTTCGACCGCCTGAAAGGCACGCCACAACTGCGCTGGAGTCGCGCCTAGCGGCGGCCGGGCCAGCGCGTCCCGCAATTGCCGAAGCTCCTTCAGCGAGAGTTTCAACGGGCGCGTGCCGGAATAGAGCACCTGTAAAGCCGTCAACTCATCCTTGTGCGCCTCGATCCAGGCGCGGAAGTCCTTGATTTTGGTGGTGGCCTTGTCTACCGCCGTCGCATCGAAGCCGGCATAGAGCACATCGTCGATCGTGTGCCGGTCAATGGTCTGCTCGTTCTGGGCACGGACTTCGAGAATGCGCCGGCGGAATTGTGCCTTGAGGAACGGCATCACCGCCCGCTGTGCCAACTGCTCGGCCGCTAGCTTCACCTGCGCTTCGGTAGGCTCGCCGACAACGCCGGGCAGAGCCCTCGCGACTTCGGCCTGTGCGTCCGGATCGCAAGCGTTGAGCAGATCATGTGCGAGATCGGCGAAGGCCTTCCCGCTAGCGAGCGCCTTCAGTTCGGCGAGTTGCACGACGCTGAAATCCCTTTGCAGGCGGGCGAGCCGGCCGGCGAGCGTCGTCAGCGCGTCAGTGTCGGTTCCGCCTTGCGCTACGTAGTTGAGCAGTTGCTCCAATGTCGCCGAGGGCTGGCGGTTGAGAGTCTTGGAATCGCTCTTATCCTCTTCGCAGACCCCGACTGCATCCACGATGATAAACCGGTCCTTCACGCGGGCGCTGGGCGTCACGGTGCGCAGCTTGTCGGGCGAGATGACCCGGACGCCGCGTCCCTTCATCTGCTCGAAGAACCCCGCGGATTTAACATTGCGCATGAAGAATACGCACTCGATCGGCTTCACGTCGGTACCGGTCGAGATCATGTCTACTGTGACCGCGATTCGCGGGTAATAGCTGTTGCGGAAATTAGACAGGATCTCTTCCGGGCTGAGGTTAGCGGTTCTCACCCATTCGGTAACTTCGGATTCGGTGCCGTCTTCATTCTTGACCGTTTTCGTGATCTTGGTGAACCCGGTCCGGTATGTGATCTTTTGACAGAACTCGTTCCCTTCCCCGAACGCCTCGCGGGCGATGCGCACGATATCGTCGGCGTGCGAATCGTCCTTAGCGAAAATCAGGGTCTTCGGCACCTCGCGCCGTCCCGGAAACGCGTCGGGCAGTACGTTGTCACGGAACTGCTGCAACACGGTCCGAATCTGGCTCTCCGCCACCACATCGCGGTCAAGTTGGTTCGAGGTGTAGGTCAAATCCTCGTTGAGGTACTGCAGCCGCTCCCGCCGCGTCAGCTTATGGCGCTTGTCGACATAGACGCCAGTATCGCCGGCGGAGATAGTCGCGCCCTGTTCGGTAATACGGGTGCGGATGCGGTATACATCGAAATCGACATTGACGCCATCGGCGACGGCCTCGTCGTGGCCGTATTGCATGACAAGGTTCTGGTTGAAGAAACCAATCGTCTTCCCGGCAGGCGTGGCGGTGAGGCCAACAGTGAATGCGTCAAAATAGAGCAGCACCTGACTCCACAGCTCATAGATCGAACGATGGCACTCATCGACGATAATGAAGTCGAAGAACTCGGGCGGGATGCCGGCATTGTAGACAACCTCCGGCGGTGGGGCCCGCCACGGCTTACCCGTGTCGAACGCCGAGTCTTCCTCGTTGGCAGCATCGAACTCGGTTTCGCCCTTGAGCATTGAATAAAGCCGCTGGATGGTAGTGACAACAACCTTCGCAGCGGGGTTGATCGAATTCGTCTTAAGCCGTTGGACTGTGTACAGCGTCGGAAACTTGCGGGGGTCATCGGCCGGCTCAAAGTTGGCGAACTCGTCCACAGTTTGATCACCGAGATTGCCGCGATCCACGAGGAATAGGATTCGCTTGGCGGTCGCGAATTTGAGCAGACGATATGCGACATTCACGGCAGTGAAAGTCTTGCCGGAGCCGGTCGCCATTTGGATGAGGGCTCGTGGATCAGCACGGCCAAATGACCGCTCGAGGTTGCAGATGGCCCGGGCCTGGACCGTCCATAGCCGCGTCTCGTCGAGCTCCGGCAGTTGTTTGAGGCGGCCACGAAGCTGATCCGTTTGCGCTAGCCATTCTGCCAAAGTTTCGGGCCGTGGGAAACTGAACACCTGTCGGCTCCGTGGCGTCGGGTCGAGGCCATTGGTGAAGAAACTCACCGAGCCGTTCGATTCGAACAGAAACGGCAGCGGCCGCTTGTGCGCTGGCAGGTTGTTAGGCAGGCCGGCTCCATATCTTGCGGATTGCGCCTCGACACCTGTCAGAGTGCCATACGGCTTAGCTTCGACGGCACCAGCCGCCTTGCGGTCCACATAAAGTAGATAATCTGCGGTGCCATAGCCGGATTTCAGAACAAACTCGCGGACAGCGATGCCGCGCCCGGCGGTCAGGTCGAGATCATCCCTGTCCTGGATGATCCAACCAGATGCGGTGAGGCCAGCGTCAATGACCCGCCTCGCTTTGTGCTCCGGTTTCTCCGGCATTACTCTCCTCTCCGATTCGGATCGGGTCGGGAGCCTTTTTGAAACAATGACTTTTTTGTAGTCCGACGAGGCGAATTCATAGTTTCGCTACACCTGGTCCTTGGAAACGAACCGATCCGTAGGATTGGTTGGCTTCGGCGGCACGATGTCCTCAAGGGCTGAGGGCGGAAGAATGTCGCCGATCTCGTGGGGCGGATAGCTTAATCCCCACGCAACAGCGAGCCGGCCGAAGTCGGCGATGGGCAGCGGCGCGTCGATGTTGTCCGGGATCGGTAGCTCGAGTATTCGCATGCCTTCGTTCCGAGCGTGTTGGCGCAACCAAGGATGAAGAGAACTGACTAGCCCGTGATGCAGCTCATTTTTCGCGCCGCCGCCGACCAGAAACACAGGAAGATCGTTACCGGGTTTCCAGCACTCCGCGTGCGGATCACGGGTGCACTTTGTATTCCACACTACCCGATGAAGAGCGTTATCGGCTTGCTCGATGAAACCGGGTTCGGTTTTGCCCTGGTCAAGAAACCAATAGTACGCTTCAACGCCCAGCGGTGGCACTAGGGCGAGCAGAAGCGCATAAAGATCTTCCCCCGCTCTGCGCTGGCCAAGCCGAAAGGTGCAGACATCGAGGGTCATCGCGCCGACGTCGACCATCAGATAAAGCCCAGGAGCCCGGCTGGTCGACTTCGCGAAGCCAGCAACCTCGGCAGCGGTTTCGGGAATTACGGCGATGCCAAGTGCTTCGGCTTCTGCTGGAGATGCAGCAGCCGCTCGGACATGTGGGTCAGCCAGGAAGAGCCGTGCGGCTTCTACAGTTATAGCTTTACGAAAGTCGGCGAGGCCGAGTGCGGCGGCGGCGATCTGTCGGTACGTCGATGCCAGCACCACGTTATCGAAATTTGCCGCGGGCAGGCCGACGTTGACGAACCACACCGGCTGCCGGCGTCGGAACATGTTCGGCCGGTGTTCGACTAACCAACCCCGTGTGTATCGGATCACGAAGGCGAGAAAAGCGCTGGCGGCTTCGGCTCTCGTCGCACCTCCGGGCAAGGAGTCGCGGGGGGAAGTGCCCATGATGCCCTGCTTCAAGGCGTAAAGCAGGCTAGCATAGGGATCCGGCCACGGCTTGAATTCGTTCTGGCTATCAAGCCAGAGCACAGTCTGCCAGAGATACGGCTGCCCCTTGGCTTGAATCGGAGGGGGCGCTGGAATCGCAATCGTCGGCGTGCCGGCTTCGTAGGGGAACCGAACGATCACCTTGGTTGTGCTCGTGCCGAAATCGAGGCCGATAGTGACAAATAGCTCCTCGCCCGCAGCATCGGAGTTAGACGAGCCGACGGTTATGAGCCTCTCAAACTCGGCGCGGCCCCGGGCGGACGTAGAGGTCGGCGGCGGCTCGCGCACCGCCGCTTCCGGTGGGAGATCCCAGAATGAGAATGGGCTCGGCTGGCGACGCGCTGGCCGGATCGTCGGGCGCGTCTTGGGGGTTTCGAGTAAATGGACCGGGTGGCGGCGGACCGTCTTGATTGGCCTGACGACGATTTTCTTTCCCGGCCTGTCGCGACGACGGACTTTCTTGGTTGGCGGCGGCAGGATGCGAACCGCCGGTGCATTTCCCCGCGATCCGATCTGCCAAGGCGGCTTGGGCCTGGCGAGTTGATGCTGAATCGTCGCGCGAGCTTGGCGTTCGAGATCGTCGCGAAGCCGAGCAATGTCGGTTTGCATAGCCGCCGACAGCATCTCACCCAGGGTTATCTTACCACCCGATTTCATGTTCGGCTCTCTCCCGCCGCCATATCCTAGGAATCGGGCGGCTCGTCTCTTTTCGGACACCGTGGTTAAAAAAATCTCTCGGTCGTCCGACTGGGTGATCCTCCCTTTCGTTACACGATGACCTCAACGAACAAAGAAGAGAGTTCTTCGGTTTGCGGAATGACCTCGCGTTGCGCCTCGATCTCCGCCAGGCGGCGCTCACAGGCCTGACGCAGTTTTCGCAGTTTTCCCTCAATCGCCACGTTGACCGACAGGAGTTGCCGTGCTCTGCGCTGATCTCCGGCGCCTTCCGAAGCTTCGGCTCTTATTCGATTTCGATCGAGCTGTTCCGTCAAATTTGCAGTCTTGGCATCCCGGTGACGCTCGACGGCCCGGCGCTGAATGCTTACCCGATCAGCGATCTCCGCGGTGATCTGCTCATCGAACTCTGCGAACCGCCGGTCCAATTCCGGAAGGACGACATCGCTCAATAAGCCGGCGGCTTTGGTCAGCCGCTCGTCGGCGCAGATATTGTAAAAGAGCTTCCCGCTGTCCGCCGCAGCGGTCGCCAGCGCCTCTGCGATATCTTGGCGCAACAGGCTGCCGGTCGCGAGATCAGCGCCGGCGTATGCAAGCCGCGTCATACTCGTTCGGCTGTCCGTGCTGTTGCCCGCCCAACGTTGGATCGCGAGCACGTACACCCCCGGCTTGCAGTCGACCTTCAGCTTCTGTCGGGGGATTGTCGTGGCAACCGGCTCGGGCCGATTACCCAACTCGTCTCGGCGATCGAGCTCGGCCGCGAAGCGAACCAGCGGGTGCACCTGGGAGATAATCTCCACGCGGGCGTCCGAGCCGCGAACTACCGACGAGCTGAATTGGTAGCGTTGCTGGTCATTTCCATCGAGCAACCGGGTAACGCCTCGCAATCCACGCCGCGAGAGGAACATCCCGAAAGCGTCCCGTGCTTGAGTGGAAAGGCCGATCCTGTAGGTGTTTGATCCTGGAGGCGCGGTTTCGACTGCACAGTTGGGGAAGCTTCGCTGCAGCCTGTCGCGGACATAGATCAAAATGTCGTCGCCATGCAGCCAGCGGTTCAAATCTCGTGTCTCTCTAATCTTCTCCAGAATATAGTCACCATGCCTGATGAGTGATCCCGCTTCGGCCTCGAGTTGGTCCTCTTGGTGCTTGAGGAAATCAGCGGCTTGCGCCGCGTAATCGACGGCAGCTTTCTTCTGCTCCGGCGTCAGTGTCGGATCGAGAAGTTTTAGGGTCATTTCTCTAATCGGCTCGCCGAGGACTGCCTCGAACTCTCCGAGTGCCCGCTGACCGATGCCAAGCCGCTCATAGAGCCGATAGTAGATTAGCTCGTCGATCGTATCCTCGTAGATGAGATTGAGAATCGCCACCTTGGGGCTCTTCTGCCCAAGCCGGTCGACGCGGCCGATCCGCTGCTCCAATCGCATCGGGTTCCAGGGCAAATCGTAGTTCACAATGATCCAGCAAAACTGCAAATCAACGCCTTCGCTGCCGACTTCAGACGACAGCAAGATCTTGCTTGTAGGCTTCCTCTGAAAGCGGCGAAGGATCGCGTCTCTGGGCTCCTTGACGCTGCCATGAAGAAGTTCGGCGCCAATGCCGTCGGTCTCCAGCCGTTTGCGCAGGTAGTTGAGTGTGGGCTTGAAACTGGAGAAGACCACGATTTTTGAGTCGGGGTTATCTTGCCAAAGCTTCTCGAGCTGAGACCGGAGAAGGACATATTTATGGTCCACGAATTCAAGGCGTGCGGTGAGGTCCAGTCTGCGGCACAGCGCTGAAAGCCGCGTCACCAAAGGATGCTCGTCGGCCTGCTTCTTTTCCTCAATGTCCTCGTCCGTCTCCTCTACAGGTTCGACGGCTCCACCGTGATAAGCCGCCCAATGAGCTGAAGCCGCCGCAGGACTTGAAGTGAGCAACCGCTGGGGTGTTGATAAGAGAAAGCGCGCATTTGCGTCGCATTCCTCAGCGTATTCAATTACCTCTCGTGTGATCTCTTTATAAAAAGCCTCCTCATCAGGCGCCATTTTCAGTGTGGGCGCGCTCGGCTCGCGATGTACACGAAATTCCTTCGCCACTTCGCGGCGGCGCGTACGGGTTACATAATTCGCAAGCTGATTAACTTGCTCCAAACGAGAGGCGAGTTCGGCGCGCGCCGTCGTATCAAGAGGTCTCGTTTCCAATTCTTCTCGGATTCGTTCGAGCGCGCTGCTATTGGCGAGCAAATCGTATTGTCGCGCCGCGTCAATCCGTTCGATGACCGTTTCGGCGGACGTACTCGGTCTTGTCAAAAGGTCCCTCGCCTCAACGATGGGTGCGTTCATAAGAATGAGTTCGTCGAGCGTGCTTTCATACTCGAACGTGTCTGGATCAATAAGGCGCAGGAGTGAGTGCAAGTCCCGGTTGCGAAGATGTATCGGCGTGGCAGATAGGAACACGCGATGTGAAGAAACCGAATTAACGAGTTGCCCTAAGCCGTACAGCAGCGTGTCGGGATTGCGCATGTGATGCGCCTCATCGATCACGAGCAGATCGAGCAGCGGTTCGCCGTCCGCAGCCTCATCCAGCAGCTTGGCGAGGCTTAGGCGGGGGATTTCGGAACCGTCGGGCTCCTCGTCATGCCCGTTGTCCCACCCGCGCGGCGGCCGCAGCGCCTGCATGCTCGCAATCGCGGCGAAACCCCGGCCATTGCTGCGCGAAAGGAGCTGGATCAGTTCAGCGGCACCCACGATTCGGGCATCGACGCCGAACCGCCGGTCTAATTCTGATTGCCATTTGACGCAGAGCGTCTTGGGGCAGAGGACGAGGAGGCGATTGCTCTCCAATCGCGCCCGGAGCTCGGTCCAAATCAAGCCGGCCTCGATTGTCTTCCCGAGACCCACCTCGTCAGCGATCAAAAGAGCATCGGTTGGAGAATTGAGCAGCTTCAGGACCGGCTTGTACTGGTAGGCGTAGAAATCGGTGTCCGTAGCCTCCATGCTGTACATGACATCGCTGAGGCGCCCCGTGACGCGAATTCGAGCCAGCGTTCGACGCAGCCATCCGGGATCGGCGAAGCGGCCGGCGGCAAAGCGGTCGGTGAGCGGTGGAGGAGCGGCGGGGACAATCTCTAAGGCAGATTCCGGCAGCGTCGGTGTTGACCCGTCTTGAAATTGGACCCGAACCATCCGACGGCCCGCTTGCACCCGCTCGCCTTCGAGTACGCGGCCGGCGCGCGTCGGGTCTGTTTTCAGCCTAATGAAATCTCCCGGCGAGATCGATGAGGACGACGGCTCTCGATTTAATTGAGCTGCTATGATGTCGCCAACCGTAGGGCCCGAACGCTGTTCTTGGCGAGCGAGCTCCACCTGAACTTCGTCGTCGGACATGCTAGAGACGTGGTCCGCCGCCGCTTCTATAAGCGAGAGCAGGCGGGCGACTTCATCGCGATCGGGGGTCATGATTGGCCTCCGGAAGACTTCCACCGCTGCACCACTCGGTAAATCCGTTTGTGTGCGGCCTCATAGACAGTATCGGTAAGATTGAACCGCTTCTTTATCTCGGCTGCGCTCTCGCCCATCGCCTGCGCGAGCGCGATATCCTGGGTCCCTTTGTCGTCATCGAGCGCGCACAAGATGCCGTCGAGCTCCTTGCGCGCGAGGATTTGCTTTTCCGGGTCTGGAATCTCGCGTAAACCGGCCGCGGTCTCGCTGATAGGAACGATCGGGTTCTGCTGCCTGCGCCAATAATCCCGGACGATGCTTCTCATTGTCCGTTCGAAACAAGCAGGGAGCGTCTCGAGGCTATGCCAGCGGCGCCGCCCCGGGTCGCCGCTCGGCGTCAGCAATCCGCGAACCACGGTGTTCACCAGATCATGCCATTCGAATGTCGTGCCCCGGACCAAGGTGCGCGCTTTCAGCTCGATCCTTCGCCACTCGGCCGCCTGCGCAGGGTCCGAAAAACGGGCAAGCTCCGCCCTGACCTCCTCGAGGCTTCTGTGGTCAAAATCGGCATGGCCGGGGTTTTCGCCCCGGTTACCGGCATCGGTCATCGGCACTCGCTCACCCATTAAATCGGGCGAACCCCGCGTGCGCGGACGCCGCTTCGAAGAAATTTTCGGCCTCCTGTCCGCTTCTGGCCGTGTCGCGCGATTAGGCGAATAAGCCCTGTCGGCTCAACTCGCAAGAGAAACTCGAAGGGCAGGCCTGATTTGGGAGCTTTTCGATGTCGATCGAACTGATGCTCGTCGCACTTGTCCTGCTGTTGTTAGTGGTTGGTGGCCTCTGCGCTGTCATTCTGTACCGAATCCTATCCGCGGATTCGGCGATTCCTTGGCTTCTCAACCAGCGGCTTGCCGCGATCGAGGGAGCTGTTGCGCGCTCCGACGCGACTGTGAGGGAAGAATGCGCGCTCGGCCGCGAGGAGTCCCAGAAAGGCGCCAAATCGCTGCGCGAGGAAATCACGACCCTGTTCGGGACACTAGCGACATCCGTGCGCGGCTCTGTGGCCGATCTTGCAAGCGGTCAGAATACGCGGTTGGAGGATTTCGCCGGCCGTCTCAATGAAGCCAGAACGACGGCTGCAAGTGACGCGAAAGCGCTGCGGGAGGAGGTCTCGCAAAACCTGAAGTCGCTCGGAGACACTCTTACGCAGACCCTCGACCAGCTCTCCCGAGTCCAAAAAGAAAGGCTGGACCAGGTATCTGGCGTCATCGCGGATTTGACGCAAAAGAACGGCGAGCAGCAGGACGCGCTGCGAACAACCGTTGAGCAGCGGCTGGATGCGATCCGCATGGAAAGCGCGGACAAGCTCGAAGACATCCGGCAAACCGTCAACGAGAAATTGCAGAGCACGCTCAACGAAAGGCTCGGCGCCTCATTCCAGGTTGTCTCCGATTGGCTCGAAAAGGTCCATCTTAGCATCGGCGAGATGCAGAACCTCGCCAACGGTGTGGGTGACCTGAAGCGACTTCTGACGAACGTCAGGGCGCGGGGCACGTGGGGTGAGGTCGCGCTGGGCGGCATTCTCGAAGAGATAATGGCTCCCGATCAGTTCGGCCGGAACATCGAGATTGTGCCGGGTAGTAACCAGCGGGTCGAATATGCAATACGGCTGCCGGGTGACGGTGACAAACCGGTTTGGATGCCGATCGACTCGAAGTTTCCGACAGAGGACTATGAGCGGCTCGAGGACGCGCGCCAGCGCGGCGAGGTCAACGCTGTCGAGAGCTGCGCGAAAGCGATCGAGAGTGCGATCCGGCTCGCCGCGAAGGGCATCTGCACGAAATATATTCATGCGCCGCATTCAACTGAATTCGCCGTGCTGTTCCTGCCCACCGAAGGCCTTTTTGCCGAGGTCATCCGGCGTCCGGGCCTAGTCGACGCCTTACAGAGGGATTACCGCATCATGATCGCCGGCCCGACCACTCTCGTATCGTTGCTCGTGGCCTTCCGTATGGGGTTCCGGTCGCTCGCCATTCAGCAGCGCTCTAGCGAGGTCTGGACCGTCCTGTCGGCTGTAAAGACCGAGTTCCAGAAATTCGGCGGGATCCTCGATAAGGTCAGCAAAAAGCTGCGCGACGCACAGGCCGCGGTAGACGACGAGGCCGGTGTGCGTCGGCGGGCTATGGATCGGAAGCTGCGGCAGCTTGAGGTGTTGCCGGAAATCGAGGCGGCGACCATTCTTGAGATCGACCACCTCGACGAAGTTGATGCGGACCAGGAGGAGCGCGTAGCGGCCGAATGAGAAATGGGCGCCCCAACGGGCCGATCCCGTCCTTTTCGGGCAGAATCAGTATCGGCCCAATCCCATCGCCCGGTCGCACCGCCTCTGAAAAATGAGTTTTGCAGCGAGTTGTAGCCGCAGGCACTTGTGATGGAAGGCCATGGCAAAAAATACTGGCAGTTTGGGCATGGGCCGGCGATCACGGTTTTTTTCCTTAAGGTTACATGCTCATGACGGAGCTATGCAGGACGCGCGCCGCTTCGTCGCTCGTGAGGGCACGGCGCGACGCACGTCGTCTGATTTCCCGGATCGCGTGCTAAAATTTTTATCATGAGTGCTGCTGTCGCCACCGCGGCCGCTGCCTTTCCTCGGATCGAGCGGGCGCGTGCATGGCTCGAAACGAAGTCCATGACCGGGGAGCTACTGATCATTGGTAGCAGCCTCGCGGCTGCGAACGAGCTTGCGCGCGGCGTCGCCAAGAAAAAAGGCGCTGTGTTTGGATGGCATCGGCTACGCTAGGTCAACTTGTGCTTAGCGTCGCGATGCCGGCATTAGCTGAGCGGGGCTCGCCTCGATCAGCCAGCTCGGCAGTGAGGCGACGGTGGCCCGGCTTATTCACCGACTCAAATCCGAGGGCGGGCTCGGCCGCTTCGACGCTGTCGGTGATACACCCGGGCTGCCGCGCGCGGTAGCCGGCGCGTCGACCTCGGCCCGGTCCTGGCCGCTCATAGGACCAACATATCGCGGTCCTCATAGACGGACCTGGTGGAGGGGGGATTCATTCCCATTAGCTCGGCGGCATCGAACATTGCGGCGGCTGGGTCGATCTTGCCCAGGCCAGATTCGTCGCGGGCCAGCCGCATCGCGGTCGGCGTCGGCACCACTTTCAACTTACCGACGCACCAATCCATAAGACGCGAACCGTGATGCCTGAAACTCCCGTCCGCCAGCTTGCGTTCGACAGTCTTGATCGCGCCCATCAGAGCGATGCCTTGCCTTACGGCCTTGAGCAGCCCGGCCTCCTCGGTGACGCCGATCTCGGCCAGGGCATCGACGATGCCGCCAATACCGATCGCATCGACGCCCACCATGCCCAGCCTTCCCGAGTCCTTGACCCGGCCGATAATCTCGACCAACCCGGTCAAATCGTCCGGCAGCATGCTGACAAGCGTAAGGTCGCCGTCGTCGATGAAGTTCTGGTAAATCGACGAATTCGCTTTGCGCCGGTCCATGCCCTCGGGGCTGATGAAGGCGTGGCTCCACAGCAACCAGTTTTTCGTCCCTTTTTCGCGGCCGAGCACGCCGACGCCGAGCAAGTCATCAAGGCCGCCGCCGTCCGCGCCAACCACGATCACTTCGCTGCGCTCGATCAGCGCATCGAGGGTTAGCCCCGGTTCGGCTCCGCGCTCCCACAGCGGTGCTCCGGCCCATCCGTCACTCCGGAGCGCAACCCCGATCTCGACGTTCAGGTGCTTGGCGGCAAACCCGCGAAACGAAGCTTCACCATCGCGCTCGGCCTTATTGTATTCGTCAATCAGGTATTCAAGGTCGACGGACGCGCCGAGGTTGGGGTTGGTGATGTGGAAATTTGCCGGATCGCGGAAGCTCTCGTCCTTCAGCATTGCTGTCGGAAATTCGTAGAGCACGCCGAGGCTCTTCGGGTCGACCAACACGCCGTCACGGATATCGCGGAACCGCTTGAGCCGCTGCGCAAATACACCGGCCGGCGGTGCATCGCTCTGCGTCGACAGGTCGATTTCAAAGCCTTCGGGCCGAGAAGCTAGGCCACCGCGCGCCTCGCGCAACATGTTCTCGGCGTTGGCGCGCTTCCCGAAGAGCCACAATTCGTCGACCAGCAGGCCGATTGCCTTTTTGCCGCTGACCGTCTCGGCATCCGCCGCGACCACCTTCAGGAACGCGCCGGTGTCGCGGTGCGTAATCGTCCGAATATGATCCTGAACGTGCAGCAGGTCCGACAACTCCGGGTCCGCACGAATCATGTCGCGGGCCGGCAGGAAGCTGTTGTTCGCCACCTCGATTGTCGGGCTCAAGATGTAAAACTCGCCGGACTTCCGCCAGTTGCGGATCAGCACGGTCAACATGACCGCCGCGGCGAGCGTGCTTTTCGAATTCTTCTTGCTGACGAGGAGAAAGTAATCACGGATGAGCCGGCGACCCGTCTCCGGATCGTTGGCCCCGAATATGACTCGGGCGAAGTCCATGACCCACGGCTCGCATAATTCGCCGATGGTCGGCGAGCCTGGCGCATCGACGATTCTGAGCGTCTCAAATACCGCCATCGCCGCCTCGGCTTCGGCCGGAAAGAGCGGTCCGACCGGGATGAGCGATTTGCCGGCCAAGA
>Ga0073928_10008041_pt1 | contig 13386 bp, 12 predicted proteins | sample PaiPotPPA55metaG_FD_76969 | JGI IMG/M metagenome (GOLD analysis project Ga0073928, IMG submission 76969) | Iron sulfur acid spring bacterial and archeal communities from Banff, Canada, to study Microbial Dark Matter (Phase II) - Paint Pots PPA... ...
CCAAACTTAACGGCTACAATCCCGAAGCGTTTCTGCGCGAGGTCCTGACACGCATCGCCGACCATCCGATTCAACGTGTCGCCGAACTGTTGCCTTGGAATCTCGACGCGGCGCTAAGCGCGAAGGAAGCAACGCCGGCGCTTTCTTCCTAGTTCGGCTCCTACAGCCTGCTGTTCGCTGTCAAGACGGTGCTTAAACGACGCTTACACTTCAAGCGGAACAGAGCGTCGTGCTACGTGCGGCAGGCCGAGGCGCCTGGCAACCATTTCGCACCAGGCGACTAAGCGCCGAGCGGTCCGCATCAACTAGCTGAACCGGCCGAGCGGCGGGTGGTTGCCCGGGACATCGGTTGTCATGGTGAGGACGGACGTACCACCGCTGGAGGGTCAGGTCATGCGGGCCGTGTCACCTGAGGTGACCAAATGTCTGGCGCGGCGTCAAGCGTAGCCTGACCTCGGTCGCTTCCCGTTGCTCAATGCGCAAAGGTCCGCATTTCACGGCGCGCGGCCGCGGCAGCGGCACGATCACCCAATAACCTGCTCCGGTCGTATCGCATTCTTGCAAGGGCGATAGGGTGCGTCACCTGCGCGCCCGCTTCGAGCGCTTCCGAAAGGCGGTTCATGGCCAACGCACGGCGCCCTAGAGCAGCGAGCGCCAGAGCCTCCACGTGCATCGCTGCGGCCAGGTCCTTGGCGGAGTTGATTCTCGAAAAAGCGAGAACTGCTTCGCCTGCTTTTTCAAGTGCTGGGCTGGCTTGGCGCATCCTCAACAAAGCCATTGCCTCCTGCTGGAAGGACGATCCAACCAGGAAGTGATGCGCGGGCAGAACGGTACGCAGCTCGCGCAGCGGAGCGAGAGAATCTCCTGGGTGCCCGCTCTCGAGAAACGCCTTTGCGATCTCGGAAAGTGTCGCCGCACGCGTCTCAGGTGAACCCGCTACCCGACTCAATTCAAGCAACGGTTTCAGGATAGATACAGCTCGCCGCGGGTCGCCTCGCAATGTGCAAAGAGCTGCAGCTCTATGCGCTCCTCTAATTTGGAGATTCGGCATTCCACATTGTTGGGCGATCTGCGCAGCCCGAAGGAAGTCCCTCAAGGCTTCATCGAGCAGCCCAGGATGAAAGCTGCGCACCCATCCACGCGCGATATGCGCTTCGATTCGAGACGACGGTCGAACTCCGGTCATACATCCCGCTCGGTCGACGAGTTCGCCGGCGGAGATGAGCACCTGATCGATATCTTCTGCTCTGAACGATCCAACCGCGATGGTACCGCCAACAACGACTGCGTCGCTAACGCGCGCCTCGAGACTGCTCGGCGCATCGAGGTCACGCAGCATCAGCAACGCTTCCTTCGCGACTAGGGCGGCGTCCTCGAACCGAAGCGAGAATTCTAAGTTGACGGCTTCGGCGAGCGCCTCTTCGGCGAGCGCCAACTTTTCGATTGCGGCGGCGGCGCGCTTCGTTTCTCTCGACCCCACATTTCGCTGCACGCGCTGCGGTTCTCCCAGCTCTCCGCAAAGCACCGCAAGACGAAGCGCCGCGATGGAGTGATCCTCCGGTCGCCTCGCCTCATGTGCAAGTCGCTCCAAACAAGTACAGCCTCGCTCCAGCGCCCAGACTGTTCGAGCGCCGCAGCTTGGCAAAGTCGGGCAGCGACGGCGTCTATCACATAAACGCGCGTCTCATCGACCGTTGCTCGGCCGAGAACCTTCGCCAAAGCGCTGATCGCCCGGGCTCGTTCCCGATACACGTGGCGTCGCGAGAGAGCAAGCTTCGACGCCACAACGTTAACTGGTTCGCTGCGCACGCCGTAGAGTTCAACGATCCGGCGCTGTCGGTCGGAGGGCCCTCACAGCACGGTCAAGTTTTCGAATGGACTTGGGCCAGGACGGGAGCTAGCTGCTCCGCCGGGGGCAGGTGCGCGGCGTCAGCAAACAAGGGCGCCACAACGACGTTCGTCCGCAAGCGCTCCGGGCGGTGCAGATTTGTAAGGAGTTGCCTGACCTCGCTCGTCGGAATCATCGCGGAGAACGCGGGAGTTCGGTCCGCCGGTAGGTGGTCCGCCTGGCCACCCGGTCCGGGCCGCCTGTTCGCCTGGCGACGTCGGTAGCAGCCCTGCCCTTGAGTGCCCAATACTGCAGATAGACCGGCTAGGGTCGATCCAACGACTATGTCGGCCGACGCACTCGCAAGCTCAGCGAGTGCCGTGCCTCGTCAAGTTGTCGCCGGCATGGAAAACAAAGGTGGACTTCGCCCCCGGATCCTGCTGCAGGTTGGCAATCGTCAGACTTGCGCGGGACGCGACTCTCTGTTCGCAGAAGTTTCGCCTCGCACTTTGCCCGGGGAGTTTCAGACATGCGCCGACTGTTTGGGTTATTCGCGCTTGCGCCGCTCACCGGCTTTCTAGCGCTGCCGTTCTACGCTCCGGTTGCAGCCGGGGGCATCCCGCACATCCCGCAATACTACTCCGTGGGACGAGAACCGTGGGCACCTGTTTTGACGCATCCCCGGCCGACATCGGCGGCTTCTTTCTCCTTCTATATCGCTGCGAATCTCTTCGACAGCTCGACGCAGTACCCGTACATCGTTATGGGAACCCCTCAGACGCAATCATCGAACGTCATTGAGTTCGGTACCTTCCAGCCCCCATATTTCTCAGCGCTCGCCGCTGGGGCAAAGTTGCTCGTTGTCCTCGTTGAAGATTCTTACTTCTTGGAGTACAACTTAGGGAATGGCACTTTGCTCGCCGAGATCCAGATACCGGGCGCCGCGCAAGGTATCGCGACCGACAGTCAGGGGACAACGTATGTATCTACTCAGAGCAGTAGCGGTCAAACGGGTGTGCTGGTCTATCCATATGGAGCGACGAGCCCGAGCTACACCATTACGAACGGCCTACCGAGTCCGGGCCTGCTTGCCCTCGACGGGCACGACAACCTATACGTCAGCAACGGTAACAATATCGTTGTTTTCCCACCTGGCGCCACCACTCCGGTTCGAACGATCTCGCAAGGCATCAGCAGCCCAGGGCTCATGACCTTCGATAAGGCAGGCCGCCTAATTGTCTATAACAGCGGCTCTAACGCGGTCACGGTCTACGAGGAAAAACACAGAGCGCCGCTGTCAACTATCACCGACGGCATTAGCGGCCCATCGGCAATAGTAGTCGGTCCAACCGAAACGTTGTACGTCGCGAACTTTTCAGGCAAAAATATTACCGAGTACGATCACGAGCACGCGACGCTCTCACGAACGATCGCGACCGACACGAATGGCCCGCGCTCCATCGCTACCGACGACAAGGATAACCTTTACGAGTTTGTCTTGGGTTACAAATCCGGGCGCGCGTTCGTCGCCTACACGTTCCCGCATCAGAGTGTGAAGCCCGCGGGAAAGCCCTGGGTCTTTTTTCAACGCCCGTACCTTTTCGACGAGTTCCTCATCGCTACGACAGGCCCCGCCTGGTAGCGGTCAGCAGACAAAAAGGGACGTTCGGTTGACGGTCCGTGCTCTCCATTAGGGCAGTCCGCCGCAATTGTGGCTGTGATTTGCCCCCGACGGCGCTTGCTCTGCGATCAAAGGATCGTGTCCCGCGGAGTGGTATACGAGCGGCCCTCGACGCGAGCTTCGTCGCCGCGTATCACGCCTGAGAGGCACTAAGCGTGATCATGGCTGACTACTGAAGTCCTTCGAGCGACAGGTGGCTACGCTGCAGCTGTCGTTCTGCTCGAGGAGCAGCGCTCCCACGAGCCGCGACACTGCGTTTGGCCATCGTGGTCTCCTTTCGCGGAAAGCCGTTCGTGCAAGAACAAACCTTTGCCAACAGCCACGATGTCCGCCGTCTCTCCTAGGCTGCCGGGTCCAGACACTGCTCCCGGGGACGCGACCCGCTGAATACTGCTACTCCTCCGATACGCGCCACGCTATCCTTACAGGGCGCGGCGCACCCCGCCCGATCGTCAACGTCCCGGACTCGCCCAGTTTTGTACTAATGACGACGCTGATCTCGCCTACCTGACGTTCCATGCGGCGTCTGATATGAAAATCCACGATCTCCAGTGGCCCCTCGTCGCGACTCGCAGGTGTGCAATGTTCGTCGCGCGTGACGACGGTCGGCCAGAAGCGCACGGTACGACCATACTCGAATGCAATATACCCTTCCCCGTCGCCGTGGCCGCAACACGCCGCCCAAACCCCCGGAAGCATCCCCAGACACGGATCAGGTCCGTCCGTAGGGATTTCTTGGGAACACGTTTGGCATGTGCGCATCTGGTCTCGTCCTCATGTTCGCGCGGGAGCCGTCGGCTCCGCCTTCCTCGCGATAGACGCGCATTCAGTCGACGTTGCTTCCGCAAAGGCCGAATCATCGCCAACTTAAAACAGTTCCAAGTCCCCCCACCGACCGTTACCTCGCTTGCCATGATGCATGTAGCGGATCCAAGCGGTACATTACGGCGGCTCTGCTCTGACTCCGGACGACCTGCCGGCCTGGCTCGCTCATTACCGCCAATGGGTGCCCTAAGGCGGGGGCGGAGCTGAACAGAAAGCAGAGCGGACTCGGCTAAACAAAACCGGGCGGCCGGCGATTGAGATCGGAGAGGAGCCGCTCAAGATCCCAGTCCCCTCAGCCAGCGGTGGACGAACGTCGGATCTCCACCCCGTTCCATAGGGACCTGCACATTTGTTCGGCGAAAACTGCAAGCGATCGCCCAATAGGGAGCAGCGGTCCCACCTGTAACAAGAGGAACGCGGTCGGCCTCCGGGCCCGGGTCTTATTTGAAGACCGCCACCAGACCGCGCGCGGTCAGCTTTCATTGATCGAGAAATTGATAAGCGGAAGCGATTTTTCCGGAGTCATTCAAGACGATGATCTCCGAGCCAACGGTCTCAACGTTTCCGCCAGAATCGATCATCTCCCAGACGATTCGTACGACGTTGTGATGTCCTTGCGCAGCGCGCTTGCGAAACCGGCAGTGCTCTTCGACGACCCAGCGTTGGTAGGAACGTGCTATTCGGGCTTCGAGCTCCTCGTAACCACGAACGGCAATGCTGGGCGCCACGTGCACTCCGTCATCGGCCCAGAGCGAGCGAATGGTTGCCCGACGGAGCTCGTCTTCACTTGTATTCCAGAGTTCGACGTAACGGTCGGCTTGAAAATCTGTAACGTTGTTCGTGTTCATGGCGTTATACTATATGAACGGGCGCGGTCCGGAAAGAAGGTACACCGGTGTTACTCAGCCACCGAAATAAGCAGGAGGAGATAGACCCAGACGAGATCAAGTGCCCCATTCGCGACATCCTTAGTCGCGTCGGCGGTCGGTGGACACTCGACGTCATCATGCTTCTCGGTAAGGGCCCGCGCCACTTTGCCGAGCTCGACAATGGGATCCCCAAAATCAGTAGGCGGATGTTGACGCTCACATTACGAGCGCTCGAGCGCGATGGTCTCATCACGCGCCGACCAAGCGGCGGCAGCGGGTTTATGGTGATGTACGAGATTACCGATGTTGGGCGTGGGCTTGATACGCACCTGCGCACGCTGACCGAGTGGTCACGCGAGCATCGAGACGTGATTTACGCCGCGCGCGATCGATTTGATACGGCCTTGGCCAAGTAAGCCCAGCCCCACCCTCGTCGCGTGCCGGTTGCTGGGCAACCGGGAGCGGTCGACATCGTGGCTCTATCGAGCGATCAAGGCCGGCATAGAGGCGCTGCTTCGTAGGTCCCCCGGAGATCGGCACGACCTCGTTACGATCAAGATACGGACAGTCCGCGGGCGGACAAGCTGCGGAGAAGATCGCGATTTTTGCGAATCCGTGAGACGGCTACATCAAAATTGCAAACACGTGGCTCATCATCAACGTTGGGGGCGGTCCGACACCTGACAAACAAACGGTGACTCTCCGCCCGCCTCCCGACCCTAGTGAGATCAGTAGCGTCATGGATATTCGCGTAGCAGATATTCAAGCGTGCTACGAATTATGGAAAGGTCGAGGAGCCGAGTTCCTCAAGGAACCGAAGGACAAGTACGGCGAGACACGCTGCTACATCCGCGACCCTGACGGCTACATTATGTGTTAGCGCCTCGCCAACCGAATGAATTCTTGGAGTGCTCGGGAGAGCCGAGCAAGATCGCCGGTCGACATGAATTCGAGAAACAAACCGTCGAATACGGCAATGCAAAGGGTCGCCATAGACTCATTCTGCAGGGGCGTGGAGAGCGATTCAAATGCGGCGGTCTGCCAGTCGGTGGAGATATCTCGCAGGTACGGGCCATACTCGGCTGGATTCTGCGATGCGACGACCTGGATCTCATAGAGCAGGCGTACGTACGGCAGGTTCTTCTTGTTGGTCGCCCATTTCCAGAAGCGCTCGATCAAGGCAGCTTGATCAGGCGCCGGTTCCGAGCGGATAGCGCGGAGCGATGCGATGACACGCGCGTGGAGCTCGGCCAGAACCGCTCGGACGAGCCCTGCTTTCGACTTGAAGTGGAACATCAAGATTCGCGGGCTTGTTCCCAGCTCCGTGGCCAACGGTCGCAAGGAAAGATTGGCAATACCGTTGGCAACGAGGTAGCGTAGAGCGCCGTCGAGGAGTTGACGCTTGCGCGGCGTTATGTTACGGTCGTTACATGTCACGACCGTTACATTTCGCCGCCCGCTCCCCCTGGACCCGTCGGAGGCTCCTGTCCGCGGGGGCAATCGTGATAATGGTCGTCGCCCAGTTGCCGATCGCGGACTGGATCGCTCCGGGAAATTCCTTTCCAGCGCTGCTTCGAGGCGAACTCATTTTCTGGGCGCTCGCCGCACTTATCGTCTGTTATGTCCTTTTTGTCGAACGGCGGCCGCTCTCTTCGATCGGCCTGAGAAGGCCCACGTGGAAGACGCTCATATTCGGCGTAGCTGCGGGGTTCATCATGATCGGCGGGGGACTGCTGCTTTATGTGTATGTTCTACCGGCCTTGAGGCTACAACCGAACGCGGCGGGGCTGGCGACCGTCCAGAAACTGCCGCTGTGGTTCCAGTTCACGATTCTGATTCGAGCGCCGGTATTTGAAGAAATATTCTATCGAGGTTTCGCAATCGAGCGCCTAAGCGCGATACTAGGCAACCGATGGATCGCGGCCATTATTTCGCTTGTAGCCTTCACTTATGCTCACCTTAGCTATTGGGGATGGCCTGTACTCATAGTCGTGGGGTTCCAAGGGTCCCTGCTCACAGCTCTGTTTCTGTGGCGGCGCGACCTTGGCGCGAATATGATCGCGCACTTCATGACGGACGCCATCGCGTTTTTCGCTTTCTGATCGCGCGACCCTTCGATTCGCCAAGACGTGCTCAAACCTACCGAGATTTGCCGCACATGGCTACCAAATAGTACCTGCTGCACGTGGCTGAGTACTCCCTGGCGATGTTCCGTGGTCGAACTATACGGTCTTCAAAGGCACGGCGACGACTTATGGCTTCTCCAGAAAGTGCGTGATTGCCGTCATCGTCTCGGTGGGGGCTCTACTCCATCAGCCAGTGGCCAGCATTTCTTACGATGACGATGGTAACGTCCGAGGCGATGAGCCTGGCCTGCGCACCAAGAGCGATGCCGAGCGACTTGTCGCCACCGATCGAAAGCACCGGGATGTGCAGCCGCGTTTTCGTAAGAGCGTCCTTAGTCTTTCTAGGTTTTTGCGCGTGGGGTGAATTCGTGCCCGGTCGGTCATTCCTCACTCCTCGAACTTGAGGGTTCGCTCTCGGTTCCGGAGCGAGTCTTCAAGGGTTCTCTTGTTTGGCCAGAGACTAAGCTAGGCCGCGGCCTGAGTGCGGACGTGGAATGCGCGTCGGCGCGTTGGTCCGAAGGGTGCGACTAACGGCATTGTCGAGAGGATTGCGCGTCCCGGCTTGTTCGAGGTTGGGCCGCGGAGCCGGCCGCGACATCGCGACGCGATGCGCCATCTGCGAGCGCTTCGCTGGTAGAACGGGGCCGAGGTTACGGTTTCCCGACGCTTGCCGCGACGCCGTCCGGATCCAGTATACCTCCGATGGTCCCTAGCAGCTTGCAAGCCGGATAGCTGAGGAACTGTACGTTCGCCTTGCCAGGGTCTGCTACGAAGAGCGCCGTCTGCGGCTTGTCGAGCGCAACGTGGAGTGGGTCGCTGTAACCGCTGCCGCACTTACCGCTCACAGCCTCATACGGAGGGGGAATGATGTCGACAGTACCAGCGGACTGGTCAGCAACGATGAGGTCGAATTCGTTGTCGACCTTCAGGCCGCCGGGCAAACCGAGCGTCACACCCAGCGTCGTGAACGAGCAATGGCTCAAGTTGGGCAAGAACTCGTCAACATTACCATCTCCAGTTAGCGGATTGTAGCCGGACACAAACACATCGCCGCTTGGGTCAACCGCGACGCCGGTGTTCGCGAGGTTAGTGACGCAATCCGCGCGCAGCTGGTTCGAAAGTTGATAGAACTCCTCGAGTCCACCCGCTTTGCCGTCGTTGTAATCAGCCACATAGATTCTGCCCGCTTTATCGGTGGTTACATCGACCGGATCGACAATCGCGGCGTCGTAAACGAAGTTAGAATTCTTGCCGCCGGGAGGATACTCCGTAACATCTTGGCCGGTCGAGTTGGCGACATACAGGTTTCCCTTCGAATCGTACCAGTCACCGTTCGGGTAATTTAAGCCTGCGGTAATTTGGTACTTCAACTTGAACTTGTCGTCGTAAATGTCAACGACGCCTGATCCATCGTCCGAGACGGCTAGGTCGCCTCGCGGCGGCAGTTTTACAGGCGGTACCTGCGATGGCGACCCGATGTGACGCAAACTCAAGAAACGCGGATCTGCGCCAGTCGCCCCGAGACCACTCCAGGGCTCCGTGCTGTGCGATTGCGTTTGTTCTGCGCGGTCGAGGAGAGAGGTCGGCGTATCGGAGGAAGCGCCGGCGGTACATCCGAGCAGCACGCCGACTCCCGCTGCCAAGAACGCCTTTAGAGTGACCGTGGGAATACGCATAAGCGGCCCTCCATCACATTCAGCCTGGCCCTCTCGCAGGCACCCGAGCGTTTCGGCAGCTGGCGCCGCGCCCCTGCGCGCAGTGCATTAGTGCGTCGTTCATTGCGAACGGTTCTCAATTCGCGTGGACAATTCAGATGTTCGTGCCTAGCATGAATACGGTGCGATCGACGTAGAGTTGTTCACGACCGCGGCCGCATGCTATTGTCCCGCGGCGTTTGCCCCCAGCGGTTCAGGTGCTGCGCGAACCACGGGACGAACCGCTCGAGATCGTCATCGTCGAGCTTCACGATCGCGCGCAGGGCCTCGCGCAGCGGCGCGCCCAGGGTTCTAGGAGGCCCTCTGCCCTTCTTCGGCGACCTCTGACACCTCGAAGCGCGCTTCCACCCCTTCTTCTCCTGTGGAAAACTCGGCGGCTCTTGCGTGTCTGAGAACTGCTTCTTCTCAAGCACGGCCAAACGACTTACCGCAAGAGAGGCACGCCGTCCGGATAAATCGGGCGGTTGATGATCGCTTCTAACGTCGCGGCATCGGCGTCAAGGACGAGTGAGCAGAGGCGGTCGAAGCTCTCCCGTTCGGCCTCGCCTTCTTGGAAGCGCGCCGTCTGCCGAAGATCTACCTTCGGCGGTGATGGGACGAAGCGGATGAACCGCCCGTCGTCATCTATGCCAGTAGTCACGAGACCCGCATCCTCGAAAATTCGGGTGGCGTGCGACACCGTCTCGCCCGCTACCATATCGAGGTCGAGCGTGCGAGCGACATCTTCGTAGCTCATGCGCAAACCATCTGGTCCGCAAAGGCCTTTCATCCCCAGATAGAGCTCGCGAAGCTTCCCAATCGTCGGTGCGTTCTTCGCAATGATGTAATCGTTGATCCGCCGATCGCCTGGGCCGAAGAGCAGGTGAATCGACGCATCCAGCCCATCGCGCCCCGCGCGGCCGGCCTGCTGGTTGAACGCGGTAAAACTAAAATCGAGATGGTACAGAAAGACATGCCGGATGTCCGGTAGGTCAATTCCCTCGCCGAACGCCGACGTCGCCGCAACGATTTTTACGCGGCCGCGACGAAAGAGGTCCTCGACTTCCGTTCGCTTACTCGTCGACACATGCGCATGATAAAACGCAATGCAATTCCCATACGACGATCGCAGTTCGTCCGCGATCTTCGTCGCTTCACTGCGCGACATGCAGTAAACGATTGCTTTGTCGTCGCCGCGAACCTTATCCCGGATGTATTGCAGCCGATCGGCCGTACCGCGCGCATCGACGACCCGCAAGTTCTCCCGCACTGTCGGATCCACGGCCCATCGCTCGATGCCGAGCGCCGACCGAATGTGTCCGAACACGCGATCGTTCGCCGTAGCCGTCAGCGCGAGCACCTGCGTCGCCCCGAGCGACGCGATGAACGCCCCAAGCGAGCCATACGCCGGCCGATGCCGCGAGTCGAACAAGTGGTGCGCTTCATCCACGACCACGAGCGATGGCCGGTTACACCGGCGCGAGAACGCTTCGCGGTGGTATTCGGCGAACTCCGGCGTTGAGAGGATGATATCCCACTCGCCGCTCTCGAGCGCCGCATCGAGCACGGCACGTTCTTCTCCATCGATTGCGCCGTTCGCGCGCAGTATGCGCACGCCGAGCGGCGCGAGCTTGCGCATAAGCACGTCGTGCTGGTCGTTCGCAAGCGCGCGCAACGGATAGAACACGAGTGTCTTCTCGCGGCGCTCGAGCGCGCGTTCCGCCGCCGGCAGCTGGAAGCAGAACGACTTGCCGCGCCCGGTTCCCATAACGGCCAGCGTGCTGTCCCCGGCGCGTACCCGCTCAAGCACGTGCGCCTGGGCATCGCGAACCGGCCGATCGCCGATGAGCGCACACCGAATCGCATCGCTCCCGGCGGCTTGCGCAGCCTGATGCACCGTCAGGGAGCGAGCAGGCCGATCGCTTAGGCGCCGCACATAGAGGTTCACGCCCGTGTGCTTGCCGCGCCGCCCACCGGTGACGCCGGAAACGTTCGCGACATACCGCTCGCCCGCGTCCATCTTGGGCGCTATTCGGCGCGCAATCTCTTTGCGCAGAAAACCCAACTGCAGAATGCCGAGGCGAACGGCGATAGCCATCGGGTCGACAGGGTTCTCGGGATGACGCACGAGATCGACAGCCTCGTCACCGCGCAACCCCGCAACGATATCTTGCCGGCCCTCGAACGACACGCCAACGATCTTCGTAAAGAAGCTCGACGCTTCGCCGATCGTCGCAAAGCGGTCGCGCTCGAGAAACTCGTCGCGACGCGCAAACAACTCATCGAGGATCGCATCAGCGTCGGCGTGCGGCGATGCATCAACGCGCGCAGCCTCAACCTGCGCCACCTCGCGCTGCGCAGACGCTACAACTCCGCCATCGTGGCCAGGGTGCGTGGCCTCTGCGACGGCCGGCCTCTCGACCTCCGCACTGGCGACTGCCGGCCGCTGGACCCTGATGCGCCGTCGAGTCTGCTTCGCATCGATGGCGAGGTTCAATTCCGGTTCGCTCTCGAGCTCCGCAAACGTCAACTCCGGCGTAGTCGTCTGCGTCCCAACTACCCGCCGAGCGGAGGGCTCGACTCGATCCACGAGGGCGTCAGTACCCGCCTCGAGCGCTTCCAACAACCGTTCGAATTCCGCTTCGGAGGCGGTTGGCGGCGGCAGCGCACCATCGCTTCCCGCTTTCGCCTTGCGCCGAACGCGCGCACCGGCAGCGGGCGGGCGCTTTCGGCGGGGCGGCGATTTCACACCGCTTGTCCTACATACAAGAACCCAAGCGGTGGAAAGCGTCGCTCAACCAGCGCAGCTCGTTCCGCGTCCACCAGCTCTGGCCGATCGATAAGCCACGAAACGTACGGCACCGCCACGAGCTCGCGCCGGGTGAAAAACGCATCTGCCGCAAAGAGCATCGCATCGCGCGAATGCAACTCGCCGTAGCGCGTAATCCAGCGCCGCCCGATCTCCGCCTGCGTCGCGTTCCACAAATCGACCGTATGCGGTTCCGGCCCGGGACCGTCCGCATGGCTGCGCACCCACGAAACCATCTGCGGCGATAAGGCCGCCCACGAAAACTCTTGCATTACGAACGTTCCGCCATCGATCAGCAGTGCCCGCATCCGCTCGAACACCGCACCCAGATGTGCGGTGTGATGCAGCGAGAGCCGCGCGACAACCGCATCGAACGGTTCGTCCGCAACGTAGTCCTCAATCGAAACCTGAGAACAGTGCGGCGTTGCGGACTCGCGTGTGTCGATCCCGATCGCATCGAAACCCAGCGCGCGCAAGCGCTCAACGAGCGCGCCATCGCCACAACCTACGTCGAGCACCCGGCCGCGCTCGAGCCGCGCCGTCAGCGCAGCAACGAGGTCGCCGTAGCGGTCAGCGGTCGGGTTTGCTTGTGGCGGCGTGCTCTTCGCCCGTGGCCGCGGTGGGCTCGCTGCCCTCGTCGAGGTTCAGCGAGATATCCTCGTGCCCCATCTCGAGCGCTTCATCGTGCAGTCCGGAGCGCTGCGCATCGAGCGGATCGATCTCGAGCTCACTGCTCTCAACCGATTCCTCTTGGTCGATATCCACGACCCGCACAACCGGAGCATCCGGGCGCTGCTTCTTGTAGCGACCGGGCGTGTTGCCGGACCGTACCTGCGCCTTGCCCTTCGCTCGCCGTTCTTTACGCGCCGCGACGACATCCGCGCGGCTCGTAGCCTCGCGCTGCGCCGATTGCTGCGCGCGAGCTTGTGCCACCGTACGCGGCGGCCCGGAAAGCGCGGCCGTCCGAGCCTGCACTTTTCGCGCCGCATCTCGCTTGCGCTTGGCTTCGGTCAAACGCACGACCAGCGGCGCTGAGTAGAAGATCGAGTGGTAGCCTCCGGAGATGATGCCCACGAGGAGCGCGAAGGCGAAGTTCTGTAGCGAGGCGCCACCGAAGAGCAGCAGCGCGACGAGCACGATCACAACGGTCGCCAGCGTGTTGACCGAGCGCGCCATCGTCTGCATGATCGACGTGTTGACGAGCTTGTCGAACGCCTCGCCCGGCATGAGCCGCAAATTCTCGCGGATCCGGTCGAGGATGACGATGGTGTCCATTACCGAGTAGCCGATGACGGTCAGCACCGCGGCGAGGAACGCGTCGTCGGCACGGCGCCCGGAGATCGCGTAGATGCCGATCATCATCAGCGAGTCGCGAACGAGCGCAACGACCACGACGGCGCCGAAGATGTAGTTCCACCCGAAGCGGAAGGCGATGTACACGAACTGGATCGTGATCGCGATGATGAGCGCGAGCACGGCTTTCTGTAGGTACTCGCGAGAGAGCGACGGCCCGACCGATTCGATCTCCGATTGTGGACGGTCGACGGCCTGGAC
>Ga0073928_10008044_pt1 | contig 13384 bp, 12 predicted proteins | sample PaiPotPPA55metaG_FD_76969 | JGI IMG/M metagenome (GOLD analysis project Ga0073928, IMG submission 76969) | Iron sulfur acid spring bacterial and archeal communities from Banff, Canada, to study Microbial Dark Matter (Phase II) - Paint Pots PPA... ...
CGCGGACGCGGCCGAGACCGCGGGTGTCGTTCGCTATCTGATGATCTCGTCGATGGGAGCCGACGCCGAGGCCCCCGACGACGCCGGAGATCCGGTATTCGTGGCGTACCTGCGCGCCAAAGGTGCTGCCGACGACAACGTTCGGGTACGGAAGGCGCTCAAGTCCACCATCGTCCGGCCGGGTCACCTCACCAACGCTCCTGGCACGGGCCGAGTTTCGATCGCGGACGACACGGGACACGGCAGCATCCCGCGCGAGGACGTCGCCGCGGTACTCCTCGCTGTGCTGGACGCCCCCGGCACCGGCGGTCAGACGTTTGAGGTGATTTCGGGCGATACGCCGGTGGCCGACGCGATCGCCGCTGTCGTGCCATGACCCTCGTCGGCCTCCGTTGCCGTACAGCAAAACCCGGACCGGCTGGTCGACGGTGTTCAGATTGTCCGCGTAGCGAGCGACAACGTGTCGGCGCTGCCGGTATGAAGCCCTAATGTCGCTGCTCGGCGGGCACACCGACCATAGCCGCCTCCGGCCCGCAGCGTTGAATCATAATCACTGAGCAAACAGTTCGTGGGTACATCTAGGCCGGGGCGAACACCGATTTGAACTTGTTGAGCGACTCGCGGATGTCGCCCTTGAGCGCGGCCGCGACCACCATGCCGATCGGGCCGAACAGCGCGGGGCCGCCGAGGTGCACGTCGAACGTCACCGTCGAACCCTCGCCTGAAGGTTTGACCTTGCCAATCAGCTTGACCTTCACGCCGCCCCTGCCGTCCCCGTCGAGTGTCATCGCCTCCGGCGGCTTGTAGTGGACGATGGTCCACTTGATCCGGTTGAGCATGCCCTTGACCTCGACGATCGACTCGATGACCGTGCCCTTCTGCAGGGTCTCGGGGATCGTGGACCGCCACACCCGGTGAATGGTGAGCCATTCCTTGTAGCGGGACAGGTCGGACGCGCACTCCCACGCCGTCTCCGGCGCGAGCGGAACATCAACGGAGACGGACAGTTTGGCCATAGCTCAGTTCCTCGGCGGAGCATTCTTGTCGACGGCGTTCTTGGGCGCCCATGGGCGTACCCTACCGCTGTCGCCAGAGGCGTCGCCGCTCGCCGAGAACCCTGCCCTGGACCCACCAGATCACCTCGATGGCGGCGGCCCCTACCACGCCGATTCCCAGCGCCAGCGACGTAAGCGCGATGTTCGAAGAGTCCAGCAGGAACGTCTTCTGCGCCAACGGAATAGAGAAGATCACGACGTACGCCAGGCCGGACATGGCGACCAGCGCGACCCGCCACCACTCGTAGGGCCGCGCCACGACGGCCAGCACCCACACCATCGTCACCAGCAGCGTGATCAGCGCGGCCGTCGACGCCTGAGTCTGCTGGGTCTGCGTCGCCTCGCGCCCGTGATAAGCGGCCAGGTATGAGATGAACGTCGCGGTGCCCACCGCGAGCCCCGACGGCAGCGCCGACGTCATCACCCGACGTACGAAGCCGGAATGCGCGCGTTCCTTGTTCGGAGCGAGCGACAGGATGAACGCCGGGATGCCGATGGTGAACCAGGCGGCGATGGTCACGTGGATGGGCTGGAACGGGAACGGCAGCGGATTGGTGCCGAACAGCTTTGACGCCAGGCCCGCCAGGCCCACCAGTATCGCGAGCAGCACCGAGTATACGGTCTTGGTGAGGAACAGGTTGGAGACCCGTTCGATGTTGCCAATCACTCGGCGACCCTCGCCGACGACGTACGGCAGTGTCGCGAACCTGTTGTCCAGCAACACGATCTGAGCGACCGCTCGCGACGCGGAGCTGCCCGAACCCATCGCGACACCTATGTCGGCGTCCTTGAGCGCCAGCACATCGTTGACGCCGTCGCCGGTCATCGCGACCGTGTGCCCGTGTGATTGCAGAGCATGCACGATGGCGCGCTTCTGATCCGGACGCACCCGGCCGAATGTCGTGTACTCCTCGAGAGTGTCGGCCAGCTCGTCAGGCTTGTCCGGCAGCTGGCGGGCGTCCATCGTCTCACCCTGCAGACCAAGGGAGCCCGCAACGGCCGCCACCGACACCGCGTTGTCGCCGGAGATCACCTTGATCGAGACATTTTGCGAGGCAAAGTAATCCAGCGTTTCGCGGGCATCAGCGCGGACCCGCTGCTCGAGCACCACCAGGGCGGCCGGGGTAACGGTGCCAGGGGCGTCTGGGTGGTCGACGGGCAGGTCACTCGAGCCGAGCAAGAGCACCCGCAGGCCCAGCGACCCGATCTGCTCGGCCTCCTCGGCGGCCGGCGACCCTGGCTCGAGCAGTACGTCGGGCGCGCCGATCACCCAGTTGCCGTGCTCGCCGTAGGACGCGCCGCTCCATTTGGTGGCCGATTTGAACGGCGCGGTCGCGGTGGCCGTCCAGTCGGGCGGCATCTTGTAGGCCTCCGAGATGGCCTGCATGCTCGGGTTTGGCCGGGCGTCGTCGGAGGCGAGCTGCGCAAGGACGTCGGCGACGGCCCGTCCGTCGAGCTTCTTGAGATCCGATACACGCATGCCGTTTTCGGTCAGCGTGCCGGTCTTGTCGGCGCACACCACGTCGACGCGGGCGAGCCCCTCGATGGCTGGCAGCTCATTGACGAGGCACTGCCTGCGCCCGAGCCGCACCACCCCGACGGCGAACGCGATAGAGGTCATCAGCACGAGGCCTTCTGGCACCATCGGAACCAATGCGCCGACCATCCGCAGCACCGATTCGCGCCAACCCACATCGGTGGTGAACAGCTGCGTGTAGATGATCAGCAGGCCGGCCGGGATGAGCAGGTAGGTGATGAACTGCAGGATCTTGTTGATGCCGCTGCGCAGCTCGGAGTTCACCAGCGTGAACTTGCTGGCCTCCTCGGCCAGCGTGGCGGCATAGGCCTCGCGGCCAACCTTGGTGGCCCGATACGCGGCGTTGCCCGCCACCACAAAGCTGCCCGACATCACGTTCTGCCCCACGTCTTTCGCGATCGAGTCGGCCTCGCCGGTGAGTAGGGACTCGTCGATCTCGAGGTTGTTCTCCTCGAGGACTTCGCCGTCGACGACGATCTGATCGCCGGGACCGATCTCGATGATGTCGTCGAGCACCACCTCACTGGGAAGCAGCGCGGTGGTGCCGGATTGCCTGCGCACCAACGGTTTCGCCTGCCCGACAATGGCCAGCTTGTCCAGCGTCTGCTTGGCCCGAAGCTCCTGGATGATGCCGATCGCGCTGTTGGCGATGATCAGCAGACCAAACAGGCCGTTGATGACCGAACCGGTGCAGAGCACGATGACCAGCAGCACACCCAGGATGGCGTTGATGCGGGTGAAGACGTTGGCCCTGACGATGTCGGACACGCTGCGGGCCGCACGCGTCGGCACGTCGTTGGCTTTGCCCTCGGCTACCCGCCGGGCGACTTCGGCATCGGTCAGCCCGGCGACGACGACGGCGGTCATCGGGTGAAGGTCCCCTTGCCGAACGTGTCGTAATACTCCAGCGTCAGCTTGTTGCCGTCGAAGGTGGCCTTGGAAACCGTTCCCGGCGGCGAGTATTCGGAGACACAGGAATAGGTGAAGACATTGCCGTCCCAATGGTCGAGGGGCACCGCCAGTTTCGTGCCCATGGCTAGCTGTAGCTTGCCGTCCTTCTCGGTGATCCGCGCCGGGCCCCAGTAGAAGTTGTTGTAGGTGCCGGCATAGGAAGCCGGTGGCGCGGCGGGGGAGGGATTGGCAGGGGGCTTCTGACCGACGAGCGAGCCCGTCGGCTGCTCCATCTGCTTGAAGATGGGGTCGTAGAGCTTGTACCAGTCCTCGCGCACGTCGCCGAACTGAACGAGGTCGGCGAATTCGGCAGTGAGCGCTTCTGGCACACCCGACGGCGTGGCGTTGGTCAGCGCGACGATCGCCACGTCTGCGGACGGCAGGATGACGAAGTTCGTGCCCGAGCCGAGTTCGAACGCTCCGGAGTGGCTGAGCTGCATCCGCGCCGCCGATGTCGAACCAACGTTGAAGCCGTAGCCGTAGAACCCCGACCGCATCGCGGGCTCGGTCGCGCGACTCGACACGATCTGTGGTGTCACCGCTGGCAGCAGCGCTTTCGGGTCGACGATCTGCTTCCCGTCGTGGCTGCCGTTGGCCAGTACCATCGTCAGCCAGCGCGTCATGTCGTTCACCGAGGAGCTCGCCCCACCCGCGGGGCCTTCTGCGTCGGGGTCGCGGATGTAGAGCGGCTGGTAACGGCCGTCGACGTGAATATGGCCGACCGCGCGGTCCGGCCTTGCGCTGTAGTCGGCGAACCGGAAGCTCGTCGACGCCATGCCGAGCGGACGGAACATCACCTCGTCGGCCAGGTCTTCCCATGGCTTGCCTGCGCCCGCCGCGACGGCCTCGGCGGCCGCTGTCAACCCGAAGTTGGTGTAGGCATAGGAGATTCGGAACGGATCGAGGGGCAGCTGCCGGAGCTGTTCGAGAACGTGTCGCTGGTCGTAGCCGAGATCCTCCAGCATGTCGCCTGCGTGGTCGGGCAGCCCGGAGCGGTGCGCGAACATGTCGCCGACGGTGACCATCTGGGTGACAACCGGGTCCGACAATGCGAACCACGGCAGCTTGGCGACGACGGGGGTGTCCCAGCCGATCGCGTTCGCGCCGACCTGGTGGGCGACCACCGTCGCGCTCACTGGCTTGGACAGCGACGCCAGCTGAAAGACCGTGTCCGGGTCGATTTTGTCGCCGCTACGCACGTCCTTGACCCCGAAGCCCTTCGCGTAGACGGTTTTTCCGCCGTGCACCACCGCGACCGCCAGCCCTGGGATGCCCGACTTCTTCATCAAGTCGTCGACGATCCCGTCGAGTCTGCCCACCGCCTTGTCGACCGCGTTGTCCGGCAGCGGCATCGCGGGGACCAACGGCGGTGGCACGGGTGACTGCGACTGGGCCGGAGACGGTGACTGCGACTGGGCCGCCGACGGTGGCGCCGGGTTGGCCGCGCGGTTGGCGTCGCAGCCCCCCACCAGTGTCAGGAGCACCACGATAACGGCCGCCCTGGCCAAAGGGTTCATGCCTGCACCGTATCGGTTGCGATTCAGATACCTGCCCACTCGGCGCAGATGGGTTAGAGCCGGTTAGAGCCGCCACCACGGGTCGAGCGACGACGTGGCGGGATCGACACGCTGGCCCGGCCTTGGCACCATCACGCGTACGTTCGCTGAATCCGCGGCGGCAAGCAGCCGCTCAACCGGTTCGGCCCACGGATGGGGCGCCAGCCGGAACGTCGCCCAGTGAATCGGCACCAGCAACCCCGAGCCGGCCTCGGCGACGTCGAGGTGCGCGCGGACGGCGTCCTCGGGGTTCATGTGGATGTCCGGCCACGCCGGGTGATACGCGCCGATCGGCAGCAGGGTCAGGTCGAAAGGCCCGTGGTCCATCCCGATTTCGGTAAAACTCTTGGTGTATCCGGTGTCGCCGCCGAAGAAGGCGCGGTGCCGCGGCCCGCGGATCACCCACGACGCCCACAGCGTGGTGTTGCGGGTGAACAGCCGACCGGAGAAGTGCCGGGCCGGCGTGCACACCAGCGTCAGTTCACCGATTTGGTGGCTCTCGTGCCAGTCGAGCTCGACGATGCGGCTCTCGGGAATCCCCCACTTGCGCAGGTGCGCGCCGACGCCGAGCGGCACGACGAACGGGGCCCGTTGGCTCCGGGCCAGGCCCAGGATCGTCTCGACGTCGAGGTGGTCGTAATGATCGTGGCTGATCACCACCGCGTCGACGGCGGGCAGCGCGTCAAGCGGTGCCGGGATCTCGTGCATCCGCTCCGGGCCCACGGTCTGCGACGGCGAGCAGCGGCGGCTCCACACCGGGTCGGCCAGCACGCGGTATCCGTCGACCTCAATCAGCGCCGAGGAGTGGCCGAACCAGCAGACCGACACCAGCGCCGAGGCGGCATCCGTTGGCGCGGGCACAGCCACCGGAATCGGGCTGGGCGGCCTCGCCGCGTCGCGCGAGCCGATCAGATCCCAGATGATCTTCCGCTGTTCCTCGCTGTCGAGGCTGATACCGGACGGCGGGTCGATGTTGACGAATGCACCGCCGGAGAAATTCGGTGATCGCCGAGCAACCGCCTCGATCTCGGCCGGAGACGCCCCAAGCGCCGCAGGCGCACCGTGCAGCGCGCGCAACAACCAGCTCCCGGCCAGCAGGGATGCCGTGCCGAATCCGAAGCGCAGCGCCGCACGCACCACCATCAGGCCCCCTGGAACTTCGGCGGCCGCTTCTCGATGCGCGCCACCTGCGCCTCGATGACGTCCTGGCTGGACCATGCCCTCTCGAACAACTCCTTGTGGTCGGGCCACTGATCCTCGTAGGCGCCGTCGTCGTTGAGTACCCGCTTCGCGTGCTGCAACGCGAGTGGCGCGAAGCCCGCGATCTCTGCGGCCCACGCCTGCGCGTCGGCCAGCGTGCCGATGCGGTTGGCCATCCCGGTCTGCAGCGCAACATCGGCGGTGAGCCGTCCCGCGGCCAGCAGCATCCCCCTCGCCCGGCCGGCCCCAACCAACGAGGTCAACCGGCGGATGCTCCAATTATCCAGCGCCAGACCATATTTCGCGACGGGGAATTGGAAATACGCATCGGGTGAGACGACGCGCAGATCGCAGATCATCGACAGAATGACGCCTGCCCCGATCGCGGGGCCGTTGATCGCGCCGATGACCGGGACCGGCGCCTTGTCGATGGCCAGGTTCAGTGCCCGGGCCTTGTCGGGCAGCTCCTCAGCCACACTGGAGGGGTCAGACAGGTCGGCGCCCGAGCTGAACACGTGGCCCTGACCGGTCAGCACGATGGCCCGGACGTCTTCGGCCGCGGCCTTCTCGACCGCCTCGCGCAGGCCGTCGACGAGCTCGCTGTTCAGCGCGTTGCGGCGCTCGGAGCGCTGCATCTCCAGGGTCATCACGTGGCCGTCGCGGGTCACACCAATCATGTCTCCACCCTATTAGCCTCTTGTCATGTGAGCCGGATCGGCGCCTTGGCGCTGCGCGACGCGGTGCTGGACGACGGGTCTTTCCGCAGCTGGGACGCCCCGCCGGTGGCGATCGAGACCAGCGAGGCGTATCAGCGCGAGCTGGCCGCTGCACGGGCCGCCACCGGCATGGACGAATCCGTGGTGACCGGCGAGGGCACGGTGTTCGGCCGACGCGTCGCCCTGGTGGCGTGCGAGTTCGACTTCCTCGCCGGGTCGATCGGGGTGGCGGCCGCGGAGCGCATCACTGTCGCGGTGCAGCGGGCGACGGCCGAGCGGCTGCCCCTGGTGGCGTCGCCGAGCTCGGGCGGCACCCGGATGCAGGAGGGCACCGTCGCGTTCCTGCAGATGGTCAAGATCGCGGCGGCCGTCGAACTGCACAAGCGGGCACACCTGCCCTATCTCGTGTACCTGCGACATCCGACCACCGGCGGGGTGTTCGCGTCGTGGGGCTCGCTCGGTCACGTCACCGCCGCCGAACCCGGCGCGCTCGTTGGCTTCCTCGGCCCGCGGGTCTACCAGCACCTCTACGGCGAGCCGTTCCCGGCCGGCATCCAGACCGCCGAGAACCTGCACCGGCACGGTGTCATCGACGGCGTGGTCCCGCTCGAGGACCTGCGCGCGACGCTGGACCGAACGTTGAAAGTGGTCGCGGACGCCCCGGGGTCGCCGCCGCCGGTCGCCGAGGCCGAGCCCCCGCCCGACGTGCCGGCTTGGGAGTCGGTCAAGGCGTCGCGGCGCCCAGACCGCCCCGGCGTCGGATATCTGTTGCGTCACGGCACCACCGAGCAGGTGCTGCTGTCGGGCACCGAGCGCGGCGAGGCGGCCACGATGATGCTGGCGTTGGCCCGCTTCGGCGGCCAGCCCGCCGTCGTCCTCGGCCAGCAGCGCGTCGTCGGAGGACTGGTTGGCCCTGCGGCGCTGCGGGAAGCCCGGCGCGGCATGGCGTTGGCGGCGGGTTTGCAGCTGCCGCTGGTGCTCGTGATCGACACCGCAGGACCCGCGCTCTCGGCCGAGGCCGAGCAGGGCGGGCTGGCCGGCGAAATCGCCCGCTGCCTCGCCGAACTCGTCACACTGGAGACGCCGACCGTCTCGGTGCTGCTCGGCCAGGGCAGCGGCGGGCCCGCGCTGGCGATGGTGCCCGCTGACCGGGTGCTGGCCGCACTGCACGGGTGGCTGGCTCCCCTGCCACCGGAGGGCGCCAGCGCGATCGTGTTCCGCGACGTCGACCACGCGCCTTACCTTGCTGCGGCGCAAGGCATTCGGTCCGCGGATCTGTTGCGCCACGGCATCGTCGACGCGATCGTGGCCGAACATCCCGATGCGGCCGACGAGCCGATGGAGTTCACCCAGCGGCTGTCGGCGACGATCGCTAACGAGCTGCACCGGCTGCGTGCGATGCGCGACGGGCAACGGCTGGACGCCCGGCTGGCGCGCTACCGGCGGATCGGTCTGTGAGCACGACGCTGCTGTTCGTGCACAGCCCCGTGGTCGGTGCGACGACGTGGACGGGGACCGCCGACGAGCTGCGGCGCAACGGTTTTCGCGCCGAGGTTCCCGATCTGACCGATGTGGTGGCGGCACCAGGGCCGTATTACCCGGCGTTGGCCGCAGCCGCTGCCGCCGCTGTCGACGGCGGCGCCGACCCGGTCGTCTTGGTCGGACACAGCGCGGCGGGCGCGCTGCTACCCGCGATCGCCGAGGCCGTCGGCGACCGGACGCGAGGCGCGGTGTTCGTCGACGCGATCCTGCCGCAGCCCGGACGCAGCTGGTTCGACACCGCACCAGCCGAACTGGCGGCGCACATGCGCGGCCTCGCCGACGACGGTCTGCTGCCGCCCTGGGACGAATGGCTCCCTCCCGGGTCGCTTGCGGAACTGGTGGGCGACCCGGCTCTGCGGCGACGGTTCGTCGCCGAGATTCCGCGACTGCCGCTCGCCTACTTCGACGAACTCGCGCCGCAGGCGCAATTCGCGGATTCGGTGGCGTGCGCGTTCGTCCGCCTCGGTGCGCCCTTCGACCGGGCGGCGGACAAGGCAGACCGGCTCGGCTGGTGGGTGGTCCGTCGCGACTGGGATCACCTGCGCATGCTCAGCGATCCGGCGGCGGTCGCCGACCTTATCGCGCAGGCGATCTCCGCAACCGGCCTCAGGTGATGGCATGCTGGCATTGTGGCGCCTGTCTTTGAATTCGCTGGCCACTTCTGGTGGCTGATCTTCCCGTTCATGGGTGCGATCGGGGGCGCCGTACGGGCGGTGACCGTGGCCAACGAGCGGCGGGCCCAACGACGTCTCGAGCGATTCCGCATCAAGCAGCAGACCAAGGTCGCGCTGGCCGAGGCGTCGGGCCGGACCCGCAAAAACGAGGCGGGTTACCAGCGCGAGATGACGAAGGTGCTCGAGCGCCACGACCGCACCGACGCCCGCTGGCTCGATTACGAGATCGACATCGCCAAGCTGCTGGACTTCCCGCTGATGACCGACATGCGCGATCCGCTGACCATCGCATTCCACAAAGCCAGGAGCCGCGCTGACTGGCTACGGCCCGATTCCGTCGAGGACATCCTGGGTGACCGCAATGCCCAACTCGAGTATCGCGACGCCGTCGGTGAGTACGTGGCCGCGTTCGACGTCGCCGAGTCGGAAGCGATCCGCCGGCGGCGCAGCGACTTCTCCCCCGAAGGACAGGAGCGGCTGGCGCGGGCCCAGCATCTGTTGCGGCTGGCGTCGGACAGCGGCGCGACACCGCAGGAGCGGCAGAGCGCCTACGCGCACGCCCAGAGGGAACTCGACGGGCTGATCGTGCTGCCTGCCACGACCCGCGCCAGCATCGAGAGCAAGATCGCAGGCGAGATCGAGGCCTGAGGCGCCCCGGCACGGCGTCGATTCGTCGGTCGCGGCGTCGTCCCCGGGACTAGACCCCCACCAGCGCCGCAAGCATCGCCAGGCACGTGATCAGGTCCAGCGGCAGGCGCAGCAGGCTGCGGTGGGTCCACCGGACCGCGGCGGTCTCGTCGACGGTGGCGGGGTCGGCCTTCTCGAATGCCACGGCCTTCGGGACGAGGTCGACCAGCGACCACACCCGCATCACCGCGTGGCTGACCAAGGCGACGAGCAACGCAACCCGCGCGTGCGCGTCACCCCACGCCACCACCAGCGTGACGATGAGCAGCACCTCGAAGACGGTGTGCACGGGAATCCAGAACCTGCCCCGTGAGACGCCGCCGTTGCGGGGCTGGATGATGCCGGGTCGCTTGGGCCACGCCGGGTCGACGACGAGGAGCTCGTACAGGCCTCCCCCGAGCGTGACGCAAGACGCGAGTGTCGTGACGGCGATCAGAACGAGAGAGATTGTCGAGCTGGCGTCACTGGTTGGTGGCGGCACAACAGATAGGAGATCACGGCCCATGACAACTACCACCCTTACAGCAGTTGAAGACTTCCCGCCTAAGTGCCTGCGACCGTCAATGTGGCGCCACTACGCAGCTGGAGTGTGTCATCGCCGATCTCAGGTACGAATGGCGATGTTTGCTTCGCGAGCACTCAACACCGTGGACGTACTGGTTTGTGTCGCGGTGGCCGAATGAGGTGTACCCCGATGCCTAGGGGACTGAAGAGATGAACCAAACCAGCGGCTTGACCGTCTGACTATATGTTCGGCCCGCCACCCAGACCTCGGTGGCGGGCCGGATCATTGCAGCGTCAGCTTTCAATCGCGCGCGAGTCTCTCGACCCTCGGATCGACCGGGCGTTTCACGGGCCGCCACGGCTGCCTTGGCGACGCTGACAACCGCTGACGCCCGCCAAGCCCGGCCGCATAACGTTCGGGCAATGGGTCGGGTGATCCCCGGCGTTTACTGGCAGCGACTCTTCATGTCGTGTAGCGGCTGGCGGATACCGGCGAGGTCAGATTTCGTCTGTGGGTTGTTGTCCAGGTACGTCTTGATTTGGTTACGGACTTGGTCCCTTGGCTGGCCCTTGAGGCTGGAGAAGTACGCGTTGACGTCAGGATGGGCGAACAGGTAGCCCGCGGTGGCCGCCGAGACATCGGACCTGGCTTGCTCGTAGTCTGCTGCCGAGCAGCCTGGCGGCGGTGGAGGTGGTGGGTCGGCGACTGCGGAGGGGACGGTACCGAACAGCATCGCGCCGGCCACCGCGCTGGCACCAATTCCGGCGGCTACTGCGCGGCGCGCGGCACAGACTGCGAGCAACATGGGCTGATCTCCTAAACTCTTGACGCTCAACGGAAAAGCTAGATAGCGCGGGTTACTCACCGCTAATGGTGTCCGCCCCCGCCGGACGTCCCGCCGCCCCCGCCGGACGGGTGCGCGGGTTGCAGCGGTGTGCCACCCCCGGCGGGGTTGAAGTACCAGTCGCCGTCGTAGGGGTACTGATCATCCGTCGCGGAAACCGGTGGGGAGTAATCGGGTGAAGAAGAGTTGTCGGGTACGATCGCGCCGCCCTGGCAAACGGCGACTGCGGGATCGCATGTGTCTGCGACGGCGATCGGTGCGGCCATGATCCCCGCAGCGACGCCGGTCGCCGCGAAAAGCGCCGCCACCCCATGTTTCCTTACCCGCACGACAGTTCCTTCCCCGCGCCGCATCTCGGCGATTGACCCGAGCAAAATACCACCGTTGAAAGGCATTTACCGGGGTGTTTTGAGTTTGTTCTCAGCGCGTTTACAGGACACGGACCCAGCACCTGAGGGCTCGACTACCCAACCGGCGCCACCCCTTTACAGGGGGCGTACTCACCCGCTGTTGGCCTTAAAACGGCGCTTAGCTGCGTTTTCGTCCGGTTGTTTTATCGCGGGCCTGCCAGATAGCGCTGAACCGTCGGCCCCAGCCAGGCGATCAGCTCATCGCGTGACATGCCGACGACCGGAGGCACCTGCAGGACGTAGCGGCACAACGCCATACCAAGGACCTGGGTCGCGACCAAGCCGGCACGGCGGGCGGGCTCGTCGGGATTGATCGTTGCGACGACGGGCAGCAACTGGCCCGCGAAGATCTCCCGCATCCGTTGCGCCGCTTCGGCATTCGTGGTGCTCGAGCGCAGCAACAACACCAGCGCTTCGTCGCCTTCCCATCGATTCATAAAGTGGGTAACCAGGCGCTCGCCCAGCTGGTCGCGGTCCACATCGGACAGATCCGGGATCTGCAAATCGAAGTCGGCCGCCGCGGCGAACAACTGGTCCTTATTGCCGAAGTAGCGCATCACCATCGACGGGTCGATGTTCGCGTCGGCGGCGATCGCCCTGATGGTGGCCCGTTCGAACCCGGACTCGGCGAACCGTTGCCTGGCCGCGGCCAGGATCACCGACTTCGTTACCGCTGAGGATCTGCCCATGCCAACAACTGTAGGCCAACAACTGTTGACATGGAGGAAATCGCGGCGCATAGTTATGCCAACAAGCGTTGGCATAACTCAGCAGGAGACGAAATGTATGACACCGATGTCCTCGTCGTCGGGGCCGGCCCCAGCGGACTCACGCTGGCCGCGTCGCTGGTCAACAAGGGTGTAGCGACGACCGTGGTGGACCGGCAGGCCGCAGGCGCCAACACCTCGCGCGCCGCCGCCGTCAACGCCCGCACACTCGAGGTCCTCGAAGACCTCGATGTGGCCAGGCGGCTGGTCAAGGAGGGGATCCGCGCGCCGCGGTTCAGCATCCGCGACCGGGCCCGCACGCTCATCCCGATCGACTTCAGCGAGCTGCCCACCGACTACCCCTACTCGCTGATGGTTCCGCAGTCGACGACTGAGAGGCTGCTGCTCGACCGGCTGATCGAGCTTGGTGGCTCGGTGATCAGGCCCAAGACGCTGACCTCGATCACGCAGGATGCCGAGGCGGTGACGGCCACGTTCGACGACGGCGACATCATCCGGGCCCGCTACGCGGTCGGCGCCGACGGCATCCACAGCACGGTGCGCCGGCAGGCGGGTATCGGTTTCGAGGGTGGCGCGTATGCCGAATCGTTCGCGCTGGCCGACGTTCGGCTCAGTGGCGACGTACCTGCCGACGAGGTCATCCTGTTCTGGGCCAAGGCCGGCCTGACGGTGGTGGCGCCTCTTCCCGGCGACATCTTCCGCATCGTCGCGCCGGTCGCCGACGCGCCGGAGCAGCCGTCGGCGCAGTACATCCAGCAGATCCTGGACAGCCGCGGCCCCGGCGCCGGACAAATGGTCGTCACGGACGTCATCTGGGGCTCGCGCTTCGGGATCCAGCACCGCGTGGCCGACAGCTACCGAGCCGGGCGACTCCTGCTGTCCGGCGACGCAGCTCACGTACACAGCCCGGCCGGAGGCCAGGGCATGAACCTGGGCATCCAGGACGCTGTAACGCTGGCCGACGCCCTGGCCGACGTGC
>Ga0073928_10008045_pt1 | contig 13384 bp, 18 predicted proteins | sample PaiPotPPA55metaG_FD_76969 | JGI IMG/M metagenome (GOLD analysis project Ga0073928, IMG submission 76969) | Iron sulfur acid spring bacterial and archeal communities from Banff, Canada, to study Microbial Dark Matter (Phase II) - Paint Pots PPA... ...
ATACCTTGCTGGTGGCGATGCGCAGATATCGGGCGGTGGTCGCCAAGCTGCGATGGCCGAGCAGCAACTGAATGGTGCGCAGGTCGGTGCCGGACTCCAGTAAGTGCACCGCGAACGCGTGACGCATCGAATGCGGGCTGATGGGCTTGCGAAGGCCGGACAGCCGGCGGGCCTTTTGACAGGCCAGTTCCACAGCACTGCGGCTGATCGGCTGACCGGGCATATCCCCTTCAAACAGACACCCCTTCGGGTGCACCGCCCGAAAGTAGCTGCGCAGGGATTCCAATAACTTGCGGGAAAGCATCACATAGCGATCCTTTTGCCCCTTGCCTTGTTCTACGCGGATGACCATGCGCTGGCTGTCGATGTCGGTGGGCTGCAGACGGACAGCTTCGGAAATGCGTAGGCCGGCCGCATAGCAGGTGGTGAGGATCGTGCGGTGCATGGTGCTGGAGATGCAACTCAGGAACTGCAGCACCTCTTCCGGACTCAAAATCACGGGCAGCTTTTGTGGCTTCTTGGGTGCTGGAATCACGTCTGCGAAGGACCAATCCTTGTTGAGTGAGACCTTATAGAGGAAGCGTAGCGCAGAAACTGCGATCAGCACGGAGCACGGCGCCAGTTTCTTTTCGTTGGTCAGGTAGACTTGGTATGCGCGAATGTCCTCCGGGCCCAACTGCTCGGGGGATTTGTGAAAGTGGCGCGCAAAGAGCACGACCTGTTGCACGTACGACGTTTGGGTGTTCAGTGCCAGATTGCGCACCTGCATGTCTTCGATCATGCGTTGTCGAAGCGGTGTCATGACAAACTCCTTTACGAGATGGAATTTTGCTGCAAGCAGCCCTTCCATGATTTCGCAAAAAGGGGTTTGTCGAATCGGAGAACAGGATGGCGCAATCAGCCGATGTGCCAGCCGCGTCCGTTTTGAAACGTGAACCTACACGATACCGCGTAGCGGTTTAGTCCAATGCAATCTATGCCAAGTACTGGAAAGAATGTTCATCCCCGAGGAAGCGCTCGATGACGCGATCAGGCGCCTACACGATTACGACAGGCGTTATCGTCATGCCCAATTCATGGGCACGGCCGAAAACCTGTCAAAGCGCAAGCCGGCCAAGATTACATAACCTTGCTGCCACAGGTCGTATTCCGGTGGCCTAAGACCCATTAACGTCGTAGCGAAAAGCCCGCGATGCGCATGCGGGCTTTTTCTTTTGGTCTGCTTGTCCACCGTCCGTTACCAAAATTGGCAGATGTGCCATAGTTTCCCTACTTTGCAAAGTTCTGCATTGTGCTATGCTCCCCTTACCACGATCAAACCCACCATGCAGAGAGTGAATTGAGTATGGCGGATGAGATCGCTTTTAGGAGGAGAGCGCGTTAAGACGCAGGTAGTAACTGCGACTCGTGTTTGCGTTGGAGAGCTTTTAGTATTCGGGACAGAAGCAGGCTCCAAGTCCGATGTATGTCCCGTTGTGGGCTACCATCAAGCATTTGTCGGCGGAATGCGATCAGATCGAACGGAGAATTCAGCGCAACCTTCAGAGATTTTCCGGTAAGCACCCTGTCCGAGGTTAGCGAATCGACGATCTCACGCCTTTCCGGCACGATGCTGGTTTTGTAGGCTAAATACGCGGTATCCGCGCGTCCGAGGATTTCAAGCAGCTCATCTGCTGCGTCGCGCTTACCGCTCTCCCAACTCGCCAAGGCCTCCGCAGTTTGCAGGCGCTCCGCCAGGAGCGCTGTTTTTCGTTGCTCGAAAACGTCTTTGTCAATCAACCGGTCAATGTAGGCATCGGTGAGACGGTTCAGCCGTTCGTCAGCCTGACCGAGCTTCAGCCGCAAACTGTTGATTGCAGATTCCTGTTGTTGGACCCGATCTGCTTTGAGCCGCGTGACCTCCTGCCGGCAGTGCTGCTGCTCATCTGATGACAGGCGAAGTGCGAGGAAGCGTTCGAGCAGCGGTCCCTCGACAGACTCTTCTCGGATTGCCGTGGTAGGGCACGTCCTAGTGTGGCAGCGGTAGTAGACAAAGCCCTTGCGGGTTTCGCCGATAAGCGTGTAGCCGCAGGGTCCGCAGCGCAAACGACGGCGGAACAGGAAGTCGTGCCGATTGGTTCGGGTGTTGGTCCTGCCGTGCAGAATATCCTGGACGTGTCGAAACATTGCGGTGGAGATGATCGGCTCGTGAGCACCGGTGAAGGACTGTCCAGTTACTTTGATGTTGATCAGGCCAGTGTAGAAGGGATTGTTAAAGAGCTTGGTCAGACCGTTCATGGTGATCTTCTTGCCGCTGCGCCCGTGCAGACCGATCCGCTCGGCCTCCGCCAGCACACCGTGGAAATTGACGCTGCCGGTGGCGTAGGTCTCAAACAGGTGCCGGACCAGGGGCGCGGTCTTAGGGTCAGGCTCCTTGGGCTTGCCGCTGCCAATGTTGCGGTAGCCCAGCGGTGCCGGCATGGGCAGAATACCCTGCTTCAGACGACCGTAGAAACCCTTCTTGGTTTCCTCCCGCAGGTTACGGATAAAGTCGGCGGCGACTACCGCTTGAATGTCGGCGGACAGGCGGCCGCCTCGGGAATTGAGGTCCAGGCCTTCGTTGGCGAAGTGAACCTCGACTCCGCGGTCAATGATTTCTCCGAGATCAGCCCAGTCTTTAAGGTTTCGGGCAGAACGGTCAATCTTGTGAATGAGTACGCCACGTGCCTTGCCAGCTCGCAAGAGCTTGAGCATTTGGTTAAAGATTGGCCTTCCGCGTTTGGCTGCGGTTTCCTGTTCTTCAAACCATTGGATGATCTGAAGACCATTCTTTTGGGCGTAGCGCTGGATGGCTTCTCGCTGTTGCTCCAGGGAAACACCCTGTTCGCCCTGCCGAGCCGTGGAGACGCGGATGTAGGCAAAGTATTGGTTCATGGTATTGCATGTTGGTTAATTATGGGGAAGTCGACCTTTCGTTCGGATGTTAAGATCATCGCCGGAAAGAGTCAAATCCCCGCGATCAGTGCGGTTAGGCCACGGTTTGCCTTCGGCTTGCAAGCGGTCGTAGATCCGCACGATCACCGCCACGTAGCGCCTGAGGTTGTTTTCTGCCACGGCTAATTCTTCCTCAGCCATGTGAGGGTAAAGATCGCGGATGGTGATGGGTCTGTCGTCTTGCATAGCCCAGACACCCTAGCCCATATATTTAGATTTGCAAAGGCGGGAAAACTTGGCACTCTTGCCATGGCAGGCAAGGTAGCCGGATTTTCCCGCCTTTACTGTTTGCCCGAACAGCGCCATCATCTGCCCATGTTGCTCAATGTTGTCTTTGAATTTATGGCGGAACTGATGCGCACTCTCCTTGTGGATGAGTCTGTTGAACGTGTCAGCTCAAAGGCCAGGAGCTTGCGCCTACCCCGTCGCCTGCGCGGGATGCAGCAGGTCCGGCGCCATATTCACCGCCAGTGCCGACGGCGACTTTTTGACAAGTTATCCACATGAGTACCGCCGGGCATGGCTCTTCTGCCAACTTTTCCCTACTTTGCAAACCCAACACAATTGCTACAGTGACCTTACTCAAAAATAAGGAACAGTCACTATGAGACAAAACAAACAGCAACATCAACATCAAAACATGCTCGACCATTTTCGAAGGAGGATGGGCTTTACGCTTAGGCACGTCGCCCGCCTGCTTGGGCAGCAGGACACTTCAGCCCTGTCGGACTACGAGCGCGGCGACCACATGCCGTCGCTGGTGAATGCTCTGTGCCTGGGAATCATTCTGCGCGTACCAGTCGAGTTTTTGTTCCCGGCCCTTTACGATAGGCTGCGCAATGAGATTCGGGAGAAGGAGGAGCGGCTGGCCAAACCGGAGCAACCTACCCTGTTCTGAAGCTGGCATTTTTAATCATGACCAAATACCATGACTAACATTCTTGATCGGGTTGCCAGGAGTTCCTCCTCTGCCCAATACAGCCAGTTTCAACCAAGCGACCAGGGCGAATATTTCGCCTTAAGATTGGCCCAGAAGCTGGACGATGCCGCCGCAGCCCGCCACTACGTCGAACTCTTGGAGCACTACTCTGAGGCCCAATTGCTCGTGGCCTATCGTCGCACCAAAGCTGCCGGCTCCCATCTTGAGTGCGCCCGCAGCTTCCATGTAGAGCTCAAACGGCTGGAGGGCAGAAACGGCAATGGCTCCCCAACCCGGCGTTTGGCGGCAATCCGGATTGAACGTCGGGCGGTAGCCGTCGCCATCTTGGAGGGCGGGCACTTGGCAGCGCCTCCGCAGGTACGCCAGCTTTCCTCGAATAGCGACAAAGCCCTCGGCAGCGCCGCTGCCTTTATCAGCCGCATCCTGCAAAAGTACCCACTGGGCACGGCGGCCCTCGAAACCATACCCTGCGAGGACGAAGTTCTGAGGGGCGAACTGAGCCAAATCATTTCTCGCGTCCTGGTTGAGCAGAACGTCGGTATCTGGGAGATATCAAAGCTGGACGTGCTCGGATCGTTTGGCCACCCGCGCCCACGGTTCCGCAAGCAAGTCCGCCGGGTTATTTCCACAATCTGGCCCGGCGTTAACGGCGGCTTTGGTTCTCCTCTGGTCAAAGACGCTCTGGCCCTCGGGCTGTACTGCCAGGTCGAACGCCTCTTTAACCTTTAACCAAAGAACCCCATGGTTGGTCCCCTCGCCTATATCGGCGGCAAGAATCGCCTGGCTGCCAAAATTATCGCCCTGTTGCCCGAGCACACTGCCTACGTGGAACCGTTCGCGGGCGGCGCCCAAGTCTTTTTTCACAAGCGCCCATCCGAAGTTGAAGTGCTCAACGACCTGGACGGAGAGATTGTTAACCTCCTGCGGGTCTGCCAGTGGCACCATGAAGAGCTGATCCGGTACTTGAAATTCACCGTGGCTAGCCGCTCGTGGTTCGACCTGCTCGCCAAGACTGACCCGACCACGCTGACCGATATTCAGCGCGCCGGACGGTTCTTCTACCTCCAGAAAAATTGCTTCGGCGGGCTTGTGGTCAAGCAGCATTACCACTATGCCGTGGTGCAGTCCCCCAATTTCAATCCGCAGCGGTTGCCGACCGTCATTGCCAGAGCTCACGAGCGCCTCCAGCGGGTGCAGATCGAATCCCTGCCCTACCAAGAAATTTTGGAACGGTATGACCGTCCCACCACCTGCTTCTACATGGATCCGCCATACTGGCGGCGCAAGCTCTACCGCCACAACTTCAGCGACCAGGATTTCGCCGAGCTTGAACAGCGGCTGCATAAAATCCGCGGCCGGTTTCTGCTTTCCTTGGACGATCATCCCGAGGTGCGAAAGTTGTTTGGAAGCTGGCGGATTACGCCCATCCAGATCGTCTACACGGCGCAGCGCCGCCCGACGCAGCGCTATGGCGAACTGCTCATCAGCAATTACGAACTGCCGGAGGAAGGTGGACAGCAGCGGTGATTCATCTCCGGCACGCACACATGCGTGACACACTTTTTAAGATTCTTTACCTGCCTTATTTTTCATGGACGATAATGAACTTAGCGGCTTGCCGAAGGACGGTCTGGCGCTCAACCGCATCTACCACGCCGACTGCCTTGAAGGCATGAAGAGCTTGCCAGATCGCACCGTGGACATGGTTCTTTCGGACCCGCCCTACGGCGTAACCGCCAATGCCTGGGACTCGATCATTGACCTGGAGCGGCTGTGGGCCGAATACAAGAGGATCATCAAACCCAAAGGCGCAATCGTGCTGACCGCCCGCTGCCCCTTTGACAAGGTACTCGGCACGAGCAACCTTCCTTGGCTCCGCTATGAATGGATCTGGGAGAAGTCGCGGGCCACCGGCTTCTTAGACGCCCAGCGCGCGCCCATGCGGGCGCACGAGAACATCCTGGTATTTTGCGACCGCTCTCCGCCCTACCATCCGCAGTTTGAAAAGGGCAAGCCGTACAAGAGCACCCGCAAGGCCCGCTATGACGCCAACACGGGCAGGCACCTCAGGGCTGCCGTCTCCCACAATCCCGGCTTCCGCTACCCCCGCAGCGTTCTGCATGTGCCGTCCGAGTCAAGAACCATCCACCACACCCAGAAGCCGCTGGTGCTGTTTGAATACCTGATCAAAACCTATACCAAACCCGGCGAGTTGGTGCTGGATAGTTGCATGGGATCGGGCACCACGGCCGTCGCCTGCCTCAATACGGGCCGCAACTTCATCGGTTTTGAGCTGGATCATCAATGCTTCAATGCTGCGGAGCGCCGGCTGCAAAACCATATGCGCTCAGTGCAAGCCGGTCCACCCCAGCACGGCATGTCCGCGCAAACCTGCGCGCCGCGGGGGTCGGCGGTGGCACGGGCCACATCTCGGACGCTTTAGGAGAGAGAATAATATTATGCGCGCAAGACGGGCGCCGCAGCCACTGCCTGCCGAGATCAAGAGCGATGCCTAAAGCAAACCTCCCAAGAGGAGATTTTACGCCAGAGCTGCTTGAGTTTCGTTTCGTAATTGACTGGCTGATGGAGGTGGGCGTTTCCTCTCCCAGGCTGGCCGCCCTGTTTAACACCAGCCCGGAGAATATCCGGCGGCTCAAGTTTCTTGCGCTGCGCCAACTGGAGCCCGCCCTTATCACCTTTGTACCGGATTTGGAAATGGTCCCCTCAACCGCCATGCACCGCGGGGTCGGTATCCGCAGCCACAGAGAAATACTGCGCAGATCGGATAAGCCCAGTCCCACTTTGAGCTGGCTCGACGAGCAAATTCAGACGGAGTTCGAAGCCCACCGCCAAAGCTACGACTTCCTAGGCGGAGCAAAAAGCCTTCTGCGGCTGAAGCAAAGGCTGGGGCACATCTCCGAAGCGCGCCGCATGGCGTTAGCTGGAATTTTGGAGCAGAAGATCTCCTGGTTTTTAGTCCACAGTAGTCTGACGCGTTCCGCCATCAGCCACGCCAGCAGAGCGCTCTGGCTGCTTCAGACAGCGTATTACAGAGAGAGCCACAAGGACGACGTACGGGAATATATCAAGGCCGCCTTAATTGCCTCACATGCTAATCTTTTGGCCGGCAGGCCCGCTGGCACCCTCGATATTCTTGAAGTCATTCGCGATGCGGCACAAGCCATCAGCGCTCCGCTCGGTTCGGATTACTACCGACAGCGCGGCGTGGCTCTGTTCCAGCTTGGCGCCAAGCATGATGAGCAGGCCAGGGCCTCCTTTGAGCGATCAGAACAACAAATGATGCGACTTGATGAGGGCCAGCAAGCTGAGGTCATCATGACCGGCAGGCGCCACATCAACCTGCTGGGCAAGCCTGACTGGGATGGCGCTCTGGAAGTTGTGAAAACGGCCAGTCGCAGATTCTCGCCGGAAAGTCTTGAGCTGTCCATGACCCGAAACTGGGCCGCCGCTTGCGGCTTTCTCACTGACGACAGCCAAATTCGGCGGCAGGCGCAGGAGTTAGCCCTGGCAAACCAGGCTCCAGCCAAACGGTTCGGACACCAAGTTACTGCCTCCAAACTACTCTCCATCACGCCCGAGCTGGGCTTATCTCGCGGCCTTCAGGCGATCTGGGTGCGCAAGAGTCTCTATCAAAATCCCTTCCGTTTCAAGTAGTTAGCAAAACCGTTACGAATTTACCCCCGGATGCTAGTTCCCTAAATTCTTTATCTCGCCGACCCTGGGACTGTTAGCGCAGTCCTTATGCCACACGACGATTTGGAAAGTTTCAGATTCAGTTCTTGCCGGGGCCTCTACGGCGGCGTGCAACAGATCAGCACGGGGCGCCGCAACGGCAAGCCCGCAATTTTCTTTCCGCGCGATATCACCGAAGCCATTGAGCCGCCCAGGCCCACGCCAGAATTCTGGGAGCAGGAGCGCCTATTCGTCAACCTAACGCCCCTGGAGCGCCAGACTTGGCGCAAGATCCTCGGCGGCCAGTCCATCGCCAGCATTGCCAAAGAGGAGGGCATCTCCCGCGCCGCCATCTACAGCCGCATCCAGGGCAACCGCAAAGGCCAGGGCGGCATGATCGCCAAGAACGTCTGGTGCCTGCTGTGGTGGCGGCTTAGGCAAAAACTATTCACCCGAGAAAGTTATGTTTGAAAATCTCTTCGCTGCCGCCTGGAACAGGGTGGCTGCCGCCCACAAATCGAGCGCCGAACCAAACTCGGGCCTGGACTTAGGCTTCTTGATCGTTGACGGCGAGATCCAAAAAAGGCGCGCCTATCTGCCCCAGCAAAAACGTGCCGAGCACGTGGCCATCCTGGGCAAGACCGGACAAGGCAAGTCCTACTTTCTTCGCCATCTCAGTCGCCAGGACATCCACGCCGGCCAAGGCTTCGTATTTTTTGACCTGCACGGAGACGCCTCACCGTTCTTGCTTCAGACCATTGCCGCCGAAGAACGGCTTAGGCGCTGTGACTTCAGCGACAAGCTCATTATCATCGAGCCTGCCGATCCCGAGTACTCGGTCGGTCTCAACGTCCTAGAAGCTTCCGAAGGCTCCAGCGACTATGTCCAACTGGCAGAGTTCGCCCAGATCCTCAAGGCCCGCTGGCACCTGGACTCGTTTGGAGCACGCACCGAAGAACTATTGCGCAACGCCCTGCACGTTTTGGCTGACAGCAACCTGACGCTGCTGGAGATGCCGGCACTACTCAGCAACGCCGCCTTCCGTGCCACCTGCCTGCACAGAGTCCAAAGCCCCGAAGTTGTCTCTTACTTCCAGAGCCGGTTTGACACCCGCAGCGAGGCCATGCAGGGGGTTTACCGCGACGCCATCCTAAACAAAGTCTCGGGCTTCACCACCGACCAGCGCTTCCGCCACATCTTAGGCCAGCAGCGTTCAACCTTTTCTCTGAATGCGGCATTGGACCGTGGCCAGTGGGTGATCATGAATTTGGACAAGGGGCGCCTGGGCGAGCAGGCTACGACCTTGGGCAGCCTGCTGTTGACCAAACTCAAGAACGCCTTGTTTGCCCGTCGCCGTAGAAGACTGTTTACCTTTTACTGCGACGAGATCCAAAACCTGGTGGCTTACGACAGCGGCCTGGATACCTTGCTCTCCGAAGCCCGCAAGTTCGCCATCTCGGTGGTCTCGGCCAACCAATTCTTAGAGCAGTATCCGCCGGCCATGCGCGCGGCCATCCTGGCGGTGGGCACGCACATTTTCTTTCAGCTCTCTGCCGCTGACGCCGAAAAGATCGCCTCGGCCTTAGACGGCGGCAAGCGTTTGAGCGAAGTCCTTAAGAACCTGCCCAAGCGCCGCATGGTTATCAAAAGCGGCTCCCAGCGCCAGCAGCAAGTCCTCGTACCTACCGTGTCGCTGCCGGAGGGACTATCCGCCGATCTTTACAACCGCTGCCGCGCGCGCTGGGCCAGACGGCGGACCGATGTGGAAGCCGAAATCCGCCAGCGGGCGCAGCAGGCCAGGCGCAATGCCGGGGAGGTGCTCGATGAGTGGGACTAGGCAAAAAGGACTGATACTCCAGGGCCGCGACCGCCGCCTGCTCGAGGAACTCGGCCTCATGCGCATTATCGACCGCGAGGCCGCCAAGATAGTAGCCGGCTTTAATTCCACCACCAGGGCCAACACGCGCCTGTTGATGCTGACCCGCGGAGGGCTACTGCGCCGGTTCTTTGTCGGCAGCGTGGCTTTCGGTCGCAAGGCGGTCTACACGCTCTCGCCAAAAGGCGCGGCACTGGTCCACGCGCAATTTCCCGGTATCCAGAGGCCAGCCGAACGCCTGGTCGTGGGAGACAGGTTTGTCGCCCACCAATCCCTGGCCAACGACATTTATATTGCCGCCAAGTACCGCCCGGCTCCCGATCCAAGTTACCGGCTGGTGCGCTGGCTCAACTTTGGCAGGGAGCTGGCCGAGGGCATCAAGCTCAAGCCTGACGGCTACTTCGAGATCCAAAGCGGCGGCCAGAACCGGGCGATGTTCCTGGAGGTCGATATCGGCAGCGAGCCGCTTCAAACCTGGCAGGAAAAAACCGGCTACTACCTGCAATTGGCCCTGTCCGGACAATTCCAGCAGCGGTTCCGGCAGCAGAAGTTCCGCGTGCTGGTCATCTGCACTTCAGACCTGCGCCTGCGGCACGTGCGCAGCGTGGTCGGCAAGCAGACGGACAAGATCTTTTGGTTTTCGACTTTTGAATCCATTAACCGCCGCGGCTTCTGGTCGCAGGTCTGGCTCCGGCCAACCGGCGATCAGTCTATGGCCCTGCTTTGAGGAACCAAATGCGCTACTGCAACAATTGCCATCGCTTCACTGTCGGACAGCCGCTCTACTGCAACTTCTGCGGCCGGTCCTACGGCGTCAAGCTCTGCCCGCACCACCATCCGAATCCCCGCAATGCCGAAAGCTGTAGCCAGTGCGGCTCCCGCGACCTTTCCACGCCCGCACCCCGCACTCCGCTCCTGCTGCTGCCGCTGGTCTGGCTGCTTACGGTTTTGCCCGGATTACTGCTGGCAGTAGTCTCGGCCGCCTTCGTGTTCGGCCTGGTGCGGACCCTGCTGCTCAACCAGCAGCTTATGTTTCAAGCTGTCATTGCCGGCTTGATGCTCACCTTCCTCTGGTACCTGTACATGCACTTACCAAAATTCCTACGGCAATTCCTCGCCAAACTATTCACCAAGTCCAAGCGTGACGATCATGGCCACTAAAACAAATAAAGGTTCCTTATCCTCACCGATTACCCCGGTACGACCACGGCGCAAACCCGCGCCAACACGCGGCTTTCCGGCGCCTTCCCTCGGGCAACGCTGCCCTAGCCATTGCCCGGGCCAACGTGGGCCAAACGTGGGCCGACAGGCGGCGGTTTACGGGCAGTCCCTGGGGCCGCTCGGGCTGCCCCTGGATATCCGCCAAGCTGCGGCTGTGATCGGCTGCTCGCCCTGGACCGTAAGGCAAAAGCTCATCCCCATGGGCTTACCGCGCTTCCGGTCCGGGGCCAGCGGCAAGCTGATCTTTTACCGGGATCAAGTTATCCGCTGGATCGAAAACAAACAGAAGGAGGACTGAACAACCAAGTGAGCCTGTTTAAACGCGGCAATGTCTGGTGGTCTTATTTTTTCGTCGACGGTGTCCGGCACCAGCAGTCCACTGAGACTGCTAATAAAAAGCAGGCCGAGACGATCGAACAAAAGCTGAAAGAGGAAGTCACGGCCCGACGCTTTGGCCTGGTCCAAGCCGATCCGCACATGAAATTCGGCGAGGTAGCGGCCAAGTTCATCGCCAGCGGCATCGCCAAAAAGCACCACCTATACCACCTGAAGTTCCTGCTGCCGTTCTTCGCGGACGTCCCAGTGCTGCGGCTCACCAAGCCCATGACCGAGGAATTCCGGCGGAAACGCAAAGCAGAACCCATCATCCGGCCAATCAAGGATGCCACGGTCAACCGTGACTTAAGCGTCCTGCGCCATATCCTGTACTGGGCCGTTGACGAGCGGCTGCTGGAGGTTAATCCTCTGGCCCGGCTCAAGATGGCCCGCGAGCGGCGCACCCGGCGCCCGGTGCTCAGCGTGGCTGAAGAGCAATTGCTCCTCGGGGCCGCGCCGCCGCACCTCTACGCCATGACCATGGCCGCCCTGGACACCGGCATGCGGCGGGGCGAGATCACCAACCAGCTCTGGGAGGACATCGATTTCCCAAGGCGCGTGTTGTTTGTCACCCGCTCAAAGACTCCCGAGGGCGAGTCTCGCGAGATTCCGCTGACAGCCAGGCTGTTTCGGTGGATCTCGGAAAACCGGCAGGGCCAGGGCCCCGTATTCGGCTACCACGGCGAGCAAGTCCAATTCGTAAAGCGCTCGTGGAGCACCGCGCTTAAACACGCGGGCATCCGCCACGTCCGTTTTCACGATCTTCGGCATACCTTCAACACGCGCCTGATGGAGGCCGGCGTCCTGCAAGAAATTCGCATGGCGTTGATGGGCCATTCCGCAGGCAGCAAGGTGCACGCAATTTACACCCACATCGAGTTGCCGGCCAAGCGGGAAGCTATCGGCAAACTCGAGGGCTGGGTAAACCAGCAACAGCAGCAAATCACAAAACAGGAGAATGACAATGCCAGTACCGAAAGGGAGCGATCCCAAACAGACGGAAGTAAAAGCGCCTCCGGCTCCCAAGACAGAAAAGCCGGAACGCAAAGCGTGGAAGAAGAAGACGCCCGTTGAGGTGGTCTTGGAACAAGCCGACAAGCTCAAGGCCGAGATTGCCGAGATGGAAGAAGAACTGAAGGCCAAGCGGCGGCAACTGCAGAAATTCGAAGAAGCCAAGAAGCTGTTTGAGGCCGTCTAGTCATGCCGCTGCTGGACGACCAACTCCGAGGTCGCCTGCCGCCGCTGAACGCGCAGGAGGCCGAACCCGAGCCCATGGTTTACGCCAAGTTCTACCTGCCCGGCACAGCTTGGGCCTGGTACGTGTTTGAAGGACGGCCCGAAGGGCAAGACTATGTGTTCTTCGGGTTCGTCTCAGGCCGGGAAAGCGAGTTCGCCCAATTCCGGCTGTCCGATCTGGAGGCCATGCGCAGTCTGATCGGTCAGGAGGTACAGCGCGACCTAACTTTCCAAGAAGGAAGGCTCACTGATGTTGTCCCTGCGCCTGAAGACTAAAAGGCGCGTACTTAGAGACCAAGTTACCCACTTGGTCTCTTTCTTTTTGAAACTACTTACACCCTTCCGCTTTACTTATATATAGAGGGAGCTGGTAAGACGGTTTCCTCTCAAATCTAACTTAGAAAACCAAGGAGCAGCTTATTATGAAACATCTGTCAGTAGTGGTGGCCGGCAGCGGCCAGATTCGCGACGTGCAGATCCAGCCCGGTACCACAGCCGGGGACATTCTCCACCAACTCAACCTCCCGGATTACCTGCTGAGCAAGGGTCCAAACGAACCGTTCTTCGCCACCGCTGAGTCGGTCTACGACAAGGTCAAGGACGGCGAGAAGATTTTCGCCTCCACTAAGGCCGAGGTCGGCACAGGGGTATGCGCGTAAGGGACCTCGGCAACCGGCCTGCCCCCGACTCACTCCGCCAGCTATTTGCGCGGGTGGTACGGGGGCACGGCCCCGCAATTCCGGTTCAGCGCCGCCAGATTCCTTACTGGCAGGAGCGGGGCTGGACTCTCAAAGGCCGTACCTATACCGGCAGCTACCGAACTCCCTACTGTGCGTTCTATGGGCAAATCACCGAGCACCGCGGCGGACACATTGATTTTCTGCTGTATAACCCCAGCGACGAGATCCGGCGCCACAGCCATTGGGTCTGTTTTCAGCACCGGGGCAATGACTGGTATATGGTCCACATGGCCAAACTGCCCAGGGACGTCAGCTCGGGAGTCTTGACCATCGAACGATTGATAACGGAGGCTTACGAACAACAATGAGCACTAAGCACCTCGAGGAAAA
>Ga0073928_10008047_pt1 | contig 13383 bp, 12 predicted proteins | sample PaiPotPPA55metaG_FD_76969 | JGI IMG/M metagenome (GOLD analysis project Ga0073928, IMG submission 76969) | Iron sulfur acid spring bacterial and archeal communities from Banff, Canada, to study Microbial Dark Matter (Phase II) - Paint Pots PPA... ...
ACCAGCGCGGTGTCGAGGACGATGGCTCGGTCGAGCTCATCCTGCGCCCCCTGCAGCTCGACGTCTCGGACGAGCACCCAGGTGAGCGCCCCGCTGAGGATGAGGCTCACGGCGACGATGCCGGCGGCGGCGGCCAGGAGGCGGAGGCGAAGGCTCAGGAGGTCCCTGCCAGCTCCAGGCGGTAGCCGACGCCCCACACGGTCTGGATGCTCGGGTCGGTGATCCCGGCGCCGGCCAGCTTCTCGCGGACCTGCTGGATGTGGACGTCGACCGTGCGCGTGTAGCCGGGAAAGTCGTAACCCCAGACCATGTCGAGCAGCTCGCTGCGCTGGAACACGCGCCCAGGATGCCTCGCCAGCAGCGCCAGCAGGTCGAACTCCTTGGGTCGCAGCTGCACCCTTGCCTGCCCATGCCGAACCTCGTGGCGCTCGAGGTCGACCTCCAGCTTGCCGGCGCGGATGAGCTTGGGCTGCTCGGGCTCGATGTGCGCCCGGCGGAGCAGCGCCTTGGCGCGCGCGACCAGCTCTTGCGGGTGAAACGGCTTGGTCAGGTAGTCGTCCGCCCCGACCTCGAGACCGACGACCTTGTCGGTGACCTCGTCGCGGGCGGTGAGCATGATGATCGGCACCTGGCTCTGCTTGCGGATCTCCTTGCAGATGGTCAGGCCGTCGGTGCCGGGCAGCATGATGTCGAGCACCACCAGGTCCGGCTTGAGCTGGGCGAACCGGGTCAGGGCCTGCGCCCCATCCCCCACTCCCTCCACCTCGTAACCCTCACGCGTGAGGTACAGGCGCGCGAGCTCGACGATGTGCGCCTCATCGTCGACGATCAGTACTTTCGAGCTCACCGCGGGCATACCACCAATAGATCACCATCCCATCAAACCGCTGTCGCGCTTACGTGATGGAAATGTAAACGCGCTCTCGGCGGGTTCGGTTCCCCGACGGCCCGATTCCGCACGTCTGGCGCCCAACGTTCCGTTCGCCGGAGCTTGAGGCGCACGGTTGGCACCCACCAAACGTGCGGAAACCCTTACCTCTTGGCTGTGCGGGACGATCGGTTGGGCTCCCCTCCCCTTCGGACTTTGGGCCGGTGCGGAGCGGCAGGGTGCTTCGCCGGCTTGCGCTCGCCCGCCCGCAGCACGAGCTTGATCGGGTTCCCGACCAGACCGAACCGTTCGCGGATCTTCTTCTCGAGATAACGCCGGTAGGAGAAGTGCAGGAGGCCGACGTCGTTTACGAACATGACCACCGTCGGCGCCTCCGAGCTGGCCTGCGTCGCGTACCCGAGCCTGAGCCGCCGGCTCTGGTAGCTCGGAGGCGGATGCTGGTCGAAGGCCTGCCTGAGGACCTTGTTGAGCTCGTTGGTCGGCATCTTCACCCGCCGCTGCCCGACCACCTCGAGCGCCACCGGAAGGATCGAGCCGATCCCCTCCTTCGTCTTCGCCGACACCGCGACCACCGGCGCGAAGGACGCGAACTTGAAGTCGCCCAGGAGCGCCTTCTGCCAGTACGCCGCCTTGCGCATCGCCGGCTCGACGAGGTCGATCTTGTTGACGACGATGACGAGCCCTTTCCCCGCATCGAGCGCATAACCGGCTACGTGCTGGTCCTGGTTCTGCACGCCCGACGGCGCCTCGACCACGAGCAGCACCACGTCGGCCCGCTCCATTGCGCTGATGCCCCTGAGGAGGCTGTAGCGCTCGATCTGGTCGCGGCTTGAGGACTTGCGCCGGATGCCCGCCGTATCGACCAGAACCACCGGTATGCCGTCGAAGACCAGCTCGGTGTCGATCGGGTCGCGCGTGGTGCCGGGAGTCGCGCTAACGAGAGCGCGCTCATCGCCCAACAGCGCGTTGAGGAGCGACGACTTGCCGACGTTCGGGCGCCCCATGATCGCGAGCCGGTCGGCCGAGCCTTCGCTCGGCGCCTCGTCGTCGGCCGGCGGCAGGCTCCCGACCAGCTGGTCCAGCAGCTCGCCGACGCCCAGGCCGTGCTGCGCCGACACAAGGGTAGGCTCGTCGAAACCAAGCTCCAGCAGCTCGTGGGCGAAATGCCGCTCACTCGGCGAGTCGGCCTTGTTGGCCGCGACTATCACGCGTCGGTTCGAGCGGCGCAGCATCCCGGCGATGTCGCGATCGACCGGCGTGAGGCCCTGCCTCACGTCGAGCATCAGCAGGATGACGTCCGCCTGGTCGATCGCGATCTGCGTCTGGGCCTCGATGGCCGCCCGCGATTCGTCCTTCGCCGAGTCAAGGTCGAGGCCGGCCGTGTCGACGACCGTGAACTCGCGGCCGCGCCACTCCGCCACGCCGTACAGCCGGTCTCGGGTCAGGCCCGACTCAGAATCCACGATCGCCTTGCGCCAGCCGAGCAGGCGGTTGAACAAAGTGGACTTGCCCACGTTGGGGCGTCCCACGATGGCGACGATCGGTCTAGGCACGGGTCAATTAGACGGTAAAGCGCCGCACGACCACCGTCGAGACCGATGGAATCGGCCTGAATTGATGGGATCAGGGAACCAACCCGAGGCACTGACGTTGGGACGGATTCGGTGCAGAATACCGAGACAAAGCCGTCAAAGTCGGCGACTGGGGTGATCAGCATGCGCTTGTTTCTGCCTGTCTGAGCGCGGAACCAGGTCAACGATGTGCGCTTCGCGCCTCCGGGTAGTTGTGAGTCGCACGACTGCAATCGTGTGCGCCGGTCTGCTCTGGCAATCAGCAGTGCTGCCGGCGCTGGCGGTCTCTTTGAGTTGGTCGGTAATACCAAGCCCTCACCAGACCACTCCCGAAGGAGGCCTCAACGGCGTCGCGTGCGCCACAAGCACCAACTGCGTCGCCGTCGGTCAGCACGTGAATGCGCTGGGCATGGGGTCGGCCTTAGCGGAGGTGTGGAACGGATCGACCTGGTCACTCTCTTCTCCCCCCAGCCCTGGCGGCGACACGAGCGTTTCTCTGGCCAGCGTGGCATGCACATCCACGGCCGCGTGCGTGGCAGTTGGAACAGCCGGCGTCCAGACCACCTCATCGACCCTGGCCGAGACCTGGAACGGAGCCCAATGGTCGATTCAGTCTTCGCCCAACCCCGGCGGGGCGTCGTACAGCGCCCTCACATCGGTTTCATGCTCTTCTGCCAACGCCTGCGAGACGGTCGGGTCCGCATACGTCAGTGGAACAACCTCGGCCCTTGTGGAGGCGTGGAACGGTACCCAATGGTCAATTCAGTCCACACCTAGCCCAGTTGGCTCGACCACCAACCTGACTGGCGTCTCATGCACGTCGGCGAGTTTCTGTACCGCGGTCGGTGCGGCGTACGACTCGATCACAGGCGCCCAGTCGACTCTGGCTGAGACGTGGAACGGCACGCAGTGGTCGTTGCAGACGACTCCGAATCCGGCCAACTCAACGGCCAGCCTGAGTGCGATCTCATGCACCTCTGGCATTGCCTGTACCGCGGTTGGTGATTTCTCGACCGCGACTTCCACCGGCCTGCTGGCTGAGGGCTGGAACGGCACGGCGTGGACCATTGAGACAGTCCCCAGCCCGACGGGAACGACGGGCACACTTGTCGGTATCTCCTGCACGTCCGCCACCGCCTGCGTAGCGGTCGGGAGTGCAGACGACGGAACTAACATTGCGACTTTGGCGGAGACGTGGGATGGAACCCAGTGGTCGATCCGGTCGACCCCTAACCCCGCCGGACTACTGGTGTTTCTGAACGCCGCTTGGTGCACGTCTGTCGGCATGTGTATGGCGGTGGGCGCCACCGACGTGAACAGCAGTCCGAGCAGGAATGTGACATTGGCCGAAGCCTGGGACGGCACCGTATGGAGTATCGAGTCAACTCCCAATCCGAATGGGGTCATCCCCGCCCTCCTGTACGCGGTGTCGTGCTCCTCCGGCACTACCTGCACGGCCGTCGGAGGCCACACGCCGCTGGCGGGAGCACGAGGCGATACTCCAGGGCTGATCCTGGTTGAAACTTGGAACGGCAGCGCTTGGGCTGTGGCAGCCGCTCCCAATCCGGCAGGGGCCACCCAAGCCAACCTGGCCGGAGTCTCGTGCGCTTCAGCAACGCTCTGCACGGCAGTCGGGGCCTACGCGGCGAACGGAACTCTCGTCACCCTCGCTGAGGCGATGAACGGAACCCAGTGGGCGATACAAGCGACCCCCAATCCGGCCAATCTGGACGCTGAGCTCTCGGGGGTCTCCTGCATTTCTGCCACTGCATGCACTGCCGCCGGAACGTCAACCGACCCGAACACCGGGGCAACAGCGACCCTGGCCGAGATATGGAACGGTACGCAGTGGGCGATGCAGACGACGCCCAATCCGGCCAACATGAGTGCCGAATTCTCGGGGGTCTCCTGCACTTCCGCCACTGCCTGCACTGCAGTGGGAACGGCAACCGACCCGAACACTTTTGCCTCAGCGACGCTGGCTGAGATATGGAACGGAACGCAATGGTCGATACAGACGACGCCCAATCCGACCAACACGAGCTCTGGACTCTCGGGCGTCTCTTGCACTTCCGCCACCGCCTGCACCGCAGTCGGAACCGCGTACGACTCGGTAACTGGAGCCTCTGCGACGCTGGCTGAGATGTGGAACGGTACTCAGTGGTCGATACAGACGTCTCCCAATCCGGCCAACATGTATCCAGTACTGTCAGGAGTCTCGTGCACTTCCGTCACCGCCTGCACCGCGGTCGGCACCGCGGTCGACTCCGTAACCGGCGCATCGGCGACGCTTGCCGAGAGGTGGGATGGATCCGTTTGGTCCATTCAGACCACCGCCAACCCGGCACGGGCCGCGGTCAGCCTGGCTGCGGTGGCGTGCGCATCTCTCGTCTGCTTCGGCGTCGGTTATTACTCCTACCTGCTAACGGTCCCCATAGCCCTTATCGAAGGGCCTCGGCAGTCAGTGTCCCAATCCGGGCCACCGTCGCCATCGAGCCGAAGCGCTGTCAATCAATCTGGGTCCGCTTCCCCCCCGCCCCGGATCGTTGACTCGCCAGTAGTCAGCCCTTCGAGGCGTGAGAATGTCAGCCGGAGCGTCGAGCAAAGCTCGCCCTAGCGCCGGATCCGGGATTTCAGACGATCTCCAGGGGCTCAGGGTGGAAGGGACCACCGTCGTTGTCGGCCACGAAACCGTTGACGTCAACCGGCTCGCCGTTGGCCACGGAGACGATCACGTATACGTAGCCCGCCCACGCCCGCTCGGTGTCGAAGCGCGAAGCCTGCGCCGGGTGGTCCGGGTGGCTGTGGTAGTAGCCGAGGATGTCTTGCCCGTTCGCGTCCGCCTGCTTCTGGATGCGGATGTGGTCGCGCGGGTCGATCTCGTAGCGGTCGCGAGCCCGCTCGACGATGATGTTGCGCGCGCGCCGCGCCTCGGTGGCGGTTCGCCCGCCTCGAGGACCGACCAGGATCCCGCAGATCTCATGCGGGTAGCCCTCCGCGCCGTGCGCCTTCACCGCCTCGAGGGCCGCGCGAGCGATCTTCATCGTCCGCCGTACAGGCCTGTCGACAGGTAGCGATCGCCCGAATCCGGAAAGACGGTCACCACGACGCCCTCCTTGACGGTGCCGGCGAGGCGCCTGATCGCCCATAGGGCCGCTCCACTCGAGTGGCCAACCAGCAACCCCTCCGAACGCGCCACTGCGCGGGCCAGGTCGTAGGCGGGCTCGGTGGGACAGAACCACACTTCGTCCGCCAGACCCTCGTCCCAGATTCGCGGCACGATCGCGGTCGGCAGGTGCTTGAGCCCCTCCAGGCCGTGAAACGCGTCATCCGGTTCGACGGCGATCGTGTGGATCGACGGGTCGTGCTCCTTCAAGCGCCTGGCGGTTCCGACAAACGTGCCCGTCGTGCCGAGGCCGGCCACGAAGTGCGTGATCCTGCCCGGTGTCTGCTCGAGCATCTCGATCGCGGTGCCCTCGTAATGGGCGCGCGGGTTGGCGGGGTTGGAGTACTGGTCGGGGTAGAAGTACGTGTCGGGATCCTTCGCCACCACCTCGCGCACGAGGCGGATGGCGCCGTCCGAGCCCTCGCCCGCATCGCTATAAACGATCTCCGCGCCGAATGCCTCGACCAGCGCCTTGCGCTCGGAGCTCACGTTGCCCGGCATCACAAGCTTTACGCGGTAGCCCTTGGCCGCGCCGACCAGCGCGTACGCGATGCCGGTGTTGCCCGAGGTCGCGTCGATGATCGTCTTCTCGTGCGTCAGGGCTCCCCGGCGCTCGCCGTCCTCGATCATCGAGAGCGCGGGCCGGTCCTTGACCGAACCCCCGGGGTTGAACCACTCGGCCTTGGCGTAGACCTCCAGGTCGGGAAACTCGCGCTCGAACAGGCGCACGCGGAGCAGAGGTGTGTTCCCGATCTGCTTCGTTATCCCCGCGGCCACCGTTCGCTGCACCGTCAAAGCATAGGAATCAGGGCTGAGGGCTCGTCGATTCCGTCCTCTAGGTCAGCAAATGGATGGCGGCGACACCGAACACGGTGAAGATCCCGCCCAGGGCGTAGCCGATCAGCGACCGCCGGTAAACCGAGCCACCTTCGGGCGCGAGAATGTTCAGGACCGCCTTCCCGATGAGAAACCCGCCGCCCAGCACAGCGATCGACGGATGCCGGCTCAGCACCCCATACAGCAGCACCACGCTGAACACGAGCACCTCGACCAGCTGCAGCAGCGTGTAGGCGGACACCTACGGCTCGAGCGCCTGGGTGAAGTCGGCGACGATATCCTCTGCGGCCTCGATGCCGACCGAGACGCGGACCGTGCCGGGGCCCACGCCGAGCTCGGAGCGCTCCTCGGGGGTGAGCCCGCGGTGCGAGGTGATCTCCGGATAGGAGATCGTCGTCTCCACTCCGCCCAGGCTGGCGGCGAAGACGGCCATCCGGAAGCGCGACATCATGCGCTGCACCGCGGCCCGCCCGCCCTCGAGGTTGAACGCCATCATCCCCCCCGCTCCCTGCGGCAGGATCCGCCTGGCCACGCTCGCCGACGGCGAGTCATCTAGCAGCGGGTGGTACACCTTGCTCACGCCCGGCAGCGAGCGCAGCGCGCGCGCCAGCGCCAACGAGTTGTCGCTGTGGCGGCGCATACGGACATCCAGCGTGCGCAGGCCGCGGAGCGCGAGCCACGCGTCAAACGGCCCGAGCGTGGCTCCGGTGCGCACCGAGCGCGAGCGCGCCGCGGTGATGAACTCGGTCCCGCCTACGACCACCCCGGCGACGAGGTCCGAGTGGCCGCCGATGTACTTGGTGGCGCTGTGCATCACGAGGTCGGCGCCGAGCTCCAGCGGCCGGCACAGGATGGGCGTTGCGAACGTGTTGTCGACCAGCACGCGCACCCCACGGTCGCGGGCGTGGCGCGCGATCGCCTCGATGTCGGCCACGCCGCACAGCGGATTCGTGATGGTCTCGATCAAAACGACAGCGGCGCCGTCCAGAGCGCGGCGCGCGGCTTCGAGGTCGGTCAGGTCGACGAAGTGCGATTCGTAGCCCGCCGGTTCGAGGTCCTGCCGCAGCAGGGCCATCGTCCCGCCGTACAGCTCGCGCGTCGCGACGATGGTGGCCGGTCGCGGCGCCAGCGCCAGGATCGCCAGGTGCAAAGCGGCCATGCCGCTCGCCACGGCGAGGCCTGCCTCAGCGCCCTCCAGGTCGGCCACGGCCCGCTCGAGCATCGCGCGGTTCTCGTTCGAGTTGCGGCCGTAGTAGTGACCAGGCCGCTCGCCGCGGGCCACCGCGTCGTAGTCGTCGAGGTCGTCGTACACGTGCACCGCGGCGGTGCTGATGGGGGGTGCGAGGGGGGATCGACCGGTGGTCTCGCGGCCGGCATGCACCGCCCGCGAACCGAGCTTCACGGCCGGTTGGTCGCTGGTTTCACGCCAGGCTCGACGCCTGCGCGTAGTAGGCGCCGGCTCCGAGCTCGTGCTCGATCGCCAGCAGGCGGTTGTACTTCGCGACCCGCTCCGCGCGCGCGGGCGCGCCGGTCTTGATCATGCCCGCGCCGGTGGCGACCACCAGGTCGGCGATGGTGGTGTCCTCGGTTTCCCCGGAGCGGTGCGAAATCACCGCGGAGTAGCCGCCGGCGCGCGCGGTGTCGATCGCGTGGAGTGTCTCCGTGAGCGTGCCGATCTGGTTGACCTTGATCAGGATCGAGTTCGCGACTCCGCGATTGATGCCTTCTTCCAGCCGGGCGACGTTGGTGACGAACAGGTCGTCGCCCACGAGCTGGATCTTGCCGCCGAGCCGATCGGTGATGAGCTTCCAGCCGTCCCAGTCGTCCTCGGCCATCCCGTCCTCGATGCTGATGATCGGATAGCGTCCGACCCACGCTTCGTACAGGTCAACCAGCTCGGCAGCGCTCAGCGTTTTGCCCTCGCCCACGAGCCGGTAGGAGCCGTCGTGGTAGAACTCGCTGGCGGCGGGGTCGAGCGCAAGCGCGACGTCGGCGCCCGCTTTGTAGCCGGCCTTCGAGATCGCGTCGACGATGAGCTTGAGCGCGTCCTCGTTGGAGGCCAGGCTCGGGGCGAACCCGCCCTCGTCCCCCACCCCGGTCGCCAGCTTCTGCGCCTTGAGCACGCCCTTCAGCGCGTGATAGACCTCCGACACCGCCCGCAGCGCTTCGGCGAAGGACGGCGCCCCCACCGGGCAGACCATGAACTCCTGCAGGTCCACCGAGGTGTCGGCGTGCACCCCGCCGTTCAGGATGTTGGCGAAGGGCAGCGGGAGCAGGTGCGCCTGGGCGCCGCCGAGGTAGCGGTAGAGCGGCATGCCCGTGGCGTTGGCGGCGGCGTGCGCCGCGGCAAGCGAGACGCCCAGCAGGGCGTTGGCTCCGAGCCGCGACTTGTCCTCGGTGCCGTCGAGCGCGATCAGGGTGGCGTCGACCGCGGACTGGTCGGCGATGTCCTCGCCGATGAGCTTTGGACCGATCTCGTTCAGGACGTTCCAGACCGCCTTCTGCACGCCCTTGCCGCCGTAGCGCTTGGGGTCACCGTCACGCAGCTCCAGGGCCTCGTGCTTGCCGGTCGAGGCTCCGGAGGGCACGATCGCAGTGCCGCTGCCCGTCTCGGTATGGGCGGTGACGGCGATGGTGGGGTTGCCTCGAGAGTCCAGGACCTCGAGGGCGCTCAGGCCGGTGAGCTGAACCATCCGATCGGGAAGTCTAGCGTCGGCCTGACGCTGAAGCCGTAGTCGAGCAGGGTGGCGGCGTCCTCTGCCGAGCGGCCGGTGTCGTTGAGGACGACCACGATCAGGTGCCTTCCATTGCGCGTCGCCGTGGCGAGCCAGCAGCCTCCCGCGTTGTCGGTCAGGCCGGTCTTCAAGCCGGTTACGCCGGGATAGCTCCAGAGCATGCGGTTGAGGTTCTGCATCGGGAACGCCTTGTGCGTGTCGGTGGCGGGGAGCGTGATGGTCTTGGTCCCGGCTATCGCCGCGAGGTTGGGGTAGTACTTGTCGAGGTAGGCGGCGAGGTGCGCGACGTCGTGAGCCGACATCCCGTGACCCGCCGCGTCGAGCCCGCTTGGGTTGACGAAATGGGTGCTCGTCAGGCCGATGCTTTTGGCTTTCTGGTTCATCTGGCGGATGAAACGTTCGCGCGGCACGATGCCTTGAGCCAGCGCCTCCGCGGCGTCGTTGCCGGAGTCGAGGAAGAGTCCATAGACGAGCTCGCGCACCGTGAGGCGCTCACCCGCGGTGATGCCCATCAGGCTCGGCTCGACGTGCGTTGCGGACGGCACCACGGTGACCACCTTGTCCAGCGAGCCCGCGTCGTCGACGGCGACGATTGCGGTCATCAGCTTCGTCAAGCTGGCCGGTGCACGCGACGTCTCCGGGTCCTTCATCCACAGCACGGTGCGCGCATCGACATCGACCAGGTACGCAGCCTGGGCGGGGATGGGCAGGTTGGGTTGATGGTGGACGGCCAGCCACAGCATGGAGAAGTCGAAATGGTCGTAGTTCGCGGGCTGTGGCGCCGTTGCGGTTGCCGCCGGATGGAAGGCGAGGGCGACGGGCGTGTGTCGACCGAGCACGGCGACAAGCCCGGCCAGCGATCCGGCCGCGAGCACGACTCCGATGAGGGCGAATGCGATGAGGTCGCGGCTCCTGCGCCGGCGGCCGCGCATGCGCGGGATCCCCGTTAGTTCGACGTTGGCCAAGACGTTGGAACCCCCTGGGTTAGTACTGCTCCGGGGATATTACCCGACAGCGTTTCGCCCGTTTTGCCCAAGACGTGCTTATCTCTCCCGCTCGATTCGCCCGTTTTGTACAAAAAGCGCGCGCTCGGCTTTGAGTTGTATTGCTCGAGATACTGGCGCGAGGAAAAGTGGAGCTTGCTCTCGGCGTGGCAGCGGCACCTTCCGGAAGGCGCTGTCTTCAGTGGTCGGACCGCTGCCGCGATTCACGGCCTCGACTTCAACCCGGCGAATCCGGTCGTGGTCATCGTTCCAGGTGCGCGAAGCCCTAGGCGCACATGGCGCCCGTTTAGTGCAAGACAGATCGAATACTCGCGGTCATGGCGCCGTTCAGCGCAAAACGGACGTTTAGGGAAGGCAGCTACTTAGACGCTGATTGCGGCGCGTACGCCGGCGCCGGCGGCATCGCCGGGATGGGCGACGTGGTCGGTTCTTTCAGACGCGTCGCGAGCTGGTCGCTGGCCGCTTCCATGGTCTGCAGGGCCGTCGCCGAGTCCTTCGTGTTCATGAACACCGGCTGGCCGTAGTCGTAAATGCGGTACGGCTTCCACGTCGCCGCCACGAGCTGGGTTCCATAAAAGGTGTAGGTCCCGATCACGCCCTCGCGCGTCTCCTCCGACCACATCTGGTCGAAGACGAAGTTGCCGTGCGCGTAGGTGATCAGCTTGCCGTGGTAGATCTCGATTCCCTGGTACCAGTGCGGGTGGTTGCCGATGACGATGTCCGCGCCCCAGTCGATGGCGTCGTGGCCGATGACGACGGGGTCGTCGGGCGTCGGCACGCCCTTGTCCGGCATCGGCTGGCGCTCGTACTCCTTGCCCCAGTGGAATTGCACGACCACGATGTCTGCCTGCTGCCGTGCCCGCGCGATGCCCGCCTTCAACGCCTCCTTGTCGATGGCACGGCCCACGCCGTTGAAGCCGATGAAACCGAACTTGATCCCGCGCACGTCGATCACCGCCACCGGCCCGAGACCCGAGGTGAGGATGCCGTGCGAGTTGAGCAGCTGCTGGGTCGAGTTAATACCGGCCGCGCCGTAGTTCGACAGATGGTTGTTGGCGAGGTTGGCAACGTCCGCGCCCATCGCAGTCAACCCGCCGACGAACCGCGGATCGCCGCAGAAGGTGAAGCTCGAGGCCGGGCTGACGGGGCAGCCTGCAAACAGGGGCGCCTCGAGGTTGATGTACGTGATGTCCGCGTTTTTCGTGTACGCGGCTGTCGGCCGGAAGGGCCACAGGTAGTCGTGCCGGACAGCCGCGAAGTACGCAACGCCCCGGGCAGGGATCACGTCGCCGGTCACGAGCAGCGTACGGATCCTCGAGGGATCCACCGGCGCGGTGTACGTGGGATGGAAGAGCTCCTCCAGGCTGAGGGCCGGCGGCCTTCCCGTGCGATCGGAGAAGGACGGCTGGTCCAGGCGATCGAGCGCCGGCACGATCACCGGCGCGGCCACCGGGCCGGTGGTAGAGACCGGCTGGATGCTGTCGACGCAGGCCGCTGCCAGCGCCATCACCGCCACAGCGATCGCCACGTGCCTCACTTGCGCACCGGGAGCGACGAGAGTATCTCCTCCAGGGCAAGCAGTCGAGCCACGTATGTCCGGACCGGCTCCCCAAGCTCGCCGCTCGCCCGAAACAGCGCCTGGTTGCCCTCCTTGCGCCGCACCCTGAGCATCTCGTCGTGCTGAGGATCGAGCTCCCCCTTGCGGACCACCGCGTCGACGATGCTGCCGAGCCACGAGGAGTAGAGCGCCACCTCCTGCACGCGAGGATCGTCGGCGTTCGAGGGAAATGGACTGTGCACATGCTCGTTCCAGAGCCGGCGGAGCCTGGCGACCTCTGGAGTGAGGGCCCTCAAGCTCCCGCTTTGAGCTGGGCCACGACTGCGTCCGCGACCTGGCTCGTGCCCACGGCGGTCGGGTCGTCTCGCCTTTCCTTCAGGTCGTACGTGACGTTCTTGCCCAGCGCGATGACGTTGGCGATCGCCGCCTCCATGGCGTCGGCCGCGGCGTGCTCCTCCAGGTGGCGCAGCATCAGCACCCCGGACAGCATCACCGCCATGGGGTTCACTCTGTTCTGGCCCGCGTACTTGGGCGCGCTGCCGTGCGTGGCCTCGAAGACCGCGCCGTTGCTGCCGATGTTCGCACCGGGCGCCAGCCCGAGCCCGCCGATCATGCCGGCGCCGAGGTCGGAGATGATGTCGCCGTACAGGTTCGGGCAGCACAGGACGTCGTACTCCCGCGGGCGCAGCACCAGCTGCATGCACATGTTGTCGACGATGCGGTCCTCGAATTCGATGTCCTTGTTCCTCTCCGCGACCTGCCGGGCGACGGCGAGGTAAAGCCCGTCGGTGTGCTTCATGATGTTCGCCTTGTGCACGGCGGTGACCTTGCGCCGCTTGTTCTTGCGCGCGTAATCGAATGCGAACTGCACGATCCGCTCCGACCCGCTGACGGATATCGGCTTGATCGAAAGGCCGCTGTCGGGCCTGATCTTCTTTTTCGCCAGGGCTGAGATCTCGGTGATGAGGTGTTCGCAATCAGGCGTGCCACGCTCGAACTCGATGCCCGCATAGATGTCTTCGGTGTTCTCGCGGACGATCACGAAGTCCAGGTCGTCACGCAGGTTGCGCGCGCCCTTGTAGGCCTTGACGGGACGCACCAGCGCGTACAGGTCGAGCTCCTGGCGGAGCGCGACGTTGACACTGCGGAAGCCGCTGCCGATGGGCGTTGTGATCGGGCCCTTGATGGCAACTTTGTTTTTTCTGATCGATTCCACGACGTGTGCGGGCAGAGGAGTGCCGAACTCTTTGATCGCGGCTTCGCCCGCCTGCTGCACGTCCCAGTCGAACGTCACGCCCGTGGCTTCGAGGACGCGCACCGTCGCGTCGCAGATCTCGGGCCCAACACCGTCGCCGGGCACGAGCGTTACCGCATGTCTACCCACGCCGAGACTTCAGGTTTCGCGCTCTACTTCTTGAAGTAGTCGGCGTTAATTTTGATGAAGTCGCGCCATTGGGCCGGGACTTCGTCCTCGGGGAAGATGGCGTCGACCGGGCACGGATCAACGCAAGCGCCGCAGTCTATGCACTCGTCCGGATCGATGAAGTACATATTCGCGGCGTCGTCGGTGTGGATGCAGTCGACCGGACAGACCTCCACGCAGGAGGCGTCCTTGACATCAAT
>Ga0073928_10008048_pt1 | contig 13382 bp, 13 predicted proteins | sample PaiPotPPA55metaG_FD_76969 | JGI IMG/M metagenome (GOLD analysis project Ga0073928, IMG submission 76969) | Iron sulfur acid spring bacterial and archeal communities from Banff, Canada, to study Microbial Dark Matter (Phase II) - Paint Pots PPA... ...
ATGTTACCGGTTTATGTAACCGGTAACATTGGACGCATAGTAATATGCTTCTTGTTGCCTGAATGTTCGCGTTTTCCCTAATCAACGTTTATTCAACTCTCATATCGTTGTCGATGATCAAACCGAAAACGGATAGCGCCACAGGGATAGCCGGAACTGTCGAAGACGCTGGCCTACCCGCTGCAATGGAGCGCTCCACCGCACGTCGCGCACGAAAAAATACCGGGCGCGTGACGCTGAGCGATCTGGCGGCCCTGATCGGTGTCACTAAAGTCACCGTATCGCGCGCATTGAACACCCCTGAACTCGTGTCGGTGAATACGCTGGAGCGTGTGCGCGCGGCCGTGCAACAGACCGGCTATACGCCAGACCTGATCGCCGGATCGCTGGCGTCGAACCGGAGCCGCTTGATCGTCGCGCTGATCCCTGCTATGGCGGGGACTGTTTTTCAGGAAACGGTCGAGGCGCTGACTAGAGAGCTTGCCCAGACCGGCTATCAGTTGCTGATTGGTCAAAGTGGCTACGACGAGTCTCGTGAGGACGCGTTGATCGATGCCATCCTCGGACGGCGGCCAGCGGGCATCGTGTTGACCGGTGTCGTGCACTCCCAGCACGCGCGGCAAAAACTGCGTGAGTCCGGGATTCCAGTGGTGGAGACCTGGGACATCACCCGCGAACCGATTGATATGCTGGTCGGTTTTTCGCACGAAAAAGTGGGGAAAGCGGCCGCGCAACACTTGCTGGCGCAAGGCGTAAAGCGGGCTGCGGTGATAGCCCCGGGCGACCGCCGCTCCCAGGTGCGAACACAAGCCTTCCTCAAGGCGTTTGCTAAGGGCGCAGCAGCGAACCCGGTCGTCGCGATCCCGGTTGTCACAATACCGTCGCCCGCCAATATGGGTGACGGCCGCCGCGGGCTGGCGAGTCTGCTGGACGAACATGCGGATATAGAAGGGATATTCTGCGGCGCGGATATCCTGGCGCTAGGCGCGTTGATTGAAGCACGCGCGCGCGGCCTGGATATTCCCCGGGAGTTGCGGGTAGTCGGTTATGGCGATTTGAATTTCGCGAAAGACACGGACCCGCCGTTGACGACGATCCGGATTGACGGAACGCGTATTGGAAAACTGGCCGCCTCATTGTTAGTCGACCGGATCCAGGAGGGCGAAGTCGATCAGCGCGTGGTCGACGTGGGATTCAAGCTGATCGAGCGCGAAACGAGTTGAGGCGACGCTCGCCAGCAAGGTGGCCGCGGATGCATTGATCGACTTGCTTTACAGCGCAAACGTACAGTCGTTATCTAACGCGCTTACGTCTGCGCCAATTCCCTATCATGCGCAGCAGCAGCAAGACCAGGACTGCGATACCGGTGCCGCCAGTAGCCGGAATGAGCATCGCGAAAAGGGGGTCGTATTTGCTGGAAACCGTCCCTAAATAGTATTTCTCGATCAACGCTTCCAGCGTCGCCCCCAAAGAGAGCAGGAACAGCATGGTTACCAGCAGAAGCAATCCCGCAAGCACTGCGCTGATAACACCGCGCGGGGCGACTACATCGCGCCCGGATGTCGATGAAGGCCCGTTAAGCGGAATTTGAGTGGTCATGGTGATTCCGATCTGTTCGTTCGTGCGGTAAGGCGCAGCACAGGTGCACTTTCCCCGGGAAAGGCCAAAGGTGCAAAAGGCTTCTGGCAGCGGCCGGAATCACGCAAAGCGGCGCTGCACCACCGGCAGACTAACCGGAATAATATTCGAACTCCATTCCGACTTTCTTACTATCGGAAGTTTTCGGTGCGGACCCTCACCTTTTAGTCGGGCCCGGTTCGCCAAATTGTCTGCAGTAAAGAGCCGCACGCGACACGCTCGCACGCGTCGACGCTCACCTTCATCAAACGCATTCTCGGGAACGAGACAGGTGCCAGGACCGCGCCGCATCGCAGTGTTCTCGCCGTCAGGATGTTGTGATCGAGAGTGGTATCGCGAAACGAAGATGACTATTTGATCGCATACAATACGTATACCGTGCACCTGAAGCGAGCGAAACAACGTGACAGCATCTCCCCTTACTACAACCCCGGAAAAACTAGGCGAACTGGCGTACCAGACTCTGCGCGGAATGATCCTCCACAAGGCATTGCGCAGCGGCGGCCCCGTCGTCGAAGGGCGGCTTGCCGAAGAACTCAACATCTCCCGCACGCCCATGCGCGAAGCATTGCTGCGGCTTGAGGGCGAGGGTCTGCTGGCGCGCGCGGGCGCCCGTTCTTATTCGGTGCGCTTCGTCAGCGCGCAGGAATATTTTCAGGCAATGAAGGTGCGCGAGCTGCTTGAGGCGGAGGCTATCGGCCTGGCCATCGGCAAGATCGACCAGAAGCAGATCCAGCAACTGATCAAGAAGATCAAGGCTTTGCGCAGCGGCCAGCAAGAGCAGGAGCACTGGCAGGTCGACGACCAGGTCCACACCATGATGGCGCGTGCCAGCGGCAACGACGTGCTCGCGCGGATGATCGAAGTCGTGCGCACGAACAGCCGGCTGTTCGAACTCTCGACGCCATTCAACCGCATAGAAGAAGATCGCGCGGAGCACCTTGCGATCCTCGAAGCATATGCGGCCGACGACGCCGATGCCGCCCGCAACGCCGTTCGCACGCATCTGCAAAACCTGCGCCGTTTCGTGGTCGACCGCCTGAGTGAAGGCAGCGGTGTCTGAGCCGGATCTGCCCGATCAGGCTCGCGCGAGCAGATCCGCAAGCGCGAGCGCGATCGTCTTGGTAGCGAGACGCAGATCGTCCAGCGCCACGCGTTCATCGGCCCGATGACCGTTCGCTTCCAGCAGCGTGCGAGGCCCCGCGCCATAGATGACGGTCGGAACGCCTGCTTCGCAATACAGCCGGGCGTCGGTGTAAAGCGGCACGCCTTCGGTCGGGATGTCCTGCTGCAACGTCGTCTTCGCGGCGCGTTGCAATGCCGCCGACAAGCGCTCGGCGCCGTCGATGGAACGCAGCGGCGACGTCACCAGCACCTCACGCACCTCCACGACAATGCCCGGCAAGCCGGCCACCGCTTCTTCTATCAAGGTCTTTAGCTGCGGCACCACGGCCTGCGGATTCTCTTCCGGCACGACGCGCCGGTCCAGGCGCAAGCGGACCTTGTCCGGCACCACGTTCGTATTGATCCCGCCTTCGATCAAGCCAACCACAAGCGTCGGATGATCGATACCGGGTGTGCTCGATCGAATGGACTTCAACACCTCGCGATGTCCATAAAGCGCGTTGAGCACCGCCGTCGCGGCTTCCAAAGCATCGTGTCCGGTGTCGGGCCGTGCCGCGTGGGCGGACTTGCCGCGCACGATCACTTCCAGGTGAATCGCGCCGTTGTGCGCGGTGGTGATCGAATAGGAGAAGCCGGCGCAGATCGCGTAGTCGGGCTTCACGATGCCCTCCTTCAGCAACCACGCCGGACCGATCAGCCCACCACTTTCCTCGTCGTAGGTCAGGTGCAACTCGACGGTCCCATCGAGTTCCGCGTGGCTCTCGATCAACGCCTTCAACGCAAACGCATAGGTCGCGAAGTCCGACTTCGATACTGCCACGCCCCGCCCGAACATCCAGCCATCGCGGATTTCGGCGCCATAGGGGTCGGTGGACCAGCCGTCGCCGGGCGGGACGACATCGCCGTGCGCATTCAGCGCAATGACCGGTCCATCGCCGAAACGATGCCGCACGACCAGGTTCGTTGCGCTAATCATGCCGGCACGCGTGACATCGGCGAGTGGGACCGGATGGCGTTCGACCGTGAAGCCAAACGACTCCAGCGCAAGCGCCGTCATCTCTGCATGGCTCGCGCAGTCACCGGGTGGATTGTCCGAGGGCTTGCGCACGAGCGCTGCAAGAAAATCGACTTCGGTAGCGAAGTGGCGATCGACCGTGGCCAGCAGGGTCAACGTAAGCAGATCTTCATTCATGGTGACTTGGAAAACTTGAAAAGGGATAACGCAACGCTGACGGCAATGACGGCGATCGCATTCATCAGTGACGCAGGATCTTGCCGACGAATTCGCGCGTGCGGACTTCCTGCGGGGCATCGAAGACTTGCTGCGGCGAGCCGGTCTCGATCACATGACCGCCTGCCATGAACACCACTTTCGACGAGACCTCGCGCACGAAGCTCATCTCATGCGACACGATGAACATGGTGATTCCCTCCGACGCCAGCGCGCGAACGGTATCGAGTACCTCGGTGACGAGTTCGGGGTCGAGCGCCGCCGTGACTTCATCGAGAAACAGCACGTTCGGCCTCAACGCAAGCGCACGGGCGATTGCCACGCGTTGCTGCTGACCGCCCGACAACTCGTCCGGATACGCTTTCAACCGATGCCCAAGGCCCACGCGCGTGAGCAAGCTGATGGCGTGCTCTTCCACCTGCTCGCGTGGCCAGCCCTTGATCCTGGTGGGCGTGATCATCACGTTTTCCAGCACCGTCATGTTCTGGAACAAGTTGTATTGCTGGAAGACGATCGCAATCTCCGAGCGCAACGCACGCACGGCCGCCTTGTCCGCATAATTCACAGGGCTGCCGTTCAATCGCACGGTGCCGTGTTCGGGCGGCAACAGTCCCGTCAAAACGCGCAGCAGCGTGCTCTTGCCCGACCCGGAAGGTCCTATCAGGCTGACGATCTCGCCCTTCTCGACCGAGAGGTTGATGCGTTCAAGGACCGTGTGCGGGCCGTACGAAGCTTTCAGATCAACGATTTCGAGTTGCGGCAAGTTTTTTCTCCAGGCGCTTACCCAAGCGCGACAACGGGTACGACAACACGAAATAAAGCACCAGGACCGTTCCGTACACGAGCCAAGAAGAAAAGCCCTTGTTGGTCAGCACCTTGCCGGCCGAGGTCAATTCCATCACGCCAATCTGCGAGGCGAGCGCCGTGTCCTTGATGAACATGACGAAAAAGCCGAATGTAGGCGGCACGACCACGCGCCACGCCTGCGGCACGATCACGAAGCGCAATGTTTCGAAGGTCGAGAAATTCATCGTCTGCGCGGCTTCCCATTGGTTTCTATGCACCGATTCGAGTCCGCTTCGAATGATCTCGCCAAGGTAGGCGGACGCGATCAGGCAAACGCTCAGCGACGCAACGGCGAACGTCGAGAGATTCGCTTTCGACGACTGGCTCGCGAAGAATACAAGCATCAGCGTCACCAGGAACGGGATGCGGCGAAACAGGAAGCAATAGGCGAATGCGAGCGCACGCAGGGGCGCCATCGCACGGGAGCGCGTGACGCGGACAGTAGCCACGACGAAGCCCGCCAGGAATCCCGCGAAACAGCCGAGCGCCGACAGCACGAAGGTTGCCGCGAGTCCTTCCACCAGTAACAGCAGGTTGTAATAGGAAAATAGCTGCGCGATTTCGGCCTGTGAGGAAGCGAACATCAGAACACCTTGATTTTGGCGCGGCAGACATAGCGCCCGATGGTCGCCAGCGCGAAGGTCGCGATCAGCGTGACGGCAATATATAAAACGGCGGCCACGCTGAACGCCTCGACGGAGAGATACGTTTGGGAACTGAGGTTGTACGTACGGCCCGTCAGTTCCTCCACGCCGAAGATCGACGCCATCGACGTGCCGAGCGTCATGACGATGAACTGGTTCGACAGCGGCGGGAACATCACTTTCAGCACGTGCGGCAGGATCACGTGCCGCACGATCTGCGGCGTGGAAAAGCCGAGCACTTCGGCGGCTTCGATTTCCATCAGACGGACCGAATTGAAACCGGCGCGCTGGATCTCGCACAGATACGCGCCCGCATTGAACGTCGCCCCGATGAGCACCGCCGTGAACGGCGATAGCGTCACGCCAATCTCGGGCAGCGCGAAAAACAGGAAGAAGATCTGCACGAGTTGCGGCGTGTTGGTCGCGAAGATCACGTAAGCCGTCACCATCCTGCGCAAAAACACCGGCCCGTAGCGCAACACCGAAGCGCATACGAGGCCGATGACCATGCCGAACGCAAACGCGAGCACGGCAATTTGCAGACTGAGCCATGCACCGCCAAGCAGATAAGGCCACTGCTGGAGAATGGGCTCGAAATGTAGGGTCATCGAATAGTGGCTCCCGCCGGATGCGCAGCGCCCGTCCGTTCGTCACGGCCGCAGCGCTGCCGTCGGTTTCGCTTACTGAGCAGCGGCAACAGTCGGATCATGCAGCATTGCACTGCCGAACCATTTCTTCCAGCTCGCGGCGACAAAGCCGTTTTTCTGCAACGCATCGACTTCCTTGTTCAAGCGCTGCGTCAGTGCCGTATTGCCCTTCTGCACACCGATACAGTCGTAGTCCACTTCGATCGGCGCGTCAACCACGCGCCATTTCGTCGGGTAATTCTTCGTGTAGCTCAGCATGAAGTCGAGCACGTCGATCAATGCATCGGCGCGGCCCTGGGCAATCGCGCGCACTGCGTCCGGGTAGTTATCGAGGATCAGGAGCTGTGCCTTGGGCAGCTTTTCCTGGATGAGCGGGATAGGCGTCGTGCCGCGTACCTGAACGAGACGCACCGCCGGATCGTTCAACTGCATCCAGTCCGTGTAGGGCTTCGCTTGCGTCGTCAGGACACCAAGCACTTCAGTGTTCACCGGATCGGTGAAATCGATCACCTTCAGGCGGTCCGCGTTGCGCGTCATGCCGCCCATCACCGCGTCGATCTTGTCGGTCATCAAGAACGGCACGCGATCATTGGACCCGACCGGAACGATTTCAAGCTTGACGCCGAGCGAGTCCGCAATCTTCTTCGCGATGCTGACATCGAAGCCGTCGATGTTGTTCTTCGCGTCGTAGGTGCCGAGCGGCGGCAGGTTCGGGTTAATACCGAACACGATTTTCTTCGACGCAATGATTTCGTCGAGCGTGCGGGCGCTGGCGTCGAACGAGCCGAGCAACGAGCAAGCGGCAAGACCCACGGCGAGCAGGCGGCTCATGAGAAGCAGGGATTTCATGCGATAACTCCGTAAAAGGTTCGGGAAGGTGGCTCACAGTTCTGGCGTGCGGTTCGGGTACTTCCCGGACTCTCTTTATTTTGACCAATTTACGTATACGAACCGTATACGATAATATAAAAACATCGACGAAAATAGTTGTCAAGGGAGGCTGTCCCATGCTGAATGCCGAGACCATGCGCATCGATAAAGCAGGCCGCGCCGCTACTGTCTGGTTTTTCTTCGACGGCCAACCGGCGTCGGCGCGCGTCGGCGAAAGTGTGGCAGCCGCCCTGTTCGCGTCGGGGATGAAGACCTTGCGTACGAGTCCGCGTGAGCGCGCGCCGCGCGGCATGTTTTGCTTGATGGGGTCTTGCCAGGAGTGCCTGGTCATGGTCGACAGCCGTCGCGTGCTTGCGTGCCGGACCGCGGTCGCTGACGGAATGCACGTTGAGAAGGTGCCGGAGGCCGGCAGCGATGCCTGACTTCGACGTCCTCGTGCTCGGCGGCGGACCGGCTGGTGTGAACGCAGCGCTGGCGGCGTCGGCGGCGGGTCTCAAGGTCGCGCTGTTCGACGAGAACACGGCGGCCGGCGGCCAGGTCTATCGCGCGCCGGTCGGCGCCGTGGCGCCGTTGACCGCGCACCAGCAAGCGGAGCAACCCGGCGACACCCTGCGGCGCGAACTGGCTCAAAGTGCGGTCATTACCTACTTCAATCACGTGGTGTGGGCCGTCACAGCGGAGTACCGCGTCGATGCCGCCGGTCCGGCCGGCCCTATGCATTGCAACGGGCGCGCGCTGATTGTCGCCACGGGAACCACAGAACGTATCGTGCCCTTCGACGGGTGGACCACACCGGGTGTTATCGGACTCGCCGCCGCGACCATCCTGCTCAAATCGCAGGGCATCCTGCCGGGCCGCTCGACGCTCGTTGCCGGCTGCGGGCCATTGCTCGCGGCCGTCGCGGCGAAGACCATAGAAGGCGGCGGCAAGGTCGAGGCGATTGCGGATATGGCAGGCCTTGGCGACTGGGGACGCACACTGCCCGCCATGGTGTCGCGCCCTGACCTGATGCGCGAAGGGTTCCACTGGTGGCACGAGATCAGTCGCGCGGGCGCGCCCATTCTTTCGCGCCACACCATCGTCAAAGTCGAGCAAGCCCATGACGGACTGCGCGCGACCCTTGCGCCCTGCGACGCGGCGGGGCGCCCCGTCTCCGGAAAACGCCGCAGCGTGGTCGCCGACTGCATCGCGGTCGGTCACGGCCTGACCCCGTCAACCGAGATCACGCGCCTCTTGCGGGCGGAACACCGGTACTCGCGGCAAGCGGGCGGCTGGATCGCCGCCGCCGACCAGGACGGCCGCACGTCACGCCCGCGGCTCTACGTGGCAGGCGACGGCGCAGGCATCGCCGGCGCGGCTGCAGCGAGCCACCACGGCACGCTCGCAGGGCTCGCCTGCGCCATCGACCTTGGCGCCACCGACGTCGACCAGCTCCGGTCGCACGTACCGGCCGCACGCCAGGCGCACGCAAAGGCTGCGCGCTTCGGCCGCTCGATGGCGCAATTAATGGCGCTGCGACCCGGCCACATCGACAGCATTGGGCCGCAAACCATTGTCTGCCGATGCGAGGACGTGACCCGAGCGGAGATCGACGCCGCCTGCGATGCCGGCGCACGCGACGTGAATCAGCTCAAGGCCTGGACCCGTTGCGGCATGGGACCGTGCCAGGGCCGCACGTGCGGAGACGTTGCGGCGGAACTGCTCGCTGCACGCGCGCACGGCGGCTCACGCGAACGCACTGGCTGCTTTTCGGCTCGCACGCCGTTACGGCCAATGGCGGTGGAAGCGCTCACAGGCGACTTCAGCTATGACGACATTCCGATCCTGAAGGCGGCGCCCCTATGAATCGGGCGACACCGACCGCATTCGATGTCGCCGTACTCGGCGGCGGCGTGATGGGATGCACGACCGCACTATTCCTCGCGCGTGCCGGCATGCGGGTGGCGGTGATCGAACGCGATGCGCTATGTCGTGGCGCATCGGGCGTGAACGCCGGCACGTTGACGCTGCACATGACGCGCGCCGCCCTCGTCCCCTACGCTATCCGGGCCTGGGACATGTGGATGAACACTGATGCATGGCTCGGCCACGGCGTGCTCGCCACCGCCGCGCCCGGCCTCTCGCTCGCCTTCACGGAGCACGAAAAAACGCTGCTAAAGCAACGCGCGGCGGCAAGATGCAAGTACGGCGCGCGGATCGATCTGCTCGACCGGGATGCCGCGCTCGCTGTGGAGCCTGGTCTGAATCCAGTGGTGCTGCAAGCCGCGTACTGCGCCACGGACGGCTTCGCCAGCGCCTATCTCACAGGCCGCGCCTACCATGCGGCATTGCGCGACGCGGGTGTGCATGTGTTCGAGCAGACGCCGGCAACGCGCATCGACCGGGTCGCCGGGATGTATCGCGTGAGCGGCCCCGACGACGCAATCCGTATCGACGCGACACGTCTCGTGATGGCGGGCGGCGTGTGGCTGGAACCTCTCCTGGCCATGCTCGATATCAACATTCCCGTCAAGACGCTCGTCAACCAGTTGATCGTCACCGAACGCATGCCGCCCGTGATGCGCTCAGTATTAAGCATTGCGAACGGGTTGCTGTCGATGAAGCAGTTCGCCAACGGCAGCGTGCTGATAGGCGGCGGCTGGCAAGGCATTGGCGATCGAGTGCGTGGCGGCGTGGAGACTGTGCCGGACAATCTGATCGGCAATCTCCGGCTCGCGCAGCATGTGATCCCCGCGCTCGCAAAGGCGCGTGTGGCCCGCATCTGGCTTGGCCTCGAATCCGAAACCGCCGACGCCATGCCAATGATCGGCGCGCTTCCCGGTCTTCCGGATGCCTGGGTGATCGGTTGCGTGCACTCCGGTTACACCAGCGGTCCCTACATGGGCAAGCTGCTAGCCCAAGCCATGCTCGGCGAAGAACCCGAGCTACCCCTGTTCGATCCGGCGCGGCTCGTCGTTCCTGTCGAGGCGCTTGCCCAACCTCATCGAGAAAAGACAGAATGATTCCCACGCATGCCGATCCATTCAACGGCGTTTATGCCGCCACGCTGTGCCCTCTCGACGCGGACGGCCGACATCTGGACGAAGCCGCGCTCGCGCGGCATATCGAGACCGTGGCGAACGTCGACGGCATTGCCGGCCTGCTGGTGAACGGCCACGCCGGCGAGAACTTCGCGCTCTCGGCAGCGGACAAACGGCGCGTAGTGGAAATTGCACATGCAGTCTGCGGCAATCGCCTGATCATCGTAGCGGGCGTGAATTCCGAGGACAGCTACGAAGCGCAGGCCCACACAAACGATGCAAAGCAGGCAGGCGCCGACGCCATGTTGCTGTTTCCACCGTTCTCGTGGGCGCTGTCGACCGATATCGACACGGTCCTCACGCATCACCGGATCGCCAACGCCGAGGCTCGCCTGCCCATGATGCTGTACCAGGCCGGTGTCGCCACGGGCGGCATGGCCTACACGCCGCAGATGCTCACCGCGCTCGTCAGCTTGCCCGAGGTCGTGGCCATCAAGGAAGGCAGTTGGGAAACCGCCGCGTACGAAGCGAACCGCCGGCTCATCAAGTCGATCGCGCCGCATGTGGCCGTGATGGCTTCCGGCGACGAACACCTGTTCACCTGTTTTGCGCTCGGCACCGAAGGCAGTCTCGTCAGCCTGGCGGCCGTCGTGCCTGAACTGATCGTAGCGCTGTATCGTGCTGTCGAACGCGGCGATCTTGCCCAGGCGCAGCAGCTTCATGCGCACGTCTATCCGCTTGCGAAGGCCATCTACGGAACCGCGCCCGGCTCGCACGCCAACGCGCGCCTGAAAGCCTGCCTGCACTTGCTCGGACAGTTCCCGCAGCCGTCGATGCGCCCGCCCATCCCGCCGCTCTCTCACGCAGAAATGGCGCGTCTCGACGATGCGCTCGCCATCGCCACCAGCGCTTAACGGAGTGATTCATGACGCCAACCATCACCCTCATTAAAGGCGGCCGCATCATTACGGCCGTTGACGACTATGTCGCCGACATCCTCGTGCAAGGCGAGCGCATCGTCAGCATCGGGCTGGACCTCAATGCGGGCCCGGATGCCCGCGTGATCGACGCGGCAGGACTGCTGGTGTTTCCGGGTGGCGTCGATTGCCATACGCATATGGAGAATACCTTCGGGCCATCGGTGACGGCCGATAACTTTGCGTCAGGCACGCGCTCGGCGGCCTTCGGCGGCACCACGACGATTGTCGACTTCGCGCTGCAGACAGCCGGCACGAGCCCGCTCGATGCAATCTCGCGGGCGCAGTCGAAGGCAGCGTCGGTGGCGAGCATCGACTATGGCTTTCACGTGATCGTGACGCAGGTGGACGAGCGCGTGCTTGGCGACATGCAATATGCGATCCGTCACGAAGGCGTATCGAGCTTCAAGATGTTCATGGCGTATCCCGGCACAGTCATGTCGGACGACGCCGCCATTTTCCAGGCGATGCGGATGGTCGGCCAGCACGGCGGCATGATCGCGTTGCATGCCGAGAACGGCACGATCATCGACCTGTTGATTCGCGAGGCGCTCGCACAAGGTCACACGTCACCGCGTTATCACGCGTTGACGCGGCCCGCGATCATGGAAGGCGAAGCGACACATCGCGGCATCAAGCTCGCCGAACTCGCCGAAGCACCGGTCTACTTCGTTCACCTCTCGGCAAAAGAGGCGTTGAAGCATGTGATCGAGGCGCGTGATCTCGGCATTCCCGTATTCGCAGAGACCTGCCCTCACTATCTCTTCTTCGACGAATCAGCATACTCCGACGACAGCTTCGATCTCGCGCGTTACGTGATGAGTCCGCCGCTACGGTCGAAGGAGGCGCAGAAGGCACTCTGGACCGCGCTCAAGACCGACGATCTGCAACTGATCTCGACGGATCACTGTCCGTATTGCATGAAGGAAGGCCATCGTGGCAACGTCAACCAGAAGCCGCTTGGACGTGACGATTTTTCGAAGATCCCGAACGGCGTGCCTGGCGTCGAAACGCGCATGACGGTGGTCTATGACGGCGGCGTACGGAGCGGCCGCATCACGCTTAACCGCTTCGTCGAGTTGATGTCGACTGCGCCGGCCAAGCTCTTCGGCCTGTTCCCGAAGAAAGGAACGATTGCAGTTGGCAGCGACGCCGATATCGTCCTGTTCGATCCGAACGAGTCGCACACGATCAGCGCAGACACGCAACACAGCGATTGCGACTTCACGTTGTTCGAAGGTCGCGAGGTCACGGGCCGGGTGAAGAAGGTGCTTCTACGGGGAGAATTGCTGATCGACGACGGCCGCTGGGTCGGACGGACTGGCCAGGGAGCGTTCGTCGCGCGCGGCGAACTTGGCGGCCACTGGTAGAGCGTCATGCCGATCTACGAGCATGCCTGCGGTACCTGCGGTGCGTTCGATTCCATGCGCCCGGTTTCCAGACGCGATGAGCAGGTGCCCTGCCCGGCGTGCGGTGCCCCGTCGCCGCGCGTCGCCAGCGGCTCGACGGTGTTGTTGGCGCAACGCTGCGGGCAAACGCCGACGGAAGAAAGAGCCTATGGTGGCTATGGTTACAGGCATCAAGGCAGTTGCCGTTGCTGCCGTTAGCAATTCAGCGCGAACGATAGCGACAATGCTCTTGCATACGCTGCCAATACAAGCCACCCTCATCGCGCCGATCGCGTATTGGCCGTCGGCACGGTCGGAGGAGCAATGAAATCGGACACCGCGCCGGCAGGCTCGCAGACGACCCGGTTGCGGCCACCGCCTTTGGCCTCATAGAGCGCGGCATCGGCCGCATTGACGAAGGCCCGCAGCGTCGCAAAACGCCGCTCTGACGAGCACGCGACCCCGATACTGACCGTCACGATGTGATAAGGGCTGGCCACGTGACGGCGCTCAAGCTCCTGCACCGCCGCGCGCATGGTTTCGGCGACCCGAACTGCGCCCGCCTCCCCGGTGTCGGGCAACAGCACGGCGAATTCTTCCCCGCCATAACGCGCGGCGGTATCGCCCGGCCGCCGGATATTCTCGCCGATGCATCGGGCGACAGCCGCGAGCGCATCGTCGCCGGCCGAGTGGCCGTACAGATCGTTGAAACCCTTGAAATGATCGATGTCGATCATTAGCAGCGACAGCGGCAGGCCGCTGCGCTGCGCACGACACCATTCCAACTCGGCCATTTCGTCAAACGCCCGGCGGTTGCAGAGCCCCGTCAGCGCGTCGGTTCTCGCGAGCGACCGAAGCTCGGTTTCCATGGCGATGCGGCGCCTGAGCTGCTGCGCGAACAACACAGCCAGCGTGAGGATGACGACGTCGACTGCACCGACCAGCGACCAGATGATCCACGCGCGACGATGCCAC
>Ga0073928_10008050_pt1 | contig 13380 bp, 14 predicted proteins | sample PaiPotPPA55metaG_FD_76969 | JGI IMG/M metagenome (GOLD analysis project Ga0073928, IMG submission 76969) | Iron sulfur acid spring bacterial and archeal communities from Banff, Canada, to study Microbial Dark Matter (Phase II) - Paint Pots PPA... ...
CTCGGCCAGCGGCCAGTGCTCGGGCATGGCGCCATAGGCCTCGGTGAGGCGGCGAAAACGTTCGGGGGTCATCGGCGTTCCTTTCCAAAGACTTGCTCGCCGCGCTCGCCGGCAAGACGACTGCGTAGCGTGCGGCGTGCCCGCGAGAGCAGGCTTTCCAACGCGTCGACGGTAATGCCCATCACGGCGGCGGCTTCGACGTTCGACAGTTCCTGGTAGTACTGCAGCACCAGGGCTTCGCGCTGGCGTGCGGGCAACGCGGCGAGCGCCGCGGCAATGCGCTCGCTGCGCGCGGATTCGTCGAGTTGATCTTCCGGTAGCGGGGCTTGATCGACCGGCTCCGGCAAGTCGTCGCCCAGGTTCACTTCCTGACGGCGACGCAAGCGGTCATAGCATAAATTGAGCGCCACGCGATGCAGCCACGTGTCGAAGCGAGCCTGGCCGCGCTGCCAGCGCGAGGCCTGCTTCCAGATCCGTACGAACACTTCCTGTGCCACGTCGCTCGCCTCGTCACGGTCTCCCAGCATCCGCGTCGCGAGCGCGAGCAGCCGCGGCAGTTTGCGCGTGACCATCTCGCGAACCGCTCCGGGTTCCCTGCCATCGATACGGGCTAGCAACTCCGCGTCCGGGTCTTCTTCGTTCAATGTGTTTGATCTCGCAGCACATGTTCAACAGCCTGCGCCGGGTCCGTCAGCGACCCGGCACGCCGGTATGGAATGCACTCAGTACACGACCACCGCCGGCCGATAATAAGCCGGCCGCGCGGGATAAACGACACACGCAGAAAGCGCCGCAACCGCGAATGCGATGGCGACTAAAGTCTTGAGCATGATTGTCTGCCTTGCCAGGAGGAAGTTGGACGTAGCCTCGCCGTACTTAGCGAGCCCAGTGACCTTCGATCCATCGCCAGTTCGGTCCCCGTTGCACCCAGTGACCCGGCACCCAATGTGCGCCGACCCGTACCGGCCGCCAGTGGCCCGGCACCCATTTGTAGCCGCCGCCAGCCCAGCGCCAGTGGCCGCCGTCCCACACATAACCGGGACGCGCTACAGGAACGACTTCCGTGCGCATTGGCGGAGGAGGCGACGGCGCGATGATGACCGCCTGCGCGAATGCCGGCACGCTGCCGAGCGTTGCCAGCGCGGTAATAACGGCCAGAGCGGCCTTTACTGCGAACGTGGGCGAAGCCCGTCCTTTTAGTGTTTTCATAACGGTTCCCTGGAGTAGTAAGACGCTCGAAGCAGGCGCCTGTCGAGTGCTTAAACGCGAGCTCCCGGAAAATCCGTCGCACAATTTTTTGTTTTTTTCTGAGTGAGTCGCAATGCGACGTTGCGCTCGTGAATGCCCACCCCTGATTGCCGCTTGTGATGCAAACAAATTCAAATAATTTCGTTATCTTGACGTAATTATTTGATAGCTTGTCGTAATATTTAGGCTTTTGGGGGTCCAGTTTCTATGTCTGACGCAATCAAGTCTGCGGGGCAATCTCTAATCAACGGCTCGACCGGCAAGAACACCGACGTGCCCGCGCTTGTCGCGGCTCTCGTCAACTCGCGGGTAGCCGGATTAAACGCAGCCAATACCGCAAAAGCAAAAGATCAGCACCCGTTGACGAGCAGGGCAGACAGCGTTTCATCGGCATCCCGCCAGATCAGCTTGGCGCCGCCGGCAGGCAGGGAGTCCTCGCAGCGCGTCTGCTGTTTCAGTTCGCTTTCGATCGCCTCACGATGCGGCCTTGTAGCGATGACGACGACGCTTTCGCCCGCGCGGAGGCCCTCGTGAACGAAGCGGGCTACCTCGTCGCAGAGAAACCGGTCGTTTTCATAAAACTGAAACTCAACGGCTCGCGCGCGCTGTTGCGCTGCCACCTCCGGCCATAACGGCCGTTCGCCGTGACTATCCGCAGGCGCGGATGTCCGCTAACAAAAGCTCGCCGAGGACCGTTGGTTCAAGCGGTCCCTCAGGCTTCTACTTCGAACTCTGTACAAGAGTATTGTATCTTTCCTTGGTTATGCCCCGTGCGTCGTAGAGAAACGCAGCCGACTGCCATATTGTCTGATCGGTTTGCGTCTTTCCGAAGCTCGGCATGGCGGTCATGTTCACGCCATGTTTGATCACCCAGAACATCAGTTTGGGATTGTTGCGGCGATTGGCCGCCAACAGCGCGGGTGCAGCAGGTTGAATCCCCTGTCCGATGAAACTCAATGGTCTGCCGGGCACCCCATGGCAAGCGGCGCACGTCGAATCGTAGAGGCGTGCGCCAGCCTGGATATTCTTGAGCGACATCAGATCGGCAGGCGGCACGTCGTTGCCTGCATGATGATGCAACGACGCTAAATACGTTTTGTGCAGCATCCATGCTAAGAACGGCCCGTCTTTCGAGTCGGCGGATATATCGTACACGCCCGAAGAACTGAACAACACAGTACCGATTGCAAGTACCATGAGGGTCACAACGATCGTTGCAATCGAGTTGGCGACAGGATAACGGAGTTGCATGGAAAGCGCTCCAGAGGCGCTGTTTGCGCGTAGGTTGAATCAGCCCATCGCGACGCGTATCAACAAGTCGCTGGAGGGCCGGACATGAGCGACTGATCTTAGGGTGCGCAAGGTTACCGGATTCGGTCGCCCGTATTACCGTCCTGTTATCTTGGCTGAACGTCAATGTCCAATGGCTTATCGAAGGCCTGTCGCATAAAAAATCGAAAGCGTGGGTGAGGCTGTTCAACGGCAGACGCTCGCCATATTCGCGGCCATCGAGGGAGTCCGATTGGTGGCGCATGGACGTGGGGATTTCTCTGTCTTCGTTGTGACCGTTGAAGCTTACCGAACGGTTGGCTTGCCGCGCTGACTTCGGCGAACCTCACTCCTGGGGAAGCTGTCGGCGCCAACGCACCGCGCGGGATAGACGCCGCGAACATCGATCGTCAATGCTGCAGAGATTGGCGAGGGGCTGATGAGGCTGGCGAAGGCCGGCAAGATTGCGGCTCTGCCGACGTCCGCTTGCCAGAAGGCGAAGCGCGCCGACGAAATCTAACAATTCCGGCCATACTGACGGTCACGTCACTCGCCTGGATTTCTTACTGCGACAGAACCCACTGCCTTCGATCACCGACGATGGCCAAATGCCTTCGTCGCTAGTCTTGGGCTGTTCACGATGTCCGGGACTCTTCGAGTGGCGCACTAATCCCGGTGTGCAAACAACTGACTGTAGAGGGTTCTGGTGCAAATAGGTGGCGTGACCGAGATGTTTCTTATAGATATGAATACCTTATCGATTGAGCAGGACAGCATTCCAGACGGAGAGCGCAGCGGTGTCCTCAAGCGCGAGAGCGGAGAGATCGAACTGACCCTTGCGAATGCGATGCATCAACTCGATGCCCGAAATCGTGGTCGCGGCACTCCTGAACCGTTTGAATCCGAGCATCACGTTTGTTCTGGACTTGATGTTTCGATGGCCCTGTGCAATCAGGTTATTCAGATACTTCGAGGACCGCACCTTCGTTCCCTCAGGCAGCAGACCCTCAACCATCAAGGAACGGAACACTAGAAGCACAGTGTTTCGCGCGCCTTGACGATCTCGCTCGCCACCGTTTCGATCTGCTCGCGCTTGAGCATCGCCTGCGACCGCAGGATCTGGTAAGCCTCTTCCTCCGACACGCCCCGCGTCTCCATCACGATCTGCTTCGCCTGCTGGATGATCCGCAGGCGCGCCTGTTTCTGTTCGAGCCGGTCGATGTACCGTTCGCGCCCGCGCGACACCTTGAATTGCGCCAGCGCCACGACGATGGCCGTGAGCAGCCCTGACGACCGGACGGGCGACGGGATCGTCGTGTACGCATTGAGCTGGAGCACGGCTTCAATGATGATCGGGTTCTCGTAGGTCACGACCGGGATCACGGGCGGCGACGTGCTGGTGCCGAGCCACGGGAACGTCATCGACAGAGTTTCCGGACGCATTGCCATCACGACCAGCCCCGTGCCTGCCGGCAGGCTGTCGAGTCGCGGCCAGAATACTTCGACGTCGCAACCGATGCGTTGCAGCTGCGCGAGCAGTTCCTCGCCGTCCTGATCCTGGGGATGAAGCACCACGACCTTCAGGGAGCGCAAGGTGCGCAGGATAGCCGGCGTCTCCGCGGTGCGTTTCATTGCGCATCTCCAGACCGTGCGAGTTCGGGATGCGCGTCGGCGGTCCAGGCCGGCGTAGTGTGCGAGACCACATAGGGATCGGCCTTCACGCGTTCCGGCGCCCGGCCGATGACGTCGAAGCGGCCGCGCGTGTCGACGCGACCAATCAGCGGATGCAGATAGGTGTGGTTGTTGTGCTCGTCGATACGCACGCGCCCTTGTGGCGCGTCGAATTCGAGTCCCGGCAGCACGCGCTGCAGCAAGGCGGGATCGTCGGAACCGACGCGACGGATCGCGTCCGCAAGGAGATGCATCTGGAACCAGGCGGCTTCCCAGCACATGTTGGTCGGCTGATCCTCGCCGAAGCGCGCCTGATAGCGGGCGACTGCGCCGAGGTTCGCTGGCGTATCGATACTCTGGAAATACGTTGCACACGTGATATGGCCTTCTGCGACGTCGTTCCCCATGACCGCGATCTCGGCTTCGCTCGTCATGTGACTCGCGATGGGCACGCGATACGGGTCGAGGCCGACATGTGCAAATGCCCGATAAAGATGCGGAATCCCTTCGCCGACGACCGTCGAAAAGATGAAGTCGGGCGCGCATTCCTTGATCCGCTGCGCGGCATCCAGATAACTTTCCCATGGCGCGTCGAGCGACAGATAGATCTCGTTCGCCTTGGCGCCGCCGCGTTCGAGAATGAGGTCGCTCATCACGCGATTGGACTCATATGGACACACGTAATCCGAGCCGATCATGCTGACGCGCGAACCGAACTGCGTGAGCATGAAACCGGCCAGAGGCAGCGTGTTCTGGTTGGGCGCCGCGCCGGTATAGATGACATTGCGGCTGTGCTCGAAGCCTTCATATGGCGTTGCATAGAAGAGCAAGGCGTTATGCCGCTCGACGATCGGTATCACGGCCTTGCGGCTGCTCGACATATAACAGCCGACGATTATCCGCACGCGATGCTCAACGATCAGCTCCTCGGCAAGCTGCGCGTAACAGCGCGGCTTGCATTGAGGATCGAGGCAGACTAGTTCGATCTCGCGGCCTGAGACGCCGCCCGCGCGATTGATCTCCTCGACGGCGAGTATGGTGGCCTGCAACTGCGTGCGCTCGACTGCGGCGGTGACGCCGGAACGCGAGTACAACACGCCGATCCTGATGGGTTCCGACGTATGGTCGGAGTCGTGACGAGTCATTGGCTATAACAGTGGAAGATCGGTCTGAATGAGAAGTGCCTTTTTTGTGCGCGCCTCGCGTACTTGGTGCAAGTGCGCACCGTCTGAGTGCCTCGCAGCCGGACACAGCGCGAAACTGCCTTTTTTATAATGCCTTTTGCATCGACCGCAATGCAAGTCGCCATTTTGCAAACGCCCTGCGCACAAGGATGCCGGTGTGCCGGCGCATCTCATTGCATGAAGCTGGCATAGGTATTGCATTAAACATCACGCTGACCCGCCATGAAGGACGGGTAACAACAGCATCTATCCGTCGTTCGAGACAAAGGCGTCTTGAGCGGCACCGGCCAAAAAAGCCCGAACCAAGTTCACTCTGGTTCGGGCTTTTTGCGTTTGCGATTTGTAATCCATCTCGGAGTGAAGCAATGAAAAGACGTACCTTCCTGTCGGCCGTCGGTTCCGGGTTGGTGAGCGCTGCGGGCACTGCGCTCCCCAAGGCGGCGTTTGCCGCGGGCGCCGGCGAGCCGATCAAGCTCGGCCTGCTGTTTTCACAGTCCGGCACCATGGCCAATGGCGAGTCGCTACTGAAGGACACGGCGTTGATGACGATCGATCAGATCAACGCGAAGGGCGGTGTGCTCGGTCGCCAGCTGCAGGGCGTAGTAGTGGATCCAGCCTCCGACTGGCCCATGTATGCACAGCTTTCGAAGCAGTTGATCCTGCGCGACAAATGCGCGGCGTTGTTCGGCTGCTGGACGTCGGTGTCGCGCAAGTCCGTGTTGCCTGTGGTCGAGGCGCAGGACAGCCTGCTGTTTTATCCGCTTCACTTCGAAGGCGAAGAGCAGTCGAAGAATGTCGTCTATCTGAACTCGCCGCCGAGCAGTTCGGTGCTTCCCGCCATCGACTATCTGATGAGCGAGCAGGGCGGCGGCGCGAAGCGCTTCTATATGATCGGCAGCGACTATGTCTGGCCGCGCACGATCAACAAGATGCTCAAGGGCTATCTGAAGAGCAAGAATGTTCCGGAATCCTCATGGCGCGAGCATTATGTGCCGTTCGGGCAATCGAATTTCCAGACCATCGTGCGCGAAATCAAGGACTTCGCCGCGCAGCCGGGCGGTCAGGCGATCGTCGTGATGACGGTCGTCGGCGATTCGATTCCGGCGCTGTTCAAGGAGGCTGTCAATCAGGGCATCCGCGCCACCGATATTCCGATCCTCGGCCTCGACGTGGTCGATAGCGATCTCGAAGGTCTCGACACGAAACCGCTCGTGGGTCATCTGAGCTGCTGGTGTTATTTCCAGAACGTCGATACCCCGCAGAACCGGCAATTCAAGAGCGACTGGAAGAACTACGTCACCGCGCACAACCTGAAGCACCGGCCGGACATGGTGATCGATCCGATGGTGTCGACTTATCTCGGCATCAATCTGTGGGCGCAGGCCGCCGCGAAGGCGAAGTCGACCAGCACGGATGCGGTGCGCCAGGCGCTGGCCGGCCAGTCGATGGTCGATCCGGCCGGCTACACGGTGAGGATGGATACGTCCTCGCAGTACCTGTGGCGCGGTGACATGATCGGCTCGATCAACGGCAATCAGGGCTTCGACGTCCTGTGGAAATCGAAGGACATCGTAAAGCCGGTGCCGTTCAGCCCGTTCATCGGCAAGGCATGACGTAGCCCGGCAGGGCAGTGGGGACCGGTGCACGGCGTGCGCCGGTCCCGCAGCAAGATTGAAACGGAATTATCCATGGTCAACTTCAGGCAGATCTTTCTCGCGATCGCGTGTTCGGCGCTTCTCTGGGCCGCTCACACGCAAGCAGCAACAGTCTCCTCGGCCGCCGCGACGAAGCGCGCAATGGTGCTCGCATCGTTCTGCGCCCCCGACGGCGACAAGGCCGCCGCTCTCGAGCAACTGGTCGAGGTCGGCATATCGTCCGACGCGCAGGATCGGGCATGGGCGCGGCAAATTGTCGGTGCAATACGCAATGGCTCGCTCGCGTGCAGTGCGCACGCTCACGCGACGCTTAACGGCAGCCCGGCGCTCGATGCCATCGACCTCCAGCCGGCCGCCCACGCGGCTGTGGATACGTCGGATGTGCCGTATGTGCCGAGCATCGTGATGATGCGCAAACTGGTTGTCGCATCGGCGGAAATGGATTTGTTCGCGCCGCAACAGGAAAGCCGCGCGGCTGCCGCGCGGCAGATCGACAAGTTCTTCGCGCTGCTCGATCCTGTCGTCGTCACCCGTGCGATCAGGCAGGAGCGCGATCCGGACACGGTGACGGTCCTCACGCTCGCGATGGCAAAGCGCGGCCTGAACAGCAGCGTGAAAGCAGACCGGCTCGCAGCCATCAAGGCCGTCGCGCAGGTGCCGAGCGAGACGGCGCGCACCGCGCTCGCCAACTTCGCCGCCCAGGATTCGGTGCGTGCGGACCCCGATGTCCTGGCCGCGGTGCAGAGCGCGATCCGCGGCATCGACACCTGGCTTTCGTTCGGCAGGGCGATGTCGATTCTCTTCAGTGGTCTGAGCTATGGCGGCGTGCTGCTGCTGACGGCACTCGGCCTGTCGATCGTATTCGGCCTGATGGGCGTGATCAATCTCGCGCACGGCGAATTCATCATGATCGGCGCGTATTCAACGTACCTCGTCGAACGTTTCATGCAGGCGCATCTGCCGGGCCTGTTCGACGCCTACATCTTCGTCGCGATCCCGGTGGCGTTCGCGATCTGCGCGATATGCGGCATGCTGCTCGAATTCTTCGTGATCCGGTTTCTGTATCGCCGGCCGCTCGAGACGCTGCTCGCCACGTGGGCCGTCAGCATCGCATTGATCAAGCTGATCCAGGTCTTGTTCGGCTCGCAGAACGTCGAATTCATCACGCCCGGTTTTCTGAACGGCGGCATGCAGGTCGCGCCGGCCTTCTTCGTGACCTATAACCGCGTGTTCGCGATCGCGCTTGCGCTGCTGGTCTTCCTCGCGACCTTCGCCCTGGTGCGTTTCACGAAGCTTGGCCTCCTGATGCGCGCCACCACACAACTGCGTGACATGGCGCGCTGCCTCGGCGTGCCGGCGGAGCGCGTCGACCGGATTGCGTTCGGTCTCGGCGCCGGGCTCGCGGGGCTCGCCGGCGTCGTACTGACGCAGATCGCCAGCGTCAATCCATCGATGGGCACCGGTTTCGTAGTCGACTCGTTCATGGTGGTCGTGCTCGGCGGCGCGGGCAGCCTTGCCGGGACGGTCGTGTCGTCGCTCGCGCTCGGCGAAATGAACCAGTTCATCGAACCGTTCTATGGCGCCGTAGCCGCCAAGGTAGTCGTGCTGCTGCTGATCGTTCTGATCATCCAGAAGCGCCCGCAAGGCCTCTTTGCATTGAAGACCCGAGTATGAATACGCTCCCCGAACCGCAAACCACCAGACGATTGTCCCTGTCGGCGCTGGCGACGAAACGGATGGGCCAGACGGTGGAGGTTGGCATCGTACCCGTGCTGATCCTGCTCGCGCTCTATCTGCCTTTCGCGTACTTCGTGATTCCCGAAGCCAACGTGTTGCACCTGTCGCTGTTCGGCATCAACCTCATCGGGCAGATCATGTGCTTCGCGCTGCTCGCGCTGGCGCTTGACCTCGTCTGGGGTTATGCCGGCATCCTGAGTCTCGGACACGGCATTTTCTTCGGCATGGGCGGCTACCTGATGGCCATCTATCTGCTGAACGGCGCCTATGCCGAGACGCATGTGCTGCCCGATTTCATGCAATACATGGGGGCGAGCGATTTCCCCGCCGTATGGAAAATCTTTTCGCGACTCGACGTGACGGTGCTCGTCACCATTGCGGCGACGGCGCTCGCGGCCGGTATCTTCGGCTTCGTCACGTTCCGCTCGCGCATCAACGGCGTGTACCTGTCGATCATTACGCAGGCCCTCACGTATGCGCTGATGCTGCTGCTGTTCATCAACGATGTGGGGCTCGGCGGCAACAACGGCATGACCGGCTTCACCACGCTGGCGGGACACCGGCTCGCCGACGTATCGACGCAGATCGGCCTTGCCGTCTGCTCGAGCCTGCTGCTCGTCGTAGCGTATGTCGGCGTGCGCTTTCTCGCGCGCTCAAGTTTTGGCCGCGCGCTCATTGCGGTACGCGACGACGAAGCCCGGATGCGCTTTCTCGGCTACCGCACGCATACGCTCAAGCTGTTTGCCTGGTGCCTCTCGGCGGTTCTCGCGGCCCTTGCCGGCATGCTTTATGTGCCGCAGGTCGGCATTGTCAACCCGAGCATCGTGTCGCCGCAGTTGTCGGTCGAGATCGCCGTGTGGGTAGCGATTGGCGGCCGTGGCACATTGATCGGCGCGATCGTCGGCGCGATCCTGATCAATGGCCTCAAGTTCTGGCTGACCGCGCAGCTTCCGGCCGTATGGCCGTTTATTCTCGCCGGCGTAACGTTGCTGATCGTCGTGTACACCAGCAATGGCGTATGGGGCACTCTCAAGGGCGCCGGCAGCGCAGACAAAGGAGGCCGCCGATGAATCCGAAGCTGCCCGATACCGCGATCTACATCAGCGGCCTGTCCGTGCAATTCGCCGGCTTTGCCGCGATCACCAATCTGTCGATGGAATTCCGCTACGGCGAGATCCGCGCGATCATCGGCCCGAACGGCGCGGGCAAGACGACCCTGATGGATGTGATCACCGGCAAGACGCGGCCCGCGGCCGGCGAGGTGTTCCTGAACAAGGTCACCAATCTTGCGACGCTGGACGAAACGGCCATTGCTCGCCTTGGCATCGGCCGTAAGTTCCAGAAGCCGAGCGTATTCGAAGCGCTGCAGGTGCGCGAAAACCTCGAGCTCGCGATTCGCCACGGCCGCGGTTACGCCGACATGGTGCGCTCGCGCCTGAGTGCGCAGCAGAACCGGCGCATCGACGAGGTGCTCGAGACGATCAGCCTCGAGAGCGAAGGAGCTCGCGTGGCCGGAACCCTCTCACACGGCCAGAAGCAGTGGCTTGAAATCGGCATGCTGCTGGTCGCCGATCCGCACGTGATTCTTCTTGACGAACCGGTAGCCGGCATGACCGATCACGAGACCGACCGCACAGCGGAATTAATCGCGCGCCTGAAGTCGCCGGAACGCGCGGTGGTGGTGATCGAGCATGACATGGATTTCGTCGGCGAGATCGCGGACCTCGTTAGCGTGCTGCACGAAGGGCAACTGCTGGGCGAAGGATCCATGGAAAGCGTGCGCAACGATCCACGCGTGATTCAAGTTTATCTGGGGCGATGAGCATGCTGAAAATTTCCGCGCTCAATCAATTCTACGGCAGCAGTCACACACTTCGCGATGTGTCGCTGAACGTGGCGGAGGGCGCCTGTACCGTCGTGCTCGGACGCAACGGTGTCGGCAAGACCACGTTGCTCAAATGCCTGGTCGGCCTGCTGCCGGTGAAGACCGGCGACATCGTGCTGGCCGGCCAGCCTCTGGCGCGTACACCCTCGCACAGACGCGTGCTGGCAGGACTCGGTTACGTGCCGCAGGGCCGCGACATCTTTCCGTTGCTGTCCGTCGAAGAGAACCTGCGCATCGGCGCGTATGCGGGCGAACGCAATCAAACGGCCGCCGGCAGGCAGTTTTCGTTCGACGACGTCTTTCACACCTTCCCGGTGCTGAAAACGATGCGACGGCGCATCGCGGGGAACCTGTCCGGCGGACAACAGCAACAGCTGGCCATCGGCCGCGCGCTGTTGACCAACCCCAAGCTGCTGATTCTCGACGAACCCACCGAAGGCATCCAGCCGTCGATCGTCATGGAAATCGAAGCGGTGATCCGCTCGCTGAAAGGCTCGCTGTCGATCCTGCTGGTCGAACAGTTCTTCGATTTCGCGCAAGCCGTGGCGGACGACTACGTCGTGCTGGTGCGCGGCCAGGTCGTGTCCGCGGGCCGCGGCGACGAGATGGAGGCAAATAACGTCAGGGCGCTCATTTCAGTGTGATGTGGCGCTCAGGCAGCGCACGCATCCATTTCGACAACTCATCTTTCAACAGGAACACCTCTATGAACTGGCTTGAACAATCGATCATGCACACACGCGGCGTTGCGCGCGGTCACGTCGGCGAAACCCACGAGCTCACCGAAGCGCGGCAGGGCACGTTTCACTACACGATGGGACCGTACTCGACCCCGGTCATGAGTATCGCGCCGGGCGACCGCGTGATCGTCGAAACGCGCGATGCATTCGACGGGAAGATTCAGACGGAACAGGATCTGCCGAGCCAGAAATTGCGGGTGCCGTTCCTGAATCCCCAGAACGGCCCGATCATGATCGAGGGCGCGGAGAAGGGTGATGTGGTTGCTGTCTACATCGAGTCGATGCGCCCGCGCGGCGACAATCCACGCGGCACGTGCTGCCTGATTCCGCGTTTCGGCGCACTGACCGGGACCGAGTACACCGCGACGCTCAACGAGCCGCTGCCCGAGATCACCCGCAAGATCGACCTCGATGAGGACGGCGTGTACTGGAGCAAGCGAGTCCAGTTGCCGTACAAGCCGCATATTGGCACGTTGAGCCTGTCGCCGGAAATCGACTCGATCAATTCGCTCACGCCGGACAACCACGGCGGCAACATGGACGTGCCCGACATGGGCCCGGGCAGCATCACTTACCTGCCGGTGCGCTCGCCCGGCGCGCGCCTGTTCATCGGCGATGCGCACGCGTGCCAGGGCGACGGCGAAGTGTGCGGCACGGCCGTGGAGTACGCCAGCACGACCACGATCCACGTCGACCTGATCAAGGGCTGGCACATCGAATGGCCGCGCCTCGAAACCGATGCACTGCTGATGACGATCGGCAGCGCCCGCCCGCTCGAGGATGCGACGCGCATTGCCTACAACGAACTCGTCCGCTGGCTCGAAAAGGAATACGGCTTCGACCGCTGGGATGCCTACATGATGCTGAGCCAGTGCGGTCAGGTCAGGCTGGGCAACTTCGTCGACCCGAAATATTCAGTCGGTGCCGCGATCAGCAAGAAGTATCTCGCGCCGGTCGCCTGAGGAGACCCGATCATGGATTTGAAACTCAAAGGTTTGAAGGCGCTTGTCACCGGCGGCACCAAAGGTATTGGTCTCGCGATCGCCCGGACGCTTGCTGCCGAAGGCGCAGACATCGCGGTCTGCTCGCGCAATGGCGCGGCCGTCGAGCAGACGGTTGCCGGTCTCGTGCAGCTGACCAGCGGCGCGGTCAACGTGCTCGGTGCGGCTGTGGACGTGGCGGACGGTCCGGCACTTCAAAGCTGGACACGGCAAGCGGCGGCGCAACTGGGCGGCCTCGATATCGTCGTCGCTAATGTGAGTGCGCTGTCGATCGGCAACGACGCCGAGTCGTGGCGCAAGGAATTCGAAACCGACCTGATGGGCACCGTCAATCTGGTCGACGCCGCGTTGCCTTTTCTCGAGGCCAGCAAGGCTGCTTCGATCATCGCTATCTCGAGCGTGTCCGGCCGCGAGATTGACTTTGCGGCAGGCCCGTACGGCACCTTCAAGGCCGCGCTAGTCCACTACATGCAGGGTCTTGCGTACCAGCTCGCACCGAAGGGCATCCGCGCGAACACGGTATCGCCGGGCAACGTCTACTTCGAGGGCGGCGTCTGGGACCAGATCGAACGCGACAATCCGCGGCTCTTTGCCGAATCCCTCGCGTTGAATCCGAGCGGGCGCATGGCGCGCCCGCAGGAAATCGCTAACGCGGTCGCGTTCGTCGCGAGTCCGGCGGCGAGTTTCGTGAGCGGGACGAACTTCGTGGTTGATGGGGCACTGACGCGCGGCGTACAGCTCTGAGCGCCCGAAATGGCGTTGTCAGATGACAACGCCTTCGTCGGCGACCTGGCGAAGGCTTGAGCCTTTGAAGCCCGACGCGGCAAACAAGTGCAGTGCGGCGGCGAGAATACGTGAGCGGGGGGTCCGCGCGGGCTAAAAACTCAGCGTTTCGCGCGCCTTGACGATCGCGCCTGCCACCGTCTCGATCTGCTCGCGCTTGAGCATTGCCTTTGAGCGGAGCAACTGATACGCGTCTTCCTCCGACAC
>Ga0073928_10008051_pt1 | contig 13379 bp, 9 predicted proteins | sample PaiPotPPA55metaG_FD_76969 | JGI IMG/M metagenome (GOLD analysis project Ga0073928, IMG submission 76969) | Iron sulfur acid spring bacterial and archeal communities from Banff, Canada, to study Microbial Dark Matter (Phase II) - Paint Pots PPA... ...
ACCACGCCGCTCTCGATCACGGGCAAGGCCGAGGAACTGGACAGGGAATTGCCCGGCCAGCTCGCGACCTTTACCGAATCGATCGCCAAGACGGGGTCGAACTTGGATGAACTGAAATCGCAGCACGCTGCCGCAGTTACGGCATTGGAAGTCGAGAACAAGAAGAAACTGGACGACAAGAAGAAGGTGAACGGTTCCAAGACGGCGAGCACCCCACCGAATCCGAATCCTGCGGCCGAGTTCAAGGACGGCAAACCGGTGTTCGGTAGCAAAGGGACGCCTCCTGCCGGCGAAAGCAGGAGCTTGTTCGATACGGCAACCGACCAGGCCGACGCCGTCGAGCAACCTGCTGAAGACGAAGAGACAACGGCGCCACCGCAACATCCGAGCGCATCCGCAAGTTCTTATCCCGACTGAAAGGAGGAGTGTAGGTTGCCGTGATAGCTGACAATGCGCGTGTTGATTATAGAGGGCGAGTTGCTGTTCGGTGCAAAGATTCGTGACATTTCTTGCCGCGATTGTTGGCAAGATCCTATGTTTGTGACACAGTTGTTGGCACAATCCTACGCCGCGCCGCCGTATGAACGCGGTCCACACATCGCGCAAAGCGGCAATAGCGCGATATGGTCAACCCTTCTGGATCATTACTTCGGTCGATTTCACGACGACCTTAACGAAGTCGCCTTTCTTCAAGCCTAGTTCCTCGGCGCTATTGCGGGTGATCACACTTTCGACGAGGTTGTCGCCCACCTTGACCACAACATGCGCCATAATGTCGCCGATCTGGATGTCCTCGATCGTACCGGGCAGCTGATTTCGAGCAGAGAGAGCCATATAACCTTTCTACCAATACTTCAGCCTTACCAAGGGTTCGCGAACCGTGTATCGCGCAGGACGGCTTCATCCGTTAACGACCGCAAGAACGCGATCAAATCTGCGCGATCTCGCGCCGATAATTGAAAGCCGCCAATCAGGCGGTCTTTGTTGGGATTGTCGTGCCCGATTCCGGCATTCACGCCGGAATCGATTGTCCGGCCACCGGCGGCGTAGTGGTCCAGAACGCCCTCGATCGTGGAGATGCTCCCGTCGTGCATGTACGGCGCCGTGACCGCAATATTACGAAGCGTCGGTGCTTTGAATTTCCCCATGTCAGCACCCGATTTTGTGAACTCGTAGACCCCCAGGTTCGGCGGCGGATACGAAAACGGACCGCTCAGATTGTAAAGACCGGTGTTGTGAAATTCTACTTCTCGACCTGGATTGCTCTCCGATATAGTGGCATCGCTGAAATTGAAACCGCCATGGCAGCGGAAACACGAGATCTGCTGGCTGAAGATTAGGATCTCTCCTCGTTTGGCGGATTCGGAAACGGCCGAGTCGTCGCCGCCGTAGTGATAACGATCGTACGGGGACCGCGCAGAAATGATACTCCGCTCGAAACATGCGAGCGCCTTGGTCACGTTTGTGATCGTGGTCGGATCTTTTTCCGCTGGGAACGCGGTTGCGAATAGCTGACGGTATTTCGGATCGGATCGAAGCATCGGAAGGAAGCCGTCGCCTTCACGAAGGCCGAGTTCAACGGGATGGTCTCCGAACATCGGCACGATCGCCTGATCCTCCAGCAATCTCATTTTGGGATTGCTCCAGGTCAGCGTGGCACTATAGGCGACGTTCACCAGGCTCATGGCGCTGCGCGAGTGTGCCTCGCCTGTCGCTCCAATGCCCACGGCGCGGCCATCGGTAAACGCAAGCTCCTGCTTGTGGCATGTCGCACACGACGCCTTCCCGTTCACGGACATTCGCGTGTCGTAGAACAGATATCGCCCCAACTCGACCTTTGCCGCGGTCATCGGATTGTCCGCCGGAACGTACGGCTTCGGGAATCCCTTCGGAAGATTCCACGCGTACGTCTGACCCCCATCGGCCGCCGGAACAGGAAGGGCCTGCCAGAGGAGAAACGCAACTCTTGAGAGCGTCAGTAGAACTCTGCGCACAGCGATGCTCTACTTCCGCAACCGGACGATCTCCAACGTCTCCAACATCCGCACGGATCGCGCCCCAGCTTTGTCGTTGGGACAGACCAGCCGGAACGGTCCTTGATAGCCGAACAAGGGCTTTCCGTCGCGTTTGTCGGCGACGAGAATCGACTCATTTGCGAAGCTCGCATCCATTTCGGCGAGCCCGAAGACGACCTGATACCCGTCGTGCGCTTTAGCGAGCACATATGATGCGAGTGCTCTCCCGCGCAATTCCTTGCCGAGAGGAGCGCCGGCTCGTGCAAGCACCTCGCGCAACGGAACCCCTTCGTACTGAACCTTCGTTCCATCTTCCTCCTGCACCGAAACGGTCTCGCGCGGCATTTTCGCAAGATCATCGGCCTTCAATTGCAAAGGGGACGGCACATCGCCGGATACCGTCAGTATCTGCGGTGCCGGCGATTCTGATTGGGCCAGTCCGAACGCGGCGAACAATCCGAACGCCGTCAGGATTCCAATTGCGGTTCGACGATTCATACGCCTCCTAAAACCGGTAACGAAGATTCAGAAACCAGTTGCGTCCTATTTCAGGGTAACCCGCTGTGTAGAAATAGTTCCTGTCGAACAGATTCTTCACGCCCGCCTGCACGCTGACTCCCGCGCGGATGGGCGCGATCACTCCGAGGTCCGTGGTTGCGTACGACTCTGAATGCGGCAAAAAGAACGGTGAGGTCGTCGCGTACGTCGTATCTTGCACCACGAGTCCACTCTCGTACCGTTCGTTCACGATGGTCAAGATTTGATGCGGCAACCGAAGCGTCGCTGTGCCGATCGCCTTATTTCTGGGCAGGACCGGCAGCACGCTGATGCTCGTGTTAACCGCGCTAACATTTGAAAGCGCGGCGAAGTCGTAGGCGATCGTGCGGTTCAGAAAGCTGTAGCTTGCATTCAATGTCAGGCGAGAAAACGGCGTGCTGCGAACCTCGAACTCAACTCCTTCGTGAACCTCATTTCCTATATTTGCCATTTCGCTGCAAAACCCGATGATCCGGCTGTTCGGGCACAACGCCGTTGCCGGGCTAGATCCGCCGGGGTCCGTCACGAAAACGGATTCGATTGCATTCCGCAAGTCGCTTCGAAAGAGCGTCAACTGCACGAGCGTTCGAGCGCCGACGACCTGTGAATATCCGAGATTCCAGTTGCGGCTGTGCTCGGGCTGAAGATTGGGATTCGGCAAGCCCGCACCCAGGCTGGCTGAATAAATATCTTTGAGCATCGGAAAGCGGCCACGGTCTGCAAAAGTCGCGAACAAGTTCCCCGACTCGCCGACTCGATAGGAAACCGCCACCTGCGGATTGAAGTTCCAGACGTGGGCGGTACATCCGGAGAAGGAAGCGTTTTCGGGCGAGGTGAGGCAAGTAAACGGCAACAAGCCGGTCATTGCGGCGTTGTACTGCTGTCCCTGCAGGCCATCGAAATGGTCTGCGCTGAATCCTCCCGTTAGGGAAAGTCGCGAGGAGATCCTCACCACGTCCTGGAGCCCGACGGTCGTCTGTATATCGCTATCGCGGAGAACCGGTTCGATCAGAGGGAATGGTGAAATTGCCGGAAAACTCCCGCGTTCGGTATGCGTGTCGTCCTTCAGGAAGAGGGACGCGCTTACGACATTCCTCGACACCTCTCGCGTGGTGAACTCCGTCGAGAAGCCACCGTTGTGCTCGTTGTACATGCTGTGTTCCGCGTTCCTCGTATTCATGACCGAATACGTGTCGTTCGAATACATATCGATATCGTTGCGGAACTGCGTGTAGAATGCGCGGAACTTGATGGAGCTACTTTCGCCAATTTGCGTGTTCGAATGGAAATAGTAATTGGCCATGTCCCAATACGGCCATGTCCAAAAGAAGCGATAGGCCGCACCAGTATTCGATCCCTGGTAGAGAGGGACGCCTTTTTGGCCTTTCAGGTTGATGTAGCTGAACACGTACTCGTCCTGTCCCCTCGGTGTCCATCCTACGCGGCCCGTGAATCTCTCGTCACGTGACCACGAATTGTTCAAGCGATCCGTGACGGCGATGTCCGGAAGATTCCGGTATTGCAGGACGGGGAAATTGCCCGACAGTGGAATGAAGTCGTCTTGGAGCCAATCAAGCGATCCTTGGAAAAAGAGCCTGCGCCAGCGCGAACCGAGTCGAAGCGCTGAAAGCAGTGTGTTCCCTGAGCCCGTTCCGATCAGCGCGTCAACATCGATCTTCTTGATTGGCTCCTGCGTGACCAGATTGATCGTGCCGCCGAGAGCATTCGGCCCGAGGAGCGGAGACGAATAGCCCTTGGCGACTTGCAATTCCGCGATATCGCTTGTGAGGAATCGATTGAAGTCCACATAGCCGTCGTAGGGAACGGAGATGGGAATTCCGTCCACATACAAGGGGACCTGTCCGCGCGTACTGAATCCTCGGACCATAATGCCAGCCTCATTGCGGTTTGCGGAGAGGTGTTGAATCGAAACGCCAGCTACGTAGTCGAGCGCCTTCGCCGCATTCACGAGATCGAGGTTCCGAATCTCCGTTTGATCGATGCTATCGGCGACCGGTGAAGGCGTCGGAGCAGTCGCCGACACGGTCACCTGGACGGTGCCAAGGTTGAATGGCGAACCGGGGCTCTGCCGGATCACTTGGTCGACGGCCGTGCTCAATGCGTTCAACTGCTGCTGCAACCGCGCGTGCGAGGGTTGGGAGGGCAGCGGGTCAGGGAGTTGGACGTTCGCGGTTGAATAAGAGCCCCATGCCGAGGCGATTGAGGACCGCAGGGCTTCTGCATCAGAGCGCCACGCGTCGACGGCTGTTCCCTCGGCAGGCAATGCGGGCAACCGCCGCTCCAGATCCGAAACGGTCGCTTTCCACTCTACCGTCATGTCTTGCGCAAAGCCGATTCCTGCAACTGCAATCATTACCGACGTAACCCGTACAAGCGCTCCGGCGACCGTTTTCATGCGCTGGCCATACCTCCCGTTTGTCGTGTATCAGAGACACTGTATATGATACTGGACAGGAGGCCTACGATGAAACTGCCGCTACCGAAGCATTTGGAAAATTCTCGCGAGAAAGCATTAGCTGTTGTTCTGGAAGGTGTTTCCGAAAGATGGCAGATGAATGTGCTTCAAATCCGCGGATGCCCCACTCGTGTCAAGGTGATCCTGGATGGATACGGTACAGTGGAGGCACCGGCGATCTCGCTCACGCCGAATCAGGCCCGGCACCTTGCAACGCAGATTACCGAGATCCTCGGACCTGAAACGTGACGAGTAGCCCTTCGACAAGGGAGTTCGCCCCGCTGTGCTCGCGACCTCTTGCAAAAGCGTCGGGCGTTTACCCGGCCGACATGGGTACAGCTCGGACTCCGGCATCTTGGTGTCGCTTCGGATCCCGCATCTGCGAGAACATATTCAGTGCCGTCTGAGACAAAACCTGGGCATCCTGACCGCGATCTTTATTCGGGTTTGATTCGGCTCCACATTCTTCACCATGCGGTGGAAGGGCCGATCTTCGGACTCGGTATGCTAGAGGAACTCGCGCGCCACGGGTATCGGATCAGTCCGGGAACGCTATATCCCCTGCTACGCGGTTTGGAGAAAAAGGGCTATCTACGTTCATGGGAGGAACGCGATGGCCGGTCGCGGCGGCGGATCTTCCGTGCCACGCCCAAAGGTCAACAGGCGCTACGAGTGGCGAAGAGGAAGATACGGGAGTTGTTCATCGAAGTTGTCGGAGACGATTAGCCGTTCAGCCGTAGTCGCACTGGGCATTTCGAGCCCATGGACTGCCGGAAGTGTTCCTGGAACGTAGTGTCGGTTCACGATAGACTGAACCCATATAGAGCGAATGCCCCTCCTTTATCGCTATTGCCTTGCCCTGTTGCTGACCCTATCGCTAGCCTCGGGGCAGATGAACACGGGGGAGATCTCCGGGAGCGTGCAGGATCCCTCGGGCAGTGCGCTCCCCAGCGCTACCATCGTCGCCCAGCAGGCGGACACGGGGCAAAAGTTCACTGCAATTACCAACAGCTCCGGTGAATACCTGTTCCCCCAACTGCCCGTCGGGGTCTATTCGTTGTCGATAACTGCTCCCAATTTCAAACAATCCACGTTGCCACGGTTCGACGTCCACGCAGGTGATCGGCTCAGGCGCGACTTCAACCTGCAGTTGGGCGAGAGGACTGATGTTGTTACGGTTCAGATCGAGACGGGGAACGTGCAGTTGGAATCCGCCGAAATCCGGGATGTCATAGGCCATCAACAAGTGATCGACTTGCCCGTGAAGAGTCGCCAGTTCCTAGATCTAGCGATGCTCAGCCCAGGTGTTGTCCGGCCGCCGGGGGGCACGCGAGGCGACGCTATGCAGCAGGCCGGCAATCTCATCAACGTCCTCGGCCAACGCAGCGGCCACAATCTCTATTTGCTGGATGGTGTCGCGATCACCGATGAGCACTTCAACAACATGGTCATCGCGCCTTCGATCGATGCCATCGAGGAGTTCAACATCGAGAAGACGTCGTACGCTCCGGAATTCGGCGGCAAGTCCGGGGCGGTGATAAACGTTGTGACGAGAACGGGATCGAACGACGTTCACGGCAGCCTGTTCGAGTTTGTACGCAACGATGTCTTAAACGCGAAAAACTTCTTCGACTCTAGTTCGAGTCCAATTCCGCCCTTCCGCCAAAACCAGTTCGGCGGAAGCCTTGGAGGTCCAGTCAAGAGGAACAAGACGTTTTTCTTTTTAAGTTATGAAGGCCAAAGAATCCGTAAGTCCCTGACTCAGACGTTTTCGGTCGCTACAGCCGCTATGCGCAGGGGTGACTTCTCCGGCCTGCCTGCGATATACGATCCGACTACGATCAGTGGCGGGCAGCGCCAGCCGTTTCCAAATAATCAAATCACGCGCTTAGATCCGGTAGCTATGGCCCTGCTCGCCCAAATACCGTATCCAAACCTCCCCGGCATTGCGCAGAACCTGCTTGCCACAGGAAATCAAGCCATCAACCAAAACCAATACAGCGCGCGCCTCGACCATCAGTTCTCGGGCAGTAATACAGCATACCTTCGTGGCTCACTTTTCGACGCGCGCCAAGCCGATCCCTTCGGATCCAGCGTGCTGCAGGAGAGTTTGCTGCCCGGTTTTGGCCGCAATCTCAGCACACACGCGATTAACGGCGTAGCGGGGTGGACGCATACGTTCAGCCCGAATATTCTGAATGAATCGCGCTTTGGGTTTCTCACCGTTGCTGGAGGACAGACGAGTCCGAATCGTGGGAACACTTTTGCGGCACAGACGGGATTGCAAGGGGTGACAACGAACCCCCTGGATCTCGGATATCCGCAGATCTCCTTCGGCGGCCAGTTCTCGACAATGGGTGATCCCACATTGTTCACGTTTCGCAACAACCGCGACTTTGAACTCTACGACAACGTGATATGGCACAAGGGGAGGCACAGCGTGAAGTTCGGCGGCTACTTCATGCACTACGATCTTCAGCCGGTGAATCCGAACGGAGCCCGCGGGATATTTTCATTTACTCCGCGGTGGACCTCGTCGGCGCCCGGCTTGGCTGACGGGAGCGCATTCGCGGACTTCCTGCTCGGCGATCCAACCACCGCGCAGGTTGGTCTTGGCCGGGCCGCGATGAATGCAAGCACGGATTGGGCCCATTTCTACGTTCAAGACAACTGGCAGATCAATCCGAACCTGAAGATCGACGCTGGAATTCGTTATGAATACAACCGAAACATGACCGACGCGAACAATGAGATCGCGGCGATCGATACTTCGGCTCCAGGCGGCCGGTTCGTTGTCGCGAGCGACGGGTCTGGGAACATTTCGCCCGCAGCCGCGGCGCTGCTACCGTTGCTTCCGATTGCTTATGTTCCATCTTCGGCTGCGGGTTGGAACAGCAGCCTCCTTGTGCCGAGGTCGCTCCGCCTCGCGCCGCGGGCGGGGATCGCGTGGAGCCTTCCCAGCATTAAGGCAGTAGTGCGCGCTGGTGTCGGCATCTACCCCAATCAGGCCGCCTATAGCATTATCACCAATTTGGCCCAGAACCTGCCTTTCTTTGTCACGAAGACTGTGAATTCGGCGGCCGCCGCGCTCTCGCCATCCTTTACAACTGAGAATGCGTTGGCAGCAAATACGGTGGGAACGGTAGGCGGCAACAACCTCGACCATAATTTCAAGATCGAATACAACGAGGTTTGGAACGTGAGTCTCGAGCGAGAACTGAGCCCCAGCACTGTCTTTTCACTCGCTTACATTGGATCACGCACGGTCCATGCCGACAGTGGGACCGTTTTGAACGTTCCGCTCCCTGGCCCGGGAGCGATCGCGGCCCGCCGGCCCATCCCTCAGCTAAGTCAAATCAGCGATATTCGCTGGAATGGATGGGCGACGTACCACGCGCTGACGGTAAGCGCGAAGCGCCGCTTGGCCAAGGGTCTGATGTTCGATGCGAACTGGACATGGTCTCATTCCATCGACGATGCTTCCGATCCAGGCGCAACGTTAAACGAGACCAATCTCCCGCAAAACGTCTATGACCTCGGTGCAGAAAAAGCTAGCTCCAGTTTCGACCATCGTCACCGAGTGGTAGTGAGCTTCCTCTACCAGCTTCCGTTGGCGAAAGACAAACCCAGTTGGGCGCGGCGGGTCTTTGGGCATTGGCAAGCGGGCGGGTACTTCACAGCGCAATCGGGGGCGCCCTTCACCGTGAGCATCTCAAGCGATCAGGCGAATATAGGCGCTGGACCGGCGCAGCGGCCCAACATCTCGGGCGATCCGAACGCCGGACCGAAAACGCCACAGCAATGGTTCAACACAACTGTCTTCTCGTTGCCAGCGCTCTATACATTCGGAAACTCCCCTCGTAATGCTGTCATCGGGCCTGGTCTCGAAGAATTCGATTTTTCACTTCAGAAGGACATGGGGTTAACTGAGTCCGCCAAGCTCGAGTTCCGAGCCGAGGCGTACAATGCCTTCAATCACCCCAACTTTAACATCCCGAACCGAACGGCTTTCACAGCGAACTTTGGCAGCATCTCGAGTGCACAGGATTCCCGCCAGCTTCAGTTTGCGCTTAAGCTTCTTTTTTAATGGCCTCATCGAAATCGCTTGTTCATGAGAGTGTTGCTGGCTTGACGCGCACGTGCTTGAACCAAAGTCGGCGACCCCGCGACCTCACGAGAAAATGTGCGACGGCTGGTCGCCGGTTGCCCGGCGGTTACCGACGTCTCGGCCTGCTATTGAGTGTTTGATCGGAGCAGGCATGGATTCTTCGATTGCACCTGGTGTCGTCCTCGCTGGGCGGACTCGAGCAATGGAAGAGTGCTCATTCTCCAGTGTTGTCGGCGCATGGATTTACCCGAGGAGGCTTCCTTGGCCAGCCTGTACTCTGCCCAACGTTTCTTTCGGTCGGCCTTCACGCGGCGCTGCGCTTGCTCCCTCAGCACGCCCTGGCTCGGAAGCTGTATACGGGCAGCCACATCCTTGGGAAGGAAAAATGTATGCCCCCTTTCGCTGGCAGGTCTTGAGATGGCAAGCAGAGATATGCCCGAGTCTTTGAGATAGCGTGAGAGGGAACCACTGTGGAGATCGAATCGCTTCGCCAGGATCGATGTCGCCACATAACGGTCTGCGAATTGCTGGACCTCCCCAGCGGGTATGAGCTTTGCAAAACCATTTCGAAAACCGGCAGAAGCGGTAAAGAAACCTCGATCTGCCAAGCCCCGAATGACATCGGTTCTCACCCCCAATAGGGCTGCCGCCTCCCTGTAGTTGAGGAATCCTTCGAGTGGCACTCTGATTCCGGGCACCATCCGATACTTACGGAGCAGCTCAGATGGAAAGAGGTATCCAGTGATGCCGGGAAACCGATTAGTGTGGCCGACGGGTACGAGGTCGCCGTCAATGACGGCGCGGATGACCGCGGGTAGACCGACGTTGCGGCCGAGGTAGTTCTTGAGAGCATGTCGAAGCGCGATGAGCGTGTCGGGTTTTGAGTAGTCGCGTTCCGGCACGGCGTGCTTTTCGAAAGCGTTTTTGATTTTGACTACATCCTCACGAAGGAAATGATATCCCGTTGGAAAATGGCACTCGGACCCCTTTGCGTAACGAATCAGGCCCGCTTGAGCCACCGCCGTAACGGTGATGTTCTTCAAGCCCAAGGTGCGCTGGGCTTCGGCACGGGGCATGTATCCGGCTAATCCCAGATCACGGGTTGCGATCCATCGATTCAGCGATTCCCGCCGAATCCAGTATTCTGTGCGGCCACCCCCACGGTGCACATTGAAGAGGACACTTTCGAGTAGACCCTGATTCACCAAGTCTAGAATCCGACCCCCGGCTGTGCGCGTCAGCTTCTCTGCCTCATTCGCCGTCAACCAATGGGAGTTCAACCGCACGGCAGCGGAAAAATAACGGTGCTGACCGCGGATGAAACCTTTCCAATCATTGATGACGAACTGCTCGAAGACTTCATGAAGGAATCCAAACTCCCGGCGGGGAAGGACGCGAAACAAGTGCCGATAGAAATTTCCAAAGATCTTGCTGAAGTTGAGTGTGGCAGGATTTGCCGCCTGCGGGACCATCCGGCGCAGCACTTCGCGCAACGGCCGAGGCCAGTCTCGGAGCATCGCGACTGCACCACGGCAGATCTCAATCGCAGTCGGGAGATCGGTGGCGCCAAAGTGGCCCTGCTTCCGCCGTAACATGCTCTCATCCTTTAAAGAGCCGACAAACACGATCAGTCTCAACAACGCACCGAGTGTCAACCGAGACTGGTCCGGGGGGAAGCCAAAATCCGGCACGACTTCAGTGGTTTGTGTGGGTGTTGACCTGGCCGCGCGGTGGATCGCCGCAGCGATCGCCACCAGATCGGGATCAGCAGGTTCCGCAATGAGTTGGCGAAAGTCGAGACCGCAACGGCATTTGTGTACGGCTGGACGCTCCCAGGCGACTCTCCGTTTACACGCCGGGCACTGGTTAATCAAGAGGCAGCGGTGTGTAGGGCATGCGACCATAAGTCCGAGATCCCAAACTGCCCACCAGATCGGGCGTTCCCGAAGGCAGACCGTGCACAGGCGCGGTCTGCCGTAATTCAGATCATCGGCGCTAACCGTTTCGCCATAGAATGATCGCTGCTTGAATCGGTTCCGTCCCTTAACGTGGTGATAACACATCAATCGCCATTCTTCGGGCTCAAGGCGCAACGCGTACGAAAGCTGCTTGATCGCTGCGTCATGATCCAATCCATGCACCTTGCCAGTGCCAGATACCCACAGCCCAGCGATTTGTGCGAGCGCATTGGGACCGCAATAGCCGTGCTCATGAGCCGTGCGACACAAGTAGCCGCGGGGACTCTCGCCCGGCACCGGATCGACGCGGAAAAGGAGTCGCGCGCTCATGCGCGAAGCTCCAGGCGAACAGCGCGCGACACAAGATTACCGGACGGGATACATGCTGTTACACTCGGCAGCGCTATCGGCGGAGCGTTTTCACAATCGAACTTCTCACCGAACGGATTCGGATCGTGGAGACGTTCCGACCAGACGTGGTCCGCGTAAGATAGGGATAGCGTCCGCAAGGTGATTTGCCGGCGAGGGTGAGAACAAGCGATCCGGGCTGCGCCTCGGATGATCTTCATCGTATAGCCAATGAGACCGTAGGAAGCGTAGTGCATCCGAAACGCGAGGTCGAGATCGGCCAGGTTGGGCATTTCGTACTCGGGGAGCTGCTCCTGAACCGCGCGCAGGAAGGCTCTGTAGGTTGTCCGATCTTCTTTCACTTCCCAGCGAAAGGCGCTCACTCGCAGGGTCGAACCGAAACGGCGCCGCAATTGTTCATTCTGCCGCAGCACTTCCAGACAGCGTTGGAGCCCGGAAACTACGATTGCGAGTCGCGCCTCTTCGACCTGTTCCTTGAGCCAATCCGCAACATCATTCACGATACTGGCCCGGCGGACATCCACGAAATGCTGGAATTCATCGAGTGCCAGGAGGCGCACACGGCAGCGTTTGATCAACTCCCGGAGGCGAGTACTCTTGCTAACTGTGTTGCCGCGAGACCATAGCGGATCTCCGAGTCGGTACAGCAGGGTTTCCGCAAAGCTCTTGACCGTGGGCCGCGCCGGCACTTTTGCCACGAGTACCGGAACCTCAACGCCCCACTTGTGATCTACGCGGGGATGAAGGCTGGCAAAGTAGGAGATGATCGTCGTCTTCCCGCTACCGCTCTCGCCGACAAGCGGGCAGCAGTCCGGTTCGGCCGTAGCGTCGTGACTATCGAAACACGCCTGGATTCGCGCGATCGCACTTTTGAAGAGCGGATATTTGACGAGTATCCGTTCGCAACTGTCCATTGATTCCGTCATTCGGCTTGATGCCTTGGCGGAAGTTCACGTAGCTCGACCCGCACCTGAGGCAGATCGAGGTTGGCTTCGAACACTGGTAATACCTCATCATCTGAAAAGGCGTCAGAGTGAGCAGGCACTGGAGGAACCTCGAAGTTTGCTTCTGCCGGTCTGTCGTCTCCTATGCGGATCGCGTAAAAGGATGACACTTCGCAATGAGTTGGATTCCCCTCGGACGGATGCTGGATGGTGATGGCAGGGACCGCGTTACCAGTGTGATCTTCCAGAAAGCGCGCATGCCGCTTCCGGCCGCGAGTCGACTTTCGATTGAAGTCGCGCTCCACCAAAGCGCGGATCTCGGCTTTGGCTTGCGCCAGGGCCACGATGTCAGTCCGCGCATTCAACTGGCGCTGAGCGTAGCGACGAATTACCTTGTGCTGCCAAAGAGAGAGCCCTTTGGCGTAAGCCTGATCGATGGCCGGGGTCACAACGTAGGCCCCTTTCTTTGAATCAAGCACATTAATGTGGCCAAGATCACCAGGATCGAATGTCAGCTCGACTTTGGCGCCAGATCCTATCCGCCTGCGCAGTTCTCCCAACTCTGGTCCGTTGTATTTCAGGCCTTCCAATTCGATGCCGTAGTGGAACACCACTCGTTGAGCCGTCATGCCAAGCACGAGATCCAACTCGCGCGCACTCGGCGGCAGAGGAGGCGGCAGGGCGCTCACGTCGCTGTGCCACCGATGGGCTGGCGTGTCATTGATACCGCGATGCGGTGTTTGCAAATACACATCGATGATCCATTTGTGCAGCATCTCGCGGAACGTGCTCAGCATAACTACAGCGTGCCTGGTGGGATCATACTCATCGCGTTCCAGGATGTTGCTAAACGTGGTTCCGGGATTTCCGTGGATCAGATCGTGATTCATCGTGCCCTGGAATCGTTCAAGCTTGCCCTTGTACCAGGGGACGAGAACCTTCGCGTACTGGATATCGGCACCGATCTGAAGG
>Ga0073928_10008053_pt1 | contig 13377 bp, 15 predicted proteins | sample PaiPotPPA55metaG_FD_76969 | JGI IMG/M metagenome (GOLD analysis project Ga0073928, IMG submission 76969) | Iron sulfur acid spring bacterial and archeal communities from Banff, Canada, to study Microbial Dark Matter (Phase II) - Paint Pots PPA... ...
ACGTCTCGTGGGACTCGTCCACGATCAGGAGCCGAACGTTGCCCAGCGGCGCGAACACGGCGCTTCGCGCGCCGACCACAACGTCCACGTCTCCCGCAGCACAAGCTTGCCACGCATCGAAACGCTCCCGTTCCGAGAGCGCGGAATGCAAAACCGCAACGCGTTCGCCGAAGGCCTGTTCGAAACGGCGCGCCGTCTGTGGCGTGAGCGAAATCTCCGGCACGAGCACGATCGCGCGACCGCCGGCTCGCAGCACGTGTTTGATGGCCTCGATGTATACGAATGTCTTGCCGCTGCCGGTAATGCCGTGGAGAAGAGTTTCGCGAAATACGCGCTCGTCCAGATGCGCGCGCAGGGAATCGATTGCGTGTTGCTGCTCGGGCGTAGCGACGAAATCCGGAGTGCCCAATTCGCGTCGCCTTTGCGAACGCGCGGGCGCGACTTCTTCTTCACGAATGGCGCCGGCTTTCACGGCACGCGCAATCATAGATGCGGAAAAACCGGCGAGAATGGCGTCGGCTCGCGGAACGCCGGGCTGCTCGCGCACGAATTGGACGAGCGCAGAGGCTTTCGGTCCGCGAATTGTGCTCGTGCCCGGAGCCATGACGCGTACGCGATACTCATGCGTGCGCGGATCGATGAAGCGTCGCTCGCGCCGCAGTTCGCCGCTGCGAACGAGCGCGTTCACGTGACGCAAGAGCGAAGATCGATCGCCCGCGCGGCGTGCCTCGGGATGCCGGAGAAGTTGTTCGAGAGCAAATCCTTCGCGCAGATCGCTCCATATCAGCGAAACGAGACGCCCGGGAACGGATGGATAGCGTGCACGGTTCGGCTCTGCAACTGTGCGCATAAAGGTATCCACGGCGCGCGGGACCGCTCCGCTAAGCACGACCGCGCTCAGCGCCTCGCCCAGCGTACACAGATACTGCTCCGAAACGAACCGCGCCAGTGCAAGGCCAACCTCGTCGAACGCCCGTGGTACTCCGGCAAGCCCGTTCGCGCGGCGCAGCGGACGCTCCGAGCTCACAGTTTGAGGCTCGGACACGATGAATGCGATCTGCTCGCGCGATCCGAGCGGTACTCGCACTACGTCTCCGACGCGCAGCTCGAGATCGCCGGCATCGTAGCTCAGAGGGAGATCGAAGCGAGTCGAGCGGATCGTTGCAAGCGCGTCGACGGAGCGGACTAGCGGAATTCGTGACCTCCCGGAGGCATCGTTAGCCGTTCGAGCACTGCCCGAACGGACTTCTCGCGCGCCGTGATGCCGTATTCGACGTCGCCGATGGCGCGCGGCAACACAAATCGCAATTCTCCCGCGCGCTTCTTCTTATCCGCCTGCATTGCGCTGAAAACACGTCCCGGGTTCTCCAGCGTTCCGATCGGAAGCCTCAGCAGCGTCAATAGCGCGAGCACGCGCAGGTGTTCCTCGCGCGAAAAGCGGCCGGTCCGCAAAGCCAACAGTCCCGCAGCGCGCAAACCGATCGAAACACCGGCGCCATGTGAGACGCGATAGTTCGACGCCCGCTCGATCGCATGCCCGAACGTGTGCCCGAGGTTGAGCAGCTCGCGCATGCCGCGCTCTTCACGGTCGTCGTTCACGATCGCCATCTTGACTTGTTGCGCGCCGAACACAATCGTCTCCCACGGCCAGCGCCAAAACTCATGCGGCGCAAGCGTCTCGAGCCCGTCGAACAGATCGCGGCCTTCGATGATGCCCGCCTTGACGATCTCTGCAAGTCCTTCTCGCAGATGGCGGTACGGCAGCGTCTGTAGCGCATCCACCCATGCGAAAACCGCGACCGGATCGCGAAAGGTGCCCGCGAGATTCTTACCGGACGGCAGATCGACGGCAGTCTTGCCGCCGATGGCCGCATCCACCATCGCGACTAAACTGGTCGCGATGTGGACGTAGGGAACGCCCCTCATAAAGACGGAAGCGGCGAATCCAAACAGATCGCTCGCAACACCGCCGCCAACGCCGATGATGGTCGTGCGGCGGTCGGCGCCCGAGTGCATTAACGCTTCGAGAACCGCCTGCACGGTCGCAAGCGTCTTGCGCCGTTCTCCCAGGCGGAACGGCAAAACGTCGATCCGCCCGCGCAGCCCAGCCGTGAGCTCTTGCGCATTCCGCGCGAGGTTCGCGTCGCACACGACGATGAAACGGTCGATGCCGCGATCGCGCACGAACTGCCGCAGCGGTTCGCGCACGGACCCCTCAACGACCATCCCGCTCGTCACAGTTCGATTTTCTTGCGGTGCAGCCACTGGACGATCTGATCGACAATCTGCGAGGTGCTCATGTCTTGTGCCTCGACGACGAAGTCGGCATGTGAGTAGCGCGGCATCCGCTGCGAATACAGCTCTTTGATCTTCGAGAGTGATGGTGAGGGCCCAATAAATGGACGCACGCGTTTGCTGCGGCGCAGGCGCCCCAGGATCTGCTGGGGCGGAACCTTTATGAAGACGCGATACGTGCTCTTTTTCAGCAGCTTCAAGCTGTCGTCGTACGTAACGGCGCCGCCGCCGAGCGCGATGATGCCGGGCTGCTCTGCCTCGATCACGCGCTCGATCGCGTCGTGTTCGTACTTGCGGAACTGCTTCTCGCCTTGCGCGTAAAAAATATCGCTGATCGGGCCGTGCCGCTGCGCGATTAGTTCATCCAGGTCGTAGAAGCTCAGACCGAGTTTGCGCGCCAGCTTTTTCCCAATGGTCGACTTGCCTGCCGCCATGAAACCGGTCAACGCAAGGTGTTTTCTCACGAAGGCTGGTTCTCTACGTCGAACAGCCGCGCTGCAGCCTGTGTGCTGCGCCGCAGATTGTCCAGCGTTTCCTCCATCGAGTCGCCGCCGTATTTTTCGAGCACGGGCGACATGAGCGCGAGCCGAACCATCGCCTCGCCGATTATGGCCGCCGCCGGTACGACGCATACGTCGCTGCGCACGATTGACGCGGGCGCATCCGTCTTCTGGTGAAGGTTGACCGACGGGAGCGCTTTCATCAGCGTCGGAATCGGTTTGACCGAGACGCGCAGCGTAATCGCCTGACCGTTGCTCATGCCGCCTTCGATTCCGCCCGCACGATTACTCTCGCGAACCACTTCGCCTTGGCGCAATGCAAACGTATCGTGTGCCGCAGAGCCGGGACGCGATGCGACGCCGGCGCCTAAACCAACCTCAACGGCTTTTACCGTTTGCATGCCCATGAGCGCACCCGCAAGCACGCCGTCGAGCCGCGTATCGGGCTGGCGATTGCTGCCGACGCCCACGGGGAGACCGTCGATTCGCACGATGTATTGTCCGCCCAGCGTATCGCCCGCCGCCCTCGCCGCGTCGATTACGTCGATCATCTTGCTCGACGTTTGCACATCCGGACAGCGCACCTCGCTGTTCTCGACATCGTCCTGTGAGAATTGCTCGAGCTCCGGCGCTTCGACTTGGCCGATACGGTGCACGTAGGAACGCGTCGTGATCCCAAGCGCCTCCAAGAACTGCGCGCAAATCGCGCCTAGGCCGACTCGCATCGCGGTCTCGCGCGCGCTCGCGCGTTCGAGCACGTTTCGGAGATCGCGATGTCGGTATTTCAGTGCGCCGGCATAATCCGCGTGTCCCGGTCGCGGATTCGTAAGCGGTTTGCCATGCCCTTCGATCGGGTCCATCAGTTCGCGCACGTTTTCGAAATCGCGGTTTCGGATCGCCACGGCGATTGGCGAGCCGAGCGTGTACGAGCCGCGGACGCCGGCGAGAAATTCAACTTCATCACGCTCGAGCTTCATCCGGCCGCCGCGGCCGTACCCGCCTTGCCGTTTACTCAACTCCTCGTTGATGCGCTCGACGTCCAGCGCAAGCTGCGCAGGAATGCCATCGAGGATGCCAACGAGCGCGGGACCGTGCGACTCACCTGCGGTTAGATAACGGAACACGCATATAGGCTTAGCCCCGCGCGGGTTATACCCTTGACAGCGGATGGTATTCTATAAGTCCCTATGATGAATCTCGCCGCTTCGAACAAATCGCAGAGCGCGACCTGGCTGCAGGCCCGGCTCGTTACGATTTTGACCACGACGGCCGGAGACACCGCATAGGTAGGGTTATCTGCGAGAAACGAGATTCCGAGGGGATCCGGCAGATAGCCGGGTCCCCTCGGTTTTTACGACATTATGAAAGGAGAACGAGCGATGTCACAACTCGAACCGTGCTGCCCAGACTGCGGCCGCGCCGTGCCAGTCAGTGCGTTGTGTTCGGCGTGCGAACAGGATCGCGTGATGGAACAAGTTCAGTTGGCCGCGCCGGCGTCGTCGGGAAAAGGGTTGCGCTGCAACGACTAGGCGCTGTTGCTGCGCATGTCTACGGCGAGCATCGAGATCGAACCGCCGTCGAGCCCTTCAACCGGAAACGTGACGCCGTCGGTGTCTTCGCGCATTCCTAGCACGTAGAGTAGCGGCAGATAATGATCCGGTGTGGGTACCGAGAGCAGCGCATCCCGCCCGAGTGATTCGTAGTCCACGAGCGGTGCGTCATCGCGCGCGAGCAACAGGTCACGCACGCGCTGTTCGAAACGCTGCGCCCAATCGAACGGCGCAGCCGGGTGGCTCCCCCATGCGAACGTGTGCAGATTGTGCACGACGTTTCCGCTGCCGATCACGAGTACGCCTTCTTCTCGAAGCGATGCAAGCCGCTTGCCGATTTCGTAATGGAACTGCGGCGGCTGCGTTTCGTCGATGCTCAATTGCACGATCGGGACGTCGGCTTTCGGAAAGACGTGCATGAGCACCGACCACGTTCCGTGATCGAACCCCCAGCGATCGTCCATCTCTACGGTGACATCGGGCGCAAGCAGATCGCGAACGCGCGCCGCGAGCGCAGGATCGCCCGGCGCCGGATATTGCACTTCATAGAGTTCGCGGGGGAAACCGCCGAAATCGTGGATGGTGCGCGGAGCAGAGGCCGCCGTAACGGCGGTCTGCTCCACGTACCAGTGCGCGGAGATCGCAAGCACGGCTTTAGGCTTGGGCAATCCGCGCCCTATCGCGTTCCACTTTTTGGCATACGGGTTTTCGCTAATCGCGTTCATCGGATTACCGTGGCCGAAAAAAATCGCCGGCATCGCGCTCTGGGTCATTTGCGCCCCTTGTTTACTTTTGAAGGACCGCTTCCACGTTCAGCTCGATGCGTACTTCATCGCTGACAACCACGCCACCGGTTTCGAGCGCCTGGTTCCACACCACTCCGAAATCTTTGCGGTTGACGTTCGTCTGCGCGCTGTACGCGATGCGCTCGCCGCCCCACGGGTCGCTGCCCCGGCCCTCAAACGAGCCGTTCAACACCACTTCACGAGTGACGCCGTGGATCGTAAGGTCGCCATAGATGCGGAAGTCGTCGGGAGCACCTTCAATCCGATTGCTAACGAAGGTCAAGTGCGAGAAATTCTCGACATCGAAAAAGTCCGGCGACTTTAGATGTGCGTCTCGCTGCGGTTCACGGGTATCGATGGATGCTGCATCGATTTTAACGTCGATCGCTTTTGGTACGTCGCTGCCGGGCGCCAGCTCGATCGCGCCTTCGAATGTGCCGAAACGCCCGCGTACTTTGCTGATCATAAGATGACGGACGATGAATTCAACGGTTGTGTGCGCGGCGTCGATGGCGTAAACGCTCTTCTCTTGGGTTGTAGGGGTAGTCAAGGTGCTCATGGTTTCTCCTCGTACTGCTCGGTTGCTGTTTGTCGCCGAGTGTGATATCGTTATGTAAGTAACTTTTGCATACCGACTTACGAAATACAAGAACGCACCGGAAAGTAGCCAAGTCACCTTATGGAAACCATGCCTCTTCCCACCGATGGGGAGCTTTATCAGGGCAACTGCCCTACGCGTGAGATCCTCGACCACATCGCAGACAAGTGGGCGGCGCTGATCATCGGGATGCTCGCTCAGGCCGAAAACCGCCGCTTTAACGAACTGCGCCGCGCCATCGGCGGCATCTCGCAAAAGATGCTGACGCAAACCCTGCGCGATTTGGAGCGCAATGGCCTAGTGCAACGCACGATATATGCCGAGATTCCGCCCCGCGTAGAGTACGCGCTGACGCCTTTGGGGCGCACGCTCTGCGAGCCGCTCAGCGCACTAGGAAAATGGGCCTCGGATCACATCGAGGCGGTACGCGCCGCTCAAGAGGCGTTCGATAAGAAATCGGGCGGGCGGTCTTCAGACCGGAAGAGGCCCTCGCCGGCGTAGAACCAGAGTCACAAGACGGTTCCGCGAGGCGAGTATTCCTTTGGAGGTAGAGCCAATGTTCAAGCGTGCTGTTTTTGGCTTTCTCATCGCCGCATTTATAACGACCCTCACGGCGGCAGCGGATGAAAGCCCGACCTATTCCGGACCCTTGAGCGTGTCGGAAACGGCGTTCGTGCAATCGATTCAAGCGGATCTCATGAAGCGCTTTCCTACCGCCGCGGATGCCGAGAAAGCGGGCTATGTCCGGTACACGAACGCAGATGAAACAGGCGCGATTAGTTATGCAAATCTCCAATGGGAATCGCCGGATATTCGCCATCCAAGCCAGCTCTGGTACGACAAGTCAGGGCATCTCCTGGGCGCCGATTTTTCTACGGCCAAGACAAACAATGCGCGACCGCACATGTTCGGCGTGAATCCGGGTCGATGGTATGCGTTCGACGATCACGTGCACTTCGTCCTGAGGGGTGCGAACGGCAATCTCGTGTTCGACAAATACGTCATGGCCGTGCCGTTCAAAGAGGCCGGCGGCGATCTGGCCCATCCGACTGCGGCGCAGCTCGTGAAAATGGGCATTGTGAAGGACGCCTCACAAATTTCGACCGTCTTCGATATGCCGTCGATATGGGATCTTATCGTATGGGTCAAACCCAATCCCAACGGCGCCTTCGCCGAAAAGAATCCACTCGTCAAGCCGTAGCGGCGGGATGAAACCGCTTACTCGTACCTCAACGCGGCGGCCGGATCGATCGAGCCGGCGCCGGTAGAAGCTTGAACGACCGCGCCATTCGCACGACGCCGTCGAGCCGTCGTGCTTCGGCTTGCGCGATGCGGCGCCCATGCGGCGTTAGTTTGTAGCTACGGCGACGCGTGTCGGCTGCGTCGTCGCCGGCCGGGGCGATCCAACCGTCGAGCAGCATTTGATGGACGAGCGGATACAGCGTCCCGGGCGTCAGGCGAACGTTCCCGTCCTTCATCGTCTCAGCCTTCGAGACGGCATAGCCGTGCCGATCCTCTTCAGCAAGCGCGAGCAATACGTAAAACGTGCGCGGGCTCAGCGGCAGCAGCGCGTCCACATTTGAAGTCACGGCGGTTGTCAAGCCTCTGCGCGCTTGGCGGTGCGATACGCGACGTAGACAACCGGAACGACGAGTAATGTCAAGAACAATGAACTGGACAGACCTCCGATCACGACAGCCCCAAGGGCCCTGCGGTACTCGCCGCCAATCGTGTGACCGAGCGCAAGCGGCAGCATGCCCGCGATCATGGCCAGCGTAGTCATCAAGATTGGGCGACAGCGTAAGCGCGCGGCTTCGCGCATTGCCTGCGCGGCACCGGCGCCCTCGCGCACTGCGCGCTCCGCGTATTCCACCAACAGGATACCGTTCTTCGCAACCAGGCCGACGAGCATGATGATGCCGAGCATCGAATACAGGTTTAACGGCTGGTTCAGAACGTAGAGCGTGCCGAATGCACCGATGGCGGCAAGTGGTACGGTGAGCATGATTACGAGCGGCAATGCGTAGCTCCGATACAGGACCGCAAGGATGGCATAGACGACGACGATAGAGAGCGCGAGCGCGGCGAGCATTTTTCCTGCGGTATCGAGAAATTGTTCCAAATCGCCGCGCGGTTCGATGTGCACGCCGGGCGGCAGGAAATTCGGATCGCGCAGGAGCTTAGACATCTGCGAGGTCACCATGCCGATTGGCGCATCGCCGACCGTGTTCGCGCTGACCGTTACAACGCGCCGGCGATTCTCGCGCTCGATCATGGCAGGCTCGCGCATTGGAATAACGCGAACCAAATCCCCAAGAGGAATCAGCTTCGAATCTCCACTGCGCACGGTCAGGCGCTTCAGCGCGTCGAGGTTTCCCGATTGCGCTGCGTCGGATCGAATTACGACATTTACGAGCCCTGAAGGCAGCCGCGCTTTCATTGCGAGGGCTCCGCCGCTGGCGATGCGCGCCGTCTGCGCAGCGTCGTCGGTCGACACGTCGAGCAACCGTGCGCGCTGAGCGTCGACCTCGATTTGAAGACGCGGCCCAAGTCCGGCATTCGTGGTCCGCACGTCCGTAGAATATGCGTTCTGGCGCAGCGCTGCGGCGATGCGCTGCGCGGCTCTGTCGATCGCCGCGTGCTCGCCGCTTATGGTGTAGCTGATCGGAGCGGCGCCGCCCATGCCCTTTCCCGCTCCCGCGATCGATGCCTCCGGGGCAAGATACGCAAGTTGCTTCACTCGTGCGACGAGGTTGTCGCCCGTTGCGCCGGGATCGCTCAGAACGATGCCTAGCTCGGCGACGTTCGTGGCAAAAATGTCGGTCACGCCATTGAAAGCCCGACCTGAAGTCGCCTCGATATGTTTGACTTGCGCGTCTTGAAGGAGAACATTGCTCAAACGAAGCGCCGACGCATCGGTGCGCGAGAGCGGTGTTCCAGCGGGGAACGTCAGATCGACCGTCGCTTCACCGCGATTGACCGGCGGCGAGAATTCCGTTGGTATTGCGCCCAAGAACAACGGCAGCAGTGACAGAATACAGGAAGCCGCAGCTGCGCTCAGCACGGAACGCCGGTGCTTCATCGCGGCGGGAAGCCACCTATCGGCGTACGTCTCGATCAGGCGCGTCTCGCACACATGGAACGAATCGACCAGCGCACGGCACGCGGCAAACATATGCTGCACGGGCGCGGTGCGAAACGTCCACGGGAGGGCGGCATGCCGGATGCGTTTGCCGCTGTGGGGTACCGACCACCTAGCCGCGAGAAGTGGCGTGAGCGTAAACGAAACAAGCAGCGAAAAGGCGGTCGCAAAGACGATAACCATACCGAACTCACGCATGAACTCGCCTACCAGACCGCTCGTGAGCGCAATCGGCGCGAACACGGCGACGTCGACCAGGGTAATCGCAAACGCTGCGCCTCCCAATTCCTTGCGCCCGGCGAGGGCAGCGTCGTCGCCGGGCAAACCGCGTGCGGCGTTTCGCGCGATCGCTTCGACGATGACGATGGAATCGTCAACCAAAATGCCGATGGTCAAGGAAAGACCCATGAGCGAGAGGACGTTCATCGTAAATCCGAACGCCCACATCGTCGCAAACGCTGCGCAAAGCGATGCCGGTATCGCGATAGCGGAAATCAGCGCATTTCTCCAGGCGTGCAGAAACAGGAGCATGACCAAGACCGTAAGTCCTATCCCTTCACCCAGTGTTTGCAGCACGCCATCCACGGCTGCTCTGGTGTACGGCTCATCGGTTCGCAGTTGTTCAAAGCGTACGAGCGGATAACGCTCTGCGAGCTGCGCAAAGGTGCGGCGAGCGGCGTGAATCGTTCGTATTGAATCGGCGCCTCGAACGTGTGAGAGGAAAACAATTGCGGAAGCGTTGCCGTCCACGCGCGACATGGTTGTTTGATCCGCGTACGTATCGTCCACACGCGCGACGTCGGTGAGGGGAACCGAAGTACCACCCGGTATCGCCAATGGTTCCTGTTCCAGCTCCGCCCTCGAGGCGGCTGCAGCTTTGATGCCGATCGGGGACTCAGCAAACCGCGACTTTAGAACGCCGCCTGGAAGGATGTCGTTGCCCGCGGCGACCGCGCGCAACACGTCGAGCGCCGTGCCGCCGAGCGCGTTCAGAGGAGCAATTTGCGGACGGATCGTGAACTGTCGCGTTAGCGTCCCGCTACTGCGAACGGCTCCCACGCCGCCGGTGGAACGCAGCGCGGGTATGACTTCACGGATCACGATCTCGGACAACGCCGCCGGCGAGAGCACTGCCGAACTGACAGCCTCTTCGAGAATCGGCGCCTGCGCGGGATCGTCCTTTGAAACCGCCGGGGGGACCAGATCGGCGGCCATGTTCGGACGCGCCGAATCCACAGCTTGTTGGACGTTACTCCGATCGACGTCGACGTCACTTCCGAAACGGAACCGCACCGCAATCTCGGCCAGACCGTTCTGCGCGGAAGCCGAGACGCGGTCGACATCCGGTATTTCGTCGAGCTGATCTTCGAGAGGCTCGATGATCAACCGCTCCATCTCTTGCGGGGCCGCGCCGGGATATGACGCGGCAATCGTCACGAGCGGTATTGAAAGCGGCGGTAGAATGCTGCGCCCCATAGCCGGCAGTGCGATGAAGCCCACGACCAAAACGAAAAGATAGAACAGCGTGACTGCAATCGGGTTGCGCAGGCAGAATCTGGTCAAGGACACACACAGGGTCTTTGCCGTGCGCCCTGCCGCACGCTGCGCCACTGGAGCCCATATTACTTCACGATGAAGCAATATGACGGTCCCTGCTCCTTCGCGGACCCGCCGGCATCCGCTATGCTTTGTGTATGAAATACATGTGTAGCGTTCTGTTGGCGTTTGCGCTTACCACCGGCTTCGCCACCCCGGCGCATGCCCAAATGCACGCATCGAACCCTATGGACGTTCGGCAATTTTCGGCTGCGCAGGCTGGGCAGCCCGTGCAAGTCGTCGTGCGTATCGACAATATCAATCGCTCTGCGCTTCACGCTGAGATATTAGAGCGTAAGAGTGAAGGCGTCTACAAGGCGACTCGCAAGCACGTTATGCTCTACTTTGCGGACGGCACGCCGGTCGTGATGGGCGGAGTGGCCGATCTAAAGCCGGGCGCGGTAGTGTTTGTCTACGGAGTAGCGACGAAAAAAGTTAATGCTGACGTGAAGCGGGTTGTCGTAATGACGCGGTACGTGCAGGTCCGCTAGCATTGCCGATCTCTTCTGCAATAGGCTGGGCCGCGTTTGCGCTCGTGCCCGCCGCCGCGGTTGCCGGATGGGTCCTGCGCCGGCACACGCGCGGCGGATTCATCACGCGGATGCGGCCGCACTTCTTCATCGGCTACGGAGCTCCGGCCTTGGCAACGCTGCATTTGCTCCTCTCGACGGGCGCAATGGGCGGCGCCAATGGCGACGGAATATGGCTCGCAACGTTCGCTCTGGGCGGCGTCGCTGTTCAGGCGTTTCTCGGAACCAACCTGCAGTCGCCGGGCGCGTACCGCCGCCCGCTGCGCCGGTGGCACGTCCTCACGTTTTGGACGGTGCTCGTCTTGATTGCGGGCCACATCGTGCTCAACTCGTCGTTCATAACTTCCGCAATGGGTCAATAACGGGACCGTCGTCACGCACCCATTGCGCATTCCATTTCGGATTTTCCAGCAGTGCGATCGAGTCGCGCAGAAATCGCTCCTCGCTGCGCAGGCGCTGCACGGTATGAGACATCGCAAGATAACCCGACCCGCTGCGTTTTTCCACGTCGCCGACGATCCGCGAAAGGCGACGCTCCTGTTCCAGCACGTGCTTCGCTCTCTGTGCGAGCAGCTTGAGCGCGTCGTTGCGCGGCAACTGTCCGAGCAGTACGTAAGCGATCTCGAGCGCAGGATCGGGGGCCTGCGTATCGGTGATGATTTGTTCGAGCAGCGCGTGAAAGCGTCGTTCGCCGGATGCCGAGAGTCGAAAGACAGTTTTCGTATTTTGCGGTCCGCGGTTGGCTTGCGCAGTCTTTCCGAGCAGCAGACCTTTCCCGGCGAGGCGCAAGACTGCGTGATAGACGTTGCCGTGCTTGAATGGCCGGTAGAGCGGCGCGTGACCTCGTACGGCGCGGTTTAACGAATACGCCGACATGGGTGCGCGACGCAAGAGGCCGAGAATGAGCAGCTCGCGCCCCGCATCGTTATCCGTCACGGGAAAAGCGCGTTTATCTCCGCATGTGAGAGGCGATGTCCGGGAAACTCGAAGCTGCCGGTTCCCTTTATGCCCGCTGCCAATTGACGGAACTGCGTAATGACGTACGCCATCGCGCTGGCTCCAACGCTCACGCGCGCAACGCCGAGTTCACCTAATCGCGCCACTGTGGGGGTTGCAGGGCCTGCGAGGACGTTGATTGGGCCTGCAATGGAACTGACGAGCGTGGTTATCGTCCGCTCGTCGGTGACGCCCGGACGAAAACACAGTCGGCGCCGGCCTCCAAGTACTTATTGCCTCGTTTGGTCGCCTCTTGTACGCGCCACGCATCGTTATCACCAAGGCCTTGAAGAAAGACGTCAGTGCGCGCATTGATGACGAGCGGAACGTCCGCCTGTTGCCCGGCTTTTCGGATTGCGGCGATTCGAGCGGACTGCGCGTCGACATCCATCAGCGAGTCATGTCGCTCGTCCCAGTCTTCAAAATTCAATCCCACCGCACCGGCTTCGATCGCACCTCGTGCGGTCGTCGCGGCATCTTCTGACGAAGGCCCGTAACCCGCTTCCAGATCCGCGCTGACGGGAACCTGAACGCACTGAGTGACGCGCGCGACACCGCTCAGCATTCGCTCCCGCGGGATGCGCTCGCCGTCCGCAAATCCTTCGAGCCACGAGATTCCGGCACTCGTGGTGGCGATCGCCGGGAACCCTAACTCCTCAACAATCCGCGCGCTGACCGCATCCCATACGTTTACCAGCACCAGCGGTTCGCCGCGCCGGTGCAGCCGTCGCAAAAGCTCCGCTTTCGTACGTTGGCTCGACATGCGCCAATGACTTACCGCAGGCACCTTAACGTCCCTTCAGAGCGGCTTGTACGACCTCGGGCATGAGGTTCTCAACGAAACCGCGCCAAACCCGGTACTGATTGTAGTTGGCGGCTGTTATCATCACCGTCATGTCGAGCTGCGGAAAGACGAAGAGCAACTGGCCGCCGTTGCCTCCCGCATTTATTGCGGTAATTTTCTTCCCGCCTATTTCATATGTGCTGAGGTGCCAGCCGTAGCCGTAGTCGCCGCCACCGCCTTCAATGGTCCCGCGTCTCACGGCGATGGTTTTGAGCCAGCGAGCGTCGATTATGTGCCGGCCATTCCAACGCCCGCGCTCGAGGAAGAGCTCGCCGAATTTCAAGAAGTCGCGCGGTCGGAAGTAGTCTCCGCCTGCCATGTACGCCTGGTTCGCGGGCGGGGGCATCAGCCACATCGCATAACGGCCGAACTGCATCGGGCGTGCAAAGCGCTCCTCAAAGTAGTCGGTGAGCCGTCGATGGGTAGCGCCGGCAACGATGGCACCGAGCAGATTGATCCCGGCGCTGCAATATACGGCGCGCGTACCCGGGACGCCGGCCATCGGGAGATCCAGCGTGTACTTATACCAATCCGGCTGGGC
>Ga0073928_10008054_pt1 | contig 13374 bp, 8 predicted proteins | sample PaiPotPPA55metaG_FD_76969 | JGI IMG/M metagenome (GOLD analysis project Ga0073928, IMG submission 76969) | Iron sulfur acid spring bacterial and archeal communities from Banff, Canada, to study Microbial Dark Matter (Phase II) - Paint Pots PPA... ...
GACCGTGACGATCTTCCGGATATAGGGCATGGCCAGCCTATTTTACCGCGGCGGTCAACCGCTCCTGATATTCTTGCAGCAGCGCGGCTTCCCGCGGCGGATCCAGACCGGCTCCGAGCGCGCCCGGCCGCTTTCCGGCTGCGCGGGCCCAGGTTAGCGTATCGCGAACCGTCTGCGATACCGGGCGTATTTTCAGTCCTTGCACGAGCGCCCGCGAAGAATCGGCGCTCGTGATTGCGCGGTGCGGATCGCCTTTAGGGATCCACAGCGGCACGTCCGACCACGGCCCAACTTCTCTCTCGCGCAAGAAATCCGCATCAACCCAAGTGAACGAGCCAGCCGAACCAGACACGCGCGCGCACGCCTCGAGCAAATCGCCGAAATGCAGCGAGCCCTTTGGGGTTACACAGTTATAGGTTCCACCGTCGCCTCGCTCCACTGCGTGCACGGCGAACTGCGCGAGATCTCTCACGTCGATGTATTGCAGGGGCTCGTCAGGAGCAACCGGCGCTAACACTGCTCCGCCCGCATCGACGCGTACCGGCCAGTAGGTAAAGCGATCGGTTGGATCGTGGGGCCCGGCGACGAGCCCCGGCCGCAAAACCGTGGCGCGATGGCGATACGTGCTTTGCACGACCGCTTCGCACAGGGCCTTGAGCGCACCGTACGTTTCGGGAATCATTTGCGTACGATCTGCGTCAGCCGGCAACGCCTGCAGCGGCGCATCTTCGGCAGGTGCACTCGTTTGGCTCTCGTCATAGACGGAAATCGTCGAAATGAAGAGATACCGCTCCACGCGATCGGCAAAACAGCGCGCGGAACGTTCGACGACATCGGGCGTGTACCCGCACGTGTCGATCACTGCATGCCATCGTCGATCGCCCAGGCGCTCGAGATCGTTTGCGCGATCCCCGTGAATCGTTTCAACGTTACTTCGGACCTCGGCATTGCTGATGCCACGATTGAACTGCGTGACGCTATGCCCGCGCGCGATGAATTCATCAGTAATGTGCCGCCCGACGAACCGCGTTCCGCCAATGATGAGAACGTTCACGCAATCCTACAGAATATAACCACTCAAATCCGCGTCCGCGACGACGTCCTGAAGTTTATCGCGAACGAAATTCGCGTCAATTACCACCGTTCCGCCCTGCTCGGGCGCCTCGTAGCTGACCTCGTCGAGCAGCCGTTCCAAAACCGTGTGCAGGCGGCGAGCGCCGATATTTTCACTTTGCTCGTTGACCTGCATGGCGAACTCCGCGATCTGCTCGATACCGTCCGGTTGAAAGTCGAGCGTTACGCCTTCCGTCGCAAGGAGTGCCTTGTATTGTTCGGTCAGCGCGTTCTTCGGCTGCGTGAGAATTGTCCTAAAGTCTTCCGCCGTGAGCGAATCCAGCTCGACGCGAATCGGAAAGCGCCCTTGCAGTTCCGGAATGAGATCCGAAGGTTTGCTGATATGAAAGGCGCCGGCTGCGATGAACAGTATGTGGTCGGTTTTGAGCGTTCCGTGCTTGGTGTTGACCGTGCTGCCTTCAACAATCGGCAGAATATCGCGCTGCACGCCTTCGCGCGAGACATCCGGCCCGCGGCCGCCTTCCCGGCCTGCAACTTTATCGATTTCGTCGATGAAGATGATGCCGTGTTCGGCGGCACGGCGCAACGCTTCGCGCTTAACCGCGTCCATGTCGATGAGTTTGCTCGCCTCTTCCTGCTCGAAGATACGCCGCGCTTCTTGCACGGTTACGCGCTTGTGCACGCGTTTCTTCGGAAAGATCCCGCCGAGCATCTCACCCAAATCGCCGCCTCCGCCGCCTTGATCGAAACCGCCAAGCACGCCGATTGGTACGCTCGGCGCTTCTTCCACTTCTATCTCAACCAACCGCACGTCATAGAAACCGCGTTCGACATCGGCACGCGCCTGTTCGCGGATGCGTGCAGCGTCGGTGCTGGGCGGTGCCGTAGACGGCGCCGGCGGCTGTTGTTGCTGTTGTTGGCCGAAGTTACTTCCGAAAATCGAACCGAGCGTCGTTGCGAATGGGTTGCTCTGTCCCGGCGGCGCGGGTGGCCGCGTTTCGGGGTGCAGCAAGTCGACGACGCGTTCGACCGCCATGTGTTCGGCCACGTCTTTGACTTCTTCGCGGCGTTCATCGGTGACCATACGCACCGCATGCTCGGCTAGATCGCGAACCATCGATTCCACGTCGCGCCCGACGTAGCCGACCTCGGTGTACTTGGTCGCTTCAACTTTGACGAACGGCGCGCCCGCGAGCGCAGCCAAACGCCGCGCGATTTCGGTCTTGCCGACGCCGGTCGGACCGATCATCAAGATGTTCTTCGGAATGATCTCCTGGCGAAGATCGTCGCCCACGTGTTCGCGGCGGTAGCGGTTGCGCATTGCAATAGCGACGGCGCGTTTGGCTTTGGCTTGGCCAACGATGTATTTATCGAGTTGCGCGGCAATCGCGCGCGGCGTTAATTCTAATGTGCTCTGCATTTATAACGTCTCGACGATGACTTTGTCATTTGTATAGATACAGATTTCCCCGGCGATCTCCAGCGCTTTGCGTGCAACCTCGTCCGCGCTCATCGAAGTATTGCGCAGAAGTGCCGCCGCGGCCGCCTGGGCGTAGGGACCGCCGCTGCCGATAGCCGCGATGCCTTCGTCCGGCTCGATGACGTCGCCGGTTCCGCTGAGCACCAGCAAATGATCGCTGTTGCCGACAATGAGCAAAGCCTCCAAGCGCCGTAATGCGCGGTCCTGCCGCCAATCTTTGGCCAGCTCGACGGCGGCGCGCGTGATATCTTTGTACTCGTTGAATTTGCTTTCGAACTTCTCGAGCAGCGTAATGCCGTCTGCGGCGGACCCGGCAAAACCGGCGATCACCTTGCCGCCGGCGATGCGGCGGACCTTGCGCGCCCCGTGCTTCATGATCGTTTTGTCGAAGGTGACCTGGCCGTCTCCGGCAACGGCCAGTTTGCCGTCCTTGCGAACGGCCAGGATAGTCGTGGATCGGATTCTCATATCGTTGCCTTGTACCCCGCAGGGATTGACGAAGTTGCATGCAAGTGGCGCAACGCTCCTTTTGGGGCCGGCGTTCTCGCTTTTAGGAGGGTGAAAAGTGTACGTGTTTGGAGCGGTCTTGCTGCTTGCATTGCAAATGCCGATGCCGGTGTCAGTGTCGCCGCCGATGCGGGCGGTGCAGCCGAACGAGGGAATCAGCGTGCGCGGGAACGGCAGCGCGACGGCGCCCGCGAGCACCGCAACGCTCTCGCTCTATGTAAGCAGCCGCAACAACGCCATCGTATTGAACGAATCCACGCTCTCACCGATCGTCGATGCCCTAGTGCGTGCAGGTGTGCAGCGAAGCGACATCGTTCTTCCGATATACCTTACCGGCAATGCTCGGACGAATAATGTTACGGTCACCGCAACGGTTCATCATCCGAGCATAGCCATGCTGCAAAACGGAATTGCCGGTCTCGGAAGTAGTTTGACGAATTCGCCGGATCTAATTGTGAACAATGCCCAAGTACGATTAACCTTGGACGACTGCACGCCGACAATGCAGCAGGCACAAATCGCGGCATTGCGCCAAGCGCATGCGAACGCCGCGAGCATCGCACGGCAGATGGGACTTCACTTGGGGGCCGTGCTGGCAGTCGATGCGCAGAACATGCAGATGGATGCGGAGGGTCGGTGTTTATCGGAGTATACGCTCGGGCCTTATCAAGGAAACCAGTTTACGTCGCCGAGCGATTATTTGACCGTTCGCATTACGACGAGTGTTAGCGTGCGGTATGCGATTCGGTGAGACGCGCCCCTCGATGCCTCGGGGTACTTCGATACCTCAGTATGACAAAAGAACGGGAGCGGCGAACCGCTCCCGTTTTGTCTTGCCGAAATGGTCTTATGGTTCGGTCGTCGTGAGCACCGGGGATGTGGTCAAATCGGCTTGACCGTTTGCACCGGAGATTGTGGGTTTTTGCTGCGTGTTGCCCGGAGGTCCGGCTTCAAATGCCGGATAGTCATAGCCTACAGCGGATACGAACACGTCATCGCCGCTCGCGAGCGATGCCGTAGCGCCCGCTCCCGTTTGGCAATTCGAACCGACGCATGGCCCGAGATTTCCCGGGAGCGTGTATGCGACGGCTCCTGTTCCGGTTAGCGGTCCAACCGTGTAGAACAGACCTCGTTCAACATCCACGATGAAGACTTCGGTTTCCGTCACGCCCGCCGGGACCGTAACCGTTCCGGAACCTCCGCCTGCAGCACCCGTGAAGGTTACCGAAATCGGACCGAGTGCCGCAGCCGAACTCAGCGTTGCCGATGCAGTGTATGTCACCGGAGCGACGTTCTGCGCTGCAACGTTCACGGAGAGCGAGTAGCCACCGGTAGCCGGTGGCAATTCGAACGCCGTGAATCCGGGCGAGTACCCCGCAAATCCGCTTGGGAACGTGCCGTTGTTGAAAAACGGCACGGCCGGCGGCCCAACGAGATAGTCGAACGGCGGACTCGCCGCAAAGAAGGGCAACGGCTGCGTCGGATCGGATCCAAGTATCGCCGCGATAAGCGACGTGCCGTCGTAGCTCGAGCTGGTGAAGCCGTTTCCTCCGGAGCCATTTGGATTGCCTGGATAATACGCACTGACGTTTGTGCAATTTTGATCGCAATTGAATGGACCAAAACCGTACGAGAAAACGCCGGTGAACGTGCCGAGCGTCGAATTAACGAGCCCGGCATTACTGAGCGGCACCTGCGGCGAGCCGCTGATATGAGCGGTCCCCGCATCGACGTTGCCGCTTCCGTACGCGCCCGGTGCTCCTCCGGGAACTCCAAAACCGGCCGGCCCTGTAAGCGTCGGCATGTCGGCGAGCACGGCGCTCAGCCCGTTCGGCTGACGCAGCGTCGCGACGACATTCAAGCCGACGGCACTATCTTGCCCAATGCGCGCCGTACCGACGGCGAGTTGCAGGGCGTTCTGATTGAGATTCGCCTTCGAGACGCTCGGGAGTTGAGCGGCACCGTTGGTTCCGCAACCCGCGAGCAGCGCGGCAACGATTGCGGATCCGGCCAGAGCCGCTAGGGTTCTTTTTGAATTGCTCACGCTACAGCCTCGCTTGAATGTAGAAGTAGAATGTGCGACCCAGCCCGTTTGGTATATTCACCCAAACGTTGTTGCCGTTCATGAACCCGCCGTATTGCGGCCATGCCGACGGATACGTCGTGTAGTTTATGCTGCTGGTTGAGTAACCCGTCAACGGACCGCTGATTCCGGTTGCGATTGGTTGGTAGCGGCCGTTAAGCGATGCGCCGGTATAGACTTCGTTGAAGATATTTTCAACATCGAAGCCATACGTCAAACGCGACTGCGGGGCGGTGTACTCGACTGTGAGATTGACAAAGCCTTGCGGCGGCGTGAGCTTTCCGCCGGGAGACGAGGTCTCCGATTCACCGCGGCTAGCCACGATGTTCGGATTGAGTACCGAGCCCGGGTTCATCGGATCGATGAAAAACGCGGGACCCTGAGGCGCCGTGCCTGCGAGCGCGTTGGTGTTCGGCAGATTAAATGCCGTACCGTTCACGAACGCGGACGTGAGCGTACCGACACCGGTCGGATACCCGATGTTGTACGTGTACCGTGGATTCAGGCGCCAACCGGAGTGCGTTTGATACGTCAATCCGAGTGTCGTTTGGAACGGTGAGAGGAATCCAACGCGGTACAGGTTTCCGAGCGCGATCGACGCCGGCTGAATGCTCGGATAGAAATCCTCGAGTGAACTGAGCGGAATGACACTCGAGAACTCATTGATGTACGAGGCTGTGAGCTGCCCGCTCAGGCCGTATGCGACCTGTCTTGTGATATTGAGGTCGATACCCGTCGCCTGTTCCTTACCGCTGTTGGTGAGCAACGGCGGTCCAAATTGAATCACGCCGTTGACGACCAGCGGCTGCCCGTTCGGGCCCGGCAGCGGCGAAGCCTCATTCGCGATGGTATCGTGCTGAAGGCGATACCACGGAGAGAAGCTGATCGCGACGCCGTTCAATAGACCGGCCGTGAACTGGTGCGAGACGGTGAACTGGTAATTGTCTGAAGTCGTCGGACGAGCCGGCTGATACGGAATGCCGTCGAAGTTCTGGTTAATCCAGTAGAGCTGCTCGCCGAAGCTGCGGCACGCGACGAAAAAGCCGGGCTGACCGCAGTTTGTCGTGGGTTGACCGTTCGCATCCGTAACGCCGAACGGATTATAGGGTGCAAGGCCGCCATACGTTTTGGTGTACGCGCCTTGGTCGACTTCGCCGAAATCAACTGAAGCGATCGGTACGAATTGCACCGCCCGGTTGTACGTGACGCGGACTGCGGTGTTCGCACCCATTTTATACGAGAGGCCTAGACGCGGCTGCCAGATTTTTGGTTTGACCGCGTTGTTGGGGAAGTTGAACGTCGCCTTTGCATCGCAATTAAACGACGGAACCCCGTTATGATACACGCCCATGGGATCCCATGCAGTTGTCGGCGGCGTCCACGTAGCCGGCAGATACTGCGTCGTGCAGGTGAACGGATCGATGCCGGGCGTCGGCATACGATAGGTAGCGGCATCGAGCCGGATGCCGACTTGCGCGTTCAGCCTATCGTTAGGCTGCCACTTATCGCTTAGATAAGCCGAATAGTCCTGACGCTGAACCGTCGAGACTTGGTCGAACATCGGAAAGTTGACCTGCGTTGCACCGGGGTGCGCCTGAAACGCATACCCGCAGCCGGTCGCTCCGAACAGCGTCAACGGGCATCCGTCCGGACTGTTCGGACTGATGAACGCATACGGCAGCGCAAACTGATCGAGAGTTCCGATAATCGCCCCAAACAGCGCGAACGACTGCGATTGGTACGAATCGATCGGATGCAGATGGCTTATGTCGACGCCCGCCTCGAGCAGATGCTTATCGCTGAGCTGTTTCTGGAACGAAGCGGTGATACCGTTGGTTTGGCCGCCTTGAAGGATGTGAAGATCACCGGCGAAGCTGCCCTCACTGCTCGGGCCGTCAAACGTTACGACCGCATTCGTGCGATACGCCGTGATGTTGAGGAACGTGGACGGATCGAAGTTGTTGGTATATGCCAGCTTAAAGGCTTGATTGGGCTGCCAATACGTGAACGGAGCACGATTCGACGCCGAAGCAAGTGTAGCGTTCAACGACGGTTGACCCGGATAGAGCGTCGAAATACTGGTGACTTGGGCCGGTGTCATTCCATAAAAGCTGGACCACGTTCCCGTGTAAACGGGATCGCAACTGTAGAAGCAAAAGCCGTTGATGCCTCCGGCACCTTCATAGAACGTATGCTGCGCGATGTCTACAAACGCTTGCAGCGACTGCGAGTTATTCTTCCCGAACCGGTAAACCAGGTTGTCGAGCGTCTCACGGTCCGTTTCATAACGCGTGTTGTAGAACTCGTTGATTTGCGCGTATGGATGCGCTTCGCGCCCGTACTGAAACGTTTCGTTTGAATTTGCGGATGAGAGATAATTGGACCAACGCCCGTCCGGTGTCGCCCAGCTGTCGTCGAAATTCAGCCGGTGATCGAATCCGGGGTTACCGACCGCGCCGCCAAGCGTGGCGTACGCCGGATAGGTTCCGCGTTTCGATACGACGTTGAACGTGCCGAAGCCGCCGCCGGAGCCCTGCGTTATGTCGCCCGCGCCTGGAGTCAATTGCACCAGGCTCACGCCGGCCGTCGGTATCGCCAGACTGTTATTGAACTGATTGGAGTAGGCGTCGGTGTACGGGATACCTTCGAATTCGAAGCCTTCCTCGTATTCGCGTCCGCCGTGAATGACCGGATAACCGGAAGAGTCCGCCATTGCGCCGGGCAGCGATATGAGCAAATTCGTCTCGCTGCCGTTTAAGGTCGAACCCTGAAAGTTCTGAATTTGTGGCGCAGCAACCGTTACCGTGTCGGTTGTCTGATTTGGCTGGTACGCGCTGGACGCTCCATGGGAGCGAACCGCCGCAATCGTCTTGAGCGACTTGGTCAACGATTCGTTGAGAGTCGCGACCTGGTCGGCGAAGACCGAGACGCCCGTCGCCGATACCGGCTCGAAGCCGGCAAGTTGGAACGACACGGTGTAGGTGTCGGCAAACACGCCGGTGATAGAGTAAAATCCGCGCGAGTTCGTCGTCGCGGAGTACGATCCGGACGGCGAGGCCGCAGTTACGCGCACATCGGCGAGCGGTTTATTCGTTGCGGCGTCGGTGACGTTGCCGCTCATTACGCCGGTGTTGCCGGCCAGCGCGATGCCGGCAGACGACGCGATAAAGATTGCTAGAAAGAATAGGGTAAAAACGGCGCGCATCGTGCGCGCATGCCGTCGCAAAGTACCCACAGAATCGTCCCTCCACAGAACTATATGGGTGAAATTGCAACGCCGGCAGCCGCGCAGATCGCGCTCTTACCGTGTTTCGGACGCCTCCACGCATCCGCCAACGGTGCTACGATGAAATTACCCACGAAATGTGAGCTACCTGTCGCGCGGTGTGTTAAAGGTCAGGAAGCCGACACAGCGGCCTGGCGGCCGTCTGCTAGGAATGTGCCCAAACTCGACAGCGCACGCTCGGCCAGAGCGCGCCGGCGTGCCTTCTTATCGCGTATGGAAACGTCCAGCGGCGGGAAGGGCGCCCACGTCACGTTCGCGGGCTGAAAATCCGCGGTCTGCGTATTTTGCAGATGCGCGACAACGGCGCCGAATGCGGACTCGCGCGGGAACTCGAGCGGCGGCAATCCCAAAATCTGCCGGGCGGCATGCCTACCGGTCATTGCGCCGCACGCTGCGGCCTCGACGTACCCTTCGGCGCCGGTAATCTGTCCGGCGAAAAACAGTGAATCGGTGCCGCGCAGCCGCAAATGCGAATCGAGTAAACGCGGCGAGTCGATGAACGTGTTGCGATGCATCACGCCCAGGCGCAGCCATTCCGCGTTCTGCAACCCCGGAAGTTTTGCAAATGCTTCTTTTTGCGCGGGCCACAACAGCCTTGTTTGAAAACCGACGAGGTTGAACGCGGTACCTTCAACATTCTCTTTTCGCAGTTGCACCACCGCATAGGGAGTCGTTCCGGTGCGCGGATCGCGTAGGCCCACCGGTTTGAGCGGTCCGTAACGCAGAACATCCTCGCCGCGATCCGCCATCTCTTCAATCGGCAGGCAGCCTTCGAAGTAACGCGCCTCCTCGAACGCTTTGGTTTCGTGGCGCGGAAGCGTGCGAAGATCTTCGATGAGCTGCAGATACTGCTCTTTGGTCAGCGGAATGTTGATATAGTCGTCGCCGTCGCCTTTTTCGTATCGCGACTTGCGGTACATGGGTGTCTCGTCGATGGACTCGGCGGCCACGATTGGCGAGGCAGCATCGTAGTAGTGGAGGCGGGGGCCAACGAGATGGTCGATCGCTTTTACTAGATTGTCGGGTGGAAGCGGGCCGCAGGCGACGATGACTGGACGGTCGAGTGGTATTTCGTCCACTTCTTCCCGTTGCAAAGAAATGCGGGGATGCAGGCCGATCCGCCGTTCCACCGCTTCTGCGAAGCGATCGCGATCGACGGCAAGCGCGCCGCCCGCGGGCACCGCGGCTTCGCGAGCCGCCTTGATAATCACGGAATCAAGCAGAGCAAGCTCTTCCTTAAGCAGTCCGACTGCGTTCTCGAGCGCCGCTCCGCGCAGCGAGTTGCTGCAGACCAGCTCCGCAAGATGTCCGGTTTTATGCGCGGGGCCGCTTCGCTGCGGGCGCATTTCGTAAAGATCGACATCGACACCGAGCTGCGCCGCCTGCCATGCCGCTTCGCATCCGGCGAGTCCGCCGCCGATGATTGTTAGGTTCAGGATGACACGAGCTCGCCTTCAGGTTCTTGTGACGGATTCGCGATGCTGCTGACGTCGTGTTCTTTGTTGGCGCTGCACTCGAGTACGGTGGCGCCGCCGCGCCGCGTCTTCGCGACGACGTAAGCACCACATACGGGGCAGGGCTGCGGCACTACGCGATCCCACGAAACGAAGTCGCACTTCGGATAGTTGGCGCAGCCGTAGAAGATCCGGCCCTTCTTCGATTTTCGCTCGACGATCATGCCGCCGTCTTTGGGACACTTGGCGCCGGTATCTTTGAGGATCGGACGCGTCGTCTTGCACTCGGGATAGCCGGTGCACGAGATGAAACGGCCGAAGCGTCCGGTCTTGATCACCATCGGCCGCCCGCAGTTGGGGCAGATCTCGTCGGTGGGTTCGTCTCTGATCTCCAGGCGCGGCAGCTTCTTCTCCGCTTCCTCGAGCTTGTGAGCGAACGGGCCGTAGAACTGGTCGAGAACTTTCACCCAGTCCTCGTCGCCGACCGCGACCTTGTCGAGATCGCCTTCCATCTGGGCTGTGAAATTCAGGTCGACGATATCCGGAAAATGCTCGATGAGCAAATCGTTGACTGCGATGCCAATCTCCGTTGGCTGGAATCGCCGCTCGACTTGGATGACGTAGCCGCGCGCCTGAACCGTCTCGACAATCGTGCTGTAGGTCGAGGGGCGCCCGATGCGATTCTCTTCGAGTGCTTTCACCAGCGATGCTTCGGTATAGCGCGGGGGCGGTTCCGTGAAATGCTGCTTGGGTTCGAGCTTGTGCAGATCGAGGCGTTGATGCTGTTCGAGCTTGGGAAGCCGCCCTTTCTTCTCCTCGCCGTCATCGTCGCGGCCCTCTTCATAAATCTTTGTGAAGCCGGGGAACTTCACGACGCTGCCCGTCGCCCGGAAGGTGTATCCCGCGGCTTCGACGTCGACGGTCGTCTGATCGAAAATCGCCGCCGACATCTGCGATGCGACGAAGCGATTCCAAATCAGGGTGTACAGGCGCAGCTCGTCGCGCTTGAGGATCTGCGCCATCCGTTCGGGCGTGTGATGAACCGAGGTTGGACGGATCGCTTCGTGTGCGTCCTGTGCGCCTTCGCGAACCTTGTAAGCCCGGCCGCCATGATAGTCCTCGCCGTACGTCTGCACGATAAACTCGCGAGCGGCATCGCGCGCCTGATCCGAGATGCGCGTCGAGTCGGTGCGCATATACGTAATGAGGCCCACGGTGCCCTCAGCGCCGATATCGACCCCTTCGTACAAAGCTTGCGCTATCTGCATCGTGCGGCGCACGCGGAGTTTGAGCTTGCGCGAGGCCTCTTGCTGGAGCGTAGAAGTCGTGAAAGGCGGGGCAGCGTTGCGCCGCACTTCTCGCTGCTTGATCGAGGCGACGCTGTAAGCCGCACCGTCCAAATCACGCAGAACTTTATCGGCTTGCTCCTGATTTTCGACCGCAATTTTCTCGCCGGCGCGCAGTGCCAGGTCGGCTGGGAACGTCAACGCCGGATCGCCGGGCGATGAGAGCAGCGCGGTAATCGACCAATACTCCCGCGGAACGAACGCGAGAATTTCCCGCTCCCGATCGACGATCAACCGGACCGCGACCGACTGCACGCGCCCGGCGGAGAGTCCGCCGCGCACCTTTGCCCACAGCAGCGGCGATATTTTGTAACCAACCAAACGGTCGAGGATCCGGCGCGCCTGCTGCGCGTTCACGCGATCGATATCGATCCGGTGCGGGTGCTTGAGCGCGGCGAGCGCCGCCTCTTTGGTGATCTCGTGGAGTTCGATACGCTTCGGCTCTTCGAGCTTGAGCAATTCGGCTAAATGCCAAGCGATAGCCTCACCTTCGCGATCCGGGTCGGTCGCCAGATAGACGTCGCTCGCGCCCTTTACCGCCGATTTGAGCTCTTTGATAATATCGCCCTTGCCTTTGATCGTCAGGTACTTCGGCGCAAATCCGTGGTCAACATCAACGCCGAGCGAGCTTTTAGGCAAATCGCGAACGTGGCCGACCGAGGCCTTGACGACATACCGCGCCGGAAGAAACTTTTTGATCGTGCGCGCCTTCGTGGGCGACTCCACGATGATCACGGGCTTTTTCACGGGCCTTAGTATACAGCCGGGGTCAACCCCCCGGCAAATCTCGGGCGTATATTGCTATATATTAATGAGGCTCGACGCGCGCGATATGCCGAAATCGCCGCGCGCTTCAAATTCCAAAATAGACCGAAATTTGCAATTATCACGAAAATTAATTATGATGCGCACAAAGCGCTATATTGCGCTGTCCACCATCTCAAGTTCGTCCCCGGGGACGAAGGGAGGAATGAATGGATTCTGACATCATGCAAAACGGCGGAACGATGGGGGAAGAAACCACATCGCGCCGCGGCGGACGCCGAAAAAAGGGCGGACGTAAAAAAGCTGCTGGCCGTAAAGCCGGCGGTGCTCGCAAGAAGAGCACGCGTAAAGCAGCAGCAGGCCGCAAGGGCGGACGCAAAAAGGCTACAGGACGTAAGAAGGCCGGCGGACGCAAAAAGGCTGCAGGACGTAAAAAAGCCGGCGGACGTAAGAAAGCCGCTGGACGCAAAAAGGCCGGCGGACGTAAGAAAGCCGGACGCAAAAAAGCCGGCGGTCGTAAAAAAGCCGGTGGCCGCAAGAAGGCCGGTGGCCGCAAGAAAGCTGCGGGCGGACGAAAGAAAGCCGGACGCAAAAAAGCCGGTGGCCGTCGCAAAGGCGGACGCAAGAAAAAGGCCTAGCACTGAACTAGAAAAAGCGGCTCGTCAATCGACGGGCCGCTCTTGTTTGTGCCGATCGCACGGATCCCATTCCCACAGCTGATCGTCAAACAATTTCGTAGCGCCGCATCCGCATTCCCAGCGAAGAACATTCATTGGTTTTCCCGGTTCGGTCGCGTGGGGCCGTACGTTCTCTTCCGCGGGTTCTCCGAGTCGTTCGATGAGTTCGTGTTTCGGATACTTCATGCGCCTACCTTATGCCACGCCTCTGGCATTTGATAACGCGTTTTGAATCACAATAACAGCGGGTGCCGTATTGCCCTTATATCATCTCGTGCCTGGAGGAACCATGTCGTTGCGAATCCTAGCTCTGGCGCTTTGCTGCACCGGGCCGTTACTCATGCCGGCGCATGCCGCGGCACAAGCCACCCCCAAGCCCACGCCTGCACCGGCATTCCAAAAAATGCATTGGCGCGCGGTTGGACCCGCCGCCAGCGGCGGACGCATCGCGGCGGTCGCAGGCTCGGCGAGCGATCCGAATCTGTATTATGTCGGAACGGCGGGCGGCGGTGTGTGGAAGACCACAAACGGCGGCCAAACGTGGCAAGCGGTTTTCGAAGACCAGCACGTGAGCGCGATCGGGGCGGTTGCGATCGATCCGAATAACAACGACGTGGTCTATGCCGGAACCGGAGAGACCAATCCACGCAACGACGTCAGCTACGGCGACGGACTGTACAAAACGACCGACGGCGGGAAGAA